>Ga0213833_1001229_pt1 | contig 19015 bp, 22 predicted proteins | sample SWATP21_FD_160575 | JGI IMG/M metagenome (GOLD analysis project Ga0213833, IMG submission 160575) | Coastal seawater microbial communities from Marineland, Florida, United States - SWA TP2 #1 | ecosystem: Environmental > Aquatic > Marine > Coastal | place: USA: Florida | collected 2016-08-14
TGAACGTCCGGAGGGGTTCGGGACTGGGCGTTCGTGGACACTTCTTGCAAAACAGACAGCGCCCCAGACGTATCGTTTCTGTAGCGCACCAAGAACTCGGCCCACAAACACATAGGGGTTGTGACTGATCGGTGCTGACTTCCGAAAGCCGCCTTCAGTATGGCAATGCCACTGCGCATCAGGTGCTCTGCTTTGTCCACATCACCGATTTCGGCACACATTGCGGCCAGGTTGACGGACATGGTGCCCACCCTGTGATGAGAGACCCACAACTGGTTGGGTCCACAATTGTTCTGCATACACCGCAGTCTGTGACGTGACGCACTCATGATGATCAGGTCCATAAATCTTACGCGCTAAGCGCAAAGCTTGCTCCTTCATGGGTCGTGCCAAAGCGTGCTTTCCTTGCTCCGCAAGAGCGATGCCAATGTTGTTCATGAGTGTAACCACCATAGGATGCTGATGGCCGTACACGCCACGAACAACCTTGATGGCTTGTTGGTACAAGCCCATGGCCTTTTCCGTGTCACCACAGCGCGAGCAGCTGGGTGATCAGTACACAAGTGAGACTACACGGACACACACGGCGGCATGTGCACAAAAGGAGTATGGTTGGGGCGGGGGCTGTTACACGTACATCAGCGCCATGTTACTCATGCTTCGAGCTACGTCCGGATGCTTGTCTCCGAGATGCTTGCGCCTGATACGCAGCACGTGCCCCATGAGCTCCATGGCCTTGTCGACGTTGTCACAATCGAGGTGTGCCATGGCAAGGTTGGACATAGGGATCACATCTCTGGGCCATACGAAACCGCGCCAACATCCATCCCACCCCCAACACACCAAGCCATGGTGTCATGGAAAGGTCGATGACTCCGTCGCGACGCCAGACAGCAGCCACCTACGAACTTAAGGGAATCAGGCCCGTGTGCCGCCACACCAGCCTTGCCGGCCTCTTCCAGTTTTTCAATCGCTTCGGGCAAACGCCCACACACGAGGTAGAGACTGCCAAAGTTGTTCAGAGCACGCAAGCGAAGCTCTGCGGCGCCATCGGCTGTCGGATCGGCAGCTGCAATGTCAAGCACCTGATGCAAAGCCTTTTCCGCAGCTGCGTGCTCACTTGTGATGCGACACAATATCGCAAACTCATTCAGTGCGGTGCCGTACCTGCACCACGCACCGTGTTGTTGTTTGTCCTTGCTTGAATAACTCGCCGACACGGGCACACACATGACGCATCACTTGCGCGTGGGCGTACCGAATACTGTTGCTTCCATGCACTGTCTGGGCCAGATCAACAGCCTGCTGCAGGTACTCTCGAGCTTCCGACAACTCCCCCATTTCGCGCAAAGCTTCAGCCACATTGCTGACGGCGGTGGCATGGACCTTGGAATCCTGTCCATGCGCTGCCTTCGTCAATGGGACCAACTTACGCAGGAGAGGCACAGCACGACGGGGTTCGTGGAGATCGTAGAACAACCTGGTCATCGGTCCACCGCAAACAGAATTCGGGGGTCAACCATGAACAACGAAGGTTGGCCACTTGGTACCCATACGAAACGCACGTCATGGCAAGTTCGTTCAACAGGAGCACAGAACTCGGGTCCTCCTCGCCCTGGCTCTCGGTAGTCAGCTGCACCAACTCTTCCAGCAGCGGCAACGCTTCAGTGAAGCGCTGGGCCTCCTTCAGGTCGTCATAGCATGTGTTCAACACGCGAATGCGCCTGGGGACGCAAGACGCGCGACAGAAATAAATGAACGAGCAGGCCACGACAACAAACACGATCTGAAACCGGCGTACACTTCCTGGAGGCGTGGTGCCAATCCTGCGCTGAGCCCCACAGCTTGTTGGATGTACTTAAGCCCGTGACCAGGCTGCGCGTAACTATGACACAACTCGCAACAGAAGACGAGTTTAGCACGTTGGTCCTCAAGCCAGTCCACACGCCAGCTGCTGATGAGTGCTAGGTCAGAGGCGAGTAGGATCAACTTTGCAGCGAAGCCAGGGGCGGCGACCCGGCTCAGGGCAACCACACTCGCACTCGCACAAGACACCAAGCGCTGAAGCAATTCCTTGTCTGGGTCTTCCACGTCTGCCTCCTCTCCAAAGGCCATGCTTTCATCGTCCGCAGCATCCGGCATGTACTTGCGACGGAACAGGGCCAGGGTGTGGAGGAGCCGTTCGACCACAAACTGACCCTGCTGCATTGCATGTACATGCACGGATCCCTCACCAGAGGCATCCTCTACGCACATTGGGTCCATGCTTGAGGGTTCAGGGACATCACAGCCGCCACCGTCACCACCGGATTGTGGCAGCGTCTCTGATGCAAGGCGGCACACTTGGTTGGCAACACAAAGCGCACAGCCATCGTCGCATGTCACTGGGAACTGAACGCTGTCTGCAATGTCGACCTGGGAGTCGCCGTCGCCATCATCGCTACGAGTGGCAACACCGCTGTCCTCGCCTTGCATCTGTGCCTGCTTGCTGCTTTGTGCCAATGCAGCACTAGCAATTCGCGCATGCCTTTGCGGCATTCCGGCGGCATAGTTCGGTTCACGACATACTGCGAAGATAGTTTTAATTAACGAGCAGCCTGCGAAGCGGCCACCACTTGGCAGCAAAGAGCACTGGAACCACGACGAGGCATCTTTATCCTTGGACCCATGTCGGTGTAGAAACGTCACAGAGGTCCTTAACCGTTGGTGGGCCGGTCAGATCTGTCCCAGCGGCCAAGCTCTCCCACCGTGGGCAGGATGGAGACGCACAAGTCAGACCCTGCAGCCTTGGGCCCCGGAGAAGTGTTCTTCTGCGATGGATGTGGCCAAATCATCGTGGGTGCAATGTACAGCTGCGTATCACGCGACTGTCAGCTGCGAGGTGACGCGGACTACTGCGTGTTTTGTGCGGGGAGTGGCTCGTGTGCTCCATACTGCGACAGCCGGCACACACTTCGCGAGCGCGAGCTTCCGGTGTCCACACTTGTCCTGGATGGCTCGCGTGTGGGCACGCGTGGCGACCTTTCGGTGTCAGGTGTCACATCTTTGTTTGATGAACTGTGCATTGCGCTGCACGCCGCTGCACGAACCTCTGGCTCACCCACTGCTGGGTTGGACGCGTTTCGGATCCGATGCTTCGGTGATGTCCATAAGTTTCTGTCAGGTACGCCCGCCTGGATGTGATGTGTGGTGGTTGAGACCGTGGCACTGGTGTTGCAGTGTGTGTGGTTGCAGTGGTAGAGGAGGGTGTACTGATGAGTGGCCCCGCTACGACCTGGTGTGCATGCATGCATGTGTTGGCCTTGCGCCACTGTTGTGCGACAACTTGCGCCGGTGTGTCGTGTGTGGTTTCCTGCTCTCTGTCTCCCACCTTTCTCTCCTTCTCTCCTTCTCTCTTTCCCTCTGCAGGCGAGTGGGAACTGATCCCTGGATTCGGGCTGCTGTTTGTGTGGGAGAACATCGACAGTTGCAGAACGGTGTTGGACGCGGCGGCGACGGCAACCATGTTTCGAGAGGCCCATGCAAGTGTGCAAGCCGGCGACAAGCTAGCTGCCACACGTTTACTGTCGGTTCTGCGCGGCTTGCCTCAGCTCGACCGCATGGACGCCGCCGTATCAGGAGACAGCCCGCCCAGCGCGGACGAAGAAGAGGGCTTTGTTGCGCGATCGTTGCGCCTCGCAGAGGCGGTCGTATCATCGGAAGATGACCCCAGCATCATGTCCTTGTTCCTGTCCCTCCTCACCCGGCACTCCCCTGGCCACGAGGAAGAGTATCATGGTATTGTCCCGGTGCCTGTTGCAGGACGCTGGGATGGGGATGGGTACTCGCCTGAGTGGGTGCGCACCACGTTTCCGCAAAGCGGTCGTGACGTTGACACCAAGCTGGCCCGGAGCCGTTGTGAATGACGATCATTCAATCCAGATCTTCGTGATCACAATGATTCTGAACGCGCCAAGCTCGGGTACCATCTGTCGTCATGCTATGCTGAGGGTGAAAAGGTACACCATGTTGTGAAAGAGAAGTGAAGGGGCGTCGAATGGGAGAACTAGCAATATTACCCGTGGTCCAGCACGGTGGTAACACAACAACGGAAATGAACTTGCACACAAAGGGAGAAAGGGCTACTGGCCCTCGTGGAAACGAAAAGGGGACTGGTGCGGATGCACTGAACAAACTCAACTCGCTTGGGTCAAGCGTACGGAAAGCCAACCTTGGCACCATGGCCAAACAAAGACAACCGGAGAAAGTGAGGAGTGGCCCACTCGGTGGGTGACACTGAAAGACACAAAATAAACTTCACACGCCGGAAGATTCGAGAAAAGAAAGGGGCGCTACGACGACGAAGGGGGAAGAACTGCAGTCGGCTGACAAGCAGCCTCTGGCTCTGTGGTTCGCATGCGAACACGTCGCATGGGTTGTTCCTGTGGCAAGACGGCACTTGTTGCTGTGGGAAGCGATGGGAGTGCGCTGTTGACAAGGGCAAGACCAGAAGCCGCCGCAGCCGCTGCGGCAGTGGGGCCAGCGGCAGGTGGGGCAGTGACGCGAACTTGCGAAGGGACTGCAACACCAGCCGGTGCAGGACTGGCCACGGTAGCAGTTGCAGGGGTGATTGTGGAGACCAGCGCCGCAGCAGCAGTGGTAGGTTGCCGTTGACTGGTTGCAGCAAGTGCACGGGCACGCGCGCGGCGCCGTGACAGGAAGCGCTCCACAACACGCAGCCGCTTTCGCAGGCGCTCATTTTCCGCGACCAACTCGCTGACGCTGCGAGCTAGGTCACGGTTGCGGTCTCGGAACTCTGTCACATTCTTTTCGAGACCAGCCACATACTCCGCCTTACGCTTACGGCTCAGGGCTGCTGACAGCCGGTTCCGTCGCTTCCTCGCCTCATCCTGGCAACGTGACAACGGCATGGCAGCGTCCGGACAACAACGGGCTGTGTGGGAACAGGGAGGTGGGAAAGGCTATGGCAAAGGAAAACAACAGAGCAAGATGGTAACGTGCGCAGTGAACGTCTGTGGGGGGTGCACACGCCGTCAGCTGTTCGCCAACGTGTGTAAGTTCCAGCTACGCCACGTGCCCGTGCAACGAGAAGCTGCCAGCGCAACCTTGCCACGTGGGGGCTTGGTTGAGCGCGCAGCGAAATGGAATTTTTCGTGGTGGTTTTGTTATCGTAAAAAATTTCCATGCTTCAGGTGCAGGGCCCCCAAAGCACGCTGCGCGGTCCTCCTGCCTACTCCACCGTGAGCACGCGGCACAAGTTCGTCGACCCAGGTCGCGCCTCGATGGCACCATGTACGGCCACGATGTAATCGCCGGCCTGATGTTGCAGGGCAGTGGTCAGCAAAACTTTTGCGCAGAAGCACAGCCAGACCGCAGAGACAGACAGACAGAAGACGGACAGACAGACAGACAGACAGACAGAAAGACAGGCGGATAGACAGGCGGATAGACAGACAGACAAACAACAAAACATCCACAAGGCCAGCCACGCCATCCCCACAAACGCCAAAACAGACACGTATCCGCACCTTGGCCAAGCCTTGCTCCTTGGCACTCAACGCAGCAATGTTCAAAATGCGATGGGTACCGACCATGGATCCCTCCTGTGGCGATCCCAGCGCAAACGCGCGTGAGGACCAAGGCAGAAAGAAAAGGTGACAAGAACTGCAGCAACACGCACCAGCCTAGCCCTGACACCTTTCAGCACTCCAGCACATTGACGCGCGACATAATCGGTTGCAGTGAGCGCAAGAATTGGGATCTGTGAACGACTCGAGAGATGAGATGCATCATCACGCTTCTGCATGCTTCAATACAGAACACGTACGTTGGGGCAGTACTTTGCCAACAGACGCGCGGTGTTCCCCGTCTCCGTGCACACAATGATGAGCACAGCGTTGAGGTCGGTCGCGGTCTTCGCGGCGGAAGATGCCACAGACTCCGCGACGGACACGTCTCCACGAGCCAGAATGTCTTCACGGAGTTGAGCGAAGCGCTGCGGGACAACGAGTGAACCAACACGAAACAACGAGTGAACCAACACGAAACAACGAGCGAACCAACACGAAACAGTGAAGCAACAGGGTCAACCCACGCACTTGGTGGTAGTCAATGATGCCCTCCGCTTCAACACAAATCTTCGCCATCATGCGCACGGCGTTCAACGGGTACTTTCCATTCGCGGTCTCGCCAGACAGCATGACACAGTCCGTACCATCCAATACAGCGTTGGCAACATCAGTGCATTCCGCACGTGTCGGACGTGGGTAGTCGATCATAGAATCGAGCATTTGGGTCGCTGTGATCACCGGCTTGCCCTGGCGTTGTTAGAGGCCACATGAGCGCAATACAGACAGAACGAAATCCAAGCATGTGAGACGGCGGGGACAACAATCACCGCCAGAACACCGCAGACACGCACCGCCAGGTTGCACTTGCGGATCATCATCTTCTGGGCCAAGAACACCTTCTCAGGAGGAAGTTCCATGCCCAAATCACCTCGGGCGACCATGATACCGTCCGTGTTGGCAAGAATGTCATCAAAGTTATGCAACCCTTCCTGGTTCTCGATCTTGGCAATGATCTTGATGTGGCGACCCTTGGGTCCCAGCGTCTTGCGAATGACATCTGGACGAAGCCCCAACCGAAGAGAAGTCGAAAGAAACAGCGCATCAGCTGCGCGTCGCGGCGAACGCATGCTGGCACCCCCACACACCAATGTCGGATCCCTTTCGGACGAAGGAAGCCGCGATGAAGTCAACGCCACGACGGGCACCGAAGTTCTCCAAGTCATCGGCATCCTTCTCGGTGACCGTGGGAAGATCGACAATGACACCAGGCAAGTTCATGTTCTTGCGTTGGCCGAGCTTCTCCGAGTTCAACACACGCACAATGACAGACGTCTCTCGGCACTCGGTCACCTCCATCATGATGTTGCCGTCGGCAGCAAGAATCACCTGAGCAAAGAACCCCAAGCACACCAAATTTCACACGAGCACATTATTGAGAGAGCACACCACTGAGAGAACACGTGCACGGAGAAACACAAGAAAGCATTCTCACCTGCCCAGGTGCAACGGAGGTAGGGAGAGAGCGGTACGAGCACGCAATCTTGGTCTCATCACCAAGATGCTGCGTGACAAAGCCAATGGAGCGGAGAATTGAGTATGAAGCTATTCTGAACGGCCACACATGCACCATACCTCGTAGTCTGTGGTGATCTCGAGAGTTTGCCCCTTCTCCAACTGAATGCCCTTTCCATTGGCCAGCATACCTGTGCGGATCTCCGGGCCCTTTGTGTCAAGCATGATGCCCACCTGATGAAGAAGAATTGCAAACAACAACGAATCAGCCCCTGTGTATCGCACAACGCACACATTGTGGCGTACAGGGACACGGCACCGTTGCGAGGCGATGCGCACGTTGCGCAGGGTTTCAGCTTGGCTCTGTCGTTGCAGGACATGGTCAGGCACGATGTGGCTCACACCAATGCACAAAATAACTCACCTCATGTGAGCCGTGGGAGAAGTTGAGGCGCGCGACATTCATGCCCGCCTTGATCATACTTGTGAGTGTTTCCACATCGCCGCAGGCGGGGCCAATCGTGCACACAATCTGCCATCAAACAGTACATTATGGACGTCACGACATTTGCACTAGCCACACCACAACACACCTTCGTGGACCGCAGACTTTGGTCACGAGCAACAAAAACGTCGTTGAGGCTGTATACAAAGCATGGCGTGAGTACAACCCCAAGCACTCGACCACCGACCACAGCACACCTGATCTCGGCACCAGGGACAGCGACCTGGCGAGCAGGTGAGGAGGAGCGGGCTCCCGCCCCAGCACCAGCTCCCGCACCAGACGAGGCAGACGCCGGTGAGGTGGGGCGGACCTGGGACAAAACTTCCTGCTTTCCTTCAGACATACTGACAGCAAAAACAAGTCCGGGTGTGGAGGGAAGGTAGGAACAAACGTGGGGCGACAGGCAGGAAATTGATGCGAGCGCGCAAGAAGGGTGGCTCGCGCACACAGATTTTGCGAAGATGTGTGGTGTTTTCGTTATGAGTTGCTTCAACCCCCGCCCCACATGGCGTCCCCCCCCCCCTGGTATGGTGCGGCTGTGATGGCGGTTTGCACAACACGAGCGCACGTAGGTTGCATGGTGTCGTTCCAAATGAGGCTATGTGGCTGCACAACGTGCCACGCCCCACCTTTTCACAAAGCAGGAAGAAGGGCGGTCGGGTGACTTGTCAGCCGAACGCAAAAGCAATTTGTGTTCTCATGTTGCGGAATTGGAGGGCGTGACTTGTCAGCCGAACGCAAAAGCAATTTGTGTTCTCATGTTGCGGAATTGGAGGGCTTTCTTGTTTTTGAATGTGTGGATCTTGCTGTTGTGCTGTGGTTCTCGTCGAGACATAGTCCTCCATGGCGGCATGTGGTGGATGTGGCGCAGTAGTGTGTTGTGTTGATTTCATGGTGTGGGTGCGCTCTGTAAACCCACAACGGTAGGATCTGAGCCTCGTTCTGGCTGACTTCTCCGCCCTCTCTGTGCCTTGGTGCATGCATAATCGCATGAACTGTTCTTCAGGCTTGTTCATGAATAAATTTATGGCTCGATGGGAACCAACCACCCCACCTGTCTCCTTCCACTCTGTGGCTGTGCGGAGTCCGCACTGCGGACACTGACAGGACCCGCTCGAGGTTCCGCCTTTTCCAGCCGTCAAACTGTGGAACGGGTTCCATGGTTGCACGTAGGGAATACGGCCGGGAAACTGGCGTCTGACCTGGGGAAACGTGATCGCTTGCGATTCAACACGACTGCCACGCATGGCATACTGAGCGGGCGACTCGGAGAAAACAGATGCAGCAACTGCGCTGCCCTGCTTGCCTCCCCCACACACCGCATCTTCCCCGCCCCAGCTTGTTTGCTTGTCTTTCGCGTGACCACTCTGTTCGGCTGCTGTGCCGACAGAAGAGGCAATGCCTCGCGTTCGCTGGCCAATCTCACACCTAGTGGCACTCGGAGGCGCACCGAACAACGGGTGCGCCGCAGGTGTGTCGACGCCTACGTCGGTGTGCGGTGCGCCGGGTGCGCTGGGTGTGAGCCTCATGCGACGCAACATTCGTTGCGCCTCAGCAAGCAGTGACGCCGAGTAGTGATCGGATAACGGCAGCAAACTGTACATTACACGAACGGAGGCAACCGTATCATCGCTGAAACAAGCCACGAGCTCTGCTTGCGTGGGTCCTGTGTAAATGGTTGAACAGGCGAGTGTGGTCACAGAACTGGTGAGACAAGCATCAACCTGGCGCAATCCCGCGACATGGTACTCGTGCGCACATACCGATAGCCTCTTGGGATGTTTCACCAGATTGTGCGCCACGAATACCAAGCATTGTGCGTGCTTGGTGCTGAACCAATGAATCAAATTATGGATCACAAGGCGGGTGAAATATGACGCCCCACAACACAAACTGCACAAAAGGGAAATGATGCGCACCTCTCTCCCACTGGCCTTGGTCCGGGCGGGAACATACGGGTGCAGAAAGAACTCCGGCTCACGAACCTGCTTGCCGAACGGTGACTGGTACAAGTGGTCGATTGACCAGTGGGTTACAAACAGGCACTCATCTTCATTCACACTTTGCCCCACACGTTCAGCTGTGTCAGGTAACCCACCGACACCGCGAGCCCCGTGGCAATGGAACCGGGGCAAGATCAGCTTGCGTCCGGTCAACTGCCAGTGACGCACATGGAAGACACATCCAAGAGGTCCAAACGTTGAGACATCCAAACTACCGCTCAATTGACAAGCACACACTCACGTTTGCGAGTACCAGGGCATTGGCGAGGCCATTTCCTCTTCCTGCAGCGTCGCTGATATGTTTGGAAGCCCGTACCGTGCTGCAGTGGTATCAGTGGTGTGGTGTGGGCAGTCACAAAAAGCACACGTAACCGTACATCACGCAGTATGTGTACTGAAACAAACAAAGGGGGCGCGCAAGTTTCACGCACGTACCATGCACGTCCGAGTACAGTGTACCACCCTCTTTAATCAACAACAACGCACGCACCACCCGATTCACATGGGTGCTGCTTCATGAAACGATGCCGAGAGACTGTGAGGGAAGTACCCCGCAGTGCATCAAAAAGGGGCCGATTGGCTCAGTCCGTGAGCGCCACGCCAGCCGCGCTTCTGGAAACGCCGGAACCCCGCAGCGCTTCAGACAAAACGAGTCTAATCGAGGCCTACACCCCGCGCAACCACGGAAATGACAACCACTTGACGACCGGCATACTGATGGGCAGCACGATCAAGTCTAGTTTGAAACCGAAACCCTTTGAACACTCCTCCCTGCAAAAGTGCAAAACTGGCGCCACGTGCACCAAACCCATCACATGCATGTCCGAACCAATAGCACCGAGACACACCGCCACAAGGAGCATGACTCGCAACCGGCACGATAGTGTCTTGCACGATAATGTCTTGCGCACCACTGCACGTGGTCGCCTGGCGGCGCGTGTGGCTGTGCTGCGCATCCCCCCTTCCCAAGCGTGACGTGCAAGACGAAAACAACAAAAACAAAACAAAACAAAACAAAACAAAACAAAAACAAAACAAAACAAAAACATAGGGCTGAGCCGGGAATCGAACCCGGGACCACTCGCACCCGAAGCGAGTATCATACCTCTAGACCACACAGCCGCTGTTGAAGTCGAAGCCGGTTCCTACGTATTTGTACAATTATTTAAAACACGACCCCCAGGGGAGAACCGAACTTCGGTAACCGAAGCACAACCGCGGCGCTGGTGGCAAGCAATCAGCACCACTGTTCTCGAAGTGCTGGCTGAAAGTGTGCAGCGCCTCAGTTTCGCAAATCACGAGTCCGAATCCGATTGGATTGAAGCACGTGCTGGAATGTGGAGAAAACGTGCGGCTTAAGCACGCGTTTCTCGCCGTCACCGCCGCTTCGCCAGGACAGCCCAGGAATTTTCATACTGCTGCGAGAGGGAAGTACAATGTACCCGTACATTAAATAGCGGAGACTTGCAGCAAGTCCCAAGGCCGACGAAAAAGCGCATGAGAAAGTACATGTACAAGTCGTGGACCACGACTTGTGGTGCACCAGCCAGACCGGGGACAGAGGCAAAAACGGCAAGCGCTGTCTGGAATCCAGACTCTGCATGACATATTGCGCTTGTAGTGACGGCGGGCGTGACATCGACGGGAGCCTTCGCCGTGGACACCCTCAAGCAGTACGGGTGTTGTGTCGCTGGGGCGTGCAACTAACTTACAAGGCGTCCGAGTACACCGGTGGTGTTCTATAAGTTTTGCACTGTGTAACGCAACATCGTGCTCATCGCCTTCGTGAGCTGGCGACGTAGTATGTCATCACCTGTGTGCTTGCAACAACGTCAAGCCGCTTGCTGCTCTCGTCGAGTTTGAGACAGAAAAAGGCGTGGCTGCAGCCAAAGAGTTCAACTGCGGGGGTGGTTCAAATGCGGGATACCCTCGGGACTCCCGAGTCGGGAGTTGCAGCACAGTTGTATCCCGTGGTCTACGTTGCTGGCACTCTGTCTGCAATGTCGCATGGACCATGCGACATGGTCCGATTGTGACGTGTGGACTCCACACTGTGGAGTCAACACGCTGCTGCCTCGTCCAGTGCACCGAAAATGGGCGTGCGCTTGTCAGTGTTCGCTGATGAGCAGCTTGCAAATGCAAACTGGAGTACTCGCGGATTGTTGTCTGTTTCCGTGCCACTTGTCGAAGGCGAGGATCAGGAGTCCCGATTCGGGATCCAGGATGGCATGCAGACTGCCACTGGCAGTGTGGTGTCGAGCCTAACCCTAAGCTGTCAAACGTGACTCCACATCGGTTCAGGACCAAGAGCTTCGGTCACACCACCGTTTTGTGTTGCTAGCGACAAATTGTTTCAGCCCGCTACCGTGTGGACGCAACTGCTTTGGGGAAACTTGGGCGTGCAAACCAGTGCACGGCATTGTCTGCGTCCTGTCTGAGTCTCAGACTGCGCAGCCTTGAGGACCTCAAGTTGAGGTAACAAAACTACAGTGAACCGTCACGGATCTCTTGTGAAGAGATTTTGTGCTGCGCTTGATGATACTTGGACACACACCGTCTGCGCATGACGCCGGGAGGAGTCGCTTGGTTCTACGCAAAGTGGAAAGGCGCATGCCAACAAAAAATTGTGACGTGTAAAATCCTCAGTAGTCAGCGGTGTCAGCAGCTGGGCCAGAAACGCATCAAAAATGGCACAGGAGCTGTGTTTTGCTGCTGCTGCCGGTGAAGCAGCTTCTGCACGTGAAGCGCTCAGAAGTCCCCAGGGCGGTTGGAATGCGTCACCAGTGGGTCCTTGTGGGTTGCTGCTGCGCTGCAGTCTTGTCGTTCGGTGAGTTTTGAAAGCACACTTGTGAAACAGCGTGTGTGTGTGTGTGTGTGTGTGTGTGCGCGTAGCATGCTTGTTGTTTCCTGGTGCACTTCCCTGACGTGCGGCCGTGTGTGTGGCTGCTGTTCCTTCGAGCAGCACACGCCAGCACGTGGTATGTCAAGACAAGCGGAAACGATGCACACGATGGGCTTTCATATGCCCAGGCCTTTCGAACGATCCAAGTGCGTGCTGTGGGTGAGTGGTTGTGGTGGGCTGCCGTTTTGTCACAGTTTCTTGTCTGTGCCCGATTGCAGAAAGGCGTGCAGGCGTCGGAGTCAGGGGACACCGTCGCCATCGACGTTGGAACCTACTCTGGTGCTGGAAACATCAACATAGACACCCTCGGGAAAGCTATCCACATCCGGGGCGGCAACGGCACAACTCCGGCTGCCGGCGTAGGCAACACCACCATTTCCTGTGGCACAACGCATACCACGTCGGCCGACTTTCTATGTCGTGGGTTCATCATCCACCGTGGTGAAGGCCTTGGTACCGTGCTTTCTGATCTCATTGTCGTCGGTGGCGGTGCCATGTTCAACTCTACCTCGACAGTGGGCGCGTACGGCGTGGCTGGCGAACGTGGCATGGGCGGTGGGATGCTCATCGTGGACTCCTCGCCGTCGCTTGTGCGTGTGGGCCTCCACACGTCCATCGCAGCAGTCGGGGGTGGCTGCATGGCCGTCATCGGCAACTCATCGCCTGCGCTGAGTAGTGTGGAGTTCAAAAACTGCAAGTCATCTGCCTCGGGCGGCGCCGTCTTGGCCCAGGCGCCGTCGAGCGTCGACATCAGCGCTTGCACGTTTGCTGGTGGCGTGGCCGAGCGGTGGGGCGGGGCGGTGGCGGTTCAGGCCAACGTGTCGGCATTCACGCAGGCTGGGACCGTTTCGATCACCGGCTCCGTGTTCTCAGGCTGCAGCGCGGGCCGGGGCGGCGCAGTGTCATCGACTGTCGGAACTGTGCTTGTCACGAACAGCACGTTCCGAGGCAATGCTGCCAGTGGTGTTGGTGGCGGGCTGCATGCCGGTGGAGGCAACGTTACTGTTACAGGATGCTACTTTGTGGACAATGCGGCCGCTACGCATGGTAGGTGTCACGCTGTGTGATCCGTGGGCCGTGCGCTGTTGGGTGCCGGGAATGCGGTATGCGGCAAGCGGCGGTTGTGGTTGCGTGGCTGCCGCTTACTGACGCATCCTGTTGTACGTGTGTGTGTTGTGCACTCCACGACCCTCAATGAACGACGCGTGTGCCCCTATGTGGCTGCGTTCTGTGTTGGCTTCTGTGTGGTTGGGTGGGTCGGGCGTCATGCAGGGGGGGCGTTGGCGTTGCTCAAGCAACCCACCACCAGCGGCTCGCTCGACTGCACCGCATCGCCATCAACTTGTACGTGCTGCCTTCTTGGGGGTGTTTCTGTGTGTGGGTGGCGAAAGCGTGTCCATTGCTTGCGTGCATGGATGCGCGTGTGTGTGCTGTTGTGCGGCGTGCACGCGCGTGGAGCGGTGTCGTGTGCACGCAAGGCATTTCTCATCCTGGCCTGTGGCACGGGCGTGTCCGCAGCTGCGCCCAGCGGCCACGTTACTCTCCGCAACGTGACAGTGGTAAACTGCACAGCCACGCTTCTCGGTGGCGGTGTGGCGATTGGTTCCGCTTTTCAAGACGCCGTGGCGTTCCATGACGGGTTGGAGGTCTCTGGGTGCACCGCGCGCCTGGGTGGTGGCGTGTGGATTGGTGGTCAGGCCCTTGTCGCCAGGACGTTGCGGCTGCAGGGTGTGGCGATCCGAGACTGCGTCGCTGTGGAGGGGGGCGGTCTGGCCGTGACACAAGGCACCTCCGATGCCCCGCTTGTTGCTTCTCGCCCATCGTCTGACGTGACCGTCACCCTTGCGGATGCGGTGGTGTCGAGCAACCGAGCGGAGCTCGGCGGTGGGGTGTTGGTGGCCTCGGCTGTGCTGACCATGCTGGGCAGTGTGACCTGTGCACACAACATGGCCACCTCGGTGCTTGCGACTCTGCCCACCGCCGTTGCAACCCGCGGGTTTGCGCCCCTGGATGGCACGCAGCGCGTCACTGCTGGTGGCGTGCCGCGCTACATTGTCAGGATGGGCGGTGCTGTGCTGGTGCGCGCTCGCGGCGTGGCCACACTCCTTCCGGGCGTTCAATGCACCTCCAACACAGCGGAAACGGGTGGCGCCGTCGCATCCGTCGACAGCACCGTGCGCCTGCACGGTGTGCGGCTTGTCAACAACACCGCGGTGGCAGAGGGTGGCGCGGTGGCTGCGACGTTTCAGAATCTTCCGCACGGTTCCACCCTGCAGTTGGTGAACTGCTCACTGCAGGGCAACGCGGCGGCACGTGGCGGTGCCGTGTGGGCTGACGTCTCCAATGGCACCGTGGCAGGCTGCATGTTTGACAGCAACACCGCTGCCTCAAGGGGTGGGCATCTGTTGATCGGGAGTGGTGGCGATTCAGCTACGACTCCTGCGTGCACGATGAACGCCGGTGTGGAGGTGGCGAGCGTCCGCGTGAACGTGACCGTGTCCACCACGACCTTTGCACGTGGCAGAGCGGGCAACGACGGTGGGGCGGTGTATGTGGGTGGTTGTGCACGGGCTCAGATGGGGTGGGGCGTGGCGTTTGTGCACAATCGGGCACGTCGGGGCGCTGGCCTTGCTGTTGCGTCTCCGGCGAAGCTGGCAGTGCCCATGTTTGCGCCCACCGCAGGCGCAGCGACCGTGCCTTCACCGGTGGCGGTGGACGCGTGGTCTGTTGCCCCCACCTCGTCCTGTTCCACGTCCCCGTGCCCTCTCTGCTTCCGTTTCAACGCAGGGTTGGCCGGTGCGGCGGTGTTTTGGCAACGGCCTGGCGTTGGGGCCGCCGGCGAGGCGAGTGCAAGTAGTGGTGTTGACGATGGCAGCGGCTACGTCGCCATGCGCACCGCGCAAAGCCAGTGGCCCGACACGTGCTTTGCCAACAACTCGTTGACTGCTCCCGCCACTGCTGCCCCTTCCGCCCCGTTCCCGTTCGACGCCCTCACGAGTACCGGGCAGCAAGCGCCATCAGGCTACGGCTACCGGCTGGCCACACAGCCGGTCGCGTTGCGGTGGCTCCCCGCCGACCACGCGTTGCCATCGGGCGTCACCGCGGCGGTGGGGGGCGTCACGTTGCTGGACGCGCTGAACCAGACCGTGACGTGGACGCCGTCGTTGGTGGATGTCCGGTTCTACGTTGGCCCCAGCACATACCCCGGCACCACCGCCGCCTCTGCCGTGAGTGGTGGCGGTGGTGGCGGTGGTGGTGACCGCAGCAGCAACGACACACGCCGGCGTCGTCTGGCTGTGGCAGCCCTCCCACAGCTGTCAGGCGGTCTTCGACAGGTGGTGGATACCGCTGGCGTGGCAACGCTTGTGGGATCTGTCACGGCCGCCCCTGATGCAAGCGTGCAGGTGTGTGCCGCCACCTCCCTCACGACCGCGAGCACAGCCCCAACCGGCGCCGGTCCCGGCGTCATGGTGACCACGGCTTGCACCTTTTTCTCGATGGGTGCCTGCCCGGCCGGCACAGGTCTCCCCGCCTCGGCGCCTGCTGGTCCGCCCGCTTGCCAAGCTTGCGACCCTGGCACGTTTGGAAGCGGCGCGGGTGCGACGTGTGAGGCGTGCGCCGCTGGGCGGGTGTCCAAGGCGGGTGCCACCACGTGCTCGGATTGCCCTGTGGGTGCCATTGCCAGCCTGGACGGCACCACCTGCGCCGGGTGCCCGTCGTCAACGTTTGCACTGGAGCGCATGACGTCCTGCCTGACGTGCCCGTACTGCGACTGCTGCGGCCCCAAGTTTGGGTTGCCTGGCGTGGACGTGACGTGCTCCGGCGGCATGGTGTACATCACGGACGGCCTGTGGTGGGATGAATCGATGCCCCCCCACGAAGCCACGTTTTACGCCTGCAAGCCCGGCCGTTGCTTCTTGCAGGGCAACCACACGCTGACGTCTCGGGACACGGCCATCTCGTTTTCGTGTGCCGATCGGTACATGGGGCCACTGTGTGAAGTGTGCGAAACAGGGTCCGTGAAGTCGGGACATCACTGCGTCGGGTGCTGGCCGCGTTGGGTGAACGCCATGCTGGTGGGCGGTGGCGTGCTGCTGGGCACGACTGTTCTGGTTGTCATGTCCCGGCTGCGGTCGCAGGCGGTGTTGGATCGCAACGCTGTCATTGACCTGGCCCGGACCAACAAAGCCGTGCACCGTCGCCTGCAGGCCCTGGATCGCCTCCCCGCGCCCGTGGCGGTCGCGCGTGTGGTCATGAACTTTTGCCAACTGATGGGCGCGCTGTCCCTGTTCAAGATCGGGGGACCCCAGGCGTTCCGCGACCTGATGGGTCCGACGGACGCGGCGGGTGGTTCCCTCATCGAGTTCTACCCCGTTGCCTGCCTGCTGCGCTGGACCTACGCGCAGCGGTTCTACGCCACCACATCGCTGCCCCTCGTCATCTTTGTGTTCGCTGGCGCGCTCGCGGCGTGGCGGAAGTGGGCCGACGTGCGGCGCCAGCGACAGCGTCAGCAGCGTCAGCAGGAACCACACTCGCCGTTGGTCCATCGCACCGAGAGTATCAGCGGTGGTGATGACGATGGCGATGACGGGGGTAATGTGGCCACGGGTGCCAGCCTCCGCTTGCGGTTCCTGTCCAACTCCACCGCGTTGTTGTTCTTTGTGTACGCCATCGTCAGCCGCACCGTGATCTCCGCACACGGCTGTCGACCCATCAACGGTGTGCCGCGGCTCATGGCAGACATGTCTGTGGATTGTTCCACTGACGCCCACGCTGCCGTTTCCGCGGTGGCATGGCTCGGCATCGTGGTGTGGGTGATTGGCATCCCGGCCGCTTCCGTGTACGTCGTGTACCTGTACCGCAAGCGCCTCGACCGTCCCTACATCGCCTCCTCTCTGAGTTTCCTCGTGAACGCGTACCGCATTCCGTACTGGGAAGCGGTCGTGAAGTTGCGGGTGGTGCTCGTCATCTGTGCCTCTGTGTATGTGCCGGACCCCATCATCGCCGTGGTGACCGCCACAGGCGTCGTGTCGATGGCACTGTTCGCGCAACTGGTGGTGCGCCCGTTCAACTCTCCGTGGCTGAACTTCATGGAAACTGCGAGCCTGCTGATGACGCAGCTGGTGCAGTTTGCGGGCATTGTCCACGCGCAGCTCCCTGCCACCACCACCTACTCCATTGTGTATTCCGTCCTCATGACCACGCCGCTCATTCTGTTCTTCGTCGCCGCCGTCCTCACGGGCTTCTATGTCGTCCGCCAAGTGCGCACCGCGAAGTTGGAGCTGGCACGGACGGTGCACTTGGCCCGCACCATGCTCGGAGACGGTACCACTGGCGTGCAGCTGTCAGCTATCGCAACACGACGGAGGCGGCGGGAGCAGTCCAAGCGCGATGAGTTCGGAGGAGGTGGGAGTGGAGGCGAAAGTGGTGGTGCCGTCACCAATGCCACAGGTGGCGCACAAAAGCAAGTCCCGGTCCCCAGTGATGACGCGGTGTTGGAGAATGGTGTTATCAACCCACTGCTACGACGGGGTGCTCGAAGGCCAGGAAACCCGATGTCGGCTAGCTTGTCGTATGGACACTCTACCTCCACGGAAGCTGAAAGCGACAGTGTGCCACCGTCATCCTCCGAGGCGGTGGCGTCTTTCTTCCACACAAGGGGCGTCAACGGTGGGCGCGCGCACCGTGTGGCTGCTGCACGTGGCCGGGAACGACGGAGCAATCAATTGAGAGGCAGATCCACCCACTCATCTTCTTGATGTGACGTTGGTGGCAGTATTCGGTGTGGTGATCATGCAGGGTGGTGCATGGTTGCCGGTGCGATGTGAGATTTGTTTATTTTGTCTTTTTCGATGTTTCCTCCTTTCAATTGCCTTGATGTTTGCAAGTGAATGTTTGGAACCATGCGCGCGGCAGCTAGCTTCTGCCCCGCATCATTTGAATTTGTCTGGAGCGTGTCTAGTGTACACGACTCCTCGCTGTCGCGCCTGGCGGGTTTGTGGCGTGTGCCCAAACAGTGTGCCAGGTCGGGTCCATGTAGCAGTGTGCTGTGCAGGCTGCGTGCGTTTGCGCTTGTCGCTTGTGCAGCGTTGACAGTATCAATACTCGTGATGTCATGATGTGGTGGTTCATTGTGACACAGTGGCAGGGACGCACCCCGTCAGATGATGGGGTACATGTAGGCGACACACAAGAAGAAGAAACAGCACACACCACCCAACGCAACAAAAAGCACCATTCCATCCAACGCCACGCCATCACCAACGCGGCGTGCGAGTGATGCATTCAGCGGGGACTCGCCCGAACACAAGCTACAACTATTGGATGATGCAGGCGAGAGACGAGGCAGCCGTGTTGATCAACCCTTTCTTTTGCTGCTCCACATTCAACGAGACCGCACAAGAGAATCCTGCTGACACTGGCTTGTGAGTGGAGCTGCACACCTCAGTGTTGGTGTCGTAGAAGTGTGGGGTCATGCCCTGCTCAAGTGGCGATCGTGGCCAGACGTTACATGGCATCGGGG
>Ga0213833_1001231_pt1 | contig 18975 bp, 17 predicted proteins | sample SWATP21_FD_160575 | JGI IMG/M metagenome (GOLD analysis project Ga0213833, IMG submission 160575) | Coastal seawater microbial communities from Marineland, Florida, United States - SWA TP2 #1 | ecosystem: Environmental > Aquatic > Marine > Coastal | place: USA: Florida | collected 2016-08-14
TGTGTGTGTGTGTGTGTGTGTGTCCGCACAGCTCCCAGTCGTGATGTTGCCCGTGTTGTTGTGAGTGTTCTGTCTGCCCCTGGGTCTGCGTCTCTCTCACACATACACCACCGTTCCTTGTTGCTTGTGCTGGCGACAACAGTCGCGGATCTCCCGGTCGGCCGTCGGTGGCCAGCGACTTCACCGACGACGATGGCACCGTGTCGGATGACGACATGTCGACCGACGACGAGTCCACCGCCGCGCCGCCAGCGTGGTTCAAGCGCCTTCAGTGTGCCGAGGGGTGCAGCAACGAGCAACTGGCACTCGTGTACGGGGAAGCTGGGTCCCAGGGCAGGAGGCCGAGCATGGAAGACGCCACAGACTGTGCCGTGTCGGCCATGGGCGGTCAATACGCCTTCTTTGGGGTGTACGACGGCCACAACGGAGCGGGCACCGCGCACTACCTGGAGTCTGCGTTGCGGCCGGCTGTGTTTCGTGCGGAACCCTCGGAGGTGGGGTTGCGTGCGTCCCTTCTATCTGCGTTCAAGGACGTGGATGCACACATTTTAGATGGGAGTACGTTGTAATTTTTACTTTTTTGGTTTGTTTGGTTGCGGTTGTGAGCGTGCATCTGTGGTGTGTGGTGTCGTTTTCTTTTTGTTTGTGTCGTTCTCATGCGGGAATGTGTGTGGTCATCACGACAGATGTCAAGGATGGAAGCGGTGCATGCGCTGTGGTGATGGTGGTGGCGCGGGGTCGGCTCGTGATCGCCCACTGTGGCGACTCAGAAGCTGTCATCTTTCGCAACGGTGCCACGACACGACTGTGTCGACGTCATAGGCCTGTGGACGAACTTGAAAAACGCCGCATTGAGGCCGCGGGTGGTGTCGTGAAGAAAGGCCGCGTGTTCGGGATGCTTGGCGTGTCGCGAGCGTTTGGGGACCTCGACTTGAAGGTGCGGGCTTGGGTTGTGGGCACCGTGGTGCGGCTTTGACGAGGTGAACCACTCGAGCCTCACCTGTTTGGCGCTGCGTGCTTGCTTGCAGACATCTCGTGGCAACTTCACCTCCAAATTTTCTGGTGACATTGTGACGGCGGTGCCGGATGTCATCGAGATCGCGCGCTCGCGATCGTCGCCTGACACCGAGGACTTTGTGGTGCTCGCGTGTGACGGACTGTTCGAAGTCATGACGCCCAAGGCCGTGACAGCGTTTGTTGCCACTGCTCTCCGTGAGCATGGCGATGTGCAGCGCGCAGCTGAGGAGTTGGTGCACGAGGCTGTTGTGGTGCGACGCACAACCGACAACGTGAGCGCAGTGATTGTGGTGCTGACCAAGTGCGGGTAGCAAGTGGCGTGTGCTGTGCTGCGCTGCGCTGTGCTGTGGGCGGTGCTAGCTTTATTTGTCGGTTCAATCCTAAGGTTGAAGTAGTTTATTTCAGCCCCCAAGCCTTTGCTTTTGTCTGCACAACCACGCCAGATCATGAGTGAGCGCCACGCAGTGCAGACGGAATTGCCTCGCGCCTGTGACGTACTGTTTCAAAGGAGTGCAAGTACTTGTACAGCTCCATGTGGTCACGATCGTAAGCATATGTCTGTGGTGTGTAGTGCTGACGCAGGGAAAGACGTGCACCGTCAGACAAGCCTCTCGTACGAAACACCGCCCACGTTCCCGTACGCGCTTGTCCTTTGCCAATGGGTTCGCGCCTTGTTCAAGCAAGAACTTAGCAACCACAGTGTGTCCGTTCGCAGCCGCTAGATGCAGCGGCACGACACGATCCTGCGCTTGACATCGTGTGAACGACCAGCACATTGTGCCCGTGCCTGCCGCAATACGCCCACACCACCACGCACCAACGTCTTTGCATCTACATCCGTTTCTTCAAACTCCAGCAACACGCGACAAGCTTCAAGCTGGCCGAACTCAGCCGCAAAATGAAGAGCTGACTTGCCCTTCTGCGAACACGCAACACAACCAAAACAAGAGACAGCACATGGATATCAACAAACCATTTGTTGAACGAAGCACCTTGCAGCGTGGAGCGAGCGCACCCGGTCGCGCTTGTCTACGCGACAGCCATAGTGAATCATGAGTCGCAGGTGTTCAGATCGCCCGTACTTGGCCGCCATGTGCAACACACCACGCCCACTCTGATGACAATCCAAGCACAGCGCGCCCGCGCTGTGAGGCACGAAGTCGACACACGTGATGCTGCACCACGGACCTTGAAGTATCTGCAATTGGGATTCACGCGCAGTTCGATCACCAACCTCCCCACCACGGAGCCATCTCCACGTTTTGCGGCCTTCAGCAACCGGAACTCTCGAAGGCGCTGCCGCATGCCAAAGTCACACACGCAGCATCTGTAGAAGCAACAAAACACCATGGCTGCGGCAGTGATGCTGCCCAAACCGCCCTGCCACGGTCCAGCCGTCCCTCGTTACCACCCTAGAATGCGCGGGGTCGCCCACTCCCAGTTGTCATGCCATTGCTTTGGGTGTGCACTCGCAATGGGCGTGGGCAAGTTGAACTCGCCACAACGAAACCGCAAGGGAACGTCTCTAACGAATACACACACATCGTATTTCACCTCATGCATTCACGCACGGACCACACTCGCTGCATTGCACAACACCAAAGGTGCGGGCACCCTCGGGGTGCGCGTGTATCGGTCTGGATATTGGTGCAGCTTGGACTAACCATTCATGAGTGTGTGTTGGGTGGGGCTGGCTTGGGGGTTGGGTTGGTTGTGTCGCTGTGGCAGACTCGCACAAAACAAAGCTGGCGCTGTGCCGGCCGACAGTGAGGCGAGCTGTCGCGTTCACCAGGAAGCTTGCCCTTCCTCACTACAACGCGCAGCACCACGTATCCGCGCGTGTGTCGACTTTTCGTGCGCTCTATTGTGGTCGTTGCAGCGTAGTCGTGTCACGCTCTCTGTGGACGGATTCTCGTGTCGCCATGGCTGCCAGCACCACCGCCGATGGCAAGTCATCAGAAGCCTTCCAAATCATTCAAGAGGGACGTGCTACAATTACGTTTCCCATCGCCAACGAAGTGTTCTACAACAAAGTGCAGGTACTGCACTGTTCGAGTGTCTTCGGCCACTTGAGTGGTCTGCTTGCGTGTTGACTCGTGCGTGTGCTGCTTGCATGTCGCACACCCAGATCTTCAACCGCGACTTGTCGATTGCCTGCGTGCGCCTGTTCGATCGCATGCGGCGCAAGGAAGCACGGCCGAACCAAATCCGCCGCATGAAGTACCGTCGTGCGTGCCTGGATGCTGAGAAGACGGGCAAGCCGAAGCCAGAGCCACTGCCCAGTGTGGATGAGGCGACATACGTGGGTGATGATATCCCAGGACTGCGAATTCTGGAAGCCCTTGCCGCCAGTGGCTTGCGATCGATTCGGTACTTCAAGGAAATCCCGGTGCGTGCCTGCGCCCAGCGAGCTAACCCAGTGTTGTTCAAGCGTGCTCACACTTGGCGGGGCTTTCCAATTGCACTTCCTTGCCTTGACAGAACGTGGACCACATTGTTGTGAACGATCTGAGCGAGGATGCCGTGGCTTCTATTCATCGCAATGTCACTTTCAACGGCCTGGACCCAGCGCGTGTCATTCCTAACCACGGTGATGCCGTGTCCCTCATGATGGAAAACCGCAGTGCCTCCCGCAACTTTGATGTTGTCGATTTGGATCCCTACGTACGCTGGGATCGTGGTTGTGATAGGCGTTGCTTCGCCTGACGAGACGACGACGTCTGCTGTACCTTACTGCACACCATACTCATGGACCACAGGGTACTCCGAACCTCTTCATCGACTCCGCTGTGCAAAGCGTGGCGGACGGGGGCTTGTTGTGCATCACAGCCACTGACATGCCAACGCTGTGTGGCGCCAACATCGACGTACGCGCGCCTTTGTTACCACCATCTCTACCCCACGCACTCGCACACTCAACGCTCGCAGCATGATCGATGCGTTCCTCCATTCTCGCACCGAATGGTGCTCCCACAGTTGACGTGCTGTTGCTTTTTTGCCTATTGCTGTGTTTGGTTGTTGTTTTTGTCTTGCTGGGTCCTTGTTGTCCGTGTTGACTTCCCCCACGTCAGGCTGCCCCTGCCAAGTACGGTAGTACCATGGTCAAGACCAAGTGCTGCCATGAGGTGGCGCTGCGCACAGTACTGGCGATGGTTTCTCGCCACGCCGCGGTGTACCGTCGAATCATTGAGCCCTTGATCTCTGTATCCGTCGACTTTTACGTGCGTCGATGTGTTGCGGTTGCATGCATGCGTGTGTGCACACGTCTGTGTGTTGGCGTATGAGGAGAGAGGGTTCGCGGCTCTCATCTCCTAACGTAATGCGTGTTTCTTGCCCCCCCCCCCGATTCAGATCCGCATTTTCGTGCGGGTGCGCTCCACTGCCATTGGAGCAAAGATGGCGCCCACGAACCACTCGTACTACTACAAGTGCAAGGGTTGCCACTCCATCCACCTGCAGCCCATGGCGGTGAAGAACAAGAAGGGCCGTTTGCAACCGCCGAACGGCCCATGCGTGGATCGCACCTGTGCTGAGTGTGGGTCTTCCTTCCAGGTTCGCAGACTGGGGACTCGGTAGCCATCATGCCTTGGGTGCCAGATGTCAACCGCTTTGTGTTGTTTTTGTTTTTTTGTTTTTTTTTGTTTGGGCTTGCGTGCTGGTGTGCGTCCCAGATGGGTGGTCCTATCTGGACAGCGCCAATGGCGGACCCAGAGTTCGTGTCCCAGCTTGTGAAGGACCTCGAGGCTGGCATTGATGCTGGTGCACCAGACGAGGCGTCGGTTGGTGGCGTGGCCTCTTCTGCCGCTGCCGCTGGTGCGGGTGCGGGCGCTGGCGCTGGCGCTGGTGCCAACGTAAAGAGCAGCGTGAACACTACGCTCGGGTCGGATGCTGGCAGCAACAGTGCGGAGACGGTCATTACGTCACGCAAACGCCTGTTGGGTCTGATCCGGGCCTACGAGCTGGAGGTACGCGCGATTGTGGGGAGTGAAAAGTGCACGCTGTGTGGTGTGGTTGGGGTGTGGTCGGAACTCATGCCGCTTTTGTCTTTGGCTGTGTGAAACCCCGCCTTGGCAGAACCTGGACTTCCCACTGTTCATGGACATGCCTGACTTGAGCTCGGTGCTGCATTTGAACTCTCCGCCCATGCTGAAGGTCTGGGCCGCCCTCACCAATGCAGGCTTCAAGGTATGTATGGATGGACGCCTTGTGGTGCTGTGACATTCGCCACACAGCCGTCTCGGGGCTGATTCACTTGTCTGTGATTCGCTAGGTGTCCCAATCCCACACCTCTCCAACCGCCATCAAGACCGATGCCCCACCCGCTTTCTTGTGGGACATCATGCGAGAGTGGGAGAAGCTGCACCCTGTCCACCCGCGCAACCGCACTGGTGACTCACCATGTGCTCGCATCCTCGCGAAGGACGTGACGCACAAGGTAGGCGCAGCACACCGAGCGTCGGTGGTGGCACCATGGCGCAGATGCTCACGTGTGTCGGTGCTTCGTCTCTGCAGATCGACTTCAACTCCACGCCTGCGCTGCGCCGCAAGTGGCAGGCCATCCAAGACGTGTCCAGGTTTGTCGAGAACCCCGAGGGGTACTGGGGGCCTAAGGTGAGAGTCGTCACAAGCATGCGTGGGCCGCGTGCCGTCGTGCATTGGTTGGCCTCGTGCATGTCACTGACGAGTTGCTTGTTGTGTAACACCGCAGTCTCGAGCGAAGCGTTCTGGTGATGCTTCAACCGCGTCCAAGAAGGCAACGAAGAAACCTCGTAGGGGCGAATGAAGATTGCTGTGCATTGCCCGCGTTATCGACTGCGTGTGGTGAAACTTGTGGTGATGCCACGAGAACTGAGAGCACATGAAATGCAGCTGATGGGAGAACGAAAATACATCATGCTTCTCCTAGTGTGCACGGCACGTGTTCGGATTGAGCAACACTACATCGAGCCGGCAATTGTGTTGGCGACGGCAACCGCTTGCGCACCCACCGATCGTCGCTTTTCTCGAATCACAGCCGCTGCGGGAATCGTGTCAGTGGCGGCTCGGATCTGAGACCACAGCTCTGCGATGGCCTTGAGGAACGCAATGGCGGAGACACCTGTGCTTGCTGTTGTGATGTACCTGCGGTGCATCTGGTTCAGATCACAGACGCACTGGTGCAGCCACGGCCAGCTTGCGGCGTGCCGCAACGTACATGTCTCGCAGGAACGTTTCTCCGGCAGGCGTTGCCACGGCTGACTGTAAAATGTACTGGGTGGTGTCCTCAATGGCTTCGTACGACAGCAGCAGCGCCCGGTGCGTTTGTCGCTGCTCTTCCGCGTCGTGCACGGAACGCGTGTCGCCACGCCGCGGCGAGTCGGTGTGTGTGGGCGACACCGGGGAAGCACCTGCAGTTGCCCCCACCCCGCCGTCTGCCACCAAGGAAGCGGCGTGTTCGTCCACGTATTCCTTCAGAATCATGTACCTCCACGCACCCATGGCAGCGAACACGCCGACGCCATTGTAGCTGTTGGAGGAGGGCGGGGCACATAATGTGTTACGCCCGCACCACCACCACAAAGAGTGCCGGCCCCCATAGCATGCCCCAACGTACTCGTCCTGTTCGAGAATGCCTGTGAAGCAACCGAATAAGTTGATTTGTGGGGTGCCGGTGTGAAAGTGCAGCACATTGTCCACAAGTGCGCGAAGGAGTCTGTGGCAGCCGCGTCGAGTGTCAGTTGAGGCGCATGGTCGCACACAACAGGCAACAACAGCAGGCTCTGGTCACCTGAGAGCGAGGTGTGGACGGCCTAATCTGTCCAGTAGCATCTGCCAAACAAAGTCGGAGAAACCAACCACCTTGCCACCAGCCTGCACGATTTGAATTTCAGAAACAGGCGCTCCAAACAACGCTCCAAACAGTCACAACGCACCACAACCGGGGTGAGCGAGCTGAGTTGTTGTGCTTGCTGAAGCAGCAGCTGTTGATGCGTGGCGTCTTCTTGATTTTCTTCGGCAGCCGCTTGTTCCACAGCCGCAGATGGTTGCGTGGACGACTCTCGCGAAAACCTGGTGTCAAAGGCAGTTTGTTCACGCGTCTCGTCACTGTGAAACCAGATTCCAAGACAGCCCCACCCATGGCACGCTAAACGCACAGAGAGATGGAATCCGAGTTATGCGCGTCTGTTGCCTTTGTTTCAGCCTCCCCTGACTTCTCTTCCAACCGGTTCTTTTGGTACACGGACATCAGATCCATGTATGCCTACACGGTGCTCGTGTGAGGTTTTCACGGGTCCGTCTTACATGTACCACCAGCATCATACCTTGAATAGTCGCGTGCACATTGCTTTCACTTGTGTCGCATTGAAGGTGAGTGAAATGAGCGGGCGCTTCGAGTCGGTTTCGTTGCCAAGCTCTATGGTACCCAACAAAAGCAATGAACAAGCCATGGGCGACAGAAGCGACATAGTGCACCGCACACACACACCCCATATGTATCGTATCGTACCTTCCACTAAAACTGGAATGGGTTTCGAATGCACAAGTTGGGCTTGCATTTCATCCAAGCCATACGAGTGGTCCAACGGCGAGGAGTACATCACCGCAGCGTGGCGAGCCCTGGTTGCTGCATATTGCTGTCCCAGTCTTTGTGTTGTCGACACTAGCACAGACAGTCTTCGGATGCGCTTCTCTGTGCATGAGACAGAAACAAGACGGATCAAATATACGGAGTACAAAGCGCCCCGTACGAAACAGGTGCGCTACATACTTGTTTTCGCTCGCTTTTGGCGCTCTTGCGCCACACCGCAATTGAGAGCCCACTTTTCGAAAGCCCGACGTACATGACCCCACTCCCATTCTCGAATCGCTGTGTCAACCTGGCTCCCATCACACCATGGTGGATCATTGGATATGAATCCAGCACAACATGTTCCATGCCCACGTTACCTTGCCAAGGCAATTCAACTTCAGCATTAGCCCCAGCACCTGCTTCCTTCCATATGAACGGGCTTCGTACAAGGCGTTCGTCCCGCGCATCCGACTGACGGCTTTTGTGTCAGCGCCATAGTCCTTGAGCAGGTTCACAAGTGGTACAGACCCACGCCGGCACGCTATCATGAGTGGCGTGTACCCGAAAATGTTTTCTTGGTTGGCGTCGGCTCCTCCTTGAAGCAGTAGCTGTGAATTGGTAGTTGGATGCCAATTGGCGGTGAGAACGCTGCAGAACCAGTCGTGTCGTCAACTACCCTACCCACCTTGCAAACAGGTACGTTGACACGGTTGCACGACTCAATCAAGGCGATTCGTCCCGGCGGCGTTTGCAAGTCCACTTTTGCCCCTTTTCGCACAAGCTGCTTGACAACTTTTCGATTTCCCCAGTACACGGCTTCTATCAAGGGCGTCGAGCCTGCCAAAACAAACAAACAGCAATATTGTCCATGAGGCATCGCGTGGGGGCCCGTACAACCAGCACAGCGGTATCGTACCCTTCCTTGTGGTGTGGTTGATGTCGGCTCCGAGCGTCAACAGAAGCTCCACAGCTTCTAGCTGGTTCTGACAACTTGCCCATGTCAAAGCAGTGTGCATTCCAGCCTTGTTCTCGTACTCCACATCAGCTCCAAGCTCATGAAACCGCTCCATGTAGTCAATTTCACCACGCCCAGCGGCTCGCATCAGGGCGGTGTACCTGTGCACAATGTTCGCCGCACGTAAGCACGCTCGGGCAACAACACGTCGGACAGTCCAAACAACGAACCCAGAGAACGACTCGAAGTTGATGTCTACCTTAGCTGGTTTCTGCAGGTCGAGCTGGAGAACCAAACCAGCAAGCAGCATGCTTCGTGACCTCCCGCCTCTTCCAGATGCTTTCTTCTTTTTCCGCTTCTTCCTTCGCTTCTTTTTTGTCTGGAGGGCTGCGTCTCCAGCCTCAGCACCGGCTTCGGTAGGCACCTGCGCTATTGGCTTGGTGTTGTGCTTCCGGATCCGTTTCAGCCACATGCGAGAAATGCTCGACACGACAGGTTCACCATCGGTCTCATCCGCTCCCTTCTCCTCGTCGCTACTCTCACAGCTGGCAGTATCCTCATCACTGCCATCTGCAGCGGCCTGTGCTTCCTCTTCGGCCCTGGCAAACTTGATGATGCGCAACACCTGCTCGAATTTGCACTCCTCAATCTTCTTGTCCAAGGTGCCGGCCAGAAACGCGGTTCCGAGTCCCAAACCCTTGCCCCAACCATTAGCGATTTTCTCCATGATGACTTCGAACATCTCCCCGTGTACTTGAATCAGACGTTGGCGATGAAGTGCTCGAGCCTGCAGCAGAACATGACGACGGCATGAACGCAAGCAGCACATACTGTGGCCATACGTGGGCACCCATGCCAATACGAACAGCTTCGAATTCGTCCACATCACGTAGGCCTTCCTTCAGCGTTTTGATGACCGAGCTGATACCCATGTCGAGTGCTAGTTTCATAAGGCGGGTGCTGCAAACAAAGGTGTTAACTCATTGAGCACAACCAAACTCCGACAACTCTGACACACCGATTGTCACGAAGGTACTCTGTCACGTTCGATCGCAAGAGCTCCTTGAGGATGGAGTCATCTCCGACAACAATGGCAACAACAAGTGGCGAGTCTCCATCGTCGACGATCTGAATTCACAGCTCGGTGATGAGCTTCACGCAGATCGACACGCACCCCATCAGCAAGCATAGTTGCCCGAACCTGGCATGCGTTGGCACCGCCCTTCATCAACGTCTTGATCGCGCCCATGTTCTTGATCTTGATGGCCTGGATCAGCGCAGTCGAACAAGTAGACTTGCTCTCAATATTCGGGTTGGCATGCGCCTCTTGAAGCAGGACTTCCATCGCCTCAAGCTTCGCAAACTGAGCAAACGGTGTCGCACAATTGAGGAAAACGGCTTGTACGACACAAGCAACAACTCCCTACCTGTGTGGCCTCCATTAGGGGAGTCAGGTCACACATCGACATGGTGTCAGGGCTCACTTTTGCCTTGATTAGCACACGGATGGCATCAAGGGAGTTGTTGCGGCAAGCGGCGACCTGAAGCCCTTGTCAGGTTTGTGTCAGTCAAGTCTCTCAGGTGAAACTCACATACGCCATTACAACCCCACGGAGCGCACCAGTGGAGTGATGTTCAACTCATTTTCGTACTGCAAATCCGCCCCGGCTTCCACCAGCAGCTGCAGCGCTGCCGCGTTGTTGTTGATAGCAGCAAGAATGGCTGGCGTACTAAAGTTTGCACCGACATGGTTTGGGTCAGCACCCTGTTCCAGCAGAAAGCGAACCGCCTCAATGTTCCCCTCAATGCAAGACATGGACAGTGCCGTCAAACCCCCGGCTGTTTCCTTGTCCACTGTGGCTCCCGCGGCGAGGAGAAGACTTGCCGTTTCCAAACAGTGGGCGTCCAGGGCACAAATAAGTGGTGTCTCACGGGTGCTATCAGGCTCCACATGTGCCCCAGCATCCAGTAACAGTTGACATAACCGTGGTAGCGCCCGGGACGCAGCTTGGTCAAGCGCCGTCGTACCATACTCGGTGCAGTTGTTTACGTCCACTCCAAGCGCCAACAAGGTTCTTGCAGACTCACATGCTTCTGCTTCAACCTGGTGATCGCACATTTTCGGTGAGTGTGAGTGAGCCTCGGGCACCTGCATCAGGACCAAGACCGTTGCGACTGTACCTCGGCTGGGCACGCCTTGGCTGTGGTGCTGATGAGGATGTTCAAGAGGCTTTCCTGGGCGGGGCTTTGTTGCAACGGATCCGCACCACACTGCAGTAGGAGTTGAAACGCGCCCTTGCGGCCACATGCTAAAGCCTCTGACAGTGCGCACGCGCCTCGGGCGGTGAACACGTTCGGGTTGGCGCCGGAGTTTATCTGCACGCACGTGTGTTTGCAGGTGCTGGTGAGCCGAACCGCACGAGCACTCCTGCCGCACCCCATTGGTGCGATATGCCTACCAAGAACTTGATGAGGGCTGCATCACCAATTGCGGCACTGAAGGTGAGCGCTGTTTCGCCGGAAAAGGTCTCGAAGTTCACATCCACGTTCTTGTCTTGGATCTCAGCGACAATCAGGCCAAGGTTGTGTTCATCGATAGCTGCGACGAGCTCCCAGCCACATCATTTGTCTGTCCAGCGTGCGCACAGCAGCAACATCACATACCTCGCGAAAAGGCCGCCTCACGTTTTTGTTGCCGCAACTTCTCTCTGTGGTAGCTCATGCCGCCACTTGGCTCGCGTACGAAACCGAACCGCACAAAACGTAACAAGTTTGGTGTATGTAAGATACCATCTCATCGCGACGGACGTTCTTGCCGCCATCACTGGTTTTTGCGCGTCACTGCGGCTGTGAGGTGAAGCGCACTCGCCCGGCGCGCGTGTTGCATTTCCACGGCGCTCAGCCACCAGGGCTGTGGCATCGTGTTAACGTCCGTGTTTCGCCATGTCGTCACAGCCAGGCGGTCGTGGTCGTGGGGACAGCGACGTGTCCATGGACGACTTTTTCCGTCAGACGACCCCGCGATCTGGCCAGGCATCAGCCGCGAGTTCCACGCGACCGCGTCGGGACTCGGCGCAGTCGACGCACTCAGACAGGAGTGGACACAATGCCGCATTGGCCGCCGCGATGTTCACCAGCTCGCCGATTCTCGGGAGCATGTGGCCCATGGGTGCACCCGGCGCACTGCCGCCACCTGGCACAACCAGTCTGACGGGTCCCCGTGTGCCCCGCGCGTCCCCGATGGGGCTGAAGCGTGCGCAAACGCTGCCGACCATGCCAAACGCCGACAGGCGTGGCCGTGGGCGTGGTCGTGCCGGCAGTTTGAAGTCCAGCACCGGGGCGCCGCTGGCTTCGTTGACGTCTCACCGCCGCAGTCGTCGGAAGCCGAAGTCCCTGACACGTGTGTCCAGTATGGGTGGTGATTCGGTGTTATCCAGTGTATCAACGCCACACGCGTCGCCAATGAGCAGTGATAGTGTTGTCTCCGCGTTCCCGCGGGGAAGGGTGCGGAAGGGGGAGGTACGTTGCGTGGTGTGAGTTGTGGAGTGCGTCTGTGTTGCCTGTTTCGACAGCCCCCGCCTCCATGCTCCATGCTCACCCGTGGCCTGGGTGTTGTGAGCAGTCGGAGGCTGTCGTTGATTCCATGCTTGATCTTCTCTCCCCTGACTCAATGCCGCCCTCTGTGGCGCGTGCCATGGTCGCGGTGATCGGGGAAGAGGAGTCTGGCCTCTCTCGCGCGGAGCGTCTTGAACGCCGTCTCCGTGCCTTTCTGGGCCAACTCGAAGGCGCTGTCCAGCTCAGTGAAGACTACGCAGAGAAGTTAATGGATGCGGAGTCTAACCTGCGGTATCAGCAGCAAGAACTCTACCAGCTGCGGGCACTCATGGAATCGGAGACCACTGTCCAGGAGGGTGACGCAGGCAGTGTGGGTGGCGCCAGAGCGAAGGGTGGCACGTTCATGTCTCCCATCGAGCTTGCAGGCTCTGCTGCAGAGAAAGGCGCAACCGCTCCCTCCCCTGGCCTTCGTTCTGGCAGTCGTGGGTCCTTTGCGCATGAGGCGACGGCGTCTCCCGCCTCTGCAGTTGCTGGTGGCGCCCCAGATACAGCCATGTCCTCGGGTTGGTCTGTGCCGCATGGGAGTGCCTCGGTGATATCGCATCGCAGCAATTACTCACAGTCTCGGCATGTGAATGATGAGAAGGTGTGTGCACTTGCCTGTGTGGACGCACTAGGCGGCCTGTTTTCGTGCCATGTGCAGCACAGCGTTTGCGTCGTTGCTTTCTTGCAGTGCACCTGTGGTGTGTGGGCTTGACGCTTTGTCCTCCAGCTTGCTCAACTTCAAGAGGACATGGAAGAGCGAGAAAACTACTGGCGAGCCCGCGTGGCCAAGCTTCGTGACGGGGTCCGCTTGGTGTTGGACACAACGGAGTTCGAGGGCGACAGCAAGTCCCTCTCCATTCCCCAACGTGTCCAGGCTCTTGCGGACGCTGTGTCAAGCCAACATGGCTCCACCAAATCCAGTGCTCAACTCAAGAAGCTCGAAGAAGACTTGCGCGCCGAACAAGCGCGGTCGGAGGCCGCTGTTGCGCGCGCGGAGGAGATCGAGTCGCGCGTGGAAGAGGTCGAAGGGGAGCGTGATGCGGCTGTGGCGCGAGCCGACGAGTTGGATGCCACGCAAGCAGCTCTTCAACGTTTGGCTGACGACCTGAAGGAGCAGCTTCGCCGCGGTAGGGATGCCCGCTCGTCAGCCGAGCGCGAGGCGAAGAAAGCACGTCACTTGCTCAAACTTGAGGTTGCGCACAACAAGAAATTGAAGGTGGGTGGGTTGGTGTTGGTTGTGTGCAGCGCCGTCGTTTCAGCGGTCTGACTCTCTCTTGTCGTGTCGTCCGCACTGTTTTTTCCCTTCCACCCAGGATGAAGTGACTGCATTGCGCCAGCAGGTCAAGGATGCCGCTTCTAGCGCTGCCACCTCTGACGCCAGTGTGCGCAAGCTCAACGAGCAGATTGCAGCTGCCACTAAGGAAATGGAGAGGTTGAGGGAAACGAGGGAAACCCACAGTGACGAAGTCGCATCTTTGTCTCAGCAGTTGCAGGACGCCCTTGGTGCATTGAGCAAGACTCAAGGAGAACTGACGGCGGCCCTGGCTTCAGTTGATGTGGCGAATGAAAAGGCGACCGCTCGAGGGGCAGAAGTGGAAGGGTTGACTGACGAGCTTCATCAACAAAGAGAAGTCGGCGAAGCGTTGAAAAAGGAGTTGGCGATCGCGTTGCAAGACGCCCAATCCGCACACGCTGCCCACGAGAAGGACACCGTCGTGCTGCAGCAACAGTTGGAGGAAGCCAAGCAGCGATGCTCACAGCTGCAGCAAACTGCGAACCAAGCAACATCTGCTCGTGACAGCGCCGTTCAAAAGCTTCAAAAACAACTGGAGGAGGCGCACACGGCATCGTTACTCGCGATAGACAGTCATGCAAAGGAGACCGAAGCGGTCCAGGCTGCGTGTGCCAAGGCCAACAAGCGTGCTAGCGCATCTGAGTCGAGAGTGTCTGAACTATCTGCCCAAGTGGATGCGCTCTCCAAGGAGCTGCAAACCTCGAATGATGCGGTGCAAGTGGCGCAGCAAGAACTGACAACAGCAACGACGGCGCTTGCCAGTGCAAACAGCGACAGGTCAACGCTTGCCAAGAAACTCGAGGCTTCAGAAGGCTCAAATGCGTCACTTCAACACGACTTGGATGCCTCACAGGTCGCTGTATCGGAAGCGATTGACAACCTGGCGGGGGTTCGTTCTTCGCTATCAGAATCAAAGCGGGCAGAGGGTGCTTTGGCAAAACAGGTTGATTCACTGCGCGAACAGTTGCGCGCGGCTGAAGACTCAACAACAAAAGCACAGGGCCGTGCAACGGAGTTGCAGTCCGAGATAAATTCGCTGCGTGAGCATCTTGATGAAGAGAAGCAAGCCCGTAAGAAACTGAAGAAGGAGTTGAAGAAGGCGAAGAATGCATTGGAGGTGGCTCAGAGCGACGACTCCAAGCAGATTGAGACATTGCGTGGTGAGGTTGATTCCCTGTCGTCTGCTTTGGAAGAAGCCAAGGCAAAGGGCGCGTCGTTGTCATCACAGCTCGAGTCGTCGACTTCTGAGTTGGCTGCTTCTCAAGCGGCAGTTGCGAAGAATGCTGATGAGCTGTCGTCTACAAAGGCGTTGTTGGAAGAAGCAACAGCCCAGCAAGTAGCAACTGCTGACAAGCTGCAGCAGTCTGAGGATGCATGCAGCAGTCTACAATCGCAGCTGGATGCTTCGAAGTCAGCAATGTCGGGTGTTGAATCAGAACTGGACACCGTTCGCACCTCGTTGAAGGAGTCAGAGCGCGCCAAATCTGAGTTGACGGACGAGGTTGCGTCATTGGGCGAACAAATGCGTGCCACTGTGGACGAGCTGCAACAGTCTCAGGACGCACGCAGCAGTTTGCTATCGGAGCTGGATGCTTCGAAGTCAGCAATGTCGGGTGTTGAATCAGAACTAGACACCGTTCGCACCTCGTTGAAGGAGTCAGAGCGCGCCAAATCTGAGTTGACGGACGAGGTTGCGTCATTGGGAGAGCAGTTGCGTGCGTCTGAAGACTCCACATCAAAGGCACAGGGTCGCGTGTCGGAGTTGGAGTCTGAGTTGGGCTCACTGCGTGAGAAGTTTGATGAAGAGAAGCAAGCCCGTAAGAAGCTGAAGAAGGAGTTGAAGAAGGCGAAGAAGGCGTTGGAGGTGGCTCAGAGTGACGACTCGAAGCAAATCGAGACATTGCGTGGCGAGGTTGATTCTCTGTCGTCTGCTTTGGAAGAAGCCAAGGCAAAGGAGGAATCGTTGTCATCACAGCTCGAGTCGTCGACTTCTGAGTTGGCTGCTTCTCAAGCGGCAGTTGCGAAGAGTGCTCATGAGCTGTCGTCTACAAAGGCGTTGTTGGAAGAAGCAACAGCCCAGCAAGTAGCAACTGCTGACAAGCTGCAGCAGTCTGAGGATGCATGCAGCAGTCTGCAATCGCAGCTGGATGCTTCGAAGTCAGCAATGTCGGGTGTTGAATCAGAACTGGACACCGTTCGCACCTCGTTGAAGGAGTCAGAGCGCGCCAAATCTGAGTTGACGGACGAGGTTGCGTCATTAGGCGAGCAGTTGCGTGCGTCTGAAGACTCCACATCAAAGGCACAGGGTCGCGTGTCGGAGTTGGAGTCTGAGTTGGGCTCACTGCGTGAGAAGTTTGATGAAGAGAAGCAAGCCCGTAAGAAGCTGAAGAAGGAGTTGAAGAAGGCGAAGAAGGCGTTGGAGGTGGCTCAGAGTGACGACTCGACGCAAATCGAGACATTGCGTGGTGAGATTGATTCCCTGTCGTCTGCTTTGGAAGAAGCCGAGGCAAAGGAGGCAACTTTGTCATCACAGCTGGAGTCGTTGGCTGCTGAGTTGGCTGCTTCCCAAGCGGCGGTTGCAAAGAACGCGGAGGAGCTGTCATCTGCGAAGGGTGAACTTGCAAGCTCTGCATCTCGCACCTCCGCGCTTCAAGCGCAAGTGGCGGAGTTGCAAGAGCGCCTCACAGCGTCGCATGATGAGAATACGAACCTCTTGTCTGCCAAGAAAAAGGCGGTTGTGGCTGAACACAAGGCGCGTCTGGCTTTGAAGCGTGCGGAGCATCGGGCTAACGAGACAGCGAACCAATTGGATGAGGCAAACGCGGCACTCATGTCTGCCTGCCAGCGCTGCGGGGAGCTGCAAGGAGCCTGTGACGATGCGAAGGCTGAGGCATTCGAGGCACGACAAGCGCTAGCCAACGCCAACTTGGAGCTGTTGGATGCCGCACCGATTGCGGACGGAGCCTTGCAGCACTCTGCACCGCCCACTGTTGTGTTGCAGGAGCGGGATGAAGGGGACGAGGGGAACGATGCGCGCGATGCTGAGTCGGACACCGCAGCCGAAGTGGCAGAGTTGCGACAGGAGCTGTCCACGTTGCGCGACACGTTGGGCCAGGAACGAGCAGATGCTCAAACGGCGCTTGCGCAGGCAAACGCAGCAGCACAAGAGGCAGAATCTGCGTTGACCGCTGCGGTGGCCCAGTTGGAAACCGAACGGTCCAGCGCAGCGCGCGAGACGGAAGCACACAGCGCCGTGGACGAAGACCAACAGGCCGGGCGTGCCATCGCCATGTTGAACCAGCTGGGTGCTTTGTCTGACGGTCTCCAGGATCATGCCGCGGCGAGTAATGCACGCTTGGAAGCCGAGTTGGCCGCTGTGCAGTTGCGCCTGGATGCAGCGCAGCAAGAAGGTGCGACACGAACGGCCGACGTGGAGGACCTGGTGAACAACCTCGCCAGTTCGCAACGCCTTCGCTGTGCCATGGCGGCAGCAAAGGAGCAAGCTGTCAGCAACAACGCGAGCAGCACAGCAGAAATTGCGGAGTTGATGGCCAAGGTGGCAACCCTCCAAGCCCAAGCCAAGGACGCGGCAGAGGAGGTGTCGTGTTTGACGTCCGAGTTGCGGAGGTCCGAGGCGAAGACTTCTCAATTGACCGCAGAGAAGGAAGAGCTGTGCAGCCGTTTGAAGGCAGAGGAGGCCGCCACAAAGAAAATGGTGCAGGAGCTGTCTTCCTCAGTTCTGGATGATGTAGAGGCCCACTCGCATTTGCGTGACGCAGAAACCCGCTTAGCCGAGGCACTCCTTGAACGCGATGAAGCCGTGGCTGATGCGGCTGCCCGTGCATCGGAGTCGAAGAGTCTCCAGGAACAGCTTGCAACGACGGAGGCTGAATCTACCCGGGCGCAGCAGGAACTCACAACAACTTTGCAAGCTCTGGCTGACTCCACCGCTGGCGAAGCTGCCCTGACTGCCGAAGTGGACACGTTGTCGAAGCGGCTCGTGGACGAGACGGCACGGGCAACCGGGTTGAAAGAACAAACTCAGCAAACTTTGGAGAAGATGGAGCACGCACAAGAAGAGCTTGCGACGGCCCAGGCTGCACTCAATGATGCCAAGGCACGCGCCACACAGCACGAGTCCGAGCTTGATGCCTTGCGTGTTGCATTGGCGGCCAAGGATGCCTCTGAAGCGGCACTTGCGGAGGAAGCGGTGTCGCTGATGTCTCGGTTGGCAGCCGTCGGAACAGCCGCTTCTGAACAGACGGCGCTGCGTGAGCAACTACAAGATGAGCAGCGGAGGGCACAGAAAGTACAGGAGGAGCTGGAGTTGGCACGTGCAGCGAGGTGTGAAGAGGAAGATGAAATGGCATCACAAGCAGTGTCCTTGTTGGACCACCTGGCAACAATGGCTGACTGCCTGGACGATGTAAGAGGCGATGAAAATGAGGTGACTGCGCTGACACAGGAGGTGCAATCACTCCAAGAACAGCTTGCCACGGCACTCGATTCGGCTGCACGTGCACAGGATGCAGGGTTGCGGGCCCAACAAAGCGCGGATGCCAACAAAAAGGCGCTGGATCGCGCCTTGGCTGAAGCAACGTCAAGTGATGTTGTGCACGAGGCTGCCGTGAAAGCGATGGCTTCAGACCTGAAGGAGACAGGCGATGCTTTGAGGCAGGTGCAGGAAGAGCTTGCAGCAACCAAGGCTGCGCTTGGTGACTCAGTTTCACAACGAGCTACCGAGACTGAGGCATTGCGGTCCGAACTGAAGAAGTCACAGCAAGAGCTCGAGTCAACAAAGGCTGCTCTTGATGATGCGACGGCGGATGAATCACAGAAGGCTTCCACGGCTGAGGAGCTGCGTTTGGAGTTAGAGAAGGCACAGAAGGAGCTCGAGTCTACGAAGGCTGCTCTGGATGATGCCAACGCCAATTCGGCACGGCAAGAATCCGAAGCTGAGGGACTGCGTTCTGAACTGGAGAAGTCACAGCAAGAGCTTGAGTCAACAAAGACTGCTCTTGATGATGCTACTGCGGGTGAGACACAAACGGCTTCCACGGCTGAGGAGCTGCGTTCGGAGTTGGAGAAGGCACAGAAGGAGCTGGAGTCAACACAAGCTGCTCTGCATGATTCCGCGGCGACTGCATCGCAGCAAGCAGCCGAAACGGAGTCATTACGTTCGGAGTTGGAGAAGTCACAACAAGAGCTTATGTCAGCGAAGGCGGCTCTGGATGACGCGACCGCGAGTGTTTCACAGCAAGGATCCGAAAACGAGGCATTGCGGTCCACGGCTGAAGAGTTGAGTTCGGAATTGACCAAGGCACATAAAGAACTCGAGTGTACGCAGGCTGCTCTGGATGACGCCACAACGAATGCGTCGCGGCAGGAGTCCGAAGGTGCGACATTGCGTTCTGAACTGGACAAGTCACAGCAAGCGCTTGAGGCAACGAAGGCTGCTCTGGATTATGCCAACGTCAATTCGTCGCAACAACAGTCCGAAGCTGAGGCATTGCGTTCGGAGTTGGAACAGACACAGCAAGAGCTTCAATCGACAAAGAC
>Ga0213833_1001232_pt1 | contig 18972 bp, 23 predicted proteins | sample SWATP21_FD_160575 | JGI IMG/M metagenome (GOLD analysis project Ga0213833, IMG submission 160575) | Coastal seawater microbial communities from Marineland, Florida, United States - SWA TP2 #1 | ecosystem: Environmental > Aquatic > Marine > Coastal | place: USA: Florida | collected 2016-08-14
GTAACGCCTCATTTCGCTGCGAGTCGCAAACTTCTTGCCATCTGGGGCTGTAAACTTCAGTTCCGGTGCACTTGCTGCAACGGCCGCGCTGCCAGACCCCACTGATCCATACTTGCTGCTACTGCCGACACTGGAGGATCCAATCGATCCCATCCTTCCAGACCCCACTGAATCAGAGCCAATGGAGCCCATCTTCTTCTTTGTCGGCTTCGCTGCACCCACACTCCCAGATCCTACCGAATCAGAGCCAATGGAGCCCATCTTCTTCTTTGCCGGCTTCGCTGCACCCACACTCCCAGATCCTACCGAGTCGGAGCCAATGGAACCCATCTTCTTCTTTGCCGGCTTCACAGCCAACGGAGCCAAAGGGGCCAATGGAGCCAGGGGAGCCAGAGAAGCAGGCTTCGATGCAGAAGCAGGTGCGGCAGCAGCTGTCACAGGAGGAGCCGCAGCAGCTGACACAGCCGTGCTGTCGCCATCATCACCCAGACTAGCAATGGCTGCCTCGGCCGCCGACTGTGACGTCTTGCGAATGTCGAATGACATGAAAGAAGACCCGTCCGCAGCCGTTCCAGCCACATCCTTCAACGCTGGCGCCGCCTTGTCCTTTGCAACTGGGTTCGCATCAGGCGCCGCGCCATCCACGGTCACATGCCAGTCCACCCACTCTGACTCGGGCAGGAACGTCCAATGCGGCTTCGGCAAGCGATCGGAGTTCTCGTCCTCATTGAAGTCAAACACATTGCGCCAGTGGTTGTTGTCAGCTTCCAGCCGAGCAGCTCGGAAATGGTCAGCGATGCCCTTGTAGGCACCGTTGAACGGGGCGAACTGACACCGGTATGACGTCTCGATGATGGGGTCAGTGAGAGAGTACCTGGTGGGACGAGAGAGACAGACATGCGCACAGCCAATCAGTCACACGGAAGGCAGAAACGCAACGCAAACTACAGCTGGCGCACGTACAGGTTGAACACACAGTCGACACAATCGCGTGTCCGAAGTTGTTTGCATGCGACCGTGATGACACAGTTGCTGCAGTCACGGATGAAAACTGACTCACATGAAGGGCCTGCCCAATGTCATATCGTCGTCAGCTACACATGCATCGAACTGTTGCAACACAAACAAGACATTTCCCACGACACGACACGCCACATACCAATGAACAACTTGCTGTTCTTCACGACATCCACTTGAACCTGATCACTGTGGTCCAACAACATCACCTCACAGTTGTCCAAGTTCGTCAAGTTGAAAGGTTGCCTGAAGCCAACACAGCAAACACACACACAAGTACATCGAGTCAGGGAAACACACAACCCATTCAAACAACAACAACAACAGCCACCATACCCTGAAATGTCACCAGGCTTCTTCATCAATGTCTCGCCACTACGATCAGTGAAGGTGTAGAAGGTCTTGAACGTGTAACGCCTCATTTCGCTGCGAGTCGCAAACTTCTTGCCATCTGGGGCTGTAAACTTCAGTTCCGGTGCACTTGCTGCAACGGCCGCGCTGCCAGACCCCACTGATCCATACTTGCTGCTGCTGCCGACACTGGAGGATCCAATCGATCCCATCCTTGCCGACCCCACTGAATCAGAGCCAATGGACCCCATCTTCTTCTTTACCGGCTTTGTTGCACTCACACTGCCGGATCCAACCGAGTCGGAGCCAATGGACCCCATCTTCTTCTTGCTGCCGTGAACCGGTACAGATGGCACCACCGCAGCGGTGGCAGGAGAAACAGGCACGGAAGGCGGGGCAGGCACTGCCGAACTCTCACCACCTGCAGAGGCAGCTGCGCCCGGGTTCAGGGGAGCAGCTGGAACCGGCTTCGGGACGGCAGCACTCCGCTTGCGCTTCAATGACGCCACAACGTCATCTTTGGCGCATAGCGCTGTCAGAATTTGGGCGGTTGAATCGTACGGAAGAGCTGGAGGAAGTCCCGTGCACGTAAGTTTCGAGTGGTGCCGGATGTGTGTGAATTGCTGACGTGACATACCTCGAGCTTTGTTCTTCTTCATGGTTCCCGCGATGCCCAACGCCTTAGCCAAAAGTGCTTTGGAGCGTACTTCTGTTTGAGGTTTGGACTGTACCCTCGGATCCAACCCAAACAGTGATGGTGAGGCACACATACCACTGTGGGGGATGGTGTGGATGCGAATACGTACACGTTCTTGATCGTACAGCTTCAGAACGTCTTTGCGACCGGTCCGAATCAAGTGCTCGCGAATCAACGCCTGAGCGACCGCTTCCGTGTCCAAATTATCCACGTCAGCCACCTGAGACGCTTCAGATGTCGACGCTTCAGCCTGGGCAGGATCAGCCATGGCGACCGCTGCTCAGTGTGCAACAACACAATCAAAACGGCGCATGGGTAGATTTTGTGAGCAAAAATAAATGTGATGGGTAATATGGACTCCGCGGGCGTTCGCAGCACTGTATTTCTTGCGCCCAACATAGCATCGCCTGCCGTAACGCATGTGCCTGGACTCGTGCTAGGCAGTGTCTTGTCTTGTACTGGATGGTAGGAAAAGAGCAGCAAAGCGCTTGTCGAGGGACTGGTGTCAAGTGAACAGCACAGTCTGTGCAAGAATACGGAGTGTCATACGATGGACCGCACCGCCGAGTTCTTCTCCACCATCGACATTCTGCGTGCTTCTGATGCCGCGACTGCCGTTCGCCCAGTGGCTTCACGTGTATTGAAGCGGTACGTTACTGGTCGAGTGCTGATGGGCCAGAGCGACGAATGCTTGCGTGCATGTTGTCCGTGTTGGGTCGCGCCGGTGGTGACAGCCATGCCCCCTCAGAAGCGAATATGGCACCAAAGTGCGGGCTGCGGCACGTGAAATCGGGCAGCACCTGCGCACTACTGCGTCGCTTGTTGAAGAGTTGCGACGTTTGGTGCAACGCCGGTCGCTGTTCAAGGATCCGGCACAGCAAATCAGTGAGAACCGCGAAGTCATCAAGCGCCACTTGAACACGCTGAACAACCGGCTTGCGTCGTTTGTGAAGCTCGCCACGTCAGCTTCCGAAGGCCAAGGGGTGAGAACTCGCATTGTATGATGTACAAGGATGCTCCCAATGTCATCACACATGCGTGGTTCCTGTTCCTCGTGTCGCTATCGCTTGTGTGGCTGTCGCTGTGCGGTCGCTGCCGTGTGCTGTTCAGTTTCGTGATCATTGGGTGCAGGTCGCCGAGCTCCTGAAGTTGCGCCTCATGGCATGCACCAAAGGCTTGCAGGAAGCCCTACAAATCCGTGCCAAGAACATCAAGGCCCAACAACAGCGCAAAGCCAAGTTCGTGCGCTCAAAGTGGGCGCCGCTGGTGCAGCTCAACACGCCCATGTTTGCCGTGCCACCACCGCCGACGGACCCCACGCGTCCCACAGCAGGAACCCCCGCCACCCCTGGCAGCGCCGGCAGGGGTGACGAAGTCGGTAGAACCCCTCCCGCGCCCCATCAGCCACCGATGTCGCACCCTACGGGTCGTGGTGGTGGTCGTGGCCGCGGCATGGCTCCACCACAGTCGCTGCCACAGCGCACAGCCCCGCCACCAACCGCCGCGGGCGACAGACCCAGGTCCAGACGCAGAACCGCTGGTGCCGGTGGTTCCGGTGTCGGCGCCAGTGCCGGTGCCGGTGCCGGTGCCGGTGCTGGTGTCAGGGTCGGTGCAGGACCCGCACAAGGCACCGCCACGTTCTACCAAGTCGGTCCAGGTAATCGTTTGCCCCGACGTCCGGCGCAACCAACCGGGAGTGTCGGTCTTCGACATCGGCAACCACTCAACGCAGCGGGTCCGCCTCCAGTCGCACCTCCGCCACCACCAGCGCCGCCTTTGGCACCTTCGTACATGACTCCGAGTGCGTGTGCGGTGCATTGCATTGCATTGTGCTTCCGTGGTGGGACGTTGTTCTGTTACCTGCGACATGTGGAGCTCACACTGGATGACGTGGCTATCCTTGTGTGTGGGTGTGGGTTTTCTTGATCGTCAGGTTCATTTCAAGCCCAAACACGCCTTGCAGCACAGCAGCGAGCTCGGAACAGAACGGCTGAAGCTCAACAAGTGGAAAGCAGTATCGTCGAGGTGGGACGTCGCGGTGGTCACGTCCAATGCTTGAGAGCGGGAGACAGTGTCGCCTCATGGGTTGTTTGGTGGCGGCTGGGTGTCTGCGCAGTTGAGTCACATGTTCTCGAAAATGACACACATGGTCGCTGATCAAGCTGTAGTTGTCGAAACCATTGCTGCCAACATGTATGAAGCGTGCGTGTGGCATGGATCGTGTTTCTTGGGAGCTGTGCGTTGCGCGTGTACCGTGTGATGCCAACTGACCGTGGTACGCCCGAATGTGGTCGCGGCCTTTCGCAGAGACCATCATGTACAGCAAGGGCAAATGGAGCTGATAAAATGGCTGCAAGATGTGAACAAGCATAGGTCGTTCATCTTGAAGGTGTTCGGTGTGCTGGTCGCCTTCATTTTGTTGTTTGGTTGGCTGCGTTCATAGGCAACCTTTGAGATAATACATTGCACATCAGGGCCGACGGCCAAGTCAGACGACAAGGTCGGTCCGCCGTTAGCCAAAACAAAACACCCACACACACTAGTACTATGCGTCGAAGGTATCAGACGCCGGATTCATCAAGCTACGTGGTCCCAAGTCCGTCTTCTCTTTGTCTTGTTGGTCCACCATTAACCGCTTCAGTTCACCCTTGAACACGGCCAGGAATACCAGCGTGCTGGCGATGCACCCTGACATCAACCACTTGAGAGCGTCAGGATAGCCATAGTCAAGAAGCCGGTTGGCCCCAACGATGAATAGAATGGCCAGAACTTGCCCCACCATGAACAAAATGCCTGCGCACGATGCAGCGAACAATTTGAATTGAGGGAAGTGCACGGAACGAACAGAGACGGCTGGGCTATGCGTCGATCGAACCTGATGATGTGGACTCTGGCACTGGATAGGCGACTTCACATCCTAACTCAACAAATGCCGCAGTGGCTGGCACAGACGCGGCTCCCACAATGCCGAACAGAACAATCAGTGCAATATCGTTGTCTGGCTTCAACTCCAGCGAAGCTATCACCATGCCCGCCGCACAGATTGTGCAGAGCACCGCCAGTATCGGCTTGAAAGCGTGGGTTTTGTCGAGGATAGGGGTCGCCACAAACACACCAACGGCCCCACTTCCCAGGAAGGCCCCGCCGACGGCAGCAAAAAACTGTACGTGCCAAAACCAAAACAACAACAACAACAACACATGATGGTTACGTAACCCCGCCACGGTCTCGAAGGCTACGCGATGGCCCTGGCACGTACCGTGTCACTGTAACCGTATTGCTCCATGAACCGATTGCCGAAAGTCGGCATGGCAGAAAACACAGCAACAAACATGCCGTTCATGACAACGACAAGCAACCAGGGCGCATTGGAAAACAAATGCGCCAGTGACAGCTTGAACGTCATGGGTGCTCCGAGATCAAGCCGCCCGTCCGTGCTGTTGTCATGCAGCCAAGCACGGGACGAGTCCTGTGGCGAACCTGTCCCGCGTTGAGTCTTCGATGGAGAACCAGGCCGGTGTTGACTGGCTTGCAGGGCAGCTGACGCCGAAGGGGGCGTCTTTGGGGTCTCTCGATACATCAACACAAACAGGATACACAGGCATGTGCAGACGATTGCTTCCACCAGCATGCAGTTAGGAATGCTTGCAGCATTGGGTGCCAAGAAGCTGGACAAGGCAGATACGGCACCATGAGAATTGACACAAAGCAACACACAGACGTTGGAAACTGCCATCCGTTTCTTGGACGACACAACGCACGCGGGAATTTGCATGGACACGCCGATGCCAATAATGTTGTTCGCAACAAACATCAACCCAGTGGCGAGAGCTCTCTCGGACTCGGGAAACCAAGCTACAACACACACAACGGGTGATTTTCTTTTCTTCAGACAACCTTTGACCACATACCGTACTGTCATGACAGCACTGCGTACGTAGCGGGACTCACCTTGAGATAGTGCGGGGATGTTGGCGAACAACACTGGCTGGCCAATTGCTGTGACGCTCTGTCCAACGAGCATCCATACAACGCTGTCCGTGTTGATCATGCGCACCCAAGGTCCAATGACAGTTACAACTGCGGCAAGATACATCGTGACAGCATGTCCCCACTTGCCCACAAGCAGTGGCACAAAGGCTGACGAGGGAACAAACATGATCAGAAAAACTGTGCTGGCGAAGTCGATCGCAATGTAGCCGACGTTGAAGTGCTCATGCGCCTGGTTGAGGCGCGCAACCACACGCACGTGCATGCAAACGTCGTCAACAAAAGAGGTTACAACTGAGCCACCAGAACCATGGGAAGGGAATGGAACGCACAAAAGTCGATATGGTCGTGAAAGTCCCGTAGATGGTCTGGTTGGCGATGGACACCAAGCAGAACGCGAGCAACACAACCCAGCGCCTCCGGTACACAATGAAGCCGTGGTTGCTTCCCTGGATTTCGTGCTCTTGGTCCATGGAGCCCATTCTGCTGTAGCCTGCGCCCCGTGCGTCCGCCATGGTTGCCACGCTCTTTCCGCGCGCCGCGCCGTGCGAGTTGTGCACAGCTCTGGTGCGATGAGACAGATGGGTAATTTCGGTTTTAATGGTGGTCAGTGGCCGGTGGCACACGAAACTCCAACACTACAGGCAAGAGGGTCTGTGCGCCAGCTGGGCCCGTTTTGGTCGCAGGATTCAACGTTACAATCGTTTCAATGGAAAAGGGCGTGCCACTGGCGAGCATGGAGGGGGAGACCTCCAGACACACTTCGCTGATGTGGCTGCAGTTACGGGCGATGACGAAGGCGTCTGCCAAAGCGGACGTACACGTGTGCACACGGACCATGCATACACACGTGCAGCGTGAGGCAGTGATTTCTCGATTGGCAATACAGTTCACCCCACACGTACACAAATCCTTGATGCTTGCGCCATTCGGGTCAAAGTAGGCAGCGGATCCGTTGTACTGGTTGCTGTCAACTGTAGCAATGCTATCCACGCCCAGGGCACTCAGTGACAACATGGCACTTGTGGCGGTGCCGAACGCTGGATGGTTTACACCAACGATGACAAACAAGTTCTCTGGTACATTTAATCCCGCACACAGAAGGTGGTGAGCATGGGAACAGGACAGGCGGCGTGGAGGCGTGGGGGGGGGTGGGGAGGGGGGGGGGGGGGGGGGGGGGGGGGGGGGGGGGGGGGGGGGGGGGGGACGCACGAGCGTTGCCAGTGTCGTTAAAGTGGAAGGTTGCATCTGCTTGCTCCGCATACAGAGCATCAGACGTTCCTCCAGCACAGAATGTGTCTTGCGACAAGCATGCACGGCCATCACTCAACTTGGACACGGCAAAGTTAACGGTCTTGTTGTAGACATAGCCAACCTCGCCCAAACGTGACGTCACATTGGAACTCAGGTTTTGCATGTCCAAGGTCAACCCCATCTCCGATGCAGGACCGGTTCGAGACCGCTGTGTAGGGACAGGGAAAGGGTTAGCGGTCGCATTGCCTGGTGCCGAGTACATCATCACCGGCCAGGAACTCGAAGTGTACGCGGCTCCAGCGTCAGCGTCTGCGAATCCCATGACTCGTGCTACAACCTGCACTCCAATCCAGAGGCGCCCACCAACCAATCAATCCCAAGCCTCAACCACACACAATACACAACGTCACAAGGCAGCTAACGGCGCACCTGCATGAGGCTAGCATCAAGTGACTCGCCCATGTTGCCAACCAAGGACGAAGGAATGACCAGCACATTGACTGCGTTGGAGCCCAAGCCGGCCCAATCAAGCGCTTCAACAGCCGTGCTCGCGCTTGTGGCGTCAGCAGACAGCACGATTGCGGTCGTTGAGTTGGCGTTCAGTTCAGCGTTGTGGGAACTGTTTGCGACCAGCATGTTGATGCTGTCCACTGGGTTGGCCCACACCACGTGGAAGCCCGGTTGCTTCGTCATGACGGTGTGGGAAAAGGAGAAGTACGACGAAGCTGGCGGCGTGCAGCCAACCCACACAGCAACTTGCTGTGATCCCATAGGGAACCCTGCGCCCGTGGTGCCCGGGAACTGCCACAGCCCAACAGGTGCGCTGACATTTGCGCCAAATCCAGTGTCAGAGCGGAAAGACATGGACCCCGTGGCTTGGAGCGTGTAGTTGTGCATTGCCAGGTACTTGGTAGCAGCTGCAACGACATCATTCTGTTCACACAGAGCATGCACAGCTGTTAACCATCAGCAACAGGGGTGCATGCATGGGGCCGCACGAAGAGTGGGTAACACGTGGCGGCACCCCGCACCTGCTGAGTAGTTGAGAAGTCGCACGAGGGTACAGCTGCAGCCGCAGCAGTGGCGCCAACAACAACGCAGCACATCATCACTGCCACTGCACGCCTGGAAAACGCATTGATACGGCCCATCCTGCTCCAGTACCCGACGCCACTGCAGCAGTGCACGTCAGAGCACCTGCAGCACACTGCCCGATCGGCTCAACAGAGTACTTTCGCAATTCAGTGGTACTTCTGATGTGTTTGTTTGAAGTGGCTTGAGTGAGAACCGCGTTGCAACATCTGACAGGCAACATCTTTGCCGGCTACAGAGAGATACAGAACAGTTCAGATGGCGGCGGAACCCAAGTTCAAGGTGCTGCTCATTGGCCCATCGAAGGTGGGAAAGTCATGCATTGCCAACTTTTTGAGCGAGCACACAGATACGCTGCGCGGAACCAAGACATACCAGCCGACCATGGCGCTTAGGTGCGTGGGTGCACTCTGTGTCCCGACCGCTGGGGCACACAGACTTGACATCACCGTTGCCTTGACTTCTTCCAGGGTATTGGAATGTGAGCGTGACTTGAGCAACGACGAGTATAGCGGGAACCACAAGGTGGCAGTTGAAATTTGGGATGTGGCCGGAGATCACAAGTACGAAGGTGGCGCTGGGTGTATTCACCGCCGCCGTGTGCCCGGCTTCTCACTGCACCGCTCCCCGTTTGTGCTGCTCATGTGTTCGTTTTGCTAGGTACGAAATGTGCTGGCCCGCCATCATGAAGGACGCACAAGGCGTTGTGCTGGTGTACAACCCCGACAACCGCGCACATGAAAAGGAGATCGAGATTTGGTGAGGCTTCCACACCACACCGCTGTGGGTGTTTCACACACCCACGTGCTCGTCGTAGTAGTACTCGCCCAACACCGACTACACCTTCCTGCATGCACGTTCGACGCTGACGGGGGGTGGGGGTGCTGTGCCCGCTGCTTGCGCGACATACAGGCATGAATTCTTCTGCAAAGAGGCAGGCATCCCGGACGAGCGCTGCCTCGCCCTGGCACACACACCCACCCCCGGTCCCAAGCCCCGCCCTCGTACGTGGCCTGTCTGTTGGCTCTTCTGTACTACCGTCGCGCGATGCGATTCCATTGGAATCGCCCCATTCGTGCAGAGGTGGCTGTTTTGTTGGCTTTGGACCTCGCGTCTGGGTGTGTGGTTTGACGTGTCAATGCCTGTCGTTGTGTTGTCCCTGGTGCAGCCCGAGCACTGCAGCACGTTCGACTTCAGGGAACTAGCTTCGAGTCACCAGGGTTGCTGCGCATGGAGTTCGACAAGTTTGTTGCATCGCTGGCGCAGATGGGGTAGTTGTTGGTTTGTTGGGAACAAGAATAGGTTTGTTTGCTTTTATTTGCATTCAAGTGCAACACAAGACGTAGACGTGGTGCCTAGCACACCAATAGAATCGACACGAACCCACCCACCGGTGGTTGATAACGTGGACAACAAAACAACCCGCGCCAACGCGAAGAAATACCCGCCAGAACAGCAGCCGCAACCACCACACGCAGGGCATGCTTGTCGATGGACCACCACCCTACTCTCTACTCGGACGAGGGTGCTGCAGTGTCTGCACCCGCAGCGTCGCCGTCCTCCACCACGGCAACCACGGGTGGTGTGCCCGTAGCGTCCTGTGTTGCACCACCTGCGGTTGTTGGTGCCGCGGCGGGCTCCCCCTCATCAGCAGCTACAGCTGGGGCGGCATCAGCGGCAGCAGGCGACGCGGCATCGGACCCTTCGGAGCCGGCCCCCATGGCAGTTTGCATCTTGCCCATGAGATACTGAACACCCGCGCCGGCCAGTTCCACGCCCTTCGAGACTGCCTTGGTGCCTCGGCCGCCCATGATGCGCTCGTCCAGCGACGCAGCTGTGGCAGTGACACCCAAACGGGCGTCCAACTTCTTGGCAGTGGCGATACCAGCTGACGCAAGCTGCTCTGCCGTCTTGGAGATTCCAAACCGCTCGTCCAAGGCCACTGCGCGCTTGCTGACACCAAGACGGTCGTTGACGGCAACGGCGGTGTTCATCGCTGCATCCACACCACGGTCTGCAGCAGCGGTCACACGGGAACGTGCGGAAGCAATGTACGCCGTCGCGTCAGCCAGAACTGTCGAGGCATGCTCGCGAGCACGTTGGATGGCGGACGTGGCCGTCGTGGTCACGTTGTGTTCTTCGTCGAACTTGTTGGCAGCCTCGGTGACAGACTGAACGGCCGCACGGGCACGGTTAACGCTTTCTGTGGCTGCTTGACGAGGGATGTCGCGCAGGGGCAGCTTTTGAAGCAACTGGCCTGTCTGCTTCAAGTCCTCCGCGGCAGCAGTGAGCTTGGCAATGGAGGCGGTCATGAGGGAGTGTGTGCCTGGCATGTGGGTGCGCTCGTACTCCAGCACACGCTTCACAACATCCTGAACCGCCACGTATGCGGCATCCATTCGCTTTCGCAGGCCCGCTTTGGCGGTTTCACCCTCTCCCTCTCCCTCTCCGTCTTCACTCGCCTTGCTGTCCTCGTTGTCGCTTGGAGCCGTCGCAAGAGCGGTCGCAGTCGCTGCGTCCTTCGCCTCGGCCTCTGCATCGGCGGTGACGGCGGAGTCAACACCCGACGACGGTGATGCCAACTTGCTTGTCGCAAGGCGAACGCGCTGGAGCTGTGCAGCGAGCTCGGTGAGCGCCGTGTTTGCGGTTGTCTTTGTTGCCTCCACAGCGGACGACAGCTTCTCGGTCATCTTGTACTGGCTGTCGTAGCTGCGCGCCATCTCGGTCATGTACGTCAGACCTGCGCGGACCTGAGACACCGCCTCAGTGGTCGCCGTGACTGGAAAACGAGTGATGGCGCCCGGGGCTTGCAGTTTGGCGGCTTGTGCTTTGAGCTGCAGAGGAAAACAGATGTGAGACGCTTTGCCTGGCAACACAGTGCACGCCACGTCACCAGCACACGCACGTTGTTTGTCGCAGCAGTGACAACAGAGATGGCCCCAGCAAGCCATACGCGCGCTTTACCAGCGCCGTAACGTTCATCGAATGAGGACACGGCTCCCACAACCTTGTCTACAGCAGCAGCAGCGGAAGACAGTGTCGTGCGCAACAACGTGGACTCGTTGTCGCTACCGTCCCCAGCCTTGCTCTCTTCAGCAGTCGCACCGGCGGCGACAGATCCAGCAGGAGGAGTGGATGTGGTGGTTGGAGTATCGTCCACGGCGCTGGTGACATCAGCGGCTTGGGTATCGGCGGGAGGCGGAGAGGATTGAGAGGCCGCAGCGGAAACTGAGTCAGACATAATGACAGGGGATGGAAGGGATGACAGAGGACGCTTTGACGTGTTGACCTCACAACGGCAACAACGGCTAGCAAGAACAAGTGGGACCTGTAAAGTTCCGAGGTGGCAGGGTAAGCGTGGAGGAGTGAAGTGGGGGAACAAAGGATGTGGCACATGCGGATGTGGGGAACTCGGAGGTGATGACGCGTTTCGCGTATGTGTGTGAACTCCGCGTGACATTCAAGCAAACGTTTCAAAGTGGGCATGTTTTTGCTACTCGAACGGGTCTTCTTGGGGATCGACTGCAATGTGTTGCCACACAGGGGACGCAGCAACGGACTTTGGGACCCCAGACGGCCGTCGTGTCGATACTTGATCATTGGGCGCAGACAGAGATGATGCGGTCGCTGGTTCGCTTTGACCACCAACACTGTGGCCTTCGCCAGTGCCACTGGCAGAAGCATGGGCACCAGAGTCGGCTTCGCCACCAGCACCCGCGCGTGAGCTTGCACTTGCAGCCGGTTCACTTGACTCGCCATCTGTAGCCTCTGCTATGGCATCACCATCACCTTCAACAGCTTGTGCTTCAGGTTCTCTGCTTGCAGGCTCTCCGTTGACAGGCTCAGGCTCCCCGCTGGCAGGCTCTCTGCGGGGATCGGGGTCTTGACTGCCCCTTGGACCCTCCCCACACGCCGCACTCTCTTCCGCTTCGGCGGAACCGCTGTCTTCACCTTCGGGGCTCTTACCTTCGTCTTGCGTCACAGGTGTTGCAGTGTTGGGAGGCGCGGCAACACGCACTTCCACAGGCTCTGTTGGAAGACCGGTACGGGTTGGCTCCTCTTCTCCCAAGCATCGACTCCGCAGCGTCATGATAGACAGCATCCACTCCGACAGCTGCACCGAGTCCTTTGCGCGGTACACATATCTGACGACCCAACCAAACTGATGTTACTGTCGCACCTCCACCGCAGCGATTGTTTGCACCTCTGCGGCAGCCCCGAAGCAGCCTCCCCAACGAACCGAGTAGACGAAGAGAACACGAGCAGTTTTTTGGTTGTTTCAACAACTTCAAAGGCAAAGTAGTCGACTTGGGGAGCGTACCTGTTGCAACAACAAAAGGACAACAGTGGGGTCAGCGCATCCATGTTGGTGTAAGAGAGCACCTCCGTCGTAGCAGCGCACTTGAGCTCAGAGTAAGCCACATTGATGGTGGTCAACGGTCCATCTGTCCCACTTGCGTCGCCCTTTTGCGGAGCGGCGGAGGTGTGCCGTTCGCAACTATCACTCGTCGCTCTTGCCGGCGCACAGTCTGCATGGTCTGCGTGGTCTGTGTCACCTTCAGCCCCAGCTTTGCCCTCGCTCGATGCTGGCGCAGCGCTGGAATCACGCTGGCCCCCCACTTCGGACGCATCTCGCACCACGTTCTCTTTGCTTTCATTGACACCGGCTTCGGTCATTTCTTGGGTGTCAGGCGGCACCAAATCCTCCTTCATGGAGAAGACGTGAATGAAGCCATCTCGTGTGAGCACCATGTGCATGTCCTTCCAAGTCCGCAGCAACCCCGCCTTGCGCTGCACGATGCCATGTTTGACGACGCAGGCGCTTTCCAAAGCCGATGGGACATCGGGAGGTATGAACTTCGCCAAAGACACGCCAGCTGCCTCATGCTGAACAGCGGGCTGCAGAGCTCTGACAAAGTCCTTGTACATATCCAAGCCCATGGCGGTTTGGACAAGCTGCATGATTCCAATTCACGCAAGCATGAGCAACACAGTGCACACGTGGAATTCACAAGCCCCAATCATACATGTTGTATCGACACGCCGGCACCATGCTGTGAAGTGCTCAACACCTCGCCGTAGCTGGTGAACGTAAGCACAGCACTGTAAGTAACGACAAGAACATGAGTGGACGAAGCACCCATGCGCTGCAGCACCTGTTGAACGCAGATCGAATGGCCTCGGTGCGCTCGTTTTCGACTCGAGAGAAGTCCCGAAACAGCTTGGACATGGACCTGCAATCACCAACACAAGCGAAAGGATCAAGCAACTAAGATGCAACAGCATACATGCGGGTTGAGTTGGGATGACAATCCGTACGCAAGGTGGCTGCGTCGGGCAGCTTCTAGGCGGTGCACTGCTTGCTTGTACCGGAGCTCGTGCAGCCACAAGTCGTCCTGGGCACACACACAACGTGGTCGAATCAGCACGCACAAGCAGCACCAAGCAGTGTAGAAATACAGAAGAGGGGCGCGGATCCCACACCACACAAAAGTTACAACAGCACAGAGACGTGTGGCGGACACACGAGGCACGCACAACGGAGGCGTATGCACCAGTTTCGGATCGACCAAGGGCTGTGACATACAGGTCGCAGTAGTTTGCGGCGTCGGCATGGAGACGCTACCAGTCGACACAAGTTGCCACCCACGCAATGAAGAATCGTGGTCAGCATCCATGTTGAACACATTCTCTGCGGAGGGGTATTGAGGTGTTTGGGTGGGGGGGACAAGCGTGGCGTTTCACTCACCCGCACAGTCGAGTCTTGTGCCTTGGCTGACGCTGCGATGCGTAGGGCACTAGTGTTGAGCTCCCCCACAGCCCGACCAAGCCCGCCCGCCTTCTCCACGTTCTTGCGGAGGGTTTTCCCAACGCTTTTCCAGAATGCAGCTTGTTGGGTGTGCATGCCAGACACATGGAACGTGGCACTGCACAACGACGATGTGGCCGCTGCGTGTGTGGCACAGGCACAATCAGTCCCAGCTGTGAACGCCGCCGTGACGGCTGCCTCCACACCTACCTTCCACGTGAGCCCCGCGAAGTGCACCAAGCATGGATTTGCCAATGCGTTGAAGCGCTGCGCCGTGTTCGTCGTACGCCACCACCGCCGCCTCAACACCGACTCGCAGCACCGTCAACACGTCCGCTGTCATCTGCACATGATCGTGCCACCGCTGCCAGTACTTGTGGCTGGTTACCAGATAGCTGCTGTAAGCAGACGCTCGCTTTGCTTCAAACTGCTGCAGCTGCGCCGCCTCCGCTCGCTTCAGAGCACGCAACGAGCTGAGGTAGGCGACATGCTTCTCGGTGGACATGGTTGCTGGTGCACAGTGCGGCTACGCACGCAACACCACACGTTGCAGGCCCGCGACACCGGTGCGGACAACTACCTAGTGAAATACACAGATGCGTACGCGCACTTGCACGCTGATCACATCCCAAGAACAGGTAGGGATCGTGCACCGTTGTGTTGTCTGACACCAACGCGACTCTTGGCACGGCTGTACATGGTATAACTGATGTTATGCCACTACGCAGTGCGCACAACGCACGCAGCATGGCTCAGTGCTTGTCATGCTTCACGTTGCCATCTGCGTCTTCTTTGGCCAATCCAAGTGCCTGTTGAATAAGAAAAGGACAGTACCAGTCAGAAGACTACCCCGTACCGCAGCAGGGATAATGAGCACACTACGCGTACAATGGCTTGCTCGTCGTAGAGGAACTTGATGAACGAAGCGTAGGCACCCAGCACCTGTCAACACAGCAAACAAACAATACATGAACACCTTCACGCCACCGCATACAACTACGTTGAGAGCACGCAGGCGCAAAAGCCCGTGCCACGAACCAGGAATAGGACGACGCGAACTATCCCAGCAACGATGCCTATCCACACGAACGTCATGGAAAACGCGCGCTCCGCAGTTTCCCGGAAAGGCCAAACGAACAACGACCCCATGACCACCGCGGTTTCTAAAATTTTTGCAAGCAAGTGTGTTGGCGCCGGGGCGTGTTTGCTCTGTTGAAGCCAGTCCTGACACATGAATTCGAACCCGGGGAAGTAGAACCACACGAGCACCACTCGACCGAAGCATCGAGAAAACAGCAGTATCTTCGTGCGCAGCCATCGTACAGCCGAACCCAGGGTATCGATACGGGCCAAGTGTTTGACAGCCAGGTGGGGCGTGAGTCGATCTCTGCGCAACGCAACAGGGAGACGTTACTTCGTATCCCATCAACTCGCACGCTAGAGCAGAGGGTGGGGCATCCACACCTGTAGTACTTGCACGGCCACGGTTGGTCCCACCAGCGATCGTACACGCCCCAATAGCACCACGCCAGCACCACCGTCACGGGAATGTGGAGAAAGAAGGCCGTATCAGACCCCAACAAAAACAAAACGACAACGAGGTTGTGCTCCACACGCTCCGCGACGCGAAACAGAACCATGGCACCGAAACGCAACGCATCTGCCATGGGGTTGTCGGGTCTGTCGGGGGCGTTGCGCTTGGCTTTGGCAGCGGTGCCACGGTTGGTTGCATGGTCCAGGCCGCGCTGGTCACGCATCGCCATGCTGGGAACGAGGAAACGCACAACACGAAAGAAAGGGTGGAGCACAAGAGAGAGAGACACAGCGCGTGGGTTCCGCGTGTTGAGCTGCAGGACACTCTGCGCTGGACTGAGCGTGTGGGGTGCCACGTACCCCAGACCGGAAGATATGACACACACCAAGTAGAACGCGAGGGACACTGTCTCGGCCAAAGGGTTGTCTCGTAGCATCAGGTACATGCAGGCAACGTACCTGATAGACACAGGACACGGCATGTGAGCAGGCCACGATACACGTGTGCTTATACGTGCCGAGGCTTGCGAGCGCACGACCGTGAAGGCGGCAGGCGTACGTCATGGGCATAGCAGCATGCATGCCGTGTATGTCCTTCAACTCCATCATGCTTTCGAGCCCAAACACTGGTGCGTTGTTCCGAATATCGGCAATCACACCGTGCGTCCGGGCGTGAACAAGCAGCTGATAACTGTCTGACAGCATGGTGAACTGTGCCCATTGTAGCAACGCTGCGACGCGCCGCTCGTTCGTCCAGAACAGGCCAGCCTCTTGAATCACGATACAGTACGCAGCAAAGATGATGCACGGCAACACAAACATCTCATGTCCCCGACCAGCCAGATGGGAGAACTCAACCGCGATCATGGCATAAACAGCAAGATTGGTACACACCACTCCCAGCACCAACGCGACCTGAACCCAGGTCAACGGGGCGGCCATCTGGTAGGTACCACGTGCCAAGAAGCCCCGGAGGTTGCGCGGCCCCACGATAAGCTTGTCGCCGTTGGGAAAGGTGCGCACGCCACCGACCAAGCGGTTGTTCTGCACTCAAGGTCCCGCGCACGGTGTAATGTACATGGTAATGAACAAAACCAAACAAAACAAAACGAAACGAAACGTGACACAACGGCGGGGGGGGGGGACACACCTCGTCAAACTCCCCAACGAAACACTTGTTGGCTGTCAACGTGTTCGTCAGCAACTCTTCGTCCGAAGCGGACATGGCGTTGCGCGTGATGCTGCAGCGCCGAGTGGAGCAAGTTAGCAACAAAGCTTCACGGTGACGCAGCATACCACCCAGGACGAAGACGACACGTACTCGAGCTCTCGTATGAAACGGTTGCGAGTCAGCATGGCTACAAGCGTCCCCGTTCCAACGGCATCAATTTGATTGTCCGACAAGCTGCCAGCACCAGGCACCACCGCGATTACTCCCGGTCAGCGTGCTCATGTGAGGCCAGCCTCTGACCCAAGGACGCACTCAATGCTAGTCAAGCATGTGCTAGTTCGCATCAACTTGGCAACAGAAAACGCGCCCGCCTTGCCAATGTAGTTCTTTCCGAGGCTGCAAGGTGCGCATGCACACAAACCGTGAATTGCACGTGGCAAAACAGCATCAAGGGACAAGTCACATACTCTAGCGTGTGCAGCATGCCTTGTCGCTTTATTCCTTTCGCAAGCATGAGTGTACCCGCTTCGCCTGTCACGTGCCAATGGTGAGCAACAACTCAAGGGAGAGGCATGGCAAGCTTGACACACACGCAAGCGCGCAACACACCAATGGAGTTTTGACGGAGCCTGTCGCGCATCAAACAGCAAGACACACATGGGGAAACACCGCACACCCACAGTGAACATGGGCACAGATGCGATGCACGCAGCGCCGCGCAAGGTGTGGGAGTACCGAAGCAAGCACAGGGGTGCCCCAGCGAAAATGGAGGCAGCGAGAGCCTCGGCGCTAGCGTCGCCAAGCTGGCAGTCTGCACATCGTCACACACATCCACGCGCACACGCACACACAGGTATCTGTTAGACCGCTAGGCTATGGATAGGTGGATGCATGGAGCCTGTCCCACGTGAAACAGCAGCAAAGCACGCACTGCTCGCGTTCAAGGCTGTAAGCAAGCGTCGGCGAGACATGGCGGCAGCCAGTGTTCGAATGCCAGCATCATGAACGTCACACTGCGCGATACTGTACATGTAGCACACCATGGCAGGGTTACGGCAAATGCAACGGCCAGAAGACATGCACACGGTATCCATACTCAAGCCTTGTCACTGTCGCATTGTTCTCGAGCCCTTCAACCAAAGTCGCCATTCCCTTGATGCCCAGTCTGTTACGGCTCAAGCTGCGAACAAACAGCAGTGCAACAATACAACAGCACACCAGCACAACAGCACAACAGCACGCGGGCTTTAAAGAATGAAAGCGAAACGCGCGCAAGGCCCGCCTGCTTGGTCGCGCTCTTACTCCAGCGAATGAAGCGAGGAGGTTCGTGCAAGGCCCCAGGCCATTGTGGTTGCTCCATAGGATCTCATACCCAAGTTCACCGCACCGAAAGCAAACAAGGTGGGTGACAACCCCACAAGCTCACCAAGAACACGGGCACCCTCATCACCGACGTCAGAGTGGGCGAAACTGGCCGACATCGTACAGCAGTGGCATGATGAGTCAACAGGAGTGGACACGAAACAAACCACGAGTGCTACCTCAGCGCCGTGACGGTGTCGTTCGACAGCATTGCTTCGGTGGCAAACATCAGGTCCGCTAGGTGAAGCTGCTCTCTTCCTATTTCCGAAGGTGGGGCAATTGACACCGAGGTGGCGGCGGTGAATCCTAGGAGTTCCATCACCGGGAGGGGAACATCACCCAACGTCATGGACACCAGACCGTCGAAGTGGCCGGGTCGTTTGACGAGTTTGCAAAGTTGATGCGCTGCCTCCCGACGCAATTGATTGCCGGACAGACTGTACACGTGGAGGTGAGACAGGAAACAGGCGCAGCGCGAACGCGTCAATGCAACACGCACTCGAGAGACGTTACAGAAAGGAGTTCGGAAACACTGAGTGCAGCCATGACTGCTTGTGGCTGCGTGAGATTGTTGCCACCTATGCTGATGTGGGTTCCACAGCCATAGCCAACGCAACGAATGAGACACAAAGCAACACCATCGACAGAAACAAACAACATTGGTCGCCCCCCCCCCCCCCCCCCCCCCAACGCATT
>Ga0213833_1001233_pt1 | contig 18968 bp, 19 predicted proteins | sample SWATP21_FD_160575 | JGI IMG/M metagenome (GOLD analysis project Ga0213833, IMG submission 160575) | Coastal seawater microbial communities from Marineland, Florida, United States - SWA TP2 #1 | ecosystem: Environmental > Aquatic > Marine > Coastal | place: USA: Florida | collected 2016-08-14
CACACACACACACACACACACATACACACACGCGCGCACGCACCTTCGCCGTCGGAGATTCGCGAAGGATTAGAGAGAAAACCTCCGTGGCAATGCATGGAAGGGTCGAACGCGATAAACTGGGCCCAGGATACGCCGCCACAAAGGGCTGCCGTCGGAAATGCGCAGCCCAGGTGTCGAACAATGGAACCACACTATCCTCATTCCATCTCGTCGATTGCCCCGTTCGGCAGTCGATCACCACGACGTGTTGCGCCTTCCTTCGATCGGAAATAACGCCGACACTGTCCACTCCATCCTCCTCATTGAGGTGCACAACAACGTTTCCCACCGACACAGCGTTGCGGCGACGCCTGCCAGTGGCACAACAACAAGCAGGCACGGCAAGCAGCATCCGCACGCGTACATCACACGCGGTGCATCAACACATCGTCACAACAATCCACACAGGAAAATTGACGCGTAAGTCTTGGCACGTTGGTCCTGGCGTTGGCTTCTCTACTCTACGAACCGAGATCGTGCTAGACAGTGCATGATGTGGCCTTCAACAGCAGACGTGGCTGAGCCCACGGGGAACTTGCGATAGCAAACCAGGCCTGGAACGAAAGAAAAAAGAAACGAAGAAGAAAAACACGAGAACACACACCATGTGTGGCCAACAATGAGAGGGAGACAACTCCGCACATCCACACATCGCCAGGATCGCACATGAGGAGGGCACGTGAAGCGGGTGGATCCAGGGCGTGTTCGCGCCAGACAGGAGCTGTCGGGTCGCCAGCACACACTGGTACACATGGGCGTCCGTCTGGAGGCCAGGAACGTGCGCACCACAAGCAACACATTTTCCATTGTGATTCATCCTTCGCTGCGGGCTGTGGTGGCGTGGGCAACGCAACACAGGCCACACCGGGGCTGCCTGTTGAGCAGGTTTGTCAGAGTCCCAGCAGCACGTATCTTTCATTTTTATGCATTGTTTTACACATGTTTGAGCCGCATTTCGGCGGCTGTTGTGCTGCAAAACTACCATCGCGGGCCCGATAAAACGGGCATTTCGTTCCACACACGAGGGTGGAACACCCAACCCGAAACGCACTTGATTCGTTTTGTCGGCGCGCCAAACCCTGCACGCACAAGCGCGCGGGCAATTGTTTTGATTTGGGCGCCTTCGCTGCGACACACAGCTGCGACAGATTGGATTGTGCGAGGTCGGGGGACACCACCCAACACACACACGCCGACCAGCTCCACGGGTTGACTGTGTTGCTCGTGTCGTACCCATGGCGTCCAACGCCCACCACCACCCTGGTCAAGTGACCCACCACCACCACCATACGCACCCGCACGCACAGGCCGCGGCGCACCATCATCACCACGCCGCCATCGCGGCGTCCCATGCGCACACCCATGGCATCACGACCACCGTTGGTGCCACAGCCACAGCCGTGGCCGCGCCCACTGCCGCACGCCCTCAGCCCAAGAAGGACACCGCCAAGAGGCCCGGCGCACGGCGACGAGGACGGCCCACGAAGGCCATGGTTGCACAACGTGAGCGGCAGCAGGCCCGCGCAGCCGCGGACCGTGTGTTGGGTGCGCTTGACGTGATTGAAGGCAGCATGGGCGGCATGCGTGCCTTTGTGGACTGCGTGTCCGCCGCTGTGATCACGGTGCGGCAGTGTCGTGTTGGTGCAGTGTGCAGTAGTGCCGTGTTGGTGCACATCTGTGTGTGTGTGTGTGTGTGTGTGTGTGTGTGTGTCGTGTCGTGTGTCGTGTGTTGTCCCGAGTGGGCTGGGTTTTTGCTTCGTGGTTGTGACCATGGGTGTGCGGCGCCTTTCGTCAGGGCACGTCCAAGAAGGGCGTGCGTGTGGAGCAGGGAGACGTGGATCTTGCCAAGCAAGCCGTGTCCTCCATCAACGTGGCGATCCTGCGCCTGCGCGCCGCCGTTGCCGCCGGTGCCCTGGCATCGGTGGGTGTCATGGCCAGCAACCCTGGCGCGTCTGTGGTGGTGCCCGCGCCAAACGAAAGCAAAGTGGGTGCCCTGGACGAGGACCCCGAGGAGGCCGAGAAGGCCCGCAAGCTGTCGGAGCTCACCCGCAACATGCTGCCCAACGACTGGCGCTGTGCGTCCTGCAAGTACGTCAACAGCTTCTCCGACGGCCCCTGTGGCTGGTGTGGCAAGTCCAAGTCCGTCACAAACACGGGACTGTGGGACCCGTTCAAGGGAAAACGCAAGCGCAGCACCCTCACGGGCGTCATGGCCGTGGGTGAGATGGCGGGAGTGGGTGCGGACCAGTCCAGCAAGGGCGCCGCCAAGGTCGCGCGCAAGCAAAAGCAGCCGACGCTCGGTGCCAGCGTGCTCAACATGGGCACCGCGCCGGCCATCGTGCAGCCGGCACACGCCACGATCGTGGCACAACAAGCCGCCACGATGGCGCAGGCGGCCGCTGCTGCACACGTCGTCGCACAAATCAGCCAGCCAGGCCAGCCGAAGAAGAAGAAGAAGGGTGACCAGTTGGACCTGGCGGCGAATGCCTAGGCCCTCTCACACGTGCCTTGGCATTGGTATGCGTTGCTGGCTGAAAACTGGCTGCTCCCTTTGTTTGACGCTGGCGGAGTTCACACGGGAATGCGCTTTTGTGTTGTGTTGAGTTGTTGTTGTTGTATTGTGCCGGTTGCGCTTGACGTCTTGCGTCGGTCGGTCGGAGGACGGAGATGTCCCAGCGCGCACCGGTGTGCTTGAGGTAAAAGCAAACCTGTTACCTGTCCTATGGAAGTGCGACTGTGGCCCAGTCTGTGGGCAGGCACTTGCACTTAGTCGTGGTTGTTTCTTCAAAAACCAAGCTACACTTGCGGCTAGCTCATGTCTGCGTCTTCTTCACCACCATCCTCGCCGTCACCCTCACCATCGCCGTCACCCTCTCCGTCTCCACGCATGTGGGCAAGCATCGCCTGGTACATCCAACACGACAGCACAGCCAACACAACCAAACAATCGAACCCAAGCCGGAGCTGAGTGGACGCACGCACAGCGTGCAAGACTGCCACGACCAACACACCTGGATGGCAGGGTCGCTCTTGTCCACTCCTGGCAAGTCGTCCAGCATGGACAGCACAAAGTCCTCCGAGTACTCCTCACCACCATCCGCGCCGGTGGCATCAGCATCAGCATCAGCATCAGCGTCCGCAGTGGCTGTGCTTGCAGCAGCGGTGGCAGTTGCAGTGGTGGTGGCAGTCGCAGCCGCAGCAGCTGGCTCGTCGGTTGCCGGTGTGGCTGTTGAAGGTGCCGGGGCAGGCGCACCAGCCTCTTGCAAAGACAACATCATGGCCTGGACGGGACAACGCGGCACATGTTAGCACAAGACGGCGTGGGGCGTCGAAAGAAATGCGCTAATCGGCACTGTACATACCATGCGCAGCTCGGGGTCATCATCAAAGTCGTCTCCTGTGCCCCACGAGTTGAGAGCGTGCAAGTGTTAGCACCGAGAGGTCCACATGGCAAAAGCACAACGGCAATCAACGGACCCATATCCATCATAGGTGCAGGTGTGGAAGTCGCAGCAGCGCCAGTGTCAGCCTTGGGATCGTCGCCACTGGCTGCAGGTTGCTCGGGGGCGTCATCCTTGGCTTCCGTGGTGCGGCGCACTTGCTCCAGCGACGCGGCAATTGTCTGCAAGTTATCTCCGACAGCAACAGCAACAGCAACCGGTCGACGTGAAGGACCACAACACACAAATCAAACATGCGCCTCACGCGTGGCGGTGGCGGTGGTGACGAGTGCACATGAACCATGCAAACCAACAAATGCGCGACAGCACCCCCTGTGTCAACAACGGCACGCACCATGGCCAGCTCGGGGTCAAGCGCAGGGTTCACGCCGCCGTACTGGGCAAACTGTCCACCCGTCGCTGCTGCGCCACCGCCGCCGCCGCCACCCACACCGGTGAAAATGCTAGATGTGATGAGCACGTCGTAGAGCGGAACTCCGACGGGGACGGAAACGTAGGAGCAGTTGTTTTCGTCGGTGTTCGCCGAATCTACCAGAAGCTTAATCTTGTCGGCGTTCGTCTCGTGCTCGCCCATGCCAATGATGTCAAGTGACACCTGCACACATAGACGCACGTGTAAGTGTCTCCATGGGTACCACCCACGACCACACGCTCATCTGCGCGCGGCAGCCCAGGCAAAGGCGCACACGGCAAGGGACGTACATTGCTGCGTCGCAGGCCAATGCCAAGCTTCTTCAGTGTGCCGTCCCGCTCCGTGATGGGGCTTCCGATGAACATGACGATGCGGGCACCACCGTTCTTGTTGCGACGGTGCTTCAACGCAAGCTGTGCAATCTTGATGCCCTGGACAATGTTGGACGGCCCCGTGGCCTGGAGGCCATCCAGGCACGCATGCAACGCGTGCTCGCTCTCCGTCGGCGGCATGAGAACTCGCACCCTGCGCCGACAGTGGTGTCATGCGCCACGAACACGTACTCAGACACGCATGGACACACATCAACACGAACCGCTTTCCACCGTGAGCCAGAAGCCCCACAGTCGACTCCACGTTCTCTCCAAGCTTGTACGTGATCAGAATACCGGCTGGGAACACACCCACCCAAGGTCAACCTAGGTCAGCCCACACCGCGGGTGCCCATGCAACATACCAGCATCCTGCTGTGCTGCCAGTCGGTTAGGCAGGTAGTCTCCATTGATCATCCATGATGATGTGTCCAAGCTGCAGACGAACACGAAGCACCAGCAATGAGCGACATGAAATTCTTCACCAAGCCGACATTCAAGACAGCTGCACTCACCACACAACGGTCGCTTCGAGTGGCATGGCTGTCAAAACACACTCGCGGTGTTCGTATCTAGTGGGTTGGGAATGCAAACAACTGCAACCTCAACGAAGCACAGCAGGGTCCGGGCGATGTGGCTCCCTGCGTCAAACCAAAGCGATGATGGAACAACCTCTGCGCAGCGGCTTTTGATGAATACATATATGCGTATGTATTATATCTAAAACTTCATCCGACGCTGTTCTGGAATCGTCTCGGCACAACGCGAAGCTCCACACCGAGTCCTGTCACCGTGATGTGTGGGTCTTCATAGTTGTATTCGTGCACGGGGTCGTGTTTGGTACACGGTCGTGGGCCTGGTGTGACGCGTGGCACGTGGCGCGTGCGAAGCGCGGACCCATGAGCAGCACCAAGCTACGGTTGGGACGGTCACGTGGGGGGAAGCACACTGCCAAACGGAAGCGGGTGGCAGAGTCGCAGCCACTCGCAGAGAGGGCAAATGTGTTATGTGCCGACTGTGGCACAACAAAAGCGTCGTTGTCGTGTTGCGGCGTGCCTCTGTGTGCTCTGCACGTGCTGTGCACACCACACGCACATCACAAGAAGTCATGGACTATCATCGCGAAGGCATTGTTCCGCCAACAGGATGTCACGGCTCAAAAGGTGCGTTGGTGCCCCTTGCGTGGGAACATCCACATCCACACCTGTTCTGTATGGTACGTTTCAGTCCAGTCAGTGGCTTGTGGGTGCCGCCTTCGCCAGATGCTGTCTTCAGTCGTGGAGAACCTTGAAGCCGAACTCGCCGCAGCACAAAGCCACGCCTCCACACTCGCCGCCGCCAGAGGTCGCCCCACCGCGCCGTCTCGCAGGTTGCGTGGGGCCACAGCATCGTCCAACTCCAACACGACGACGGACCCCCGTCTCGGTCTCGGTCTCAGCCCCAAGCCCAACAAGCCCCCGCGCAGCAACAAGGCCGGCGACCAGAAGAAGCCGCGCCGCACCAGCACCCCCACCGTGGCCGAGATCCGCGCTCGAATGGCTGAGCGGCAGCGGCAGCGGGTTGCGCAAGAGCAGGCCCGCGTGGCGTCGTTGAAGCGCCAAGTGGCAGAGGAAGAGGCAGCGGCGGCAGTGGCAGCGGCGGCGGTACCAACGCGGGCCCAGCGAACCACAGCAGCGGGGTCAGCTGTTGCAGCAGGGACATCGATATCAGCGGCAGCGTCGGCACAGAGGCAACCGACGCAATCACCACACGCTGCCACAGCGCACGTCGCCGTGCCAGGTCACACACCGATCGACGACGACCGTGGCGCTCGTGCGCAACTGGGTGGTGCAGGCCTGGCAACCCCGGATGCACCCCCCTCCGGCACCTCGACGAGTGGCACGATGGTCTCGATGCCAAATGTGGCACGACGTCCTGCCTCGTCTCCGCGACGGGAGCCCCGTCCGACTGGCACCACGTATCGCGAGCGGGTATGTTTTGTGTGCAACGTACCAAGCCAATCCGATTGCTGGTTTTGCTGCTTTTTTGTTGTGTGGCCCTCGTCTCTGCGTTGCGTGTTGCTCGTTGCTCATGCGGGGGTGTTGCTGAGGGTGCAGATGGCTTCGCTGCTGGTGAATGCGATGCGGGCATGTGACGAGTCTGGTGCCAGAGTCACAGATGGTGACGGCATCCGACCAGTGGTGAATCCCAACGCGTTGCTGCAGCTTGCCCGGCAGGTCGAGCTGCAGCTGTATGCCATCCACGGCGATGTCACCCAGGGGTATCGAGAGCAACTCGACCGCATGCTCCAGGGACTCCGCGATGCGAAGAACAGCCACCTCCGAGCCAGCCTCATCGGGGGTGAAGTCGCGCCGTCGTCATTTGTTAGGTTCACGCCGCTGCAGCTAGCAAACCCAGAGTATCGAGCGTCTTTGGATGATCAACGGGAGAAGTGCGTCGCGGGGTGGAGTGTTGTGCTGCATGTTGCAACCACTCAGCCCCTCGGTTGCGGTGTTTGTTTGGTTGGTTGGTTTGCGTCCACAGGGAGCTGGCTGCCATGCGAGAAGACCAAAGCGGAATGATGGCCAGCACAAAGTTCTCGTGTCCGCGCTGCAGTGCTCGTGATGCGAAGTGGGGGTATCTTTCCAGCATGCGTGACATTGGAAAGAGCGAAACGTGGGGTTCGAAGAATCGGCCAGATATGCTCATTCGCATCGTGTGCAATGAGTGTGGCCATTCATGGCAGAGTGAAGAGGGGTTAGCACAGTTTGCACATTGAAACACAGTGAATGTACGCCAAAGTAATGTATGCATACACGAAGTGCTGCCTGCTCGTAGCAGATCACAGAACGAAAACGGGAGAAAAAAAACTTGAGGAGGGCGTGTTGTTGCCACATGCATGGCATGACTTGTGCTATTGTGCTGTAGCAGTGCCAACCGGAGGATGTGGAGTGGACAGAAGCCCAGATGTTGGTGCCGGTGATGAGGTGGGTAATGGCGACACGGACGACGAAGCTTGGGACGGAGCTGGTCGTGGCAACAAGGCAGCCGGCTTGGGCTGAATGGGCCCAAGGCGTTGCTTTTCTGCGTCCAGAAAGAGCTGTGTTTCGGGCGTCAAGGCCTGATGTGAGAACCTGCAGCCAATTGCACATAGAACGAGTGATGAGAACAGTCACCCACACAAACACCACACACACGCAAAGCAGGCCCTACCTGCACGCTTTTGCAGCACAACCACCAAGCAGAAAGTGAAACCGACAAGGGTGTTGCCGGAGGTTGTGTGAAAATAAACACTCGGCGCCTGCAATGTGGAAACGGGCATGAAAAACTCATCCAGAGCACCAAGACGCAACCATGCAACGGCGAACCTCGCTTGCACTTGCCCACAAGAAAGTGCTTGCACACATCTCTTCGTTCGCGAATGCGGTCTCGTTCTTTGGCAAGCACGACTGGGTCGTGGGAGTATGCGCACTTTTCGCCCAACTCACACTTGTGGCGCACCGCACGCTTGCAAGCCACTTTCTTGTTTGCAGCCGCGCGTACCTCCGCCTGCACGCCAGTGCACGCACAACGCACAATGCACAGACACAGACACAGACGCAGACGCAGACACAGACGTAGGCGCAGGCGCAGGCGCAGGCGCAGGCGCAGGCGCAGACGCAGACGCAGACGCAGACGCAGGCGCAGGCGCAGACGCAGACGCAGATACAGACACACAGACACAGACACACAGACGCAGACACACACACAGACGCACAAGGCGCGTACGAAGGGGTCAGGCGGTGAACGTATGGCACCTAGGTCTCCTCCACATCCGGGCCCCTGCCGCCACAAACCTGTCGCTTTTCCTTGGCCACCCGCTCCCAATAAATCTGACTCTTGATTCGCTTCCGCACACTCTTCGTTTTCCGTTGCTTACTCCCGCCACGTCGTTTCCGCTTCACGGGCTGTGATCGTGAGACTGTCGCATCGGCATGGTGAGGCACTGAAGACGGCCCTGGTGTCTCGCTTGTTGCTACCACATGTGTGCTTTGGCGTGGCACAGGGAGAGAATGGGCTTGCACAGTGGCCGCGAGCATGGCAAACAGGCCAGCGGGTGAACTGGTTGGTGCGGCTGGTGTCGCTGGTGGTGCCGCTTTCACTGCCACTGCTGCTGTCGCTCCCACGGTTGTCATTGCGGCTGTCTGTACCACAGCCGCCGTCGTTGCTGCAGTCGGCAGCGATGCTGTTGCTGCTGCTGTTGCTGCTGCTGCTGTTGCTGCTGCTGCTGGCGCGCCGATATATGTGCGCCTTCCCTTGTTACCGTCAACCCCACCTCCCTCTTCTGCTTGGCCTGCTCCACCACCCCCTTCTTTTGCCACCCGGACCTCTTCTTTTGCACAACAGATGCCTGCGCCAGCGTCTGCACACTCGGCTTCGACTGTTTTGGGGCCATCGCCACCAGCAGGACTCTGTCCCGGGGCGATCGAACGGCGTGACGAAGAGGAGCAGCGTCGCCGCTGAGCTGCAGCGACAACTGATCCTTGCCGTCGTACCGCCGCCATGCCCTGCACGGGATCTGGGAGTATAGATGCAGTTGCGGCGCTTTTTGGGGCACCGGCTCTTTGGGGGGCGGTACTCACCTGTATCAACGGTGTGGTGTCCACGGCGACGGCATGTGACCCCAGTTCTTGCGGATGGGACCCATTGCAGCACCCAGCAGCATCCTTGGGCGGAGGTGTCGCAGTCACCTTGCGTTGTACATGCCCTGTGTCGTGGCTTTTCGCTGTGAGTTTTGCCTTCAGCTCCTTATCCAGCTCAGGCGGGCGCCCAAACATTGCTCGATGTGGGCACGAGCCGCAAGCGGAGGCACAAGGTTTCTTGGATGAAAGTTGCGATGTGTAGCGCGGGCCATACCTCAACTGCCACGAACCCCATCTCGTGCTTCGACACCCTCTGCTGGCACAACCTATGAGCTTGGCCGAAGCGTGGGCAGAGAAATCGACTGAACAGGGCACCATGAACAACGGAAAGAACACTGGCTACAAGGATGTGGAGGCGCAGGTGCCTGCGCAACCGGGGCCCCACGTGTTCAAAGGGTACGGAGCCGCAGAGTACAATTCCGAGTGGCAACGTGCCATTCGTATGGGCTTCATCCGCAAGGTACCACCGCTCGCTTGCATCGTGTCGGGCGTTATTGTTGGCCAGAAGTAACTGACTGTCGTGTTGTGCGTGTTTGTGTGTGCGTGCGTTGCTGGTGGGACGTTCTTCAGGTGTATGGTATCCTCGTCACACAATTGCTGGTGTTCTTCGGCGGCATTGGGCTTGCTGTGGAGACGGCATCCATTCGCAACTTCATTCAGTCCCACGCAGCGCTGCTATGGGTCGCATACGTCCTCATGTAGGTGTTGCGCGATCAATGTGGCTGCAACCCTGAACACTGGACCAACCCACTGTTGTCATGCATCTTGGTGCTTCTCCAGGTTTGTGCTCGTCTGTGCCATTACCTGCTGCAAGACCGCCGCCCGAAAGGTGCCTACCAACTATGTCCTGTTGGGATCGATGACGTTGTGTGCCACATACTTCGCTGCTGTTGTCAGCTCCTTCTACGAGACCCGCGTCGTCTTCATGGCGATGGGGCTGACCTTGTCATGCTTTGTCGTCCTGACACTGTACGCCTTCCAGGTCCGTCTCACACTGGCTCTGTGCTCGTGTGCCGCATTGCACGCACCTGCCTCACGCGTCACGTTCGCTGTCAACCGTTGACAGACGAAGTATGACTTCACCATGATGGGTGGAATGCTCGCGGCTGGAATGTGGATCTTGATCATGTTTGGATTCATGCTGTGGTTCATCCGGAGCGAAGTGATGACCACCTTGTATGCCGCCCTGGGTGTACGTACGCGCGCGGTCTGATAAAGTGGCTGGCAACATGTGATGCGTTTCTGACGCGTGAGTGTGTGCACTGGCGGTGCTGCATGTTTTCTCCAGGCGCTGCTGATGTGCGGCTGGATCATTTGTACGTCAGGTTCTTCACTTGCATGCGAAGTGTGCTGCACTGACGCGTGGTATGTGGTGTGATGTGTCTTTCAGACGACACGCAACTGTTGATCGGTGGACGTCACAAGAAGTACACCCTGAGCGAGGACGAATACATCTTTGCCGCACTGGCGCTCTTCTTGGATATCTTCAACCTGTGCGTGGTGTTGGCATTTGTGGCGGTGGTGGTGGTGGGTAGTAGCGAGTGCTGGGGTTGGCAAGTGCTTGTTCGGGCTGGTTTGGATTGCGTGTCGATCGATTTCCCAGGCTGACATGGTGCGTGTGGCAGGTTCTTGTTCTTGCTGAGCCTTCTCAATGGCAGGAGGTGAGCTCAGGATTGCCTTGGCGTCCACGTACTGTCTGCTGTTTGCTTGGCATGCAGTACGAATCGTTGCTGCTGAGATGGTCTTCTCGTTTCTTTCACTACCTTTTACACATTCCGACTCTCATATGTCGCACGCGCCTGTTTCTGCACCCTTGATTGCATCGCGAAGCCGTCCGCAGCCACGGAGTTCAAAGTTCAAAATTGCAAAAACAAAACGCTGCAAATTTGGGCCAGCAGCTGTGCAACGTCTTTTCTGACGCTTGCACAACGGCGGGCGGTATTGGTATGGTGTGGAGGACACGATGGGCCTCGTGATACTACTGAGTTTGTGGGCGCTGGGGGCCTGCGTTTTGGGCTTCCTTGCGTTCTTTCCGCTGGATATCATTGCGGGAATTGTGACCGAGTCCCTGTGGGGACTTATCATGTGGAGAGTGCACGCAGAAACCTTGACTGTGGCAGCGGCTGGCGTGTGGAGTGTTTTGTTGTTTGGCGGCACAGCCTTCTATGCCTATCGGACGTTCGTCAGTTTCTCAAGACGTGCGTGCGTGTGTGGGCTGTGTCACCGCTTGCACGTGGGCCTGACCAGGCGAGGTGGGTGACATGGCAGGCATGGCTCAAGAGTTCGAGGAGAACCGGTGGTGAGTGCCCCACACATGTGCCCCTTGCAGCGTGGCACTACATTGCTGCAGCAAGTTTGTGGTGCATGTGCGCTCGAGTGTCGTCAGTACAGCTGCCCTTGCAAGGTATGCATTGTACGACACTTGTTTTACACATCGAATGCAAGGCGTTCCAGAGTTTGGAGCTGGCACATTATGCTGGCACAGGAATCACGTCGGCTTACTTCGCCAAAGGATGAATAGGGTATGTGGTAACTGTTGCAGTGTTTACCACAGTGACCGTGGCGCCCGTTGGTTTCTACAAGAAACTTGCTAGCCACAGCTTCGTGGGGGCAAGTCTGAAGAAGTAGCACACACCGATTTATTTATCCTCGCCCTGGCGGCACTGACATTGAAAAATCTTCTCATGATCGTCGGTCATGAGGGAGCCATCACACCACCGGCTCCACGCTGGGCACTTGCCGTGCACTCCGAAACCACAACGCTCCGACCGAAGCGTCTCGCTCGGCTTGAGCAGCCTCCACTTTTGTCACAAGCTCCAGCACACCCCGAGCCACTGCCTGTGCCACCCATTCACGAGTCGCTGGGAGGCCGTATCCCGGGAGCCTGGTTGCATCAATCACTGGCGGTGTCGGGTGTTGCCACACTGTCGACGAGATGCTGTCCGTGTGGGATTGGTCGTACGCACCCAACAGAAACAACCACGCCGGCACAGCGGGGGCAGGCACTTGGAACAGGGGCCACATCGTTGGTGCACGTGTGGCGGGCGGTGGACTAGCTGCCGGGGTTGCAGAGATATCAGCATTCCACGACAGGCGGGAGGTGTGCCTGCGTTGCATCCAAGCGCTGGGCACGGCGTTGTGCAGTGCGGACCGACACACGTCGTCATTGCTGGTCGTGTCCTGTGGTGGACGGACAGAGTGGCGTGGATGAAGCCACACGCACAAGGCACCATCCAACGACGGGACCTTGGTCCACCCCAATACAGAGATCGGAACCAGTCTGACCATGGATACATCGTTGGGGTGGGCCATCTGAACACGATTGCAACATGCGTCAGTGTCCAGAACATGAAGACGTGTGTCACCTCACAAGTTGCGAGTCACATCAACCGCGCAGTGCACCGCACCCAACCAACGCACCTGCATGGCCAAAGATGCGAACAACTGATGCCCAGTTCCGACAGAGGATGCCCTTGAGCGCATGGCAAGTCGCACGAGAAGCTCATGTGAGTATTGAAGGCGATGCACAGCGTCGGACATGTTCTGACCCAGAAACACACAGTCGTGTTTTGCTGCGGCAAGTCGCAACAGCAAGGCATAGGCATGTGCGGGGAATGGGACGGATGCATCAACTGCTTGTCGTCCAGCAAGGTCGAGGACCGTGGAAGCGGTTGAAACCAGGGCATCAAAGGCGGATGCGGTGTGATGAGGGGCACCGTGGGACAGTCGCTCACTGCAGGCTTCAAGCCGTGATCGAACCGACGGCAGCAGCTCCCGCACGTCACTGTTGGACAGCAGCGGTGTTGGTGTGTGCAGCAGGTCTGTGAGCGCATCTCGGGCAAGAAGCCAGCCGTGGCTGTCTGTGCGTCGCGTCAGGACGACAGAGAAGGCTGTTGTAGGACCCTGGATGGGTGTCGCTTCGTAGCCTTGAGGCAGGAACCTGTCAACAACCACAGTTGAGGCATGCCACGCTAGGGACACGGAGGGCGGCCAACTTATCGCGTACATTACGCTACCACGTTGCATTTCAACCTTGTTGCAGGCAGTATCCACACACACTTGCCACACCGCGCTTCCGGAGCGTTGGAGTATGAACGTTTCCCCATTGGGTGAGGCGGGTCGGTGGTGAGGCCACGCTTCACCATCACCAGGTCCGCTTTTCGGTGTGGGAGGGACAGCGACAAGTGACGCGCAAAAGTGGCCCCCCAACGCCAACTCCAGGCCATTCACGAGCTGCCTCAGCGCTTGGTTCTCCATGTGCGCACCGTTCACCTGCAACGAAAAACCCGCCGCGGATGTTGCACGAGGTCACCGCCGCGCTCCAGCTCAACAGCCACCGCAGCTCAGCATGGAACCACTACGTAGCACTGCAGTACTCACCACAAGAATGTAACCGTCCCGAAACGCCTCGCTCAGCTCTTTGAACGACGCTGGGTAGGGGTACGCACTCGGCGTGGCAAGGCCGGCACCGGGCTGCAACGTTGACCCAGAAGTCGGAAACACCTCAAGGGCCCCACGCAGCGCAAGCTTCAAGAGCGTCATGTGTGAGAGAGGTGGCAAGTCGTCAAAGGATGCCATGCGGGCTGTGCCGTCATCGTGCAACACAACCGGCTTGCCCTGAGAGACCAACCCCAGGTGCCCCACGTATCACACAGCGATTCACACTGTCAGCCGTGTACACACGCCGTGCCTCAAGTGCATGCGTCGCACCTCAAACACATGGGTGTGGACGAAAGCTTCTGCCGGAATGCCTTCTCCGAGGAGTCGACGCAGTGTTCCACATGGATCAAGCCGCCCATGTGGGTCGTACTTGTCACCGGAGGCAGCAAACATGTTCTTGGGTGCAAGGGTTGCCAAGCGGGCTGTGCTCGCATCGTCGGCGACTCGCCTGGCGTAACTCGGCGCAAGAAGCAGTGCCAGTCCCAGGAACGCCACCAGCACACCCATGCACCATCGTGGGGGGTGTATGGCCATGAGACTCACGTGGCCACGTGGCCGTGAGCTCTGTGCACCCATCCACCACCGGCGTCGTGTGACGAATATCCAAAAATCAATCAATCAGTGAGCGCATATTAGGTATATATAATGACCTATATCGTACTAAATATCGATCTTTTTTATGTTGTGTGGCTTTTTCATTGGCCCCCGCGAAGAGAGCAGACCACAGGGCCTGGTTGGCTGGTCTGCAAGCAAGTGTGACAGTGCCACTCGCGCACACCGCAAACGCACACCTTGCACGCATACTCTGCGTGCCGGACCTCTTGCGTTGCATTGTGTGATTGTCTTGACACACGTCCAACATGGCTGACGAGTCCAAGTGCCCATCGCTCACTGAGGATGGTGTGCCAGACCGCCTGAACTTCCCGTCCATGGAGGAGGATGTGTTGAAGCTGTGGAAGGCGCTGGATGCTTTCAAGACCCAGCTCCGTCTGACGGAGGTACGAGAGAAGGTTCCGGGTTGTGGGTGGCAGTGAGGTGGGCCGCCCCTGTGTGATGTGGAGAGCCTCGTGTTGCTCACGGTTGGTTGCTTTGTTGTCTTTGTGCGTGTGCGTGCGTACGTGCGCAGGGCAAGAAGGAGTACAACTTCTACGATGGCCCGCCCTTTGCCACCGGTTTGCCACACTACGGCCACATCCTTGCTGGCACCATCAAGGATGTCGTGACACGTTTCAAGAGCATGGAGGGGTACTACGTCTCCCGCCGATTCGGCTGGGACTGTCACGGGCTGCCGGTCGAGTACGAGATCGACAAAAAGCTGGGCATCAAGAGCACGGATGACGTTGAGAAGATGGGTATCCGTGCGTACAATGCAGAGTGCCGCAGTATCGTGTCTCGATACTGTGAGCAGTGGGAGGCCATCGTCACCCGTCTCGGGCGGTGGATCGACTTCCGCAACGACTACAAGACCATGGAGCCATGGGTGTGTGACGTGTGGTGTATGTGCATGCGTGTCTTTGTTGTTGTGTTCGCGGGGGTCTGTGGTCGTGACGAAACGCCGTGGAATTGCTGTGGGTGGCATGGTGGCGCGCTGCAGTACATGGAGAGCGTGTGGTGGGTGTTCAAGACCGTGTTCGACAAGGACCTGGTGTACCGTGGTTTCAAGATCATGCCGTACTCCACCGCGTGCAACACGCCTCTGTCCAACTTTGAGGCGGGCCAAAACTACAAGGAGGTGCGCGACCCGGCTGTCATGGCCTCGTTCCCCGTGGTTGGTCAGGAGGGCCAGGACAACACCCACTTTGTGGCGTGGACCACCACGCCGTGGACCCTGCCCTCCAACCTGGCGCTGTGTGTCAACGGCAGCATGACCTACTCCAAGGTGTTCGACAAGGCCCGTGGCAAGAACTTCATCTTGATGAAGGCCTGCCTGTCCATCCTGTACCCGAAGCTCCTGAAGAAGAAGGCCTGGGCCAAGTCCCCCGACTTCGAGGAGGTGGCCGAGTTCACCGGCGCGGAGTTGGTGGGGTGGCGCTACGAGCCGCTCTTCCCGTACTTCGCGGACCACCCGGGTGCCTTCCGTGTGCTGTCGGACGACTACGTCACAGACTCGGCGGGTACGGGTGTCGTGCACCAGGCGCCCGCCTTTGGCGAGGACGATTACCGCGTCTGCCTGGCCCACGGCGTGGTGACGAAGGGCGGTGCGTTGCCCTGCCCGGTGGATGCCAACGGCCGCTTCACGGAGCAGGTCAGCGACTACGTGGGCCAGCACGTGAAGGCCGCGGACGACGCCATCTGCGCACGCTTGAAGACCGAAGGGCGGTTGGTGAACAAGGGCTCGGTGGCTCACAACTACCCCTTCTGCTGGCGCTCGGACACGCCCCTCATCTACCGCGCCGTGCCGTCGTGGTTCGTCAACGTCACCGCCATCAAGAGCGACCTGCTGCGCAACAACGAGCAGACGTACTGGGTGCCCTCCTTCGTGAAGGAGAAGCGCTTCCACAACTGGCTGCGTGACGCTCGAGACTGGGCCGTGTCACGGACGCGCTACTGGGGAACTCCCATCCCACTGTGGTACGTGCCTTGTGTGTGTTATGTGTGTGCATGGGGGGTATGTGTGTCGTCTGCCTGCCTGCGTGTTGGCCATTTTTGCGTCGTCCACCTTGTCACCTTCCTTTCCATGCGCTCACCGTGTTCTTGTTTCGCGTTCGTGTGCGTGATGGTGTGCGTCTTGGTATGCATGTGGTGGCGGCACACGCAGGGTGAGTGACGACGGCGAAGAAGTCGTGTGTGTGGGCTCGATCGACGAGCTGGAGGAGCTGAGCGGTGTGCGACCCACCGACCTCCACCGCGAGAACATCGACCACATCACCATCCCGTCCCGCATGGGCAAGGGCGACCTGAAGCGTGTGCCCGAGGTGTTCGACTGCTGGTTCGAGTCCGGCTCCATGCCGTACGCGCAGGTGCACTACCCGTTTGAGAACAAGGAGAAGTTCGACGCCCACTTCCCCGCCGACTTCATCGCCGAGGGCCTGGACCAGACGCGCGGCTGGTTCTACACCCTGATGGTGCTGTCAACGGCGCTGAAGAACAAGCCGGCGTTCAAGAACCTGATCGTGAACGGCCTCGTGCTGGCCAAGGACGGCAAGAAGATGAGCAAGCGGCTGAAGAACTACCCGCCGCCCAGCATCGTGTTGAACGCGTACGGTGCCGACGCGCTGCGCCTGTACCTCATCAACTCGCCGGTGGTGCGGGCCGAGCCCCTGTGCTTCCGCAAGGAGGGCGTGCACGGTGTGATCAAGGACGTGTTCCTCCCCTGGTTCAACGCCTTCCGCTTCTTCATGGTGAACGCCGAGCGCCTCAAGGTGGAGACCGGTGCCACGTTTGTGCCGGACGCCAGCTCCGTGTACTCCTCCTCCAACGAGATGGACCAGTGGCTCATGGCGGCGCTGCAGGGTCTCATCAAGAGCGTGCGCGAGGAAATGGACGCGTACCGTTTGTACAACGTGGCGCCGCCGCTGGTGTCCTTTGTCCAGCAGCTCACCAACTGGTACGTGCGGCTGAACCGCACGCGCCTCAAGGGCGCCGACGGTGCCGACTCCGCCCGCGTCGCGCTGAACGGCATGTACGAGGTGCTGCTGACCATGGCCTGCCTCATGGCGCCGCTGACGCCGTTCTTCACGGAGTACATGTACCAGCACCTGCGCACGTTCCACCCCGACTTCGCCAACGCCGACGCCGCCGAAAACGCCATGGGCCGCGCCGCCTCCGTGCACTTCCTCTCCATCCCGCCCTACGACGAGTCCAAGATCGCGCCGCAGCACGTGGCCAAGGTGGAGACCATGCAGACGGTGGTGGAGCTGGGCCGCCAGATCCGGGAGCGCGCCCACATCTCCATCAAGATGCCCGTGCGCGAGGTGATCGTCGTCCACACCGACACTGACGTGCTGGGCCACGTCACGGCGCTGCAGCAGTACATCTCGGCGGAGCTGAACGCCATCACCGTGTCCGTCACCAGCGACGAGTCCGCGTGGTGCCAGGTGTCCGCCGCCACGAACCCCAAGACCCTCGGCCGCCGTGTCGGCCGCGACTACGGCGCCGTCGCAGCCAGCGTGGCGGGGTGGACGCACGAGGAGGTCGTGGCGTTCGCCGCTGCCGGCGACGCCGCGACCGCGGAGGTCAACGGCCACACGCTGACCGCGGAGGACGTCAAGGTGTCGCGCGCCTTCAAGGGCGACACCTCCAAGTTCGCCGCGGGCGTGTCCCGGGACGGCCTGCTCACCGTGGTCATCAACACGGTGGAGGACGCGGAGCTGCGCGCCATGAACCTCGCGCGCGAGACCGTCAACCGCGTGCAGAAGCTGCGCAAGGCGACCGGCCTGCAGTTTTCCGACGTCGTGGACGTCTACGTGCGCGTGTCTGAGCGTGACCCCACGGCCGGTGCCGATGTGCCGGCGCCCGTCCTGGAGGCGGCGGGTGTGGCGGTGGACGTGCCCGAGCACGCGCTGCGGCCCAAGCCCAAGGCAGGTGCGGGTGCGGGTGTGGGTGCTGGCGCGGGTGCCGGCTCCGGTGCGGGTGCGGGTGGTTCCAAGCAGAAGAAGAACGGTGGTGGCGGCAACAAGTGGGCGAAGGGCAAGAAGAAGAACGGCGGCGGCGGCGGCGGCAAGAAGAAGAACGGCGGCGGCGGCGGCAAGAAGTGGGAGGGAAAGAAGAAGGGCGGCAACAAGAAGGCAGCCGCCGCCAAGAAGCGACCAGCTGGTGCAGCCGGCAAGAAGAAGGTCAAGAAGGGTTCCTCACAGTCTCCGGCAGAGGCCGTGGCAACCGTGACCGCGGCGCTCAACACGCAGGCGGGATACCTTGCGGCCTCCCTGCCCACCGCGGTGTTGCCTGACGCCATGCGTCCTGACTACGCCGTCGTGCTGGGCCAGGAGACCACGGACGTCGGCGGCGCCGACATGACCGTCACGTTGTGCCGTCCGCACGTGCGATTTGCGGCTGATGAGACCTTCGGGGTGCGTGTCAGGGTGGTGGTGTGTGCGTGTGTGCGTGTGCGTGTGCTTTTGTGATGTGTGGTTGTTGGTGTTGGGTGGTGGATCTGTCGGACTGACCGCTCTTGTTGCCCCTTGTCTTCGCGTGTCTTCGCGCCCTTGATCCCACCCGCTGTGCGACAACCAACCGCAGACGAAGGAGGCGCCGTTGTTCAAGGCGTTGCTCGCTGACATGGATGTCGACATGCTCAAGGAGCAGGCTGCGGCGGGTCCGGTGTCATTGACTGTGGGCGAGACCACCCTGCCGCTGCAGGCCAACACCCACTTTTTCTTCTCCTCCGCAAATCAGTACGCCTCCGACGCCGCCACTCGCGCAACGTGGGAGTCGTTGGGAATGGGGAACCTGGGTGCAACCATCGGTGGCTTGACGGACAACAACGCTTGAGTTCCGTGCGATGCATAGACAGGGGTGGTTGGGTGGTGTGGTTGGGGTTGATGAAAGATGTGATGGATAAAATGCGATCTTGACGCTCTGTCTCTCTCTCGGGGGTGTGCACGCGCGCGAACATGTGTGCGCAAAACGGCGGGTGGGTGGG
>Ga0213833_1001235_pt1 | contig 18960 bp, 20 predicted proteins | sample SWATP21_FD_160575 | JGI IMG/M metagenome (GOLD analysis project Ga0213833, IMG submission 160575) | Coastal seawater microbial communities from Marineland, Florida, United States - SWA TP2 #1 | ecosystem: Environmental > Aquatic > Marine > Coastal | place: USA: Florida | collected 2016-08-14
GCTGACGTTGGCATTGTGGGGTCGAACACAGCATCCTTGACGCGCCGCCAGAGAGACGCAGCATTCGCTGTAAACATTGTGAAATCCCGCCGACCCACCCACGGGCGCCCACACCCACACCCACACACCCACACCCCACACCCCACACCCACACCCCACACCCGCACCCGCGTACGCGCAGAACAGCGTAAACCGGTTAGCCAGACGGGATTGGACGGTCAACACAGACAACACTCTCTCTCACACGCACCAGCACGGGGGCGCCGCAGAGTCGATATTGTCAAATCGTACTTGTGTGCGGCACCTTCCAAACCGGCTGCATCGATGTGCGGCGTGTCCTCCATTGACAAGCTGCGTAGGCGTGCCATCACCAGCGCGCAAGGCTGGCAGTTTCGCGTCGGTGTGTGGACACGCACCTCACTTTTCTCTGGCCCATTCACTAGGGGAAGCTACAGTGACAACAGGACGCATTGGATTGGCCGTGTGGCGTGGGGATGCATGGGCCCGCACGCGAATCTACGGGCGCAACGCATACACCAGTCTGCGTCTGCTGCAGTGTGCGCTTGCCTTCCGCTTCTTCTTCCCGTCTCCAAAAAGACAAATAAAAACACATCATCACGAAAAGTCTGGTTTTGCCACCAAACCTAAGACACAGCTAAACATCTCAAAAGTCATCCGAACCACGCCACGCCGTGCCACGGACACACTAGCACATCATACAAGTTGCCGAGCGAAACAGACACAAGATCATTGTGATGAAGAAGAAAAAACCTCGTGGCTACCCAGCATCAAGTAATCGACACTGTCCTCAGTGGTTGTAGACAGTGAGTGTCCAAATGCCGGGTGCAGCATGCGAGCATCATGCTCGTCCATATGTGCGTGCGCAAACCTGGGCGAGGAAGCAGACGAGTGGGTCCGGTCAGCTGGCGCCGGAATACCCAAATGAAGCGTCAATCGAGCAGCAACTGCAGCGGCGGAGGCTGACACAGGAGAAGGAGGACGGCCAGACGCAGGCATCTCCGTCAGCGGTGGTGAAGGTGCCGGGGCAGCCATCTCGTCTGGCTCGAAGGTGGCCAACACATCTGCGGATCGGCACAGTCCCACAGGACGAGCAACGGCCATCCACGACCCAGCCAGCACAGCAGACGTCTGCAGGACTTCTTCTAACTGCGTAGTGCACACCCAGCCAAGCACGAAATGTGAAGCAGGCACCCATGACCCAACGGCTCACGCAACACCCGCTGCCAACACTCACAACTCGCAACTCCCACACACGTACCCAGTAAACACCACGACCACCAGAAAACTGTTGTGCGACCGACAGTATGACGTCACCAGCGCGAAGGCCAGACGACATGCCGTACAGCTTCGAGCGAACACGTGAGCCTGGCAAGAGACGATCCCTGACCTTGTCAGAGAACGGCGCCAGTCCCACGTCACGTGGCGAGAAGCCCCCGCGGTCAGAGAAACGCGGGTGGGAGAAAGACAGGAAGCGACGGTCACACACAGGTGCAGGAAAGCCACCCACGAGGCACTTGGACATGCGGCGCGGCTTTGGTACCGGCTTCGGGGGTTCGGCCGCCCCGTTGGCGCCCGCCCCAGCGGCTTTCTGGGGTCGCTTGAAGCGAGACAGCAGAGACCGCTTCAGGCTGCCCGTGACAGATTCTTTGCCTTTCTGAGCCACACGGGGGGTGCGGCTTGTGGGTCCTTGGGGCAGCGGGTCGCTCACGGTGCTGTGTTGTCCCACCGACGACGCCGGTGGGCTTGCAACCACAACGAGCAGTCCATTCACTTCACACACTCGCGACCCCAGGACAAGCACATGTGGAGCACCTGCAAACAAGCCACTCTCCGGCGTCGACCTGCCTTCACCAGGGGACTGGTCGTCCATGTCGAGGGATGGAAGGGCGTTCAACGAGAACACACGGACACACTCGTACACGGTCACCACATCTGCACTACTGCGGGTGGTGTCGCTTGACAACCCGGAGCCGACACCCCCCTCACTCTCGGCTACCTTGCCCCCACGAGAAGACGGTGCACCGGAGGAGGATTTAGTGTGGCTCGAGGACCGCGTGCGGTTGGCGGTACCAAGGTGCCCATACGCCTGCATCGTCACCAGCTCCGCGGACACACCCACGGGCCGCGGCGGCGGCGACGCACGAGAAGGCGAAGGGGAGGACGCAACCACAGCAGCAGGAGTGGCCGCAGCAGGCGTCGGCATCGACGCGGCAACAGCGGAAGCGGAAGCAGCGGCAGCGGCAGCAGTGTCAGTGGCGACGGCGGGAGGCTGGCGCGGGGGTGTGTTGGCAGTGGACGGGGCCGCGGAAGCCGTCTTCAGCTCGACTTCGAGGTCATCGGCGCCGAGGCCAGTCAGGCCAGTGGCTTCAGCAAGGCGCGCCACCCACACACGCCGGGCAAGGCGCGTTGGTGCACGAAAACGACGCTCCACCGCGTGGCGCCAGTCACAATCTGCACCCTCGCACCACTGCACAACAAACTCGAAGCGCGTCGATGATGCTGGCAGTTCGCGCACACTTCGGATCGTGGCCACACTGACTGCCCGCCCATGAGAAGGGCGCCGTGCCGCCTCACTAGCTGAATGATACCGCCACACCATGCCGGTGCTGGCATCGAATCGAAAGAATCGCCTCATCCACTTCTTGATCACGCCTCGAGACCTGACGTACAGCTCCCCGGATAAGATGCCTTGTGTGTCGCTCCACACCACCGCCGTTGCCCTCGCAGGTACATCTGCAACGGACGGAAGGGCAATGTCCAGTCGAACAGAGGCTGAAGACACCATGGACAGCACACCCTGAACGCCGGAGAGGCCGAGCTCGCTCGCTCTAGACCCTTGCACGCGCACCACAACGTCGCCAGCGCAACACAATCCACTGCTTTGGGATTTGGAGACAAACCGGCAAGTGAGCGACGCCACACCAACACCACCACATGTATTTGCGACGTACGCGCGGGGCCAGCTATCGCCGGCAAGGACCACATGGCCAGACTTGGTTCGCTGCATGTACACGTTCCATGTACAAAAAGGCAAAAACACACGACGTCATCGCTAAACCTGCTTGACTCCTGGACGCGCGGCGTACCTTCAGATTATGCAACCGAGCTTGTTGTGGTAATAGCCGAAATGCCATGAAGCCAGGTGTGTGAGAGAACCCCGTGGCGGTCGCTCCAACGTGTTGCTGCTGTTGAGCCATGGGTGCGAACGCAGCTATCCAACGTCGAGCGAGCCCATCAAAGAAGCGCCACAGCACATGGATAGAAGGTTGTACTCCCCCACTCTCAGACAGGGAAGCGGACGTTGACACACCAAACGAATTGGCCGCACAGCGCCGACCGTGCGGAACAGTGAGTGCTCCAAAGGAATGCAGCGCATGAAAATTCAGCTGCTGCAGAGCGCTGTTTTTTTACCCAACATGGAACCAAACGTCACGCAAAATTAACGTGACAACAACGTCACGCCACATTCAGACAGTAGTGTTGCTGGCAACCGGCTCGGCAGGCGGGCTTGTTGCTGTGGCTGTTGTTGTTGGCGGAGCGCCCGAGTGATTGCGACCGGCACCTAGCGGCCACGTGTGTACAGTCACTTGGATTGTTGGGCTGTCACAGCGTCAGTCGCTCCTTCTCACGCGCTCCTTGGTGTTCCTTCAGAAGGCTTTGCGGTGGCGCACGCTGCTGTGGACCTGCAAACCTGTGAACAGTGACATGCACTCAATGGACGTCTCCAGTGGCGACGCTTCCAAGCCTGTGGCCGTGGGCATCTCTTCTGGTGACCTTGATGCATACCATGCTTTTGACAATGCCCGCACCGCGTCCGTGGCGAGCTCTCACAAGCCAGTAAGCGAGGCCGGCATGTTCTCGTCCATCTTCAATTTGTCGAACACAATCTTGGGTTCGTGCATCACTCTGACCACTTTCACTGCGACCCTGCGTCCGCTTGTCCCCTGTCGCTTTCACAGTAACACTTGGTTTGTTGGTTTGGTTTGCGGTGTTGTGTGTATGCGGGCCTGCAGGTGCCAGCACACTATCGATCGCCTACGGTGCGTCGTTGGCTGGTGCTTGCGCCGTCGGCATGCCGCGAAGTCTCACGCATGTTCAACCCTTGCAGCATGCCGCTATACCGGCGCCGGATTGTTTGCAGTATTGCTGTGCTTGTTTGGCTTCCTCGCGAACTTCTCTATCCAACTGCTCACCCGTTCTCTCGTGTACACGAACCGCGAAACGTATGGCGACATTGGCTACGAAGCTCTCGGGCGAATGGGGGAGATGCTCGCGCTTGGCTGGTACGCTCTTGCCGCGCCGCTCTTGACGCAGCGTTCAGTGATCATCACTGAGAATTTTAGGTTGTTCCCTTCCCTAACCCACCCCGCCTCCGTGTGTGTGTTGCTGGGATGACGCGTGTGCGCGCCGCGCTTCACGCAGCGTTATTCTCCAGCAGCTGGGCGCATGCATTGCTTATGTGGATGTCATCGGCGATGTGCTCCACCCCATTGTGGACAAGATTGGTGTCAACATCGTGGACACTCGGTACGCGTGTGGTGATACGCGTGTGGTGATGAGCCTTTCTGTTGCCGGGTGGGCTGTTTCGCTCACATGTCCTCGGACTTGTTGCCAATGTGCTGGTCGGGTGTCGCGACGATCCCCTACCACCCCTGCTCAGCGAGTTTTGGCAGATCGCAACCCTCGTGTTGGTCATTTTCCCACTCACCATGTTGAAAAAGATGGACTCCCTGCGCATTTCCAGCCTCGTGGCCGTGTTTTTGATCCTCACCTTCGCGGTGGTTGTCACGATTGACGGCATCTCGTCGGTGAGTGAGTGGAGGTGCCCTTGGCGACCACCTGCGTCGTTGAGGCTGGGACACGTTGTTGCCTCGGTGTAATACAAGGTGGTGATGTGATGCAGGCGAATAGCAACCATCTGGCGCTTGAAATTGCCAACGACTCTGTTCGTATCGTGCCGAACAACCCTCTGAAGGTGTGGGGGTGGCCAAGTTGGAGGAGTGTGCAAGTGTGAGCGTCCCGCCCATATGGGACCCCACGTTTCACCCTTGCTTCGATTGAATATCGTGCTGTTTGTTCAGATGCTCCAAGTCATCCCCATCATTTGCTTCGCGTTCGTGTGCCACATGAACGTGTTCCCCATCTACCAAGAGTTGAAGGACCGCACGGTCGGCCGCATGGACAAAGGTGCGCCGCGTTTTGTTCGCGGGTTTGGTTCGGTGCCACAAGCGCACACCCGACCGTTTCATCTGACCAACCTCCTGTTGCCTGCTGTCTGCACCGTCAATGTCCAGTGGGCGCCTTCTCCATCTTGATTTGCTTCGTCGTGTACATCCTGACTGGGCTGTTTGGGTACATTGGCTTCCGTGATGCCGTTCAATGTACGTTGCTCCGCGCCAACTTTATCGCCCCGCGTGATGTGCCTGTGTTCTCATTGGATGTTCTCCTGTTGCGTTGTGCTGGTGCAGCTGACCTCTTGGACACGTACGACGTCACCCACATCCTGGTGCCGGACGTCATTGTGCGCATCGTCCAGTGTGGCATTGGCATCGCCCTCATCTTCTCGTTCCCCGTCCTCGCCTTTGAGTTGCGGCATTGCGTTGATGCGGTCTTTTTCCCCCATGCCGAGTTCAGGTGCGTGGACCCACGTGCTTGGTGTGCAGTGTCTGGTCGTCGTCGTTGTACCAGCTGCGTCGTTGTGCCAGCTGCAGGTAGCGTGTCTGTGTGTTCGCTTGGACTGACATGCCCTGTGCCCTGCACCCTCCCCTCTCCGGCCCCATTGATCGCTACAGCTGGATTCGACACAGCCTCGAGAACGTTGCCATCATCGCGATTTCGTTGACTGTTGGCATTTTGGTGCCCACCGTGACGACAGTGTTCGGGTTTGTCGGCGCCACGACATCAAGTCCGTTTCCTTTGTTTCGTGTGTGTGCAGTCTGCTGCCGCGCGGTTGACTCACAAACGACCACATTTGCTTGCTGTTCCAGCCTTGATCGTGTTTGTGATGCCCCCACTGTTCTACCTGAAGATCGAGCGACGCAACCGCGGCAACGAAGTTGTTGCCCAGACCGGTGCCTGCAGTCGCCACATGTGCGTGCGCGTGGTTGGCATGGTTGGCATGGTTGGCGAGTGTGTCGTGCTGACGTGCTGCTGTTGTATTCATGTTGTTGTTGATTTTGTGCTGGTGCATCTTTTTCTTCGGTGGTGGTGGTTGTCGGGCGCGGCTTGGGGGGTGATCGATGCTGTCGCAGGCGCCGCACAATCGCCTGGGGGGAGCTGATCATGGGAGTGCTGTTGATCCCCACTTGCCTGACGGCCCTCACCTTGCAGCAGGTTGAGGGTTAGCGCCTCATGGGGATCCAACCAACCAGCACAGCCTGCGCACAAGTGCCGTGCGCTGTGATGGCGGGTGGCAGCTTTTGGTTTCATGTCGTTGTAGTGCTCTGTTGCTGCCAGCCAACTCCTCAAACCCCACATCATGCCACAGCTGAAATTGCATTTGACGTTGTGTGTTGACCACGCCCCACATGGGCACACACACGCGCGTTGGCACATGCACGGCCACATGCTCGGAACCTCCACATGCCATCACCATCACATCACAGCAGCTTCTGAACCTCCGGCATGACAAGCTGTGCGGCTGCATCACGCGCATACGCCTCATCAGACGTCACAGCGGCTGTGATGCCCTGCTCTGCAAAACTGTCCAAGCGGTCGGCAAACGCGCGGGCGTCGTGCAGCGATGTTTGCAGAATCTGGCAACCACGAATGGTATCACGGGGTTGTGTCCGGACCACGGTGAGAATACGGGCAACGTGAACGAACAAGCAGGACCACACCACATGCCACGAGCTGGGTCCAAGCACGTGGAACCACCTTCACATACACTCCCGCACACATACCTCTGTACGTCGCTTCTGCACGTCCTCGTTCGAAATCCCAGCCATGAAACGTGAGAAGGACACATCTCTGCATCAACAAGCACACGGGATGAGGTGGAGTCCCGCCACTGTTGTGAGCGAGAGCGCCTTAGTAAGCCAGGCCCAACCACAACAGCAGACACACCCTTTATCAGCGGGCGTCAGAGGAGAATCCATCGACCCGATTGTGCTGATGATTGCCTTGCGCACATCTTCTTCGGACAAGTCCGGGTGACGCAGGAACCTGCGCGACCGAGGCCAGACCATGCGGTTACTGTCGCACCAACACCAACACCAACACCAACACCAACACACCAACACACGCGCTGCACACCACAGCACACGCGTACTCGGCGATGCCATCATAGTTCGCCAGCGTTTCGCTGAGGTTGGGGTCGCGGTACGACGTTGCTGCGTAGACACCTGAGAAGTGATCGTAGCCAGCCGAGACACCGTAGGCACCACCCTGGACAACGAGTGCCAACAACAAGGGGGTCAAGGCGCCAAGGAGGACATGTATCACATTCCGCAGCACACACAGGGATTGTCCCCCCCACATCACGGGTTATTACCCCACCCTGAGTGTACCCGGACGTACCGACACGCGCACAGTATTCCAAAGCCACGTCGTGCGCACGATGCTGTCGATCACGCTTGTGCTGCCACCCAGATCCTCGGGGTGTGGCGCCAGACGCATCGCCTTGCCGACATAGTTCACCTGCGTGGGGACTGTGAAAGCAACACCGTGGACGTCCGCGGGTGGCGGCTGCCAGTTGGATTCCATAAGCTGCATGGCCGTGATGTCGCCCGCATAGCCTGGGGAAGACAAGCAGCGAAAGAAACAGAGTGAGACAGACGCGAACACAAGAATGGGAGCAAGACGAAACAGCAGCACACACGCAGGAGCAGGAGACCAAGACCCTTTCAAAGCAAAGGCGATGATGGTCTCGACATACCCTGGGTTGCCGTGTCCAACAAGCGTTGAACTGCAGGCTGGGACGAAGTCAGGGTGTCCTCATCAGCTGTCACGGAGGCTACGGTGCTGGATGACAGCAACTGAGCACGCATCGCCTCCAGTTCTTGGCGCACCGCATCCCAATCGGAGGAGATGCGACCTTCCAGCTCACGGAGGTACTGTAGCGAGAAGAGTGACACGTGGGGAGAGGGTCATGGTGTGGTGACAGGGCAGGTGTCAGTCCTCAACGTCAAACAGGCACAGGCGCTCTGCAGCGTACCTTCAAGTATGTGACGCCGCCCATTTGACCGCCCAAGTAGCCGCCATGGCACAGCAGGGTGCTCAGGTGCAGAGAAACAACACTGTTGCCCGAGGAAACCTGCAGCACCAAACATTGAACACACACCATGCAAGTACACAGCCCTGTCAAGGTCAACAGGTCCTGTCCAGCACCCACGCGTCGAGCTGCAAAGAATACGTACCAGCGCGTTCTCCAACGACGTGATGGTGTCGCGAACCATGATCGAAACCAAGTCTGGATGGTTGAAGTCGGTTTCTTGCAGCAACTCCAGCATCAAGTCACACATCATGTCCGTCTGGCACGGCACCACACCAGTGCACCAACCACCAGCCAACCAAGCACGTCAGGTCGCACTCGTATATGGTGCACCCGACACCCCAAGCCCACCTTGTCGCTCAAAGCCTTGCCTTGCACAAAGGCATGCCCAATCACCTCATCGTGCGCCCGCCAACGTGGGGTGAGTGACGTAGTGAACCCGATGCCGCCGGTGTGCGTGTCAATCGCACGCGCCATCGCGACATCGGAACGACGGGTGGTGGGCAGCGTGCGCAGGGCGCGAAGGAACAAGGGCAGCATCGTCAAGTTGTCGACTGCCGCCAGGTTGAAACCGAGGGAAAGGTGCATGATGGCCTGGGTTGGCTGCTCGTGCTGCACAACGGTGGTGGAGCCGTGGTGGGTCACCTCGCGCGGCACGATGAGAGCGTCTGGCGACAAGTCCTCCAAGTGGAGGGTGGGAACCAATGCAAGCTTCTCCGGCGGGTCCGGCGTGTTTTGGTGGATGAGAAGTGCCTGTTCCAGGCAAGTTGCACTGGTCAGTGCAAAGGCAGGAGAGGCGGCGGTGGCAATAGCAAAGAGGAGAGGAGAGGAGAGGGGAGGGGGTGCAGCCATCCTAATCACATCATGGACGTACCTCTTGTTCATCGCGCACACGCGCCAGGTCATTGCCGTCCATGCCGTCACGAATGGCACGCAGGCGCTCACGCTCGGCAGCCTCCCGCTTGTCTCCAAACTCGGCGTCTGGCTTCAAATGCACGCGCAGCTTGTGTGGGTTGTTGAGCAGGTGCTTGCGGAGGAGGTCTTGCAGCATCGTGGAGCCGTCACGCAGCACTCTGCAACAACCAAACATGAAGTAGGGCAAGGTGGCTGTGAGACCCCTCCAAACAAAAACAATGACCCGACTGCCACCGCAGCAGGGAACGCACTCGTCACACACAGCCTGCAAGGGCTTCTCAAAGAAGAACTGGTCCACAGGGTCGCTGAGGAAGCAACGCAACAATGTGCAACAAGCAGTCGCGAACATGTCGGTGTGAGGCGACCAAAGAAAACAAACACGTGGTGCTCTTGCCAGGTTGGTCGTACCCATGGTGGATCCAGTAGGGAAGGGCGTTCAGCATCAAGGGCAAGCCATAGCCGTTGCGTGGGGGCTCACGGATCATGAACCTCAAGCTGTTGACAGTGGCTTCGAGGTGGTCTTTCTCAAACCCATGCTCAGCATGGTGCGACAACACGTCGACGATCAACTCCTCCACACGCTCAACGTTCTCTTCCGCAACGCCACTGAGCCCGACGCAGTACCTGCAAAGCACAAGGGAGTTGTGGTGGTGATGTGGTGGCGATGGTTCGATCCAAACAACACAGTTGGTGCGGTGTACCACCACAGACAAACAAAAAGTAACAACAAAACGGACGTACATCGGCTGCCGCAAGCTGTGTTCGCTGCCGTGACCAATGACCTGGTCACCAAGCCCGCTGTCGTTCAGTGCCTTGGTCAACGCGCTGGCCGGGTTTCCGAGAAGGAGAGAGTCCAGTAGCACCCACGCCACTTGCGTTTCTCCATCGAAAAGGTCCTGTTGTAAGCATGTAAGGAGAGTTAAAGCACCGATACCACCTGGGCAGAAAAATTCTCGACAACACCCATACCTCAGCCATGAGCCAGTTCACCGAAACCATGTGCTTGCCAAGGTTCTCCTCAGATGATGGTGCAGTCCCAACATACTCACGAGGGGAATCCCACAGGGGTTGTGGTGCCACCTGCCACAAAAAAAAAAGCGTTAGTTACGACTTCACGCACGCACAAAAACCGGAACGCCTTGTGAGGGGATCACAACAGACCTGCGACTTGGAAGTGTCCCGTGGTTCGTACTGGCTGAAGTACTCATCAACAATTTCCAGGCGCTTGGTTGGGTCATCATCACCAAAGAAGTAGACGTAGGCGTTGCTGTCAACAAACAAGCGTGCATGTCAACGAGCATGGTGCCAAGGCACAGCGGACGAGCTGATGAGAAGCGGGCGGGTGCCACACACACACCTTGGGTTGTAGTAGTCATCATAGAACTTCTGGAACTCGCCAAAGGTGAGAGATGGGATGGCTTCTGGGTCACCACCGCTGCTATGCTGGTATGTCGTGTCTGGGAGCAGCTCTTGTTGGGCAACCTGGTAGTGAATGGAGGTGGATGACGAGTACACGCCCTTCATTTCGTTGAACACCACTCCCTTGAACGACAGCTCAGCTTCGGCGTCAGCAGCCCCGTCTTCAAGCTCCAGGTGCCACCCTTCCTGCTGCAGTACCATGGGCGTGAGGCGGGGCTTGAACACTGCATCCATGTATACATCCACGAGGTTGTAGAAGTCCTGCATGTACCCCAACACGGCAGTAGCAAACGTGCACGGCGCTGTCAGTCGTGGGTTGCACGCACACAAGTCTCGCCCCACTCCAGCACCCACCTTGGTGTTCTGGCTGGACACGGGATAGCAGGTGCGATCAGGATACGTGAATGCATTCAGGAAAGTCTGCACAGAGCTCTTCAGCAGCTCCACGAACGGTTCACGCAGCGGGTACTTCTCGGAGCCACACAGCACGCTGTGTTCCAGAATGTGGGGGATGCCCTTGTCATTGTCCACAGGGGTGCGGAAAGACACACCGAACACCTTGTTGGATTCCGCACTCTGCACAGACAGGACCTGTCCCCCCGTGGCGTTGTGGCGCAGCAGCGTGGCATGGCAGTGGTAATCTGGCACCTCCTCGGACCGGATGACCGTGAACTTGGACGCCACTTCACCGTCTACTTCCGTCCAAGGGCCATGCGTAGCGCTTTGGGCCACAGATAAGCACCGCGCCGGCTGAATTGAGACCCAGCGACGGCTACTCACGCGACCATGGCGGCCACGGCGTGCTAACACCCCTGCAGACCGGAGCATTGTGCGATGAACGGCTGTGTGTACAACAAACCCTGGAGACGGGCGGCACTCTGGGCTACACTTAGCGTCGGCAGCAGAGGAGCTTTATTTCCACACATTTGGAGCCACCCCACATACTTGACGGGGGACATGCCATCGCTCACCCCTATTTATCAACTTGCCAAGATGGCATGCTGATATTGTTACCACAATCTTATCAAGAATGGGTGGCGAGTTTGTTCCCGCCTTTTGTGTGTGTGGCGGTGGAGGGCTTTCTGTCCCAACCCCGTTCTTCTTTGCAGCCGAGCAGAAAGGGAGGGAGCACGCCCAGCGTGCAGTGAGGAAAAAGCAGGAAGGGCGCAATAATTTTGCGCACGGATTGAGTGGAGTGCAGACGTCGAACAGCCACAGTCTACGCAAGAAGGACGCGGAGCAAACGCAGCAACGCACACAGACAGCAACCACACTCCTTTCGTTTGGAAGAGTCATTTTTCAGCCCGTCGTGACCCCAGCCCAGCTCATTCAACATGTCCTGGCAACCAATCCCGCAAGGGCGCAACGAGCGTCGTATTGATTCTTCTGCCTTCCCCGACCTTGCCTCCGGGCAGCAAACGCGCCGTGACCGTCGTGACATGCGCGACCGTCGTGCCGTGCCGTCTTCCTCACAAGACAGCCGCGGCCAGCGCAGCAGCGGCCCTGGTGCCGCCTGGCAGGCGCGTCGTACTGACGGCAGTGGTGGTGGAGGTGGAGGTGGCGCGCCTGGTCGTTGGAACGACCGTGGTGACAGGGGCGGTCGCTACAATCGCGATCGTGATCGCGACCGTGACGACCGTCGGTCGCGTGGCCGGGGTGACGACCGCTTCGGTGGTCGCCGTGGCGATGACAACTTTGGCTCGCGCGGCCGTGACCGAGACCGCAACGACCGTGGCCGTGGGGGCTTCCGTCGCGAGCCGTCACCTCCTCCGCCGCCGGAGGCGTTTGAGCAAGGCATTGTCGCCAGCATCCCCAAGGACTTTGGCTTCATTCGCTGCACAACCCGGACCGACGATATCTTCTTTCACCTGTCCGAGTTGTCGCAGGAAGACACTGCCGCGGTGGAGCCAGGAAGCGAGGTCGAGTTTGTCGTGGTGGAGAGCCGTGGCCGCCCCCGTGCCCGACTGGTGCGGTTGCTTCCGGACGACACCGTGTCATTCGTGCAGGTGCTGCCAGAGGTGCGGCGTGGCGTCGTGGTGACAGCGCCTGAGGTTAGCCGTGATATGACGGAGGAGAAGCGACGTGGAGGGTACGTGACGTGTTTTGTGGCGCCTGGTGTTGCGGTGTCGTTGTTGCACACGAACAGAGGGGGAGGCCAGCGTGCCGAGCATCGGCAACCTTTGTTGGCGTGTGATGTCTCAATAAGTAGTGGTTTGAGCGAAAGCTGTGAAACCAAACCTTTATTTTCAAGATCATCTTCCGACTGACGCCAGAGACCTGTGGTGTTGACCGGGCTTGCCCGTCACCACCGTCCCGCTCCTCCTCCTCTCGTTCCTCTGTCCTGCGTGTGCATGTTTCCCAACACCCCGCGCCTCGTTTCTCACCCGTCAGTGCCTTTCTGTCTGGTGCCTTCTTTGCCTGGTGGTCCCTTGTGTGTTTGGTTGTCGTTGTTGATGGTGTTGCTGCTGCAAATCTACCCTGCCCAGGCACGCCCGACCTGTGAACCCGGAGCGCCTTGGCCTCGTCAAGGTGACCTCAGAGCCCACGCAGGATGACGGTGGCCGGTTCCCGCCGTGCCCCGCTGATTCGCTGCTTCAGTGCGGCTTGCAAGACGTTGCAGGCAAGGGCCGCGCGCGTGCGCGGTTGTGTGGCGGCGACGTCATCACATTCAAGCAGAGTGTCCAGACGCGCACCGGCTTGCTGTTTGCGACGGACATTCGCGTGGAGGAATCCGCGCTCGACATTGTGGCTCGCACCTCCACCGAGCCACGCGTGCGTGGCGTTGTCACCGCTGTCAGCAAGGGCACTGCCACTGCCGAGCTGTTGGATCGTGACGCTCCGGTCACGTTTTCACTGTCCCAGGTGAAGGCCCGTGCCGCAGCCACAGACGACGACGCCATCTCTGCAGCAGCGTCCAAGGTGGAGGAAGGCGACGAGGCTTCCTCGAGCCGGGTGGGCGTTGAGGTTGGCGACAGCGTCGCCATGTTGGTGGTCCCCGAGCCGAGCTACACGGGTGAAGACGCAGAGATGTGGTTGGGCGAGCGCGCACATGCGGAGCGCCCCTTGGTGGGCGCCAGCGTGGTTGTGCTCCCCCGCGGCTCTGTGCGTGTTGAGACGGTGGTGGCGGAGGCGGTCACGGCCACGGTGACCGCGCCACTGCTGTGGGTGCCGAACGTGGGTGGTGGCGGCGGCCGTGGTAATAACGCGCCGCGCACCGCGGACCCCGGCACACTGCGTGTGCCAGTGGCGTCGAACGAAATGCGTGAAACAGGGCGCTTGTCCAACGACGCAGAGGCGGTGGATGTGACGTTTGACCACACCTCCGTGGCCTCGCGGCACCCGGATCTGAAGATTGGAGACACGGTGACGTGTGAGCTGGTGTTCAACGAGCGCAGTCAGTCGTTTGTGGTGCGCAACGTGGCACTGGCGGTGCCCCGCACCGCAGCTCGCGAAACCGGCGTGATCGCCAACGTGGTGAAGCACTTTGCGTTTGTGCGCTGCTCGCAGCGCGAGGGCGACCTGCGCTTCCACCAGAACGCGTACCTGGCGCGTGTTGACCCGGCCTTCGCCGACCGCACCGGCCTGCCGCCCTGCCCCACCACCCCCACACCTGGAATGCACGTGTCGTTCGACGTGGAGGTGGATGCGCGGTCGGGCGGCGTCATTGCCAACCGCGTGATGTTCATGCCGCCTGGCTCTGTCAGCAACTTCGTGGAGGTGCAGCGTGGCGCCGAGGGCGTCGTGCGCAGCATCGTGGGTGCCGGCGGCGGGCGCAATGGCGGACGCAACGGCGGCGGCGGCGGCGGCGGCTTTTTCGACCGCGCCAACAAGGGTGGTGCAGCCAGTGGCGGTGGCGCCGCGGGTTCCAACATGCGCGACACCATGGCGGTCATCACCGTGACGCCGTCGCCCGAGGCGTTTGCGATCATGTCGCCGGCGTACCGTCTGCGGGAGGAGCTGCTGTGGGCGCTGCGTGACCTTGCGCTCGACATCTACCGTGCCGAGCTCGCGTTCCGCCCCTTCCTCCGCATGTCACCCCGGGACCGCAACTGGCTGACGCGCACCGCTGCCGCCATGGGCTTCCAGACCACCATCGACACGCCCAAGGACGATGGCGCTGCCGCCACGGGCGGTGACGCGGCCGGCGCCAACGCGAGCGCCGGCGGTCGTCGCCGTCGAGTGGGTCGGGCTGGACCCCCCACCGGCCCCACCATCACCGTGTGGAAGACCGCCACGTTCCACGACGTCCCGCGGTCGTTCGCTGTCGATGCCCCGGTGGACGCGTCTGGCATGGATGAGAGTGCCGCCGGTGCTGCTGCTGCTGCTGCTGGTGGTTCGGAGGACGCGCCTGCTGCCGCGGCTGCGTCAGAGGGCGAGTCCGGCGCGGCAGGTGCTGGTGCTGGTGCCGGTGCTGGTGCCAGTTCCGGTTCCGGTTCCGGTTCCGGTTCCGGCGCGCGGTCGCGCACGCCGAAGCCGCGCGAGGTGCGTGTGCCTTTCAGCCAGCTGGCTGACCCGCGTGCGCCCCAGCCCCGTGTGGGCGACAAGGTCACGCTGACGCTGTTGTGGAGCCGCCGCGCCCGGCAGCTGCGTGGCTCCGACCTGGCGGTCGTTGCCGCCCCGCGTCAAGTGGGCGTCGTGGACATGTTTCGGTCCCGCGACCAGTACGGCTTCCTCCGTGTCCCCGGCCGTGACGCCAACCTGTTCTTCCACGTCTCCGAGTTCCAGGCCGGCCTGAACGGCGCGCCGGCGCCGCGCAGCGTGGCGGTGGGCACCGGCGTCGAGTTCAGCGTGCGGCGCGACCCACGCGGCCGTGACGTGGCCACCCACCTGGTGGTCATCCCCGCCAGCCGCGTGAAGTTCGAGGAGGTGTGGCGCCGTGGCACTGTCACCGCGGCCGCGTCCCGTCGCCGCGGCGGCGGTGGTCGCAAGAACGACTACAGCCGCACCGTGGACGTGGAGATCCAGCCCCAGGCGACGCCCGCGACGGGTGATGCTGCGGCGGCGCCCACACCCCGCCGTGTGCAGGTGGTGCCGTCTTGCATCGCCCCGTCCCCGACGCTGAACCGCCGGCCGACGCTTGTGCCGGGCGACGTGGTGGAGTACACCACGATGAAGCGAGGCAACGGGCCCAACGCGCGGGAGGTGACGACCGCGGTGCGTTTGCTGCAGGCCGCCCCCCGTCGATGCCGGGGCGTGGTCACGAAGATGACGGGCAAGTTGGGGTACCTCCGTCCCTTGCCCGAGGCGGCGGCGGCGGCAAGCGAGGAGGCCTCCAGCAGTGCCGCCGCAGGTGACGCGGCCCCACCCACCACCGCTGCTGCGGGTGGCGCACCCCTCAAGCCCGTCTCCACGCGCTCTCGTGCACAGCAGCTTACGTTCAGGCCCAACGCCATTGTGGAGAGCGTCGACGCCTGCTGTGTGCCGGCACACGATGCGGATGACACGGCCGCAGAGGCCACGGAAGCGGAGGCAGCGGCAGCCGCGCCCACCGCTACCGCGGACGCACCTGATGAGTCCGCCAGTCGCGAAGACCGTTTCGCGGACGTGCGTCGCACCACCCTGAAGCTGTCCCAGGGAGACTTGGTCGAGTGCGTTACTGCTGTTGCTGCTGCTGCTGCTGCTGCTGCTGCTGCTGCTGCTGCTGCTGCTGCTGCTGCTGCTGCTGTTGCTGCTGCTGCTGCTGCTGCTGTTGCGCGGTTGGATTCAATTCATTCATTCATTCATTTGCGTGGCGTCGTGTCTCACACGTGTTGTTGTGTGTGATGTTACTTTTTCTTCTCCAGGTATTCATTGACCTCCTTCGACAAGTTTGCCGTGCGTGTCGTGCTTGTGCAACGCGGCTACGAACCACCCGCTCCCAGTGGCGGTGCAGGCGGCGCCGGAGCAGGCTCTCGTTCCGCTGCCCCCACCCGCCCGCGCATCAGTGTCAACAAGAAACTGAAGCAGGCGTTGGCGGAGATGAGTGTCGTCAAAAGCACCATGGCACGTGGCCCCGACGGCTCCATCGGCTTTGCTGCACGTGGGCGTGGGCGTGGTCGAGCCATGCCTCCGCCGCAACCACCTGCGCCATCGCAGCAGCAGCAGGCAGCCCCTGCCGTGCCTTCCGGTGTGCAGATTGTCGCCGTGGAGGCACCAGCCTTGGCTGCAGCTGGCCAGCAAGAATAGTTTCGCGCCTCACGGCGCTATCCAGAGTGAGGAGGGGTTGGGTACGGCATCCCGAGCTGTTGTTTTTGTCCGGCCCTCGGCCCAATTGTCTCCGTTCTCCTGCCACTCTCCCTCCTTGTGTCCCATCCCCGTGCCCCGTTTCCGTGCATCGGAGCCCACCCACGTTTTGCTTTGCCTGAAGCGATATTGTTTTTTGTGTGCCTGGCATACGGGCATGTTTGGGCGAGGCACAACGGGGCGGGGGTAGTCGGGTGGAGGATGGTGTAGTTGTTGTTTTGTTGATGTGTTGTTTGCGTTACTTCCACGAAGGCGCCACATGCCTGCACGCTGCCCGGTCGCTTGCCAAGCGTTGCGTTATTGCCTGGCGGTGTGTCGTTTTGTTCCGTCGTTTGTGTGGTTGGATAGATTCGAGAAAGGGCTTGAGTTCGCCCTCAAACAACATCCAGTGCCACTGCAATATTCCAGTTCGTTGTCCGACGCGGTGTGCCGTGCTGCATGTTGACAACTACAAGTTATGTTCAACACGTTCGCCCACGACTCACTGCCGCGACACGTGATTCGACCGGTGGACACATCAAGTATGAGAACACACAACAAACACACACACACAACACACACACACACAACACACACACGCCCCCACACACACAAGACATACCACGCAAGACACGGACACAGATGCAGTACCGACAGTACGACAAGCAAAAACTCAAACAAACAACAAAAGGGTGGGAGCGCACTCAAACGAAACAACGCCACGACTGAAACCATGCCAAGCAGGCGCGCCAAAATGGGTACAAAGCGAGCGCCAACACAGAGCAGGAACAGCCAAAAGCTGATGGAAAGAGAGGGGCAGGGGGCGGGGGAGGTTCTCTCACGCACGGAGTAGCGGACAGGAAGATGGCGGCAGGAGCCACAACAGGCACAGCCCGCAAGGATTCTTGGTGCAAGGCTCAAGTAGCTTCTCCGGGATGGTGCCCAGCGCGGCATCCACTTCTGGTTGTGCATCATGGACGGATGCAACGTACGTGAGAACGGGCTCGTCCAGGCGCGACAAGCGGCTTCCACACGCGTAGAACACAGTGGTGGACCAGTGGGTGGCGCCAGCTTCAGCGCTGGAGTTGCTGCCCGGTGCTGCGGAAGCAACAGCAGCAGCAGAACCTTCAGCAGTACGGAGTGGGGTGGGCCACACTGGCTTCGAGGGCGATCCCGGTACGCACTTGGTGCGGGGCTCGAGCAGGTGCCGGACCTGTGGCGCGACACATCCACTCAGAGGTGAGGTACATGGCACACGCACGCACGCACGCACAAAAACAAACAACCAAAAAACAAAAGAAAATCACTCTCGACGCCATGTTGGGATAGCGAGTCGATAATGCCACTGCACGTAGCTCCCTTGGTGTGTCGCAGCGCACACACGCAAACGGCATTCCATGCACAGCATCCGCACAAGACTAACATACGCACCGCAAGGCCATGATGGACCGCTTGCCAACGTGGCGACGACGTCGGCGAAGTCACAGGACCGGCTGAGGTTGTGGTGAGCGACGCCGTGGAATCACAGAAACGGGTGCCTCCAATTGTGCGACACACGCACACAGCCGAAGATTCGTCGCAAGGGGCTGACGTCTGTAGCGGGCAGCGCCAGGAAGTAGCGCGCCAAGCACAAGAGCACAGCAGAGCAAGACACACGCACATGCGCACGCGCGTGTGAGCCACTCGGGGGCGCAATGGCGGCGCGGGGTCCCCGCCCCGCCTGCGTGGATGGCGGTCTGGCGTGGACACGCGCGGCGAGGCGTGGATGAAGTCGCGTAGCGGGGGTCACGCAAACGACGCCGGAACGTTTGGGGGGCCTGGTGCAGAGTCAGCTCGCGATGGCAGCACCAGAAGTGGTGGCGGTGGCGGCGGCGGGGGTGGTACACGCTCGTGGGTGGGGTGCCCACGCTTCAGTTCCATCGCTGCCTTGGGTGTTGCCGTGATCTGCCTATTGCTCGTGGCGCTGTCGACGCAGCACCTGCTGCTGTTTCAGTTGGCGTGGCCGCAGGTGGTTCCCACGGGTGTGTGGCATGACGGCGGCGGGGCTCCCCAGTGGCTGCCCCCGTATGCCGCCACTGGCACAGCGCGTCCCATGACGCAGTTGACAGTGTGTCCGTGCGGTGCTTGCTCCGTTGACACTGGGGAGCGCTGGTTTGACTTTTCCGCGGTTGCCCAGGGCCACGACGTCACAC
>Ga0213833_1001237_pt1 | contig 18952 bp, 16 predicted proteins | sample SWATP21_FD_160575 | JGI IMG/M metagenome (GOLD analysis project Ga0213833, IMG submission 160575) | Coastal seawater microbial communities from Marineland, Florida, United States - SWA TP2 #1 | ecosystem: Environmental > Aquatic > Marine > Coastal | place: USA: Florida | collected 2016-08-14
CGACCCCGAGCCCGAGCCCGAAGCCACGAACAAGCCGCGCCGCGGTCACCTTCGTCTGGTCTGACGCCCCTCCCCGCTCCCGCCGGATGCTTCCATCCACGTCCGGCGTTGGTCCGATGCTCCCGCCTGCCGTCGAGGCTCTGATGTCCTTCTCTCGTGTCCTCCTCGCGTGTGCCGCCTTCGCGCTGCCCGCCCTGCCGTCCGTCGCGCAGGCCGTCGCCCCCACCATCACGCCCGCCGATGCCGGTGCGGCCGAGCTGGTCCGGCGCATGCCCGAAGCCACCCCGGTCGACCGCATCAACCAGGTGCTCGAAGCCCGCAAGCTGTCCGAAGGTGCGCTCTTCGACCTCGCCACCACGCACCCGCACATCGTCGAGCACATGTACAACTCGAAGTACGACGAAATCTTCGAGTACATCGACCTCATGCCGCCCGCCGAGCTCAACCGCATCCGCCGCGGCGAGACCGTCATCCGCACCACCGCCGACCTCCGCGGCCGCGAACGCGAGCTCGCCGGGTCCATCGGCGGTCGCTTCGGCTTCCCCAAGTACGACCCCGAGAAGGTGGTGGCCGTGCGCATGGGCTCCATCAACCAGCAGGTGTGGAAGTTCGAGGTCAAGTACAAGAAGAACAAGCGCAAGGAGTACACCGACGACATCTCCTTGGCCTGGAAGTCCAGCCCCGAACGCGACGAAGAAAGCCGCGACCTCATCGCCAAGGCCGTGGGCGCCCGTCCCAGCCGTGTCGCGCGAGGCGTGGGCTCCGCCATCGGCATCCAGGACGGCTCCTTCGAAGACGAACACACGCTCAACGACTCCTGGGCCCTCGTCGAAGCCGTGGTCACCTCCGAAGCCCGCACGCCCGTGTCCACCGTCTCCATCGACGACAAGGTCTACCTCGACGGCTCTCACAGCATCCGCTTCTTCGCCGAAGAGCGCACCCGCGTGTTCTACGAAGCCGCCCAGGCCGCCCCCGTCCAGCCCGGCCAGCGCCTGCTCGCCACCTCCCAGGTCAAGGCCGAAGAGCTCCGCGTCGAGCACCGCCAGCGCGAAGACCACGTCTGCATGACCCTCTCCTTCATGGACGGCACCGGCGCCCCCATCGGCCCGGCCCGTCGCGCCATCGCCCGCCTGGAAACCTACCCCTGGACCCGCCTCGCCATCGAAGAGACCGCCCCCGAAGGCGCTGAGTTCGTCCGGATTGCCGTGTTCAGCGGCGTCTCGGGCACCGCCTGGTTCGACGCCATCGAGATCGAAGTGCTCGAATAGGTCTCCCGCCCCAGATTTTTTCCACTTCGGGTTTCGGGTGGGGCCGACTGGAGGGTCAGACAGGCGACGGCCACGGAGCGAGATGCCACCCACCCCCACCGACGCAGAAATTCAGGCGCTGTACGAACAGTACGCGCCCATCGTGTTTCGGCGCGCGCGGTCCATCCTCGGCAACGAAGAGCTCGCACGAGATGCAGTCCAGGAGACCTTCGCCAAGGTCATCGCGCGGTGGGGGCAGTTCCGCGGCGACGCCAGCCCCACCACCTGGATCTACCAGATCACCACCAACCACTGCCTCAACCAGCTGCGCAACAGTGGGGGTCGGCGCGACAAGCTGCAGCGCCGCCACGACGAACTGGTCCCCGATGGGCCCAAGGCCCCCGATGCACGCCTCGAAGCCGCCGCCGTGCGCGACATCCTCGCCACCTGCGACGACGAAACCCGCCGCATCATCGTGCACGTCTACTTCGACGACATGACCCGCGAACAGACCGCCGAGCTGGTCGGTCGCAGCGTGCCCACCGTCCGCAAGCGCATCCGCGGCTTCCTCCAGCGCGCCCGCCTCCAGATGGGTGCGGTCGGCATCGCCGCCGTCGGCCTGTTCCTGCTGTTCTCCGGAGGGTTCCAATGACCTCCTCGTTCCTGCCCATCAATGATGGGGACCGTCCGTCGGCCCTCGACCTCGACCGACGCCTCATGGGCGAGCTCGACGGTCCGGTCCCCGACGCCCATCGGGCAGCCACCGACACCGCCAAGGCCGAGCTCCCTCCCCTCGACATCGCCGCCCTGCGCCATCGCGCCAACGTCTCCCACCGCCCCGTCCGCCGCCCCCGCGGCTGGATGTTCGCCGGCCTCGGCTCCATCGGCATCCTCGCCGCCGCCGCCCTGCTGTTCGTCCCCCCCGAGCCCGCCTCCACCCGCACCAAGGGCGCCCCCCAGCTCGGCTGGATGGTGCTCCACGACGGCGTGGTCGACATGGGCAACGCCGACCGCACCGTCGAAGCCGGCGACCACATCCAGTTCACCTGGGCCGGCACCGCCGACACCATCGTGCTCATCGGCATCGACGGCCATGGCGAGCCCACGGTGCTGTGGCCCGAGTCGCCCGACGCCCCGCCCGTCGTCCTCGACCCCGACTCCGGCCTGCTCCAGGGCTCCGTCCGCCTCGACAACGCCCCCGGTCCCGAGCGCTTCTTCGCTGTCTTCGACGCCCGGTCGGTCCCCGACGCCACCGCCCGCGTGATGGACGCCTTCCACCACCACCACAGCCGCGCGGCGCTCTACGATTGGGCCGACGACACCCCCGACATCGACCTCGTCATCCTCGACAAGAGCCCCTGAACCGAGTCCCTGGTGACCCCCCTCTTCCTCGCCCTCGCGCTCTCAACCCCCGCCCACGCAGAAGTGGTGCGGCATGCGCTCGTGGTGGGACACAACCTGGGCACGGTCGACGAAGTCCCCCTGCTGTTCGCCGAAGACGACGCCCAGCTCATGGCCCGCACCCTCGTCGGCGCCAGCGGCACCCGCGCCAACCACACCACCACCCTCGTCTCGCCCACCCGCAACCAGCTGCTGCACGCCCTCGCCAACCTCCGCGAGGCCGTCGCCGAAGACACCGCCCGCGGCGCCGACACCCTGGTCCTGTTCTTCTACTCGGGCCACGCCGACGCCACCGGCATGCACCTGGGCCGCCAAGACCTGTCCTGGGACGAGCTCCAGACTCTGCTCGACCGCACCAACGCCACCGTGCGCGTCGCCTTCCTCGACGCCTGCCAGAGCGGGGCCATGGCCGAGTCCAAGGGCTTGCGCACCAAAGGCGCCACCCGCGCGCCCGCCTTCGCCGTCGAGCTGTCCGACCGCCTCACCGCCTCCGGCCAGGTGGTCCTCACCAGCAGCGCCGCCGACCAGGTCAGCCACGAGAGCGATGCGCTGGGCGGCAGCTTCTTCACCCACCACCTCGCCTCGGCCCTCGCCGGAGCAGCCGACGCCAACGCCGACGGACAGGTCACCCTCGACGAAGCCTGGGCCCACGTCGCCCGCGAGACCGCCTACCAGACCCGCGACCAACGCCGCGGCTCCCAGACCCCCACCTACGCCTGGGACCTCAAAGGCACCGGCCAGCTCGTGCTCACCGCTCCGGGTCGGGGCGCGGCCACCCTCGGCTTCCCCGCCGGACTCTCGGGCGAGTTCGCCGTGTTCGACCTCGAGCGGCGGGCCTTCGTCGCGCGGGTGGTGCTCGATGGCACCGAGCGCCGTTCCGTGGGGCTGGCATCCGGTGACTACATCATCCAACAGCGCCTTCCCGACCACCTCGAGGTGGCCCGTGTGCGCCTGTCCGACGGCGACCGGGTCGAGCTGGAGCAGGTGGGCTTCGACACCGTGTCCTACGAAGACGACGTCATCAAGGGCGCCCTCGACGCCAAGAGCCGCCGCGCACGCCGCCCGGAGCTCTCCGCCACGGTGGGCCTCACCTCCCGCTCCTACGACGACCCCGCCGACGGCGTTCTCGACGTCCCATCCACCGCCGGCGTGGGCGTCGATGCCACCGCCACCTGGACCAACGGCATCCGCCTGGGCGTCGACCTCACCCAGTCCTCCGGCGCTGGCGCGGTCCGGCCCGATGTTGCGTTCAGTGTGGGTGCAGCCGAAGCCACCACCTTCACCGCCACAGCCGGCTGGCTCACGGCCCCGCGCGTGTGGCGTGTCGGGGCCACCGCCCACCTCACCCGCCTGTCCTATGTCATCGACTACCCCGAGTACGACCTCGGCGACCCCCAGTCCCTCCGCACCATGGCCCCCGGCCTCGGCGTCGTTCTCGGCGTCTACCCCGGGTCCATGAGCATCGAAGCCCGCGGCCGTGCCCATGAAGTGCGGTACGAAGTCGATGGTGTCCCCGCCGGCATCCGCTTCGCCGACCTGTCCATCCACATCGGAGTCCGACGATGAAGCGCGCCCTCCCGCTCACCGCAGCCCTGCTCCTCACCGGATGCGAAGACACCCTGTCAGCCGACCCCTTCGTCACCGACGCCGAGTTCCTCGCCGCCCTGCCTCGCGCCGAGGACCACACCCTCGCGGTGGCATCGAGCACCGACTCCACCCGCGACGCCACGCCCCCGCCCAACGAAGACGACGGCTGGCCCGACCTCCTGGGCATGTCGCTCGAAGTGGCCACCAACCTCAACAGCCTGTCACTCACCTGCCTCACCCTGGTCGACGCCGTCGTGGAGTTCCCGCCCACCTACCGCAGCCCCGACGGCCGCCAGTGGGGTCCGGTCGACGTCGACAACGACGTCACCATCGCCCTCGACATGGTCCGCACGCCGGATGCCTACGAGTGGGACTTCCAAGCCGCTGCCACCGGCTCGCCCGAGCTCCCCAGCCTGTGCGCCGGCGCCCACGACCCCGGCACCGAAGACCTCTCGCGCGGCACCGGCACCCTCGACATCTGGCTCGAGAACTGGGACGACATGAGCACCCGGGGCACCCTCGCCACCGAATACGACCTCACCGTGGGCCAAGAGCTGCGCATCGACATCGAAGATGTGGGCGATGTGGGCGGTCGCACCGAAAGCGGCGCCTACTACTTCCTCAACACCCGCGCGGCGGGGGGCGACTTCCAATACCGCACCACTCTGCTCATGGACGACGGCGTAGACGCCATCCTCGAAGTCCGCACCCGCTGGACCGCTCGCGGCGAAGGTCGCTCCGACGCCCGGGTCATCTCCGACGACTACCCCCGCGACTACCGCTTCTCCGAGTGCTTCGTGTCGGGCGGTCGCAAGGTGTGGCGCTGGACCGACCTCGCGGCCGGGTACGAAGAAGGCTTCGAGGGTCGATGTGCCTTCGACGAGCCGGCCGCAGTCGACGAGATCTGAGCAGCCTACTCCTGCTTCTGCACCACGGCAGCACCGTGGATGTCGCTGCGCTCAGCACCCGTGTACGCATGTCCGCCCGGTGCCGACACCGGGCTCGTGTCGACCGAGTTCGTGCTCCGCAGCACGCCCACCAGCCGACCCGACGCACCACCGTCCAGCAGCTCCACGATGCCCACCCCCGGGCAAGAACCCTGGGCCGAGTGGGTGACCGACACCGGCGTCGGACCGCGCAGCGCAATCATCAGATACTTGCCATCCGGCGTCTCCTGGAGGAGGTCGGGCGCCGGGTCGTTGGTGGGCAGGCCGGCGTCGTCGCTCACCGAAGCCGCTTCACACGGACCCGTGCCCGTGCCCTGGCCGTCTTCCGAAGTGAGGTCGTACGTGCTGTTCGAATAGTCCGACGCATCGAACACCTCGACCACATTGCGGATGCGGTCCACCGTGTGCACGTGCGAGCCATCCACCGTGCGGGCCATGCCGTGGGAGTCCCGGCGAGTGGTGGAGTCGGGCAGCTGGCCCGTGGTGTTGGGGTCGTCGGTGCCGCCCAGGTTGCCGATGGTGTTCGTGTTGGTGCTGTCCTTGTAGATCTCGTTCGGGGCCGGCGTGTTCTCCGGGTTGCCGCCCGAAAACGCTGCGTCGTCGAGCACATACATCGTGAAGGTGGACTGCTCCCCGCCCGCTTCACCGGCGGACACACCGGCGTTGAGCCACATGTCGTCGCCCACCTGCACGCCGCCACAGCCCGCACCGTTGAAGGTCTCGGCGCCGTACTCGCCCACCAGGGTCATGGGGGTGGTGTTGAGATCAGCCACCAGCAGGCCACCACCGCCCATCGTGACGTACACGTTGTCGCGGTCGGAGGCGATGGGACAGATGATGACGTTGTTGCCTCGGCCGCCCGTGCCGCCGTCGGGCCCGGACGTACAGCCGTTTTCCTTGCAGAAGCCGTTGGGCGTGAGGTCGCCGAAGGCATCGTCGTCGTAGGCGCCGGTCACTTCGCCGATGAGCGCGTTGCCGTGGTCGTTGTTGCCCGAGAAGTAGGTGGCCTCGGACGTGACCGCCATCCCCTTGCCCACGCCCAGCGACGCCGTCTTGTTGAAGTTCAGGCCCGTGATGGTGCCGTCGGCGTCGCGGGTGACGTCGATGCGCTCCAGCACCTTGCCGTGGAGGTTCGCCACCAGGATGGCCATGCCGTCGTTGCTCCAGAACGACATGTGCACCGAGCGGGTGTCGTCGCCGGCCACGTTGGTAGCGGTCACGCGGAACAAGCCGATGGCTTCCTTCGTGACCGTGTCCATCACGCCCACATACCCGCCGCCCGGCGCGAACATGTTGGTGGTGACGTACCGGCTCTGGGGGTCGGGGATGACGCCGTGGAGGCGCCCGTAGCCAGACAGGTCGCCGAGGGTGTTGCCGGTGGGGGAGCCCGAGCCGTCCATCTCCACGAGCGCGAGCGGGAACACGTCGTTCATGTCGCACGGCCCGGCGCCACCGTCGGACGGCCCGCAGCTCACGGCCGGCGCATCGGCACCTCCCGCCAGCTGGGCTTCGATGTCTTCCGAGTCCCAGATCCACAGATAGCTGCCCGACACGCCGCGGCTCTCCACACCCGCCACCGAGTTGGACTGGTCGGAGCCCCAGACCTCGTAGCCAGGGGGGTCTTCGGGGATGTCGCCGGTGTCGCCGCTGTCACCCGAGTCGCTGGTGTCCGGGTCGTCGGTGTCGTCGGTGTCTGGGTCGTCGGTGTCGGTGTCGTCCACCGGGCCGTCGGTGGCGGTGGTGCCGGAGCTCTCCCCGGCGTCTTCTTTGCCCGAGCAGGCGGCGAGCAGGGTCACGGAAGAGAGCAAGAGCAGGGTGCGCATGGGGGTTCCCGGAGTGTGGGGCGTGGCCGTGGCCACAGGGGGTTGGCCCTCTCGGGATACCAACGGCCCCTTCCCGTACTCAATCTGTTTTTCCGGAAACACGCCTCACCAAACCACCGAAACACCCTGCCTGACGCCATTCGCAACCATGCGCCACGCAGTCGTCACCAACATCCAGTGAAACACCGTGGACCGGCGCTAGACCCAAACAGGCCCGCAACACCTGTTTCACACCCTACGGTCAACCCCAGCAAACCGCCTACTGTCAGGGTCATCCAGCCTGTTTCAGCACACAGCACTGACACGCATTCGCCGAAACACCTACCCCATCCAAGTCATCACGCGGCGCAATCCGCCAACACGATGCCGAACCCGCCACACTCGCAGCGCTGATCCAGATCACCCCACGCACCGCGAACGCCCGAGCTCAGCCCCCGTCGGCCGTCGACGGTGCAGGCGGCTCGCGGTCGAAGCGGTCCTTCGGTGCAGCGTACTGGGGGTCTTTCTGGGCCGCCTTCACCAGGTAGGCCAGCGCGCTCGCCACATCGGCTGCACGCTCCGACCGGCTGTTCATCGGCAGCTCGAGGGCCGGAATCATGTGCTCCTGGCCGGCGGGCGGCGAGGGAATCCAGTCGGCGTCTTTCACCGCCCAGGCCTCACCGTCGCGCTTCTTCCGCTTCTGCAGCTGACGGGCGCAGGCCGCATCTGCGTCGCAGGGAATCCGGACCACGATTTCGTTGGCCACCTCGTACGAGATCCGCGCCGGATCCAGCGCGTGCACACTCGCCACCAGCTGGGAGTCTTCGCAGTACGAATTGCGGGTGACTTCGATGGTGAGGTCGCCGCCTTCAGCCAGGGCGAGCTGGGCGGTGGCCTTGCACGGCCGCCAGGGGCTCGCGTGCTCGGTGAGGTGGCTGTTCACGAAGGCGAGCGTCTCGGCGAGCGACGGCGGCGCAGCATCGGTGCCGGGGTCCTGTGCGTGGGCGGGGCTGGCCATGGTGAGGCCGAGACCACCGACCAGCAGCCCCATCGCCACGGCACGGGCGACAGGCAGGCGCCGGGCCTGGACAGAGGGGGTTTCGGAGCGGGGACTACGGCGGGACACGACGCCTCCAGGCCGGCAGACTATCGTCCATTCGGTCTTTGGTCTTCGTCGGCTGGTCGACGGGCCGGTTGAAGCGCGCACCCCGGGATCTCCGCTGCCTCTCGTCGTCCAATACTCCGGGCGGGCCTGCCTGCTCGGTGAGCACTGTGACTGGGCCGAGGGCGCCAGTCTCGCCGTGCCCACCCCGATGGGTGTGCGCATGGCCATCGAAGATGCCGACGACGGCGTGTTTGTGCGCACCGCCCTCCACGGTGAGCTCTACGAGACACGCGTCGACCTCGGCGCCGACCCCAACCCCGATGGCGGTCCCCTCCGATTCGTGGGCGCATGTGTGGCCGCGCTCCGGCAGCGGGGCGTGATGCTCCGACCCGCCGCGATCTGGGTCCACGCCAGCCTGCCCGCGGGGCGCGGCTTCTCTTCTTCGGCCGCGTTCTGCCTCGGCATCCTCGATGCGCTGTCTCGGCACGCCAACATCCGGTGGACCGCCGAAGAGCTCGCCGACCTCGCCTTCCACGTCGAAGCCGAGCTCCTCGGTGTGCCCTGCGGCCGCCTCGACCCCATGGCCTGTGTCGCCGGCGCCCCCGTCTTCCTCCAGTGGGAAGGCGACCGGGCCCCCCTCCGCCGCGTGTCCGTCGGCCGCACCGCCCACCTCGTGTTGGGCGCATTCCCTCGCCACCGCGACACCGTCGGCATCCTCACCGCGTTGTCCCAGAGATGGAACAGCCCGCTGTCCGCGCCGCACGAACCCAACGACATCGGCGCCGTCCGCGAAGCCATCTCCGTGTGGGGCGCCACGGCCACCCGGGGGGCCCGCGCTCTGGCCGACGGCGACCTCCTGGCCCTCGGCAACGCCATGAACGAAGCCCAAGGCGCCTACGACCGCGTGGCCGACAGCGTCGACGCCCTCGCCGCCCCCGGCCTGCGCGCCGCGTGTGCCGCCCTCCTCTCCGAAGGCGCACTCGGAGCCAAATTCAGCGGTGCCGGAGGCGACGGCTCGGTCGTCACGCTCGCGCGGGATGCCCGCCACGCCGAAAAACTCGCCGGAGTCCTCCGCGACCGCAACCTGGCGGTCTGGAAGGTCCCTCTGGAGGCCCAGTGATGCTCCCCGCCCTTGTCTTTGCCGCTCTGCTTTCCGCGCCTGAAGCCGTCGCCGAAGACACCCTGCCCGAGCCCCCCACCAAGCCGGCCCGCAAGCCCCCTCCCCCACCGCCGCCGCGCCCCGGCTTCGCGGGAGATGCCATCGTGGGCTGGACCATCGGCAACCTGGCCGCCCCGAGCGTCCCTGCGAAGCCTGCGGGCAGCTTGCTCGTCCGCTACGACGCCTTCGCCACCCGCCGGTCCACCGGTGGTCCGCGCCTCGGACTCAGCCTGTGGGGGTCGTTCGCCACCCCGCCCACCGCCGCATGGTCGGCCGAAGCCAGCCAGGTCTTGCGGGCCGACGAAGCCGACGTCGACGTCGATCTCACCGATACCGCACTCCGTCCCCGGCGCTACGGCATCATGACCGTCCTCCGCCACGACCCCCAAGCCCCCATCTCCGCAGATGTCGGCTTCGGCTTCGGACGCGTCGACCTCGACGCCTCCCCCTGGGGCCGCGCCGCCTTGCCCGCCCTCACCGTGGAAGCGGGCCTCCGCCACACCCTTCCGGTCGACCGTGTGTTCGTCACCTGGACCGCCCGCGGCAGCTGGATCGAGACCCCCAGCAGCGCCGCCGGCTGGCCCGCCGAAGAGTGGTGGTTCGTCGAGTTCGGTCCGTGCATTGGCTACGGCGTCAGCACGGCGGGTCGATAGGCCGCCTCATTCGGAGTGGATAGCCACCGGATCGGTGGGGCCAGGTGCTTCGGCCGCCAGCCGCCAGCCGCCAGCCTTCTCGTTCCGACGACGTGGGAGCCACTCACCCGGGATGCGCAGACTCTCCCCAGCCTCGAAACGACAGAGTGACGCCGCAGGGCTGGCTGCTGGCCGCTGGCCGCTGGCCGCTGGAGGCCCCAACCCGCAGGACCCACGAGGATTCTCCACGCCTTCGCCTCACACGCCCCGCTTGTCCAGCGCGGTCCCCGTCTCGGCCATCAAGTCGGTCACCCACGCCACCCGGCCGTCCACCGTCTGAAGCGCCGGCATGAGCGCCAGGATGTCGTCCGGCACCTCGCGGCTCACCAGCCCTTCCAGCGAAGACTGGAACAGCCGCTGCGTCCACGGATTCGCCGACCGTACCCCGTCGTCCACCAACGGAATCCCACCCCACGGCAACACCACCAGGCGGTCCAGCTGTTGTGTCCGGGCACGGGCCTCCTGAAAGACCTGCGCCACCGCGTCGGGCTGCTCCACGAACCGGTACACCAGCCAGAACGTCGCGAAGTCCCACGGGCTGCGGTCCGCCACAAAGCCGCCGTGCGTCGACAGAGCCGCATCCACCCGCGCGCACCACTCACGCCACAGCGTGTCCACCAGCCGCCGAAACCCACGGTGGCCCAGGCCATGGACATCCAGCCCCCCCTCCAGCCGCTCCCGCATTCCTTCCGGGATGTACGGCACGCCGTAGTGCGCAGCCAGAGCCCGCCCCAACGTCGACTTTCCAGTGCCCGCGCTGCCCGCCAGCGCAATCCGAGGAGGCCGGTCGCGCTTCAGCACCGCCGCTGCGCGTGCCGCCGCCACAATCCCGGGGTCGGACGCCAGCGGTCGCTCCCCCAGAGTCTGCACCACCGCGCCCGCCTGGGCCAGCTGCAGCCACGTGTGTGAGCCCGGCACCGGCGCAAACCGCAGCGCCTCCGACACCGGCATCCCCAGCGCCCGGCACAGCAGCACCCGGATGACCCCCGCATGCCCCACCACCACTGTGCGCCCCCCTCGGAGCGTGTCCCAGTGGCGGTCCATCGCCTGGCCCACCCGCTCGGACAGGTCTGCGAGCGACTCTCCACCCGGCGGTCGGGCCGTGTCGTAGTGGGTCCAGAAGTGCCGTGTGCCCACGATGTCGGCTTCCGTGAGCGCCGCCCAGGTCTGCCCCTCCCACGCGCCCATGTGCTGCTCGCGAAGGTGTGGGTCCACCACCAGCGGCACCCCGAACTGGTCGGCCAGCGCTTCGGCCGTCACCCGCGCCCGCTGTAGATCAGACGTCAGCACCCGGTCCGGCTTCGGGATGTGTCGAACACTCCAGGCCTGCAGAGCCGCCGACTGGGCCAGCCCCACATCCGACAGGGGGAGGTCGGTGTGACCGTAGCACCGACGGGCCTTGCCCACCTCCGGCTTGCCGTGGCGGAGCAGGTGAAGGTGCGTGACCTCCGACGACGGAAACGCTTGCAGCGTGGTGCGGTCCCAAGCCACTCAGTTCACCGTGGTCCAGTCGCCCGCGCTGCGCACGATGTCTCGGTAGAAGGCAAAGGCCCAGCCCAGGTCGGCCACGCGCACCCGCTCATCCGTCCCGTGCGCCCGACCCACATCGTGGGGCTGCATGCGAATCGGGGCGAAGCGATAGGTGGCATCCGACCGCTCCTGGAGGTGCCGTGAGTCCGTCGCGGCGATGAACAGCCCCGGTGCCACCACACTCTCAGGCAGCTCACGCCGCATCGCCGCGTGGATGAAGCGATACCCCGGGTGGTCCACCGGGCTCACCTTCGATGGGTCCACATTGCCGCCCGCCCGAAACGGCTTCACCGTCACGTCGCCGCCCGTGCTGTCGGCGATGCCCTGCACCCGAGCCTGCACCGACGCCATCGAGTCGCGCGGATGCAGCCGGTAATTCACCACCGCCCGCGACTTCTGCGGCAACACATTGTCCGCTTCGCTCGCAAAGAGCTGGGTGGCCGCCTGTGTGGTGCGCACCAGCGCGTTGGTGGCCCGGCCCGCCTCCAGCTGCCCAAGCACAAGGCTGCGCGTGAGCCACAGGTTTGAGAACACCGCCCGCTCCGGCATCTTCATCTCGGGCGCCAGGTGCGCGAACATCGCCTCGGCCGGCCCATCCAGCGACGCCGGCATCGGGTCGGCCTCCAGCGCGGCAATCACCCGCGACAGGTCGCCCACAGTCGTGGTGGGGGGCGGCATCGACGAGTGCCCCATCCCCCCCGACGCCGTGATCTCCACGCTCAGGTAGCCCTTCTCGGCAATCCCGATGAGCGCCGCCGGCGCCTGCACACCGGGCACCAGGCCATCGGTCACCACCAGCCCCTCATCGAGGATGAACCCGAACTGCACCTCGGCGTCTTCCAGGCGTTGGTCGAGGTCTTGGGAGGCGGCCCCACCGATTTCCTCGTCGTCGCTGAACCAGAAGTACAGCGTGCGCGTGGGCGTCCAGCCCGCGTTGGCCAGCACCTCCACCGCATGCGTGAGCGCCACGAGCGTCACCTTCATGTCGATGGTGCCCCGGCCCCACACACAGTCGCCCTGCACTTCGCCACACGGCGCGATGGCCCCTGAGAATGGTGGGTAGGTCCAGTCGCCCTCGGTGCCCGCCTCAACGGGAACAACGTCCTGGTGGGCCAGAAAGAGCACCGGCTCCAGGTCGGGGTCGGAGCCCTTCCACACGAACAGCAGCGACTGGTTCAGGGTGTCTGCGCCCACGCCCACCGTCTCGTAGAACACCGGAAAGCGCGCCCGGTGCCACGTGTGGAAGTCGGAAAACGCCTGTGCGTGCTCTCTTCCACTGATGGTGGGGAAGGCCACCGCCTCCGACACCAGCGACGCCGCCAGCGACGTGTCCACGGGCTCGGGCGGACCATCCGGCGCCTGCTGCTTGCTCTCCACCGTGGCCGTGCGCACCGCCATCGCCGCCACCAGCGACAGCAGCGCACCCGCCAGAATTCCCGCCAGTCGCGCGCGTGATGCCATGTCGCCTCCGAGCGAGCATCCTCACCGACCACGTCCGCCCGAGCAAGGCCCACCCCCCAAACCCGGGCTATGGCCGCGAGAGCACTCCACGCGCCCGGGTTGTCCCATGCACCGCCGCTTCCTCCCCATGACCGCCGAAGAAGCCGGCGGACAGCTCGACGTCATCCTCGTCACCGGCGATGCCTACGTCGACCACCCTGCCTGGGGCGTGGCCGCCGTCGGTCGCTGGCTCGAGGCCCATGGCTTCTCGGTCGGGGTCATCGCCCAGCCCGACTGGCGCGACGTGGAAGCCCTCCGCGTGATGGGCCGTCCGCGCCTGTTCTTCGGTGTCACCGCCGGGAACATGGACACCATGGTCAACAAGTACACCGCCGCCCGTCGCATCCGCACCGACGACGCCTACAGCCCCGGAGGCGAGCCCGGCCGTCGCCCCGACCGCGCCACCATCCCCTACACCGCCCTGTGCAAGCAGGCGTTCAAGGGAGTGCCCGTCGTCGTTGGTGGTGTGGAAGCCAGCCTCCGCCGCTTCGCCCACTACGACTTCTGGCAGGACAAGATCCGGGGCAGCATCCTGCTCGAGGCCAAGGCCGACCTCCTCGTCTACGGCATGGGCGAGCGCGCCATCATCGACATCGCCACCCGCTTGTCCAAAGGCCAGTCCATCCGCGACTGCCGCGACATCGCCGGCGTGGCCTTCCCCCTCGGCGCCAAAGAGCCGCCCCCGTCCGGCGACAACGTGGTCGAGGTGCCCTCTCTCGCCATGTGCCGCACCGACCCCACCGCCTTCAACGCCCTCACGGTCCACATGTACCGCGAGAGCAACCCCCACTGCGGCCGCACCCTCATCCAAGCGCACAAGAACCGCTGGGTGGTCCAGAACCCACCCGCCGAGCCAGTCGACACCGCCGGCCTCGACCGCCTCCACGAGCTGCCGTTCCAATACCAGCCGCACCCCTGCTACCGAAAGCCCATCCCCGCCCTCAACAGCATCAAGGGCAGCGTCACCGTCAACCGCGGCTGCTCCGGCGGGTGCGCCTTCTGTGCCCTCACCATCCACCAGGGCAAAGACGTCACCTCCCGCAGCCACGAAAGCGTCGTGCGTGAGGTCAAGAAGATGCGCCGCCGGAAGGGCTTCAAGGGCATCGTGAGCGACCTCGGCGGCCCCACCGCCAACATGTTCCACATGCGCTGCAACGACGACCGTGCCAACCAGATGTGCCGCCGCGTGTCGTGCCTGCACCCCAAGCGCTGCAAGCACTACGGCACCGACCACAAGCCCTACCTCAACCTCCTGCGCGAGGTACGCGAGATCCCCGGCATCAAGCGGGTCTTCATCAACTCCGGCATCCGCTACGACCTCGCCTCCCTCGACAACGAATTCGTCGAAGAGCTGGCCGCCCACCACACCCCCGGACAGCTCAGCGTGGCCCCCGAGCACGCCAGCCCCGATGCCCTCACCAAGATGAAGAAGCCGGCCATCAACTACTTCTCCGACTTCATGGACCGCTTCCGCAAGGCCAACGAAAAAGCCGGCCGCGAGCAGTTCCTGGTGCCCTACTTCCAGTGCGCCCACCCCGGCACCGGCCCCGAAGCCTGCATCGAGCTCGCGCTCTACATGAAGGAACACAACCTGCGCCCCCGCCAGGTGCAGATGTTCATGCCCACCCCCAGCACCCTCGCCACCGCCATGTACGTGAGCGGCCGCGACCCCTACACCAAGAAGCCCGTGTTCGTGGCCAAGGGCGAACGCGAACGCTCCCGCCAGCGCGCGCTGCTGTTCTACTGGAAGCGCGAAGAGTGGCCCCACGTCCGCGAAGCCCTCCGCGCCTGGGGCCGCACCGACCTCATCGGCCGCCACCCGCGCTGCCTCGTACCCCCCGGTCCCGCCCACGGCGCCTGGACCCGTCGCCAGAAGGGCCGCAGCCGCGGAAAGGTGCGCTACGACAACCACATGGGCATGAAGGTCGAACGGGCCAGCGCCCAGGAACAGCGCGAAGAGGCCTGGGAGTCCATCGCCGTTCGGTCCTAGGCCCGGAGCCCTCCCCTACGAATTGGGAGAACCATCGTCCTCCCCCTCCAAGGGGGAGGTGGCCCCGCAGGGGTCGGAGGGGGCCCGCAGGGTCTGACCATCAGTCCTTCGTCTTGCACACCGGCTTGATGTTCGCGACCGTCTTCGCACCCACACCCGTCACGCGAGACAGCTCATCGCAGCTGTCGAACGGACCCTTCGCATCACGGTCGGCCACAATCGCCGCCGCCTTCGACGGACCGATGCCCGGCAGCGCATCCAGCTGCGACGCCGACGCCGTGTTGATGTTGACCGCGTTGCCCGCCGGCGCACCCCCACTCGACGACGCCGGAGCCCCCTTCGCCACCGTCTTGCCGTCGCCCACTTCGGCTTCCGACCGCAGCGAGTCGACCGTCTTGGCGCCGATGCCCGGCACATTCTGGAGCGCATCCACCGACGCGAACGGACCATTCTCCGTGCGGTAGGCCACAATCGCCGCCGCCTTCGACGGACCGATTCCCGGGAGGCTCTCCAGCTCACCCGTCGACGCCGTGTTGACGTTCACACCCGCCCATGCAGCGAGCGGCGAGATGAGCACGGCTGCCGCAACAGCCAGACCACGGAACCAATGAGACAGAGTCGAGCGGGCCATGGGGGGCTCCCGGTCAGAAGGTGAAGTCGTCGCCGATGTTGCTCTTCGCTTGCATGCGCTCGAGACGAGCCGCCATGTCAGTCGAGTCGGAGTCCTGCAGAGTGAGCGCCAGCACACTGCCTTCGCGGGCGCCTTCCGGCAGCGCCGCCACCGGAACATCCACCGAGGTGCCGCCCACTTCGAGCACCGCCACATCACCTTCGATGCGGTCCACCACAATACGGGTCTGAGACATCGCTACTCCTCGACCTTGCCCACCACCGCGTGGGCTTCGATGTTCTTGAGCGTGGCGGGACCGATGCCGGGCACCTTGTCGACGTCGGACAGTGTGGCAAACGGACCGTTGGCTTCTCGATAGCGCAGGATGGCGTCGGCTTTGGCGGGTCCGATGCCCGGAATCTTCACCAGCTCCGCCTTTGTGGCCGTGTTCAGGTTCATGAGGCCGCTGGTGTCGAGCCCACCCACCGCCGCCGTGAGCGCTTCCCGTGCATCCGCTGCAGGCTTGGGCGGCGCGGCTTCCGGCTTGGGCGCGGCATCCGCCACGGGCTTCGTGTGCAGCTTCAGCGGCTTGTGCACCACACCCGGCGGAAGCGGTTCTTCTTCCGGCACCCGCGCCACGGCCACCTTCACCTTCTTGCCGTTGGACTCGAACATGATGCGACCGTGCATGTCGGTGCGGAGAATCTTGGCCCCCGCATGCTCCAGCCGCTTCAGAGTGCCCGGTGCGGGGTGCTTGTAGCGGTTCTTCCGCCCCACACTGATGGCCGCCCACTCGGGCTGCACCGCCGCCAGGAACTTCTTGTGGCTGGCGTAGGCCGAGCCATGGTGCGCCACCTTCAGCACATCGCAGGGCTCGAGTCCGTGCTCCAGCACCTGGTGTTCCGTCTCCAGCTCGGCGTCGCCCATCAGCAGGAAGCACACATCCTTGTGGTCGATGCGCGTGATGACCGAGTTGGAGTTGAGGTCGGAGCGCGTGCCCTTGAGCAGGGGGTCGTAGGGCCCCAGGACCGTCATCGTGACGCCGTCGTCGAAGCGGAACACCTGCCCGCCGCGAACGGCCTTGTAGGGGATGTTCTTCGACTCCACGAGGTCGATGACCTTCTTGTAGGTCTCGGTGGTGTGCGGCATGCCGGCGTCGACGTACACGCGCACCTTCATCGCCTCCAACACCTCATCCAGCCCACCGATGTGGTCGGCGTGGGCGTGGGTGTTGATCATGAGGTCGACCTGCTCGATCTCGCGCCGCGCGAGCAGGTTGGCCACATTCCGACGGCCCGTGCCGCCATCGACCAGGATGGTCTTACCGGCCGGCGTGGTGAGGAGGATGCTGTCCCCCTGCCCCACGTCGAGCACTTCCACCGAGAGCGTGCCAGCAAGGGCCGTTGCCCAGGCCAGCAGGAAGACGAAGAGACTCATGTCAGTTCAGCGCCGAGAACCACACCGTGCGCTGGGTGTAGTCGTAGCAGCCCGCGTACACGCGACCGCCCGTCTCGATGAGCTCGTTGAAGAAGCCGAGGGCACCGTCCGACCCGGCTTTCGTCTCGATGCTCCAGTCGTCGCCCACCCGCGTGGCCAGCTTCATGTCGTTGTTGTGGCCGTCGAAGTAGGCGATGCGGGGGCTGCCACCGCTGATGAGGAGGTCGGAGTCGGCGCCCACATACTCGCCGTCGTCGACCACCTCGATGTCCCAGTTCCCGGGTTCGCCCACCGTGTAGAGGAGGTCCTGGTTACCCACATCGTGGAAGGCGATGTGCATGTCGCCGTTGTCGATGACCAGGTCGGGCCAGGCGCCCACATCGCCTTCCGAGGCGATGGTGTCGAAGCTGTACGCGCCGCTGCCGCCCGATGCGAGGAGGAGGTCGCCGTTGGCCTTGTCGTAGTAGGCCACGTACTCTACGCCGTTCACGATCTGGAGGCTGGGGAACAAGCCCACGTCGGCGTCGATGGGGTCTTCGCCTTCAGCCACTTCGGGGGCCGTGCCTTCGTCGACCACTTCGCCCGTGAAGCCACCGTTGCTCCAGTGCACCATCCGAAGGTTGCCAAGCCCTGCGTCGTAGTGGGCAATCACCGGGTTCTCGGAGCCGTCGAGCGCAATCGACGCGAACATGCCCGACGAGCTGGAGGGGTTGGAGTCGGCGTCGGCGAGGCCGTTCTCCCACTGCCCCGAGAGGTAGTACCGACGCGCGTACCGGAGGTTTTCCTGGTTGAGGTCGCGGTAGGCCAGCCACACATCGCCGTTGCTGGCCACCACCATGTCGACGTACTTGCCGCGGTCACCGGAGTCGAGGCCGCCCGCATCGGGGTAGCCGTCGGGCTGTTCGTAGGTCCAGGTGACCGTGCCGTCGGCGTTGATGGTGGCGATGGCAAAGCCGAGCGCGCCCTTGGTGGCGTCGTAGAAGGCTGCGACCGGTCGCCCATCGGGCAGCGTGGCCATGCTCAGCCACTGGCCCCAGTCGTTCGTGAACTCTTCGACAACGACTTCCTCTTCTTCCTCCACCGGGGCCTTGCCCACGATGTTGATGTCGGAGCGGCAGCCGATTGCCGCGAGCCCGAGGAGCATCGCTGCAGGCCGGAGTGCGGAGGACGCCGAGAGCAGGCGAACCGAAGTGGAGACGGGTTGGGCCAACGGATCCTCCAAGAGGGCTTGGTGACGGCACATTCAGGGGATTCGACAACACGGAGTTGCCGCAGGGGGCCACTTCGCCGCGGGTCACGCAGCAGCCCTGTGCCCGTCACGCCAGAGCACGGCCCGAGTATAACGAACGTCCCCCCCGGTTGCCGGGTCGGAGTCCATCCGGTAGACCTCGCGCGACCCGCCACCACAGGCGTGGTCACCCTGCCTCCGTAGCTCAGTTGGATAGAGCGACCGCCTCCTAAGCGGTAGGCCACAGGTTCGATTCCTGTCGGGGGCGCTGCCGCTCTCCGTTCGCTGCATGTGTTGCGCAGGACGGAGAGCGTTCTTCCTCTGGGGGGCTGGCCTGCGGCCACCGGGCTCTCGCTGCAGCTCGCAGCCGAGAACCCGGCGCGCCTCCTCGTTCCTCGGACGCGCCCCGGGGCTGCTCGGCCCCTTCGGGGCGGGCCTGCGGCCCCTTCCGCTCCATCCCTGCCCCATCCCTGAAGGGTCGTTGGACCGTTCCGCGCGTGGGAGGGGCTCCATTGTCGAGGCTGCCTCAAGGCTGACTGCTCGTACATCAGCGGGGACTCCGTCCCCCAGCCCCCCCCTGTTTTCCGGGGAGAACTCCGTCCTCCCCGGCCCCTCCGGCCGGGGGACTACTCCGTACGTCCCCCTGGACCCCCTGTGCGGGCCCGGTGCCGACGGGTGTTGGTACGCAGGGTTCGACGGTTGGTGCCGGATCCCGGG
>Ga0213833_1001239_pt1 | contig 18924 bp, 19 predicted proteins | sample SWATP21_FD_160575 | JGI IMG/M metagenome (GOLD analysis project Ga0213833, IMG submission 160575) | Coastal seawater microbial communities from Marineland, Florida, United States - SWA TP2 #1 | ecosystem: Environmental > Aquatic > Marine > Coastal | place: USA: Florida | collected 2016-08-14
TGGTAGCATGACGGCAAGTTCATACTCGACACCCATTTGGAGCAGTGGTGGTGGTTTGGCAGGGGTGGTGACGGCTGGCATTCGGTCTGGATCGGAGAAGGGCTGCACGAATGCGTGTCGCACCAACGGCAATGCTCCACGCGTTGTGCAAGCCGTGGCGTCCTTTGTATCTGGCTCTGTCACCACGGTTGCCACGCTGTCCACTGAAGCTGGCCTTGCTGCTGTGGCCAAGGGTGTGTACACCGCATTCGCGTCCTCGAGGTCGTCTGTGAACTCTGGACCTGTTGGTCTTGGTACACGCAACGGGACGTACATCGAGATCGTCAGTTGCGCCTACTACAACGGCCGCGACCCTGGTTGCAACGCCGCAGCCCCTGGTACGACATCCGTGGTTGCCGTGGTCTCTCCTGCTGTGTTCAACCACAGCGGTTGGGTGTACTATGCTGTGTCCGAACGAGGCGACATGGACACTGTGAATGGCCCACTGTACACGAATAGCACCGCGACATACAATCCTGTGGTGCGCCCTTGGTATGAAGACGGTGCCAACGGTGGTGGGTTTGGTGCGCCGTACGCCATGGAGGGCGTGATTGGGAACGTCACTGCTGTCACGTTCACGGTGCCCGTGTACATGGGCAGCCCCACCTCGCCAGAGCTTCTGGCCGTCGTGTTCTCAGACCTGCCATCCACCAGCGCCGTCGGCAACGCCACGTCTGGCAGCTCTGCTGGTGCCTCCGCCGGCGCACCCACTTGCACGGATGCCTGCCGCGTCAACAATGTGGCCAACCGTGGCGGAACTGCGACGGCTCGGGCCGTGTTTCAAACACGGCAATCCATTCTGCGCGGCACGCATCAGCAGGGCCGCTTCTTTGGCTCTGGCGTCGAGCCGACCGCAACCCACTCGGGTGTGGGCGCTCTCATCCGTGCCATGTACCAGGCAACGATCCGCACCCGTGCAGGCCTGGGCAGTCCCATGAACGCACTGGGCACGGCAGAGGATGGAACATACATCGAGGTGTCGAATTGCTTGTTCTGGGCGGGAATCGACGAAGGTTGTCGCGCCGCCGGCCCCGACCACGTGTATGTGGCCGCCGTCGTGTCCGACACGTTGTTCTTTGACCGCCGCACCCGGTACTTCTATCTTGATGCCGGCGGCAACGCGGACTTGTCCCGCGCTGCCTTCCACACGTCGTCTGCGTTGTACGACCCCCGCCTTCGGCCGTGGTTTGCACTGGGCGAGCAGGGCGGCGGCGTATCGGCGCCGTTCACGTTTGCCACCGCCGTGCCGCGAACCGGCCGAACCGTGTCGTTCCCCATCTACGACAGTGCCACAGGCAAGCTGTGGGGTGTTGTGGCAGCCGGCATGTCCGGCGACACGTGCACGGACAGCTGCCAAGCGGCGTCGTACGGACGGAGGGCGGCCCAAGCCGCCGCACAGGCTGTGTGGGGCAACCAGACGGGGAGCATGGGCTGGAACGCGTCGCGGATTGACAACTCCACGCTGCCTCTGGTGGCACGAGGGCTGTTCCAGGCGTACTATGCGAGTCGTGACCAACTCAACAGCCCCAGCCTGGGCGTGGCCAACGCTCGCGGCGACTACGTGGAAGTGGTGGGGTGCGCGTTGTTTCAGCACGACCCTGGGTGTGTTGCGGCCGGACGTGCCGCCGGAGTGGTGTTGGCCGTGCGCAGTGAGACCGTGTTCAACGACACCAACCTCCACTACCATCGGTTCACCTCGGGTGGGGGTGTGGGTGCGGCGTTGGCGCTGCCAAACGGCACCAACACGACCTACAACCCGCTGACGCGACCGTGGTTCCGACAGGCCAACGCGTCAGGTGCCGGCTTCACGGCGCCGTTCACGTTTGCGGTGCCGTCTCCCACTCCCCTCGTCGGCTCTGTGTTCACCCAACCGGTGTTCAACGCCCGCGAGCCCGAGCTGCGCAACCTGTCGGGCGTCGCGTTCGGCATCCGCACCTCCGACGCCGGGTGTGCCGATGGCTGTCGCACGAACTCCTTTGCCCCACGCGCCGCGTTGTCTGCGGCTGCGGCGTTGGACACCAACCCGCAGCTGTACCGCGACATCTCGACCATGGCGCAGCTTCAGGCCGCCGCGACGCCGTTGTGGAGGATCATGCGGCGGGACAACGTCGGCATGTCGCCCTGGGTAGGCATCGGCATGCCCAACGAAAACGTGCTGCTGATCATCAACTGCCGCCAGCGCCCGACGTACTTTGCGTGCTCCATGGGCAACTCGCCTGCGGAGTACGCGTTGGTGACGCGTGTGGACGCGCTGTTTCCGGACATGGGTGGTCGCCGGGTGGCGTTCAACCTAACGGCGGACGGCCAGATCGATGCCATGGTGGGGAACCAATCGAACCCGTACGTCACGACGGCACGCCCATGGTACAACGCGCCCGAGTGGTCCTCCTTCCGCTCTTTCACCGCCAAGATCACCACAAACAGCTACGCGTGGCCCGTCACGAATGCCACCTCCAGCGCCGTGTTGGGTGTGGCCATCGCCTCCACCATCGGCCCCATCCCGTGTTCGTCGCCACAGCTGGACCGGTCCTTCGCGGCTCGCGCCACCGCTGACCTCCGGGAGTTTGTCGCCGCCAACGCGTCCTTGTTCACTGCGCCGGTGCCGGTGTCCTCCGCCACAACCACCGCCATCGCCGAGCGGCTGTTCGCTGTGTACGCCCAACACAACGGCGGCGGTGACCCCGGCGTGTCCATCCTCACGGCCACCAGCGGCTCACTGTACGCCGCGGTGAGCTGCGTGTGGGGCAGTTCCACGCCTGCCTGCGCCAACCTCCCCGCGTCCGTGCGACTGCTGTTTGCCGTGGCGTCCCCCACGTCTGCCGCAGACGTGGGCAAGCCGTTGTCCCTGCGGTACTACGCGTACGACAGCGCGACCGGCTCCGTGGATCTGGCCGCCACGCCCGTGCACACCGCGGTGTTCAACGCCAGTGCGCAAACGTGGAACGCCTCGGTGGCCGGGTTTGGGTACACCCCGTTTGACTCGGCGCTGGGGGCGGTGAACGGTGACTGCAGTCTCGGCACGGGTGTCGTGCGCGCTGCGGCGGGGCTGTCCGTGTACGCCGAGCCCGTGTTACAGCGTGCTGGCAACGCCTCCTCCAACAACGCGTCAGCGGCAGCGGCAGCCGCAGCGGGCCCCGGGCCTGTTCGCCTGGTTGCCACCGTGTCCGGAACCAACGTCGCCTCCCGGCGCCTGACGGGCACCTCCACGTGCCTGCTGAACTCGTACGCCCCACAGGGTGCCATGGCTGCGTACCGCGCTGCCCAAGGCAACCGCCCCGCCTTTTTCGACGGCGCACTGCTGTCCAGCGCCAACGTGGCCGACGTCGTGTCGAGCCTGGCGGCCACCGTGAACGCGAGTCGCACGAGCCACGGCACTGCCTCCGCCGTGCCCGGGCTGAACTTTTCGTCCACCGCCGGCGTGGCGTCCGTGTCTGTGCATGACTGCCGCGCGCTCGCCACGGCAACCCAGGCCGAGTCCGAGTCCGATGCGGTGGTGACGGCATGTGGTGCCCCTGGCGCCACCACGCTCGTGGCTGCCGTCGTGAATGCGTCCGCAAGCAACCGCACGCTGGTGTACGCGACTGACGTCAACGGCAACCCGACGGCGCTGTTGGTGAACGCCAGCCTGTCCCAGAACGCGTCGGTGCTGAACGCCACCACGTACACGTCCGTGGCCTGGAGTGGCGTGGCGCCACTTGGAGACGGCCGCGCCGCGTACTCCATTCCCACGTACTACACGTACCTAAACACCTCCAGCGGCGCACCCGTGGTGACATCCCTCCTCATGGGTGTGGTCTCCGCCGCTCGCCCCGTGAACGAAGTCTGCGTCGGCACGCTCACCCAGGACTGCGTGTTGTCCGCCTGGGGCGAGTGGTCTGCGTGTGTGGTGCCGGGCGTGCAGCGTCGCACGCGTGACGTCCTCACGTACCCGGCCGGCTCCGGGAGGCGGTGCAACGTCACGGAGGAGTCCAGGCCCTGCGCGAAGGACTGCGTCCTGTCCCATTGGACGCCCTGGTCCGCCTGTTCCACGTGCGGCGGCGGGCGGCGCAATCGCACGCGACGAGTGCTCTTGCCGGCGTACAACTCGGGGGCGTGCGCCACGGTCATGTCACAGGAGCAGGGGTGTGGGTTTGCGCCGTGTGAGGTCGCAGAGACGTTTGCGTGCAGTGCCTCCAGAGCCACGGTGTGCTCCACGCGGCGAGCTCGAGCACAGGTGGACGCCAGCGTGTCTGCACTGGCGGTGGCCACGGATGTGGCAGTGGTGGGGCTGGGAGACATCACCTCCATGCCCTCTGTGAAGGGGTTTGTCACAGCGGTGTATGACATGTCCGGTGTGTGTGCCGCCTACTCTGGCGGCAACGCGTCGTATGCCGGGGCCAGTCTGGAGTGGGTGCTCAACGCCATGGGGGTGTCGGGGGTGGCTAGTGGCGACGTGTGGCAGTCGTTTGTGAATGCTGCCAACGCGGCGTCCCATCACTGGGCCATGTACGTGCCGTGCATGTTGTGGTGCGGCAGCGTTGTGTGTGTGTGGGGGGGGGGGGGGGGGGGGGTGGTGGAAACTGACACTTGGAGTGTGTCTGTGTGTCTGTGTGTTTGTGCGTTGTGTTGTGGTGACGCATGTCGCTGGCTTCTGTGCGGTGGTGATGATACGTTTCTGTCCACAGCAACACTGTCAGTAAGGATGGACGCGAAGTCGTGATGGCAACTTACGCCCGCAAGGTTGCCGTGGCGGGTGGCACAGAGTACCTCGTGACATCGCCGCTGTTTGTCCGCCTTCAACCCAGTTTGTTGCCCTGCACTGCTGGAGAAGACGGGGCATGTGCCACCGTGAACACCAACATGGTGCTCGGCATGACTGCCACAAGCCTGGCCATTCAGCCCACGCAGCTGGACTTCAACGTCATCCTTGACGCCATCACCGCCGGCGACTTCCGTGTCCTTGCACCTCGCCCGTTCTACGCGTTCGTGTACACGACAAGCGGCGAGTGCGTGGCGCACGGCGGCAACCCATCCAACGTCGGCAAGAGTCTGACAGAGATCGTCGCGGGGCTGGGCATCACCTCCATCACTGGCGCGCAACTCAACGCCAGGCTTCTTGCGGCTTCCCAGGCGCCGGGTGGTCGTGGTGGTTGGGCGGTGTACCCATGGAAAACGTCAAGCATGCCCGCGGCAGTTCAAAAGGCGGCCTATGTGCTGCCGCTGACCGACCCATCCGGCGCGGCGTTGTACATTGGCGTTGGCTTTGATCTCACGCCCTCCCCCGCCTCCCCCGTCGTGTGTTCCGCTGCGTATGACGCACCATGCGCCGCCCAAAACGCCCTGGCCGTGGCAGGCCACGCCGCCGCCAGTGCGTTGGTCGCCACTTCCGCGCCAGAGCTGGACCAGGTGTGGCGCAATATCACCGCCGGCGCGCCCGGGTTTTCGTACCCTGGCAACTTCTACGTGTTTGCCTACACCGACGACGGCGTGTGCGTCGCGCACGGTGCGACGGCGTCGAATGTGAACCGCACGTTGGGCACCATTCTGCGCCTCGGCGGCATCACCAGCATCACAGGCCCGCAACTGAACGCCAAGTTTGTGGCGGCAGCGGAGCAGGGTGGTGGCTACGTGTCGTATCCGTGGCTCGGCGTGACCACCAAGCTTGCCTACGTCACGCGTGTGGTGAGCAACAGCGGACAGCGGTACTATGTGGGATCGGGCTTTAGTGTGTCACCCCTGCCACTTGTGTCCGGCGCTGCCGGAGTGTGTGATGCCAACGTGTTGATCACCCCGGGTCAGCCGACTGTCTGTGCGGAAACGGCCGTGTCCAGCGCTGTTGGTCATGCGCAGGCGCTCATGAACGCCTGCGGCGACAACCAAACGTGTGTTGACGGAGTCCTGTCGCAGGTCGATTCCACGCCCAGGTATGGACATGTGCACTGTGGAAGCCATTGCTTTTTGTGGATGTGGTGGTGTGTTCGAGTTTCGAGTTGTGCAACCAACCACAAACGCTGACTGGGTTGTATTGTAATGAATGCCGATGTTGTGTTGTGTGCGTCCATGCCTGTGTCGGGTGTCCTGTCACTTTTGTGCACCACCCTGGTTTTCCCCATGAGACAGCTTGAAGCCGCCCATCAACTTTGGTGTCACCGTCACGTCTTCGCAGGGCGTGATTGCGGCCAGTGCCCTTGCTCCAAGCCGCAACGGGTTGCCCACACAACAGGCGCTTGAGCAGCAGGATGTGTACACCGTGACAGGAAGCAACTTGGCAGCCACGCTCACGTCTGCTGCTGCAAGTCTTCCCTCTGCCACCTCCTACGCATGGACATCCTACGAGTATGGCAAGTCCACACGGAGCTTTGTACAGACGCGACGTGTGCTGGCGGTGTTCGGTGGCAGTCGCAACCTCGCCGAACGCTACGTTGTGTCCGCCGAGTACGTCTCTGTAAACCGTACCATCAACTGCATCGTGTCGCAGTGGTCGCCGTTTGGTGCGTGCTCCGCGGAGTGTGGCGGTGGTCTCCAGTTCCGCCGTCGCAACATCACCAACGCCCCGACGTCGTTGGGAACCGCGTGCCCTGTGGTGGAGGAGTCTGTGGCTTGCAACTCTGATGCCTGTGTTGTGACCACCTCCGTGGTGGTTGAGGTTACGCTTGGCGGAGTGACTGTGGACACGTTCCAACGCCCGTCTGTGCGCAGCGCTTTCCTCGCCTCCGCCGCGGATGTGATGGGTGTGAACGCGTCGCAGCTTGTGATTCTGTCCGTCTCGGCCTCCACACGCCGTCGACGCATGTTGCTGTGGGAGGCGGCGCCAATACACACTGGGCAGGACTCCGTGAGGGGCCTTGGCCACACCCGCAAGTTGACTGCCGGCGTGAATGTGCAGCTGGGTGTACTGCAGCCGATCGCAAGCACCCAAGCGGATGCTTTGGTGACGACTGAGTTCGTGGCCGACTTTGAGGCATCTTCTGGCGTGGCGGTTACCAGTGTCGCGGTGACGGTGGTGTCTGGGAAGTTTGTCGGCGACAAGAATAGCAACTCCGTGTCTGTCGTGTTGATTGTGCTGGCAAGCGTCGGCGGTGTCGCCGTGATCGCCACCGCCGCCGTTCTTGTGTGGTGCCTGTGCGGCAAAACAAGCAAGCCAACCAGCAAGCAGGGCGCCGATTCGACTCCCAGCGCCGTTGCCATGACCAGCCTTGGCAAGAGTGGCGAGCCTCGCAAGGAACCTGACAGCACCGAGGTGATGAACCCCCTTCAGCGCACCACCGTCGCCAAGACGATGACTGCCTGATGAACTGCCAATGATCCTGGGGATGCTATCGTGTCGGGCCCTGCGCTAGGCTGGGCTCTACCATTGTCAAGCGCGGGAGAAGTTAACTCGAGCCCACAGGTGACGTATTTTTTCTCAACGGTGGTGCTGCACTTTCCCTTCCCTTCCTTTTGCCCAACAACAAACAACATCGATCTATCATTGCATCTCCCCCATCCCATCACCGCCTTCAAGTTGTGGGTGCCTACAAACCACTGCAAGGACCAGTTTGACTTTACTCTTAGCACAGCGCGCTTGACAAGACGCTGAGCAACCACCAACACAACATACAATCACGAACACAAGCACGCAACACACACACCATGCCCGAAAACAAAAGCGCCACATCCACCTGACTGGACTCACCCAAACCAACCCAACCCAACCCAAGGTTGTCAAACTAATCAAACACAACTGAGCTAGAGTTGGAAGTGCGTGGGGACCGAATACGAGGCTTCGCCAGCTTGGTGACCATTGCTTCCTGACGCAGCAGACTTGGTGCGGTGTACAGCGTTCGCACAGGTTCGTCCACGGACATGAAGCTGTCCTCCCGCTTCCGCAGCCTCCGCATGCGGGCTGCACGGTGCGGTGGTGACCATGTCGGCGACTCGGATCGCGGTGGCGGCGCGGGGCTGCTCGTGAAGGAGTCGCCGCTGGGAATGCGCGGCCGCTGGTGTGGGTGGCGTGGCTGTCGGGGTGGGCGACGTGGGTGGACGGGCGGGTCGATGTCCGTCACGTCCTTCTCTTCGCCGGCCACGGACATCACACGCGCAGACGGTGCCAGCAGCTGCAGGGTGGACTGCGACATGACAGAGCCGGCGTCGGACCGTCGGTCCGCGGTTTGGGGTCGTCGTGGTCGGTAGCTCGACGCCGGGCCACTGATGACACTGCTGACGTCGGTGGTGGTGGTGCGCAGTGTCAGGGGGCTGCCAGGTTCCATGGGCACCACCGGCCCAGCGGCACTGGGGACAGACAACCTGCTTTCGGGCCGCGCGTGCTGGTTTGCCAGTGCCTGTGCCAACGCCCGCGGACCGAGCTGTGACGCGCTGCCGCTGACAACAGATGACGAGGCGCTGCGTCGTTGGAGACAACATGACAACACACCAAAGCCAATGCCACGGGCACCCATGGTGAGTGCTAGCCCGTGACGCGCGCGCACACATCAACACACATACACATACATACATCACTTGCACGTCGCTGACCACGAGCGCACACGCACCTGGAACGACGAGTAGAGAACGACCGGCTCCACCTCATTGACTGCGCGCCATGCACAGGAAACGCGCGTGCGCCTGCTTCCAAGGCTTGTGCCAGGCCCGTTGTCACCTGTGACTTGGACTCCGCAGCTGCACTCGCGCCAGCCGGCTCGGGACTGGCCGGGTTAATCTGCTGCTGCTGCCACTGCGCAGAGCCGAATGCAGCAGGCGACATGGACGAGGAGGTCATCGCTGACGCGAGTTGCATTTGTTGCTGCTGGTGTGCCTGCTGTGCCAACACCCCCTGCTGCTGTGTGCGTTGCCGCTGCAACAGCACCGCCTGTTGTTGCGCGTGTATCTGTTGCACCTGCTGCACCTGTTGCTGGTGCTGCATCGTCAACCCCGCGTGAAGATGGGCAGGTGCGGTGCGCAAAGTGTGTTGTGCCTGCGCTGCCAACGCCTGCAGCTGTTGCTGTTGCTGCGCCAACAACACGGCCTGCTCCTGTTGGTGTTGGGCCAGCACTGCTTGCTGCATCTGTTGATGCTGCATGTGGAGTTGCTGTTGCTGCTGCTGTAGCTGCATGTGGGAGTATTGTGTGCCGCCACCAGCACTGGGTGGCGGTGCAGCAACGGAGCCAGACGCAGACATGCTTGTGACTGGGGTGTTGAAGCGTCGGCCACGGGATGATTGTCGAGCTGCCATGCCCCACTGTGAGGACTCTGGTCGTGGAGGGGGTGCAGGGCTGTTGCACGCCACGCCACGCGATGCACATCACATCGCATCACCACACACGCAGAGGTACGGCACAGCAGGAGCGCCGCCAAGGCGATGAGAGATTAAACGCGAGGACGGTGACACACAACGCGCAAGGTGGGCGAGTCACAACACGTGCACATGCTTTTTCCGTACCGAATGGGAGATCGATCACGCTCCAGCCGTTGCATGCTCGGTGTTCGTGTCAAGCTGAACACCCAAACACAACCAAATGGTCAACGAGTCGTGTGTGTCCTAAGCCACCGTGGGAGACACACACAGGCACACATACACAATACATGCCAGACACCGCACACATACGACACACACTACACACGCAAGTCACACGCAAGTCACACTCTAGAAAAACGCAACGCACGCAGAAGCGGAAGCAGCTGATGCTGACGTGGCGGAAAAACGCGCTGCACGCCGGTTGTGCAGATCCTTTCGGGCTTGTTCAGCTTGCGAGGCGGTCATAGCAGCGTACATCTTGCTTGATTGCGATGCGAACTGCCACACGCCCAACTCGGCCACACGCACAAGCATGGACTCTTGGGTACTCTGCATGCAATCGAGGCCATGATGCAGCGGTGAGTGGGGAAGCAGCGGCGCAAGCACGTCAACGACGTGTAATCCGGCGGCACACAAGCAAGTTGTTCCGGGACAACGAACGACCTCAAGCCCCATCCACGTACAGTGGTCCACAGCAAAGGCACCGCCTGGCTTGCAGCATGCAAGTCAGAATCAAGGAGCACCGATCTTGCTGTTTGCAGTTTGTCGTTCGTCAACTGCAGAGAGTTCTTCAAGTCCCGGCCCAAGTTGTAACTGGTACCACGCGGACGACAGAGCCCAAGGCACGACACACACATGTCACTTTGCTTTGCACAGTGGGAAACACGCAACATATGGGATATGGGCGGTGCCACGTCACGTACGGGAGTATCTCCATGCCCCGCTCGCGCAGTTCATTCACCACAAGTCCGTGCAAGCGCCCTGAGTACGCAAGGCGGCTCCGGCTAACGGTGCGCAACCACTGCAGCCTGCGCTTCACTCGGTGTGACGGCCAGGCACCCATGCCTGGTGCTGGCGGCGCCATTTGTGCCTTTGAGGGAATCAGGTGCAGGTGGGCAGCAACGGAAGTGAAGGGGTTGGCAGATTGTGACGCGGTGAGTGGGGCCACGTATTCGATTGCGGGTGGTCGATCCACCATCGCCAATGCTGTGCGGGTGTGTTCTCCCTGGTTGAGGCTCAAAGCAAACGGGCACAGCCATGCATCGTCAGTGCGCCACACACTGCAGCAGGGCCAAGAGCAACATATGCACTCTGAGGGGCAAAGGGGTGTACCTGTCGAGCTCCAAGCTTGCACAGCGCCAGCGCTGCAGCGCTCATCGTTCGTACGCTACTGACAACCGAGTCACCCGTCGCGTCTGTCACCAACTGCGACAGCGCATCCAACTCAGCCGCGACACCGCCGGTCTCCAACACCAGCTTGGTGGCTTCGGCCTTGAAAGCACCGGAGGTGGACAACTTCGTGGCTGCTGCGGAAGCGCCGGACTGCTCTGAAGGGGCACTGTCGGACGCTCCCACAAACACGGCGTGCAGGCGTTCAAGCAACCCGGCAAGGTCCTTCTGCACACGAGGAATAGCATCGTCGACGGCGAGGCACACAGGGGTGGCACCGTCTCGTGCCTGCTTCATGCGGAAGGACATGGCGCGCTCTGTGTTGGTGGCGTCACAAAAGTGTGAATGAAGCAGTGCAGTGCAGCGCAGATGCGTCACCCTCGTGAGCCGTCACGCTCACCACCACGCGAAGAAACAACAACAAAAGCAACGCAACAACAACACAGTCACCCCCCATGCCTCACCTTCGAGCCCCCGCAGCTTTCTCACAAACGAGTACAGCTTCGTCATGCACATGGAGATCGTCGGGCTCGACACAGCCGCCACCAGGCGAGCATCGGAGGCACACACGCTGTCCAAGGGCTGCGACGCAGCAGACGCCGTTGATGATCGCCGGTGTGGGCGGCGTCGATCGTGAGCATCTCCGTCGCCAGGAGGGCGCGGCACCAGCCCACCTGTGGCACCACTGTCGGCTCCCACTGCCCCGACTTCCACGACACTACCAAGCGACGACTCTTGAGAGCGCCGACGACTGCGCCTGCGTCAATGGATGGAATGCCGCAGCCATCACAGGGAGGTCAACCCGCCCATTTGTTTGCTTCGTCGAACACAACAGCGCCACACACAGCCACACACACAGCCACACCACCGCCACCACCTGCGCTGAACCTTGCACCAACACACACGTACATGGCATTGCGCTCCGCGACACGCCGCGTTTTCTCAAAGGCCTCCATGTTCCGCTGCAACGCGGAGGGCTGTCGCGACTTGGCCACCAAATGCGCGGGCAGAACACCGCGACGCCCCGCCTCGCGCTCCAGTCGAGCCACCTCGCTGCGCGCTGCGGATGCCGAGGACGCGTTGCTGGCACGGCGTTGCCGCTCCCCAGGCTTGGGTGTGCCAAACAGCTTGGAGAGGTCCAGGGGCGCCGAGTCGCTTGCTGGCACGATCACGCGCTCCAAGTTCCTTGGGCGCATGTTCACCCTGTCCAGCTCACGAATCGCTCCGGCAAGTGCGCCTGCAGCGGTCACAAGGTGCTGGCGGAAGTCAGACGCGAACATGGCACGTGATGGCGGCGTGCCCGCATCGGCTGCTGCAGTGTCGCCGCCACCAGTCTTGCCGCCGCCATCGGCACCACCGCCACCACTGCCACTGTCACCCTTTGCAGCGGAAGCCTTGGTGAGTTGTGCGGTGCGGCGCACTGCTTCGAGGCGCGTCAAGTTGGCTGCTGTGAGGTGGCGTGAGGAGTCGGACACCAGCGTTCGGATTTTCTTTCGCACATCCTTGGCAAGCCCAGACCCCACCGTGGCCAGGTGTGTCATGACAACCACACACATGTGGTTGAGGTCGCTGACGCGGCCGACCACGTTGTTCATCATCATCGACGCGGCGCGCATCATAGAATCAGACGGCTGGTGCACCAGGGTTGGCTTCTTTGCGTCACTTCCGTGAACCTCGCCAGCTTGGTATGCCACAGAGGCGTGCAGCATGACGGCCACGTCAAGGCTCTCCACAAACCTTTGCACGCTCGTGGCCAATCGGTTGCGCGCATGCTTCCCCATTTCCGTCTCGGTATCATGCGCTGTCGCAGCCGCCAAACGACTCGCATCATCCGCGATGATCTGCAAGGACATCGCCTCGGCAACTTGAAGCGCCAGCGCATCCGCAGCAACAGCAACACTCGACTGCTTGCGCTGTTTGGTGCCGCCTTTCAAACTCAGCTCGATCAGACGCCCGACCGCATTTTCTGTGCCCATCGCGTCCACCAACGATTGCAAACTGGCCTTTGCGGCTTCGAGTTCCCGTTGCCACCCCTGGACATCAGATGGCTTGGGCCACCGCGACTTGTTCTCTTCCTCTTCTTCGTCACTGCTGCTGGAGGTGTGACCCTCGTCATCACTCTCCACCTTGACAATTGCATCCAAGTCATCGAGGACATCATCTGCGGGTGCCGCCACATCGTCTTTGTCTTTGCTGTCTCCTTCAGACGCCCCCCCTTCCGTCGATCGCAGCAGCACGGCGCGCTTGGCATCTTGAATGGCACGCGTGACAAGTTTGTCCGCAGCGCGGCTAGCTGCTACACGCTGGTGTTGGGGACTCAGGACTTGGGACATGGAGTCGACGCTCTTCAACAGCTGGCGGAAGAGAACAGCAAACAGAGAACAGAACATGCATCAGTAAACCACAGCGCAAGCAGCTACACCACACCATGTGCCAACCAACGCCCTCCTTTTTTTCGTGGTTGGTTGGTGTTGCACGCTGCACATGCGTAGTAAAGACACCCACCTGCTTCACCGCCTGTTCGGTGGCTTTCACCGCTGCCAGCTCTGCAACGGTGTCGCTCGCGGGCACGAAGTCTTGCTGCTTGCCACCAGCCGAGTCGGACCCGCTTGCCATGTCGTTTTCATCGTCATCAACCTTACCCGTCGACGCAGGAGTGGTTGTCATCGCCCCGTGTTCGGAGGAGGCGTCAACTGACTCGTCCTTAGCTTCGGCGATCGCTTCAGCGGCTGCAACAGTTGCTTCTTCCTCGGCAGCAGCCAGCAGGTTGCGCGAGCTGCTGGTAGAAGCTATCAGGGCCGCAATCTCACCCTCACGGAGACTGCTGGAGATCGTGATAGTTTCCGGCGCTTCTTCTGTGCCCACCAGCGTGTCGCTAGGAGAGGCTTCTTGCTCTGCTGCGGTGGTGGTGTCTCCATCCTTGTCGCCCGCGTGAGGAGAGCCTTCGCCATCTTCCGCTTTGGAGTCGTCTTGGGCCGCGCCATAGTCTTCACTGGCTCGCCCAACACTGCCGTCGTCATCCGCACCGTCCATGTTGCCGTCCTGCGCGTCACGATGACTTGACTTGGCTTCGTCCGCCTCCTCACCAGACACAACCCCTGCCGGCTCCCGGAGCAGTGCTGCTTTCGAGCCTGCTGTCGCTGCCTCTTCCGCTTGCGCTTGCGCTTCAGCTTCCCCTTCCTTTCCGCCATCGCCACTGTCACTGCCACTGCCACTGTCATCTTCTTTCGCAGACGGCTCCGGGTGGTTGGGGGTGGTGGAGTCCACGAGCAGCTTGAACCGTTGCTCCGCCTCTTCCACCGCCTGGGCAAACTCATCCAAACTGGCGCTCGGGGCGCCGGCAGGGGGGAGACGAGTCGCACGCAGGGTCTCCTGCGTGAATCACACACAATCATGCACGCGAGCGTCAGCGGCAGTGTCGCCACCCTCACCCTCCACACCCAACGGCGCCTCGTTGAGTCGCGCAGTGCGGTGTTGCGAGGTGTACCTGAAGAGACTCGGCTCGGGACATGGCCATGTCTGCAGCAGCAAGCTTGGCCATCACACCGGCATGCGCGGTGTTCTCGTCCGCCAACTGCTTCCGCAGGTGCTCCAGATCCTTCCGTAGACTGTGAATCCGCGCTTGCAGCCTACCATGGCGACTATCGGGCTCCGAAGCACCACTACGAAACACACACACCGCGAGCCAGTGCAAGGGTGAGGTCTGAACACTCTTCTGCGCGCGCAACCCAAAGACATGGCAACGGGAAAAGGGGAAGAAAGCGACAACAACAACAACAACAACAACAACACACAACAAAAATACTGGCACACCACACACATGACACACGCCGTACCCAAACAAAGCACGATCAGCACGCATGGATGGGGTGCGTCGCGTATTGGGCTTTTGCCACAAGTCATCAGCAGGTTGGAGCGCTCCCAGCTGTGCCGAAAACGCATGGGATTGTTTCTGAGACGTTTTGTTGCGACGGGCGCCCCTGCGTCTGCTTTGCATGATGCCGGTGCCCACATGGAAACTCATCAATCACGCACATGACATCTAATAGTCACACAATGCACATCACACCCTGCGTACCTGCCAGCAACTGACGTGGCCTTGGAAGTCCGGCTCGCGGCACTTACTGCGCTGCTTCGCCGACGTCGGCGGGTTTGTTGTGACCGCCGAGAACTTCGAGACGCCAGCGATCCCCGTGATCCCTTCTTCGACCCGGTCTTGGACCGACGTCGTGCACGAGATCTGCCACGCTGTGTGGCGGGGGTCACGGGGGTGAGCTTCTTCTTGTTGCGACGCGAAGAGCGAACGGAGGTGAGTGACCCACGTGACGCCTTCCGAAGCAGAGACGTCTTCGAGACGATGCGATAGCTGCAATGCAACCGTGGGGAAGCAATGCACACCATGATGTGAGAAAGCCGTTCAGAGGTGGGTCCACAAACCACGCCACCTGCGACTCACAGGCTACCCTTGGAAGTCAAGCGTCGCATCCGCTTCCTTGCAACGCCAACAGAGCCCAGGCTTGCGGGTGACCCCTCACTGATCATGTCCATCGCTCGGATCCCGGGACCTTGGCCTGCCATAAACTGTTCAAACATTTGCCGAGCCTGAGCAGCATGGATGCCGGTTGGTGAGGAGTGCGGCATGGGGGCTAGGTGTGGGGTAGTGAACGTGGCTCGTAGAGATGCCTTGGAGGAGTTCCCAGTCAATCGCATCGCCGTTTGGAACAACCGCCCGCGCCCCGAAGCCGAAAGCAACGACGGGACCTTTGGTCGTTTTTCAATGGCCTCGGGGATGAATATTTTTCGCGCAGCTGGTTCATTCAGCGCCACACCCCACACATCACCGCACACACGCGCGCGCCACAAATGGTACGTGAGCGCCATCCGAACGGAAGCAACAAGCCCTGTGCAGCCAGCGACAACGCACCCGCTTCTTCACGCTTGTACTGATTCAACGCGATCACACGTTGTGCTGCCAACTTGAAGTTCTTGAGCACGTGGAGCGTGCGGGCTTTTTGTGGTGAGGAGGCACTGGGTTCACCCCTACCCGGCTCGTCTCGCAAACTTGTCAACTCCCTGTCCTTCACGGCAAAGTTCACGAACGCGGCCATACGGGCACCGGCTTCGCCCGTTGCTTTCGGTCCCGCGTCTTCGTCGTCCTCTCCTGTGGCGGCACCACTGGCGTCTGGCGCTGGAGTTCGTCGCACCTTTGGGAGACTTGTGCTCATCGTTGCGCCAAGCCGCGAAGCCCACTTTGGACCGGTGCTGGCACCAGCGCCAGCGCCAGCGCCAGCACCCGCACCAGCACCAGCCCTGGAACCGCTGACTGCATTTGCACCAGCGCTTGAATCTGAGTTGACAGTAGCACGGGCTGCAAGTCGCACAGACTGGCCAAGTGTGCTGCCGAGGCTGGACTTTAACCTCGAGCCAGTGGGCCGTGACAACGCCCGCGTGGCGGCAGATATGGACTCCAGCGCCTCAGCTTTCAATTCGTTCCAACGCGTCGGGTCGGCGATGCCGCCGGTGGAGTCATGGGACTGTGACAAGGACAGGGAACTGTCGGCGGCGCGCGGGCTGATGTCGTGGGACACACGGCGCTGCTTCCGTCCTTTCAAATTCACCAACTGCACACGGCACGGAACGGCGAAACCCACACACCCAGCATGAGGAGCAGAAACACACTATCGACGCGCGCTGCACCTTCACCCGGATGAGATAACGCACCGTGTGAGCGTCAAGCTCTGTTGCCTCAAACACATCTTTGGACACCTGCGGTTTCTTGTTCTTGGACAGGAACGGAAGGACCAAGCCGCCGGAACCTGACAGTTTCCGCGAAGAAGATCCGCTCGGGGGGCTAGGTGCAGGTGGGAGGATTGGGGTGAGCTCAGAATCAGATATCATGGTTGGTTTCAATGGCCTCGAGAACTGGTTGTGTGTGGTCCCATGCGCTGGCCCCAACACACGAGTGGCGTCTCGTGCAACAACAAGTGAAGCGGGGCTACAAGGCACACGCACAGCAGCCAGGCCGCTGCCGTTCGCCTGTATTGCGCGACTTTCCAACAATGAAAGCAGTGTCAGCCTGCGCTGCAGCACGGCAACCGTGTGCGAAGCTGGGAGTGGCCAGCCGTGTGTGCAAGCAAGGTCATGCACAGGCAAAGTAACCCGAAAACCGTCGATCTTCCTGGATCCAATCAATCAACGGTTTCTTCGAACCACGTGCAGCCTGGTAAAAACTCGGCGGTTAGCAAGAGGTGCGCACACGAGCCCGCAGCTGCTGTCGCTTGGTCGTGGGCGTCTGGGCCGCAAGGAGTGTTCTCTCCACAGCCGTTCGGATTGAAGTCGCTCATCTTGACGCGCAAGGATCCTCGTCAACACCGTTTGGGGCCCAATGATCTGAACAAGCGGAGAAGCCACACGAGGCACCTCCACCACCACCGCACGACATATCGCCGGCGGGTTGAGCAGCCATGTTCGGCCCCAACCGACGCACCTTGGCCTCGAAGATCAATGCCATCCGAGAGGAGTCCAAGGTCCGGGACATTGTAGGGAGCGGGGGAGGCAGGGCACCACAAGGGAGACGGAGGGAAAAGCGTTCTCCGTTGAGCTCCGTGCGAGGTGTCACCACCAACACACCACCGAGTTCGTACCATGGAGTTGGTCCTGGTTCAGGGTGCGTTGTGTGGTGTGGCAAGGGGAGGGAAAGAACGGCATTGTGTTGCGTTGCTCTACTACATCAGGGCACGGGGGCGAGCCTTTGTCGTCGTCACCACGCCCACAACGATTTCGATTTTTCACCTGTGCTGTTGTGTTGTCCTGTCCTTTCTTCACCATGCAGCCGTAGCCGTTCTTTGTTGCCCAAGCGTCCACCAGCAGGGGTGCGTGGCGAGCTTTATGCATGCATGTGAACGGGGGCGGACGTGCGTGTGAAAAACCCATGCCTCACCCTTCGTGCCTGTGTATGATTGCAGCAAGCCAAGAAAACAGGCTCTGGTCGTCGCCGTTCAATGGCTGGCATGTCACGCGCGGACCAAGAAGCTCTGTATGGACGATTGATTGAGCTCAATGAACGCTGTGGCTCGCCTGCTGATGAGGCCACCGAGATGGTGAACAAAGTGGGCGACATGTTCGCGCTTGCAGATGAGCTGAAGGGTCGCATCGAAACGTCCTACAACAGCTCGCACGTTGAACGCCGTCTGAAAGGCTTGATGCCCAAGGTATGCGCGCTCGCCCTTTGCTGTGTCTGGTGCATTGTTGTGTTTGGTGCATGCAGAACAGTAGTAAAGCTTGCGTTGGGCCCGACTGTGGCTCCCAGATCACTGTTCGCTTGAAGGACGCGCGACTGGAACTAGCAAGACGCTCTGACAGACGATTGAAGTCTGCCAAGCAAGACCAAGCAAAGCTGGAGACGTATGTCTCTGTGCATGTGGACGACGAAAGCGCCCAGGAGCAAGCCAACGCAATGCAAAAGGTGACATGCTACAACCTGGGTGTGGTGCGCGGTTGCTGCACGTGGGAAAGAGGTGGCTGACGCAACGCCTTGGTTGCGACAGATCGCGCGGCTGATTGGTGAAGCAAACCAAGCCAAGATCCGCAGCAAGAGTGCGCCTGACAAGGTGGCATTGACAGAAACCTATGTGCATGCGGTGGAAGATATTCGTGACGCCATGCGCGAAGCTGGAAAACTGCTCACGAAACTGGCCGCGAGCGCCATCCGGGAAGCAGCAGTCGCGTACGTCCGAGCACCCACGATCCATTGCCGTGCTCACCTCGTCCTCATCGAGCGGGTGTGTGCGTGTGTGGTAACCACACTGTGGTTGGACAGCATGGCCAAGGCAAAGCGAAAGCTGTACAAGCTGAAAGCTCGCGTCATGAAACGAACCCCTCGGGAAACCGATGACTACGCAGCCCACTTTCCGCAGGTGGCCCAGGCAGACGAAGTCATTCGTGGGGCCACAGAGGCCCAGCATGCCATGGAGATGGACACGGGCAACTTTGATCTTGCACAGGCGTTCATCGCAGCAGCCGCAGCCTGCCCCCGTGCCGTGGACGTCGCTGCCTTGGCAGTACAGGTTGGTGGCGCAATTCCTTGCCCATACATGCTGCTCAATCACTGACCCTTGGTCCTTGGATCCATGGTGTTCTTGTGTGTGTGTGTGTGTGTGTGTGTGTGTGTGTGTGTGTGTGTGTGTGTGTGTGTGTGCGTGTGTGTGTGTGTGTGTGTGTGTGTGTGTGTGTGTGTGTGCGCG
>Ga0213833_1001240_pt1 | contig 18922 bp, 27 predicted proteins | sample SWATP21_FD_160575 | JGI IMG/M metagenome (GOLD analysis project Ga0213833, IMG submission 160575) | Coastal seawater microbial communities from Marineland, Florida, United States - SWA TP2 #1 | ecosystem: Environmental > Aquatic > Marine > Coastal | place: USA: Florida | collected 2016-08-14
CCCCCTCCCTCCCTCCCTTCCTGTGTGCTGTGCCATGCTGAAGCCGCGTCTGCTGACGTTGGAGGCTGCGGTTGCTTTTGGTTGGCGGTGTCGCATCATCAGGCTGATGTACGGCTGCGCAACACAAAGAAGGCGGTTCAAAGTGGGCTGCTTGGAAAAGAAGACATTGACAGTGTTCGTGTGTGTGTGTGTGTGTGTGCTGTGAAGCACCGTTTCGCTTGTTCGTGACTTTGTGAACGCTTCCGCCCTCACAAATTGGTCGTGCGGCACACAGTCTGTGGTCACAAAGAAGCCTGAACACCCTCACCTGCCTCGTCTTCTCCGAAAATCGACAATCAAAGCTATCATCAAGAAGGTGTGTGTGTGCCTAGCTGTGTCGTGCTGGAGCCATGTTTGCCTGTTGAGAAACTTCTGCTTGGTCTCACCAACACTACTTGTGGTGCCGTTAGGAGTCCGAACTTCGAAGCCGCATTGTGCACACGAAACAGTTGGAGCTTCGTGCCGTGCGCCGCTACCGAGACACTCCGAGCTTGAAGGCACTTCTTCGGCATTCTAAAGAGTGCGTTTTGTGAACGGGGGGTCGCATAAGTGCATGGCGTGTGGTGACACTGGGGTGATGTTTCATCAGAGTCATTGCCTCCTCTCGTCATGAACTTTCGAAGCACTAGAACACGCATGTGAATGCTCGCACACGAGCCCAAAAATTGGGCGAAGGTCTGATTTGATGTGGACTCATAGTGCTACGTCCACCAAGTACATGTAGTTGAGAAGCGCGGGGCTGGCATGGATGCTATCGACCAGGTTGTTCGGTGTGCCATGCATGTTTCCCGGAAGCGGCAGTGTGTGTTGTAGAAAAGCAAATTCAAACCATTTCCTTGGAACGCGAGCTTGCGCAAGGGGGATCGCAAGGCGACGAAGAAGGTTGCACTTGGCTACAACTGCACCACAATAGCGGTGATGTTGTCGCCTGAATGCGCCTCAACTGAAGCAAACACCACCTCCTCCGCAGCGTCTTGGCCATTATCGAAAGCGCGGTGTACCATGGATACCACCTGGCTGTTGCCCAACACATCCCACACCCCGTCACAGGCCACCGTCACATGGCGTTGAGTTGAATTGCGCGGAACCACAGTCACTTCGGGGTCTGGAATCACGACGCGGCTGGAGACATCTGCGTTCATCAGGTACGGCTTGAACTCAAAGTCACCCAATGACCTTGTCATGGCAAGGGAACCATCGCTGCAAAAACACCACGCATCACAACCATCGTGACGAAAACACGAACATCACACACACCGTCAACACACGTGGTTCTGGGGTGTGAGTGGTGTGATCGACACGCCCAGACCTTGCAAACGCAAAGGCTCAGTTTTCCACGTACCAACCCGTTACAGTCATCCTGCCTCCTTCCGTAGATCCACCTGCGGCTTCCACACGCGAGGCCTCGGCAGCATTGGTTTTCGGGCTGTGGTCAGTCGACAACTCCACAACAGAATTGTCCTGCAATCCCATGATCGCGCGAGAGTCACCCACATTGGCAGTGATGACTGCAGTGGGTGTGACAAGCACCGCACACAATGTGGTACCACTCGTGTCCTCAACACGTTTTGTTTCCGTCCTGGCGTGGGCAAAGGAGATGAGCAACTGTCGTGCTCACACACACACACACACAAACACATCGCCACGGGACATACCCTTCACTGTCCTTATCCACTTGCACCATGGTGGCCACTAGTTTCTGCTCCACTAATACCACTGCGCGGGCCAGCACCTTCTCCAGGTACCCATCCCGGGGTGAAACCCCATCGCTGGCGTCATCCTCAGGCGCAGCTGGAGCATCGGAGGGCGCGCCTTCTGCGCCTTTCCCCTCTTCCTGACTTGCACCGTCCGCAGGTTGCCCGACAGCAGAGTGCACTGACCCTCCCCGGCTGCGGCGCGATGGAGACACCGCTGCCGCAGCGCCGGCCGCTTCACCCTCAACTGCGTCGGCGTCAGAGGGAGACGCTGCGACCGTGGCGTCTCGCTCAAGGGGTGTCACGGGTGCCGCCGTCGCCGGCACGAAGGGAACAGCGGCGGCGGCGGTGGCAAAGCACTCCAGCAGGGCGTTCATGGCAAGCTCGGCGCCGGATTCGCCACCGTGACCGTCCAGCACTGCGTACAGCCCACAGTCTGGGAAGTCGGGCAGGGAGGGTTGGACAACATAACGGTCTTCCATGTAGCTGCAACACAAAAGAACCACAACAGGCACATTGGGACAAGCCACTCATGTCGAGGCGAAGGTGCGCCAAGACAAGGCACCACAAAAAACAAAAAACAAACAAACAAAACAAAAGCGCGGAACACAGACACGCCGAAGCAGCCGTACCTGTTCATGCCTTGAACTGCCTTCACCGTGACGTCAGGGAGTTCCAACGAGGGAAGGGGAGATGCGAAACTAAGCCCGGCAACACCAGTGCACAGCGTGGCAACATCACCATCGCCAGCCGGAGGCGTGGCCGCATCGCCAGCAAGGCCAGGGACGGTGGAGGAGCCGCCACCAGATGACAACAACGACAGTCGTTGTTGAGCCGACATGGAGGTGGACATGGTAACCGGCGGAGAGCTCAAGTTGTCGAACCCCTGGGGCGACGCGGTGTCAAACGAAGCCGTGGTGCTGGACGAGACCTGCCTCTGGGCTCGCTCCGCTGCAAGCTGAAGATCACGCGTCGAAGTTGATGTCGATGCGGATGTCGACACGGCAGCGTCCAGCACGTCGCTGTCCCCACTTCCGCGCGGCACAAGAGACGACGGTGCCTCTACGGCACCCGCACGGCGACGGACCCCCGGTGAGGACTGTGCGCCGAACAACCGCCGCGACGCGTGCGGATGGCCCGAGGACGCCGAGGGGTGCTGCGCGGTTGCGTGACGGGGTCCCGTGGCAGGGCTGGCAGCGGTGGCGCTGCTGTCGAAGGTGATGTGGCGAGGAGTGGCAGAAGGGGATGCCTGTGGCGTGCGCACAGGGCGACGCGTGGACTTCATGGGGGTGACGGTGGGGTCACCACGAGCGTGGAGAATGGGAAACAGCTCTCGCCGCAGTCCACGGGCCAAGTCAGCCACGAAAGCTTGCTTGTCAGTGCGCTGTGTGAAGTCATGGGTGGGCGACCCAGATAGGCGTGCACAAACACGCACACACCCACATGCATACAGACGTACATACACATGCACACATAAATACACACATGCATGTTCCAAAAAACCATACAACACACATGCGGGCATCACGCCCCGCGCCACACGGTCTGAGCCACGCTTGACTCCACTCACACAGAGCGACGAACACCCGTGCCCATACCGAGAGTTTGCGGAACGCAGGGTCCTTGGAGGGTGCAAAGCCCTTCAGCACCATAAAGTTCACCAGGGCGCCAGACCACTTGTTCCCGGCACACGCTGCAGGTGTCATGCCAAGCAGATCAACGGGTGCATCCGAGCCAATGGGCGTGGGGACAGCGAGTTCCAACAAGCACGAGCAGGCGGCTTTTCGCAAGCACATGGCAGCGATGTGTAGCGGCGTGCGTCCGGCGATGTCAACAGCCATTACATCTGCCCCAGAGTCCGCCAGGCCTTTCAGCAGCTCCACGTTGTTGTAGTACCTGCGGGTGGCGCACGACAACAGAAGAAATGAGCCACCGGAGGTGTGCGCGAAGACCTCTCGATGCATGTTGCGCGGCACATGGGGCACAGTCGTACGCTGCAAGGTGGCAAGGCGTGGCACCCATGAGAATGGTCTCGAGCTTGGCATGGAAGCCAGGGACGAAGCGAGCGCGCAACAGCGCTGGACGGCGAGCAACACACTCGAGCGCAGCGCTGGTGCGGTTTCGTTCAATGTGTGATAGGAACTTGCGCTGGAAGACGATGCGACGCGTCCGAAACGCGAAGGCGTTCGTTGAGCACAAGCAACGCATACACACACGCACACAAGCGGCAACGACGCCACATGCACCACCGACACCAAGCCCAACACCAAACCCAACACCTTTGGTGCACCACCACACCCACCACACCGCGTATCGACGTACCCACACACTTGCGTCGGCATCAGAAGCTGTGCAGGTCTGCGCGTCACCGCCACCAGCCCAAGCCACACAACACGTGAGGGTTGCTCCACTACCAAGCAGCTGTGGGAGCCCCCGAAAGCTCCACCTACCTGAATGGCCCGCACAATGGCAAACGAAACCTCCCCCACCCGAGTGAATAGCTCCGGCTGAATGGAGTTGGAGCCAACGTACACGCTGGCGGGGGTTGCTGCCTCGGCGTACCGGCTGTGCGCTTGCGGCGTACTGTGCGCCGCCGCATCTCCCACATGCCACGACAGGTGCCGCATCATGCGTGGCGTCCGCAGTGGACGTCGAGGAGTGGTGCGCGGTGCTGGGGATGGGGGAGGCATGCGCTGGGGGGTGGGTTCGGGCGCTGCGGCATCGCCCGCACCCCCACTGCCACTGCTGCGTGACGGCGTGTCTGCCTGCAGCCCCAGCCGGCGCATGGACCGACTGCGGCTGCCCCATGCATGCGAGTGAGTCGGACGTGGGGATAGCCAAGCGGTTCGAGTGCCGTTGTGTTGCTCCGGCACCACGGTCAGTGCGATGCCTGCGCCCCGCGCGGAGAAGGCGGGTGGTTGTGGTTGCGGGCCAGGAGGGGTTCGGTTCTCGCTCGCGGCACGTTCGCTAGCCGCACGAACGTTATCAGCCGCGCCGCCTGTTGACGGGGGAGTAGACATGCTGCAAGCCAGCGGGTGTGGGTGCAGTGACGGCAGTTCAGCCAGACGGGGGGTGCTGTTGGGTGTGTGACACTTGATTAGCGTCCGCCCGCCGATTGAACAGCGGATGACATTTACTTCGCCACGGATTGGCCTCTGCACTTCGAGGCACTGTGCGCTTCAACCTGCTGGACATGCATGCACACGGCGTGTGTCTTGGCGTCACGTTTCATGTGTGAGCCATAGTACCCTCCCGTGTGTTGTGTGCCATCAAGTTGTCCTTCTTGAGGGGTTGGCGGTGACCCCATGGACCGCATCAACCACCAGACGTGGGGCACGACGGAGACGGCTCTGGCGGGCACGTTCGGCCTTGCTGTGGTGTGCTTCGCATTCCTCTACGTGTTCCTCATCTTCGGGCTCCACAACGAGATCGTCGCCGTCAACAGGTATGTATGCTACACTTTACACACGAAACTTGTTGCGTTGTTTTGCTTTTCCGCCCTGGCCGCACGACTGTGTATGTGTGTGTGTGTGTATGTGCGTGCGTAATCGGTTGTTTTTTGTCTCCTTTCTGTCCGTGTCGTGCAGACAGCGGTCACTGATCCACGCCTTGGGATGGGTGGCGATGGTGCTCTACGTAGGACTGTTGTACTTTGACCTCATGGAGAATGCTGACATAGTGTGGCCTTCCCTGGGAGTACTTCGCCCAGTCCTGTGCATCGTGTTTGGCGCGTTTTATTTCTTCACCACGACCCACCCGTTGTTTCGTTGGGTGGTACGTGCGCATGTTGAAGGGCTGCGCGTGGAACGGCCTCTGACACGGCACTTGTCACTGTGCCTCCCCAGTCCCTGCTGCTCTCCGCGTTTTCGGTGATTTGCAACACCCTCGCTTCGGCGGAGCTGTTCATTGTGATTACGTGCCGTTCGAACTCCACATGCACGAACAGAGGCATGTTCAGTGTGCTGATGCTGGAGCTGCAGTGGGTGCGGAGCCTTGCTGATATCTTTATTGGGGTACGTTGTCCCCCCACAAGTTTGAAGTACTTTGAGTCACGGTGGACGTCACTCATTGTGTGACGGAACGTGACATCGCAGACGATGCTGTTCATGTTCATCGTGGCCATGTTTGTGTCAATGGGGTGGTGCTTTTCGCGCTACCCCCCGCGCTTGTTCGATTCATCAGTGCCGCTGTCCTACGTCCCTGAATCATCTGGTGGAAACCCCCAACTGTTGATTGGCTTCAGTGAGACCATGCAGCAGGGTTGGAGCGCGTTTGACAGGAATCAAGACATGCAAAGTGGGATCGGGTTGGCGGCCAGCGGCGAAGTGCGCGACGACGACGCTGCTACTTACATCTCAGGGGTGGGCAGCAAAAAAGTGAAGCGCCCGACCAGCCGTGGACAAAGCGAGCTGCCGCCACCATCTGCGGGGCTGCGTGCGCGCCAATCCTCGCGTCGGCCGCAGTGAGCGTGATCGACAACGACGCATGTCGAGTGTTGCGCTGCAAAACAATTTAGAAAAACAAACAAACATGTCAAAACTCTACGTTTGCTTGTGTCCGCGCTAACCCCCACTGCTGAAATTCCGCAAGGCTGGACGAAACGGATTGCGTGAGCCGCACGCAGGCACCATGGCAGCCCCCACAGTGCAGGTACCGCGACTGCCGTCCCGGCAAGCGACGCACACTGTGCCGCTGTCTTCCAGGAGGGTGAGGCAGGGGCTCGGGGCAACAAACAAGGCTCAAGCCAAGGCGAGTGCTCGTGTATCCAGTGGTGAGTTTCGTGTGTGTGCGTGTGTGCGTCCGGTATTCAGGCAGTTTTTTTTCTGAAGTCTCCTCGCTGTCGCGTGTGGTTGGTGCAGGAAACCTGCCACTTGTCGGTGCCAAGTCAACGAACAGTGCTGCTCAGCAGCAGCAGCAGCAGCAGCAAGCAGACGCCCGACAGGGGACGCCACAGAAGCACGAGCAGCACCCGACCCAGACTGGTGAGTCCCCCAAGCACAAGCGGCTCCATACCAAGAGCCGTGGACATCGCCATGGCCACAGCCACAGCGAACACCATGGGAGCCACCACCATCACCATCACGACGGCCATCATCATGAACACCGGGGCCACCACCATGGCCATCACCACAGCCACAACAGGCACTCCAGCATCCAACAGCACAACGTGCGGTTGCAGCCTGAAATCAAGACGTTCGCCCCGCAGCCTGAGTGGTATCAACGTGTGGACGTCGATGTGTACGCGCAAAAGGACGTCAAACCGGCTGGGAAGCCGAACAAGTACACCGCCATTGGTGCAGACGTAAAAGGTGGAAAGAACAAGGTGGTGGCGCACTACAAAGACTTCAAGCAACTCCGAGACTACAGGTACGAGGCGTACTCGTCCCGGTATGCACGTGGTGGGCGTGCTTCTGTGACCTGGTTGTACACAGAGCCCAAGTGCTGGCGGTTCGCAACAAAATCCAAGACTTCTTTGGGCCTCGGTTTAGCTCCACGCGCCAGCTGTTCGGGGTGCTTGATTTGGATCGCGACGGCGAGGTGCGATGAGACGAGTGATGTTGTTATTCACATGTGCGTCCCACGACACGACACTGACCAGCATCCCTTTGGAAACGCCACAGATTTCGATGGACGACTGGCTGCAAGGAATCCAGTTGCAGAGGTTTCCAGTGAGCCACGAAGAGGCTGTCCGCATGTTCAAGGCGATTGACGTCAACCACGATAACTGTACGCATTGGGGGCGCTGGCAGCTCAGTTTCGTGTTGATGGGCGCATGACAAGCACCACCTCCTGTGCAGCACTTCAATATTCTGAAGTGGTGAACATCTTTGAGCCCGCCACGACGACGTCGCTGGCACCCAATCTATCTTCCAAAGACGCCGATATGCTGCACGGCATTGCTGGGTGCGTCACCGCTGTTCCCCTGCCCCCAGATGTGTTTGTTTCCATTGTTGTTGCGGTGTGACACACTTTTCTCCCGTGTTGACCCCGCCTTCCCAAAACGCAGCTTCACTGATCAGCAACTGAAAGAGTTCAAGATTGACGAGGGACAGCGACGTGTGGATTCCTCGTGGCACAAGGACGGTCCGGAACTTAAGCGCCGCACCTCCAACCCACACATTGACGTGTACGGCAGGATGGTGCCCCGCCAAAGAGCTTCCACACCCACCAAAGCACAGGAGCTGGACCTGCTGCGTGAAAAGTTGGATTGGCGCCTGTGCGGCCGTGGCACCTCCAGCACCTCCCAGCGCATCAACAATGTGTTTCAAGACAATGACAAGTGCGTGCTGCTGCAAGTTGATGCTGGCGCAAGGTCTCTGTCCTTGCTGCCGGTGTGTTGCTGACGCGTGTCTGGTCCAATGTCTGCCACGCCCTGCCCTGCCTTCGGACAGACGGGGCTTTGGATACGTCGACGAGGGACAGTTTCGTTTGATTCTGCAGGAGAAAGGGGTCGGACTGAACCTTCAGCTCAGCGATCGTGAAACCGACTTGGTCGTCCAAATGTGTGCAGATGGCACCGGGGCGTTTGAACCACGCATGTTCACCAATTTCATGTCTGTACGTTGGCTTGGTGTGTGCGGTGCGTCACGGGGGTCCCCACACCACTTCCCTTGTTCGGGTTGGTCGGCAAGGGCGCGACACCTGTGTCGCTGGTTGTTCCACCACCCAATGTGACGCTCCATGTCGCCCTTCTTGGCAGACCAAGTTCACGAGTGACGCAGCCTTGATCGAGCGTGGACGCGACGCAGAAATCACCACCCTTCAAGCCCGTGTCAGCGCGCCACCCCGCGCACACACACCCCACCGACTGGCGGGCACAAGCAGCCACTGGGCAGCGCACCTGAAGGAACACGGCGTCCACACTCGCCCCAACACCTCGCACTCACCCGCGGCCCACCGCACAGGCCACACCGCCAACCCACCCATGACACCGATTCGAAAGTCCAGCTCCGCCGCAAACGTGCTGAGCTCCGCTCGCAGCGCCCGCAGTCGCCACTCCAAGTCGCGCGGCAGCGCGCACCCTGTTCACGGGCGTGCCCGACCATCGCAGCGCGGCAACGCCACACGCAACGTCGGGTTTGCACGCGCACCTGGTTGGCAGAGCAGCCGCTCGTCGCGTGGTGGTGCTGGCGGCGGTGGCGGTGGTGCGACGGACAGGTCGATTCAGTCGTACTTGTCTGCCACTGCACGATCCTGGGCGGGCGGAGACACTGGGCGTGGCGGGGGAGTCACCACCAGCAAAGCTCGGCGCAGCGCTCACCTCCACCACACCAACACGGAGCTCACGACTGCGGCGACCGTGGTACTCACCGAGGCAGAGGCAAACTTCAAGAACAACATGCGCACAGTGTTGCCCCCAGCAGTACGTGGGTCTGGCCTGGAGTCTAGAGTTCGGGCTTTGCACAGGGGCTGCACAGTGTGTGCAGCACTGAGCATGCAGGGTGCTGTGCTGTGAGGTAGTGATGTCCGTGAAGACTGACTGTTGTTGTTGTTGTTGTTGTTGTTGCTGTTGTTGTTGTTGTTTTGTGTTCCTTGGTGTGTGTGTGTGCTTTTTCTGTGTGTGTCGGTCATTGCGCGGCGCACAGGTACATGCGTCCCCCGTCTTGGCCCGGATGGACTGCGCGGCCTTTGGACCCACGGAGGAGCGGTTCGTGCGGACACAGGCCATTTTCGAGGGCAAGACTGCCTCGTGCGCCGCCGAAGAACACGCACGGCAGCGGCGCCGAAGACAGCGACGCCAAGAGAAGATGGACCAACGGAACCGCGCACGCTCACAGCACGCCGGCAACGCCGGCAGCGCCACGAACACCAGTGCGCGACTGCGCTCAGCATCCAGTGCACCTTCGCTTGCCATGTCTTCCGCTCGTCGGACGGGGGTGCAGCAGCTGCCGGACGTCACGCCGGGCTTGCCCAGTCATCTGCTCACCGACGCCGACAAGGACAGGTTGGCCAAAGCCGCTCGATTGGCGCACAAGCGCCGCCGGTTTCTTTCTCATCACAAACGCCTGCACGACTACGCTGTGGCGCGAGAAGCAAAGGCCGCACAGGCAGAGGCGGGACGCATTCACGCCAAGGTGCGGCAGCAGCTGAATTATCTGGAGGCCCTGAGGTTGCGGCAAGAACCAGTTCCCATGTGATGGCTGCACACCGCACATGCCGCTGGTATTGTGTGTGCCCGAGTGTGTGAGAGGCGGTTGAACACACCTTTTCATGCCCGTTTGTGTGGACTGGGATTTTACAAACAAATGAATAGCCCCTCTGCGCATCGCACGCAACCACACCATCTATCTATTCTATGGTACCTAGCTTGCAGAGGCTGACTGGCCCCTTTGAACCGAACGCGTGGCGTGGAGAAGTGACCAAGACGACTTGATCCCCCCGCACCAGCACCATCAAGCTCGTCGCTTCCGTCGCGACGGTTTCTGTGTGGAAATCGGCGGCATTTGCGCACGTGGTGAGGCGGCAGTAAAGGGCTCCAGTGCACTTGGGTGGCGGTGGGATAGGGAGCCCTGTACCACATGTGGGAGGGCAAGAGAGAGACACCGTACACCAGCGCCATGGACACACATCGGCACGCGTGAGGAAGGTGGGATCATGCGAACAGTGACGCCATGCGTCTCACTCACCCTTGACAGGTTGTAAGCTTCGTGTGGAAAGTCGGGACAACGCTGTCCATCGGTTCAGCGTGTGGTGGCAAGTGTGAGGCAAGCGTTTGCAGCAACAAGAACATGAACACATGCACAGACACACACACACCTCGATCGTTGCTGCAGGTGTAATCCACTCAAGCACAAACAAGTATATGTACAACACAGCCGCTATGCAGCAGCACACCAAGCCAAACACTGAGCCGGCAGAAGAGTATCTGGGACGGGACACATGGAGGGCTTGTCAGCTGCAATACAAACAGTGCCATGTAACACCAACGAACCGTGCAAATCGAGTCATCATGGACGGTTGTGGCTGCAGTGCAACAGCGTCGTAGACGACCTACAATCGACACCAAAGCAACACCATGGGCCCACACCAATCGCCGCCAGAACCAACACCGCATCACATCATGCGTACGCATGTTCGCCTGGCTACATCACGCCAGCTGTACATGTTCTTGACTTGCTTGTGCAGTTTGCTGTTGGCGCCACAGCGCAGGTCAGGATTGGTCAGAGCAAAGGCGTGGCGCAATCGTGTCATGGCAGCCAAGCGACAACCTACAATGCATCCACGCTTGGCACCTTCTCCACCGCACCACAAAGCCCGTGGACAAGCGAGTCGACGTCTGCGGTGAGACACACAATGCGTGTGGTCACCAACATTGTTCAGGGGTTGTGTGTCGCGCACGCCACCGTTCAAAACGAACCAGCCTCGCACAACTCAATCATGTTGCTCTTGAGAACCTCTGGAATGCCCCCCACCGCGGTACTGACAACGAACAGTCCCGAGGATGCGGCCTCCACGATAGCAATGCAGAAGGCTTCAGTGAGGGAGCAGTTCAAAAATATGTGACCCCTCACAAGAACCTGCGCCATTGGTGTGACGGTGAAACACACGAGCGCGGACGGTGGCATGAACGCGCACGATCAACAACGGACATCTCGAACTTGGTTGTGGGGGACTCGTCCCAAGAGTTCCACACGGTCGTGCAGCTGTGGACACAACACCGACACAGTGATACGTCAGGATACAGCACGTTGTACAGCATGTGTCTGAATATGGCATGTGCCTGATGCTGCTCTCGCATTTCTTCGAGCGCCAGCTTTTTTGGACCGTCCCCGCCTGGCAGGACACGCACACGCACACACACACGCACACACACACCAGCAGAAGAGCACACGTGGCCTTAGAGAGGAGCGAATCAGAGTAGAGTGAGGCGTAGCGTACCAATAATGAAGTGAAGGTTGGGAAACAGAGCACAGACTTTGGGGATGACTCGCACTGCCAAATCAATGCCCTTGCGATACACGAGACGGCTCACCATGACAACATTGACTGAACGCGAGCACACAAAACGGTCAGCACAGCCAGGAAGCTGACTGCGGTTGCGCACCTGCACTACCAGCGCCACCACCCTCACGCAAAAAGACGCACTTGTGTCGCGAGGACGACGTTGAGACGGGTCCGGGGTGAACTTTGTTGAATCAACCGCGTTGGGGATGGTGTACACAGAGTCGGGGGTCAACTCGGCGCGCAGCACAAGGTTCTCTCGACTGAGCCGCACAGACGCAACACAGCAAAGCGTGTGTGAGAAACGTTGCTCCACACGTACCCTTTGCATGCCTTCCCCCTACCACGTGTGAGACACAGCAATCGCAGCGGACACATCCGAGAGGGTGAACTTGAGCAGTTTGTTCACGTGAATGCTGCGGAACACCCACATCAGGCTGTGGCCATCGATGCACCCACCACACAGTACCCACCACAGCCCACATACCTAGCGGCGTCTGCAAACCCAAACAGCGAGTGGTCCGTGTACAGCGCCTGCGACAGCACGCAAGTGAAACGAAAGGGGTCATCGCTTGCGACAATATTCTATCCGCAGGGGCGCTTCGATCACGTACTGGGTACCCCATGGTGCGTGCCATGAGAATGCACTCGTGTGCCATCGGGGATGTGGCCTGAGGTAGGTGCCGCGTACGTACCACACGCACCGCACCAATCGCAGTGGGTCAAGCGCCGCGCAGCGCAGCGCAACGTCACCAGTGAGCAGCTCGCACGCACACACCTGATGGCCGTGTACAACCGTGACGCCTTCGCGAATCAGGATGCTGCGAAACAGGGGAAAATACGCAAGACCGAGTGTCGGCAGCACAATGCCGTCCACGAAACTGGCAAGGGGCAGGTAGTACACCTTCAAACCGTTCGTCATCCACCTGACTCCACGTCGGTCACCCCGCGCATTGGTGACGACAATGACCTTGTGTCCCATTGCCATCAAACACTGGCACTGTGACCAGACGTGCATTTCCACGCCCCCAAGCCGGGGGAAGAAGAAGTCGCACACCATGCACACTACATGGCGACGTGATCGAGGCACGCGGGTGATGCGGTGGCCAGGCGACGGCAAGTCTCTGTGTGCGTCGCGGCGCTGCCCACCACTGGGTCCAGCGGCGTCGCCACCCTCAGGACCAGAACCATCCATCGGAGCCGGGCCACCACACGTGGGCGATGCTACCTCATCCCATCCTCACACCACGACACCGCGTGCCGGACTGACGCATCCACTGCAAGTGGTGCTAGCACCAGGGAGAAGACGCGTTGCTCTGAGGTTGAGCTCTGTGCTTCGTGTCGAAATAGTTTCTATTGTAGTCATTTTGTGCGGTCGAGTACGCGCCAGCTTGCTTGTGTTGCACCAGACCGCTTGCTGAGATACGGGTGGCACACTCGCTGAATTACCTTGCAATGGCGTCAGAGGCTTCAGGCATTTCGGCGGCGGTGGGATCAGCGCCAGGAAAACTCATCTTGTTTGGTGAACATGCGGTTGTGCACCATCGCTTGGCCATCGCGTCTTGCTTGTCCGACTTGAGGATGTTTGTTCGTGTGGTACGTCCGTTCGGCTGTGCGCCTGTCATTCCCGCTGGATGGCAATGAGCAGCTGTGTGGCGGACCTAACCTTCATTTGTATGTGCCGCCCCAGTCGCCTGTCGATGAAGCCACAGTGTCCGTCACGTGCCCCGACCTGTCTGGTGGTGACGGCACGTTCACAGCCACCTGGGCCATCCGAGAGCTTCAGGCCGCCACCGCAGAGTGCGGTGATCTCGGTACGTGCGCTTCGAACATAGTGTACTGTTTTGTTTGGGTTGGGTTTGATCTGAGTGTTTGTGAGCTTCGTCATGTGATGTGATGTGATGTGATGTGATGTGATGTGATGTGATGTGATGTGATGTGATGAGCATGCATGCCTGACTTGCTTCGTGTGTGCGACGGGGCATCAGACCCGGCTTCGCCAACACCCGCGTCAGACGCCGTGCTGGCTGCCTTGCGCACGCTCGTGTCCGGCTCCAGTTGTGCCAGCTTGGACCCGATCAACAGTGTCGCTCTCATCCCCTTGCTGTTCCTGATCATGGGGATTGCGGGGCGGCACCTCATGCGTGACGGCGCTGGTGGCATTGCGGTGCGGGTGCAGCCGGTCGATCTGCCGCCTGGTTCGGGGCTGGGCTCCTCCGCAGCCTTGTGTGTGGCTACCTCCGCCGCCTTGGTCGCTGCCACGCAGCAGCACAGCCAGGACAGCGGCATGGCTGCTCCCAGTGAGGAAGGCGATGACCGGTGGGGCTGTGCGTCTGAGGCGCACGGATGGAGACCCACGCCCGCCCTGCTGACGTTGGTGAACGACTGGGCGTTCGTGGGGGAGAAGGTCATTCACGGCACCCCCAGCGGACTCGACAACACCGTCAGCTGTTACGGCGGCGCCCTCACGTACGCCAAAGAGCCCAAGGTGCGGTGCATGGGGGGTGGCTCAGGTTGGTGGTTGGACGCAGCGTTGCGACTGTTGTGGTCCGTGGTGCAGTGGCTCGCGAACACTCAGTGGACACTTGTTTGGTGTGTGGGTGCGGTGTGTGGGTGTGGGTGCAGATTCAAGAGCCAATCGGTCACTTCCCCCCGATCCGTGTCCTCATCACCAACACGCGCGTGCCCAAGAGCACTGGCGCACTGGTGGCGGGCGTGCGCAAGCGCCTGGGTCGCCTTCCCACTGTGGTGGACCCCATCATGACGGCCATAGACAACATTAGCCGCGAGTGCCAGAGCACCGTGGCTCGCATGGCGCTGCCCGTCGAGGACGAAAACCATCTGACGCACGCCACGGCTCTGGACCGGTTTGCGGAGCTCATTGACATCAACCAACAGTTGTTGAACGCGCTCGGTGTGGGCCACCCTGCTTTGGACAATGTGGTTGCGGACAGTGCCGCGCACGGCTTCCATTGCAAGCTGACAGGGGCAGGTATGTGGTTGGTGTTTGCGGCGTACGAGTGGTTCCCAGGTCTCACTTTTTTCGTGGTGTGGGTGGTGTTGCGTGCGTGCATGGTGTGTGACAGGTGGAGGTGGCTGCGCCATGACCCTGTTGGCCGACGCAGCGCTGACTGCGGAGACGCCTGCAGCAGGGGCTGGTGGTGCCGGCTCTGGCTCTGGCTCTGGCTCTGGCTCAGACGCACACGCGCGCGTGGACGCGCTCGTGAAGAAACTGGAGGGTCGCGGGTTCCAGTGCTTCGAGACGAAGATTGGTGGGGCGGGGGTGCTGTGCCACAGCCTTGACAACCCCGCTGTGAAGGCAATATTTGGAGAGGCGTAGGGTGGACGCTGCTCCCTGTTCCCTGCTCCCTGCTCCCTGCTCGACTCTGAGGTGGTGGCGAGTGGCATGTTGTTGAGGCAGTTGAGTTGGTTAACCTGTTCCTGCATTTCTGTATCGATATTTTTTCTTCCCAAGCTGAGCACAAGTACGAAACAACAAACACCACAACTCCACGCGTCTAGTAACCTCCAGCCTTCTTGGCTGCGACAGCCCGAAGGTGCCTGCGGGAAACAGAGGTGCCGGCACGGCGCCATTCGTCAAGCACAACACTAACCAAGCAAGACGCTCGCACACAAGGCACACGTACTCGCCATATTGGCAGCGCTCATACTCATGTCGCTCGTGAGAGCACTTCCAGGGAAGGTAGAAGGTGTCGTGACGGCACTTGTTGAGGGGGATCAACAGGTGTGCGCAGTAGTCACGCCACGCAGGGTCGATGCGTGCATCCTTCATCTGCTGCTCCGTAACTTTCATCTCTGCTCAATAATTTACCGAAAGGCACCGTCCACAACACACCAAACCAAGCCGTCAATATTGGTGGGAGCTGGGGTCACACCGTCCACGCTTCTACCAGCACACATTGACACAGCTAGCACGCACCACGATCGGCCATGGTGACAGACGAAAGCGATGTGCTGTTGCGCACACAACAAGGCCAACCGGAACCAGGGTGAGGCAATATCGATACTTGAACTCACAAGCTACGAGCACGAGACACTCACAACAGGTCTGGTCTGAACAAAAACTGCAAACCTGGCTCCAAACTCCTCGTCAGTCGATGCAGGGGCAGCAACTGCATGCTGCTGGCCGCTCTGCACACCATGCAACAATATGTATTCATCATAATGACGAATACACATATCCATATTCGATGCCCGCTGCGCTTTGGCGCGCCGAACTAGCGACGAGCTTGTTCGACGTGTGCTTGCCAATCCTGTGCACATCAGGCGTTGCAGGCAGCGTGTGCGCAAGTTGTACAAACACGGACGCAACACTACGATGAACGTGTCATCTGACTCCATTTTTGCTTTGAGCAACAGCCTGGACGATGTAATCATGGCCAGGAGAACCAAGTCTCGTCCCAATGTAAGCGGCCCCTTGAGCCGGCCTTGGTCGCACTTGCCACGGTCACTGGCCTCTCACAACCGGAACTGGGCTGTGTTTTTACCATACGTTTGGTTGTGATCAGTTGAAGAAATCTAGCAAGGACAAGAACGCGGGCAAGAGCCCTGCTTCCAAGAAGGTGAGCCGCGTGTGCTGAGTGAGCCCACATCACCCACCGAAGCTGGCTAACCCGCGGTTGTGCGTTCAGCTTGCTCGTGTGAAGGCCAACGCCAAGAAACAACAAGCCAAGCGCCAAAAGTTGATGAATAAGGTTCGTTGGGAACAGTTTGTCGCAGACTGTGGGTTGTAGCAGCGCAACCGTGTGTCAACCCCTGCCGTGAGCCCAGAAACGCCCCGGACTTGGAAAAGCCAAGGGTGGCCGCCAAAAGGGGTCTGGTGCTGGCGCTGGCGCTGGTGCGGGTGCGGGTGCTGGATCAAAGAAGACCAAGAAGCAAACGCAGCAAACGCCAAAGAAGAAGAAGCAGCAGAAGCAGCAGAAGCAGAACCAACAACAGCAGCAGAAGACGCCAAAGAAGCAGCAACAGAAGCAGAAGCAGAAGCAGCAGACGCCAAAGCAAAAGCAAAAGCAAAAGCAGCAACAACAGAAAAAGCAAAACCAGAAGCAGCAGCAGAAGCAGCAGAAGCAACGGCAACAAACGCCCAAGCAGAAGCAGAAGCAGAAGCAAAAGGCGCAGCAAAATCCAGGTCGACGTGGTGCCGGTGCCGGTGCTGGCGCCGGTGCACGTCGTTCCGGCGGCAAGAAAGTGTCTGGCTTCTTGTCTTCCAACCGTGGTAATGGTGTAGCGTCGCGCACTCGCAGCCAAAAGGGCCAGGCGGCGCAGCAGGCGGGGAAGAAGAAGCGGACACCACCCACACCCAAGACCAAGGCAGCTGCAGCGAAGATGGCAGCAGTACCTGGTGTGCCAGGGAAGATCAACTTCAACAAGGCATCAACTCTGCGCATCACGATCAGGTATGCGCGTTGATGATGTGTGGTGGACACAGCAGCTGCTGCGAGACCATTGATCCCGTTTGGTTGATGTTGGTTCCCAGCAACAAGAAGCGTGTGTCCGCAAAGCAAGCTGCCAAGGCAGAGGCTTCTCAGGTTTGTGGTGCGCCGCCGCCCATGCGAAATCTTCGATTCTCATCGTGTTGACTGGCGTGTGATTCACTGTACCAGCGCACGAGAGCGTCTCTTGCGAAGCAACGAGCCGATGCACAGCGACAGAAGCGTCAAGCAGCGCTTGCGCGTCGTCGAGTGCGTGCGGTGGTGGTGGTAGTGGTTGATGTTGGTGTGCCGATCCCGTTGACCTGGGTGTGTGTTTGCGTGTGTGATGCTGTGCAGCAAGCCAAGACCCGCTATTTGTAGTCGGATGTCATGTAGTATGTGGACAGACGGAAAAAGCAGTTTTGCATTGGCTTGTTTGCTGGTCGTTCCAAGAGGCGAGGAGGTTGTATGCCAGAGGAGTTGCAAAGAGGGGAAGCGATGGAACCAGACAGGCCTTTGGCGTGGGGGTTGGTTGTCAGTCACATTGCATTTGAACATGCTTTGCTTTGTTTAGACCTCAATGCCTCGCAGCACTTACAGCTTGCTGTCGGACACGGCACCCAGCAAGGCGACCAATTTTGCCTGGTTCCCAGGACGGTCAACGAATCCGACGTGAGCCTTGATGCCAGCAACATCATGCGGAGCGATGCCGCTCTCAATGGCGGCGTCCACAGCACGCTTCGTGACCAATCCCATGTCCTCCGGAGGGTCCAGCACCTTGGTTGGCAACACCAGTTCCTTGTCGCCAAGGCTGGCAAAGTAGTCATCCACGCTCTCCTCTGGCCCCCAAACGGGCTTGTTATCACGGTCCACCAACACCGCCCGGATGCCTTCGTAGAAGTCCTTGCGCTGCATCATGACCTGGCTAATGCGGTACTCCATCTTCAAGCACTCGTCTAGGTCGAGCTTGGAACCCAAGCGGAGCTGGCGAAGACTCACCGCCAGCGACGTCGGCGACATGCGGGAGATGGTCTGCGAAACACGCCGCAACACGTCACACAACACGGGACACGCAGCACGGGCACGAGTTCTCACGGCGCGCACACCTTTTTGGTCTTCTCTGCAAACTCTGAACCATCTTCAGAGAGGCTTTCCACAATCTCGCCGCAGGAATCAAAGGCAAAACATTTGTCAATGGTGGCCCGGTGAGTGGTAAACACATCGGACGGGGTCCCTGGGTCGGCTGCAAACTTGTCAATCGTCGCGGCGATGGCGGCGTTGTCAAAGGTGGTGAGGGCGCCCAACGCCTCCGTCAACGCAGGGATGTCCGATGACGCCACGTAGTGCGTCGCAATTCCAGCGAAAAGTACATCAGCACCCTTGAGGCGCGCCCCGGTGAGGGCCAAGTACGTGCCGAACTCGCCGTCCAATCGAGGGAGGAAGTGTGAACCGCCGACGTCCGGGAAGAAGCCAATGGCGGTTTCGGGCATGGCAAACACGGTGCGCTCCGTGGCAACACGGAAGCCTCCATGCACTGACAAGCCAACGCCACCACCTGCATCAAACAGCCAACGAAACACGCATCCAGTCAAGTTCGACCCGGCACTCACTGTCCTCTGGGCTTGGTGCACGGCAACGTACCCATCGTGATGCCATCAATCAGGGCCACGTGGGGCACTCCCATCGTTGCCAACCTGTAGTCCAATTCGTACTCTTCCCGAAAGAAGTCTGCTGTCAAAGAACCTCCGCTTTGGCCAGCCTCAGCAATCGCTCGTACGTCACCACCAGCTGTGTCACAGCACACAGCACAGCGGG
>Ga0213833_1001242_pt1 | contig 18901 bp, 28 predicted proteins | sample SWATP21_FD_160575 | JGI IMG/M metagenome (GOLD analysis project Ga0213833, IMG submission 160575) | Coastal seawater microbial communities from Marineland, Florida, United States - SWA TP2 #1 | ecosystem: Environmental > Aquatic > Marine > Coastal | place: USA: Florida | collected 2016-08-14
CGGGTTCCCAAACAGTTTGTCCACATCTACGTCCGTGCCAATGTCAAGTCGGGAGCCGTCACGGTGCCAAATCACACGGCGCTGGAGCTTTTCCTTGACATCAACCCTGCATTGTGGCACGGTGGTGAGGTGGGCACACATCACTACACACACACGCGCGCGCGCGCGCGCGCGAGTTCGTGCAGGAACGCATACGCATACTTATCTACCTACCGCTTGCCAGCGTCAGTCGGGTGTCCGTACGCAGCACCTGTCACGACGACAGCTTGCTGTGGGAGGTCCGCGAACAGCTTGACAGGTTCCATCAACAAGGCCTGTCCATTTTTCTCCTTGGCCTGCAGTCCAAACCAAGCATCTCCAAGTACTCGTTACTACGTCCACGCACGAACGAGGACTCGCGCCAGACGGCAAGCGCCCCGAGTAACGCCGCCGCAGTGTTCCACGCACCACAATGGAAATTACGTTTCGCCTCCCTCGATCAACATATTCTATGACAAGGCGGTGGTTGATGGGTTTGACGTACCTGCGTTGCAGTGGGTGGTTGCACGACACCACGTGTTGAACGCACGCACCCATGCTCACTCCATCACACCCCGTCCCACCACACATGCCTACCCCCGTCGCTCGCGCGCACACACATGCACGACAACACAGTACACCCACCGAAGCGAGGATGGACGAGACGCTGACAACATAGAACGACGAGATGCCAACGATCTGGGCCCAGCAAGCTTGCCGAACCCCTTCTTCTTCTTCTTGTTGTTCGCCGTCTGTTGGCTACTCGTGGCGGATAGTCGGCTGCCACCTGACACAACGGACGACACGCCCGCCACAACGTCGCCGGTCTTGGCTTCAGATGTCACTGCAAGCGCCCCACCGCTGCTCCTAGAGGTGCGTGCCCCAACGCTGCTGTTCCCACTTGGGGCCGAAGCTGTGCCAGCACCAGCACCAGCACCAGCGCCAGCACCAGCACCAGCACCGGTACTACCACTTGCACCAGCGCCAGCGCCAGCACCAGCGCCCGCACCACTCGATGACGAGCGCGCGGTGGCAATCACCTCGCCTGTGGCCTCCCATGTGCCGTCAGGCTTCTTTCGGAACACCTTGCCACCCACGGAAGCCGTCGAACCGGAACCCTCCAATGCCGGCACGCCGACCGCACTGAACGGCCGGCGCAGGTCAGACGTCTTCGACTCCGACTCAACCTCGCTGCCGCGCGTGTGTGCACTACCCACACTACGGCGTGCAGTAGTGCCGGTGGCACCGGCAGCACCACCCACAGCACCAGCCTGGACTTTGGAGTCGCTGGTGTGGGACGCATGGTCGCCATGGGACTTGTGCTCCGAGATGTGAGACAGCACGGAGGAGTCCCCAATGGCACCACTGGCAGAGGCCTCTGCTTCGCCGCCACTGGACGAGTCGCACGCGGTAGCAGGGGGTGCGATGCACGGTGTGAGATGCTGCACGGGTGGGAGGGTACAGCACATACCCCACGCGCGGAACGCGTACCTAAAGCCAAACAGGTCCAGCACATCCGTGTCGGTGGATATTTCTAGCTTGGCACCTCCCTGCAGTTCACCGCCCAACCCACAGCCCACAGCCCACAAAATGCAACGTCCACGTCAGCAACCACCAACCACAGGCACATTCGACAGCGCGGTGGACGCGGGTGCCACATGTTGATGACGCACCGCTTCATCAATGAGCCGACGGATGGGTGCTGCAATGTCAGCAGGGGGGCGTGGGGTCTCACCCAGCTTCGTGGAATCGAACACGAATTTGGCTGATGTCACGGTGATGCGCGGGGCAACAATGGGAGCTACAATGTGCACTGGCGTTTCCAAGTGTGTGTGGCGTTCTCGCACCTGTGGGGGAGGGAGGGGAGCACAATACATACACCGCCACGTCGTATCGTGACAGAAGTGGCAGGAGGGAAAAGAAGAAGAAGAAGAAGAAGAAGAACACCAGCGTCACTGTGACCACACCTGGCTCCAACGCCTCAACACAGTTCGAAGGAGTGCACAGCCGGTGGCACAGCGACGTACCGCCAACGAGGCTTCCTTGGACCGGAGGTGGTAGTGAATTTGAAGCGTCTTGCTGGAGCCGACATACCTGGGGGAGGGTGGGGAGGGAGGGGGGGCGGGGCAACGGAGCGCGTCGACATCGATATTGGAATCCTCTCTCGACCCCTTAACAGTCCACTAGTGGAGGCGGAGCATGGCACAGATGTACGTACGGGTCTCCCAACCACTCATGGATGTCCTCATCAGGGTGCATGTCCAACCATTCACCCCCTTGCTCGTCAACCCGACTTTGGCACAACTGAAGCGCGCGGCACAAGTGCCACACAAGCCACCATGACAAAACAAAGCCACGCAATGCAGGAACACGAGCATCGGCATCATCAATGGTGACGAAACGCTATGAAGGTGGCGCCCGCAGCCAACATCCAACAAGACAAAAAATTCTACGACCTGCCACGCACCTCTGTGATGTCGTACGTCCGAGTATCTGCGGCGGGGTGCCCGAAGCTAGCCCCAAGCATCACCAGCTTGGGAATAGTGCGTGAGGCCGAAAAGTCAATGGTGCGTTCCAGAAAGAAACTGCCCGGGTGGTTGTCGCTCTCAACCACGTTCACCTTGAGGAATGCCCGTCGGTTGAAGATCATGTATCGAATGAACAAGACCTGCGCCGCATATCGTGCAGTGTGCCCCGGTGGTCGGGCGTGAACACGCTGCCACACCCCACACAGCGGACCCACAACCAGCTTCCAAACCTTTGGGTTTCCAGGAGATGGATCTTTGATGTTCATGGCAAGGTTCTCGTCTGAGCTGATAAACAAACGCCGCTTGCCGTCCACCTCCACACGTCGACGAAGCCATGACGTCACATCACAAGCCTGCAGTGGATTGTTGGGAGGTCCCAACACCGCCACGATGATTTGGATGTTGTAGGACTCGCTAGATAGCTCGCCAGACGGTCTGATATCGATAGCAACATGCGTTGCGATGGCGCGGTGGAGGTGACGAATCGTGAGTGCACAGGGTATGCCAGCGACCACCACCCACCACCACACACCGATGCTCATCTGCAACAACGCGAATGGGATCCCGTGGCATATTGCGATACTCTTCCCACTCCGTGACGTATATTCTGTCAAACATGCGCACTTTCAACACCAGTTTCTTGGGAATGCCGGGCGTGGGGTCGCCGAACAGCTTCTTGAGGTTCTCTGTCACTGCCACCTCGATGCTCCGTCCACCAGTGGCCGCCGCCTGTCAAGTCAGCCACAACACACGACGCGCAGAGCGGTGTTGGACTTGCAAAAGCGTGGTCCAATGCGAGTCTACAACGCTGGCTGGGGTGCAGAGGGTGCAGGTGGGTGGATACAGCCGCTGCTGGGGCCGTCACGTCAACAACAACAACACACCTTCTCCATCAAGGGAGCCGACACATCAATGCGGCGTGCAGGGTCGGTGATGTGTCCGTACTGCGCGGACACCACGACCGTCGATTGGCGTTCTGGCAACGCTGGGAGATGCCCACGAAGGTCAGCGGATGCAAGCATTTGCCTGCCGCAGACGTGGCAGAAGACGTATGCAAGTTGCACCGCCACGCTTGGATACCTGGTGCATCATCGGCACACAAACATGGTGTGAGATGAGAGGGTGAGTGCAGCGCGTTACCACAGCTGTGGCTGCCGCCAAAGGGACATACCAAATAGCACTTCCACAAGAATCGCAACGCCGGTAGAACACAGGAACGCCCTGAGTCATGCATACGGACACGGGTTACACGCACACGCACACGCGCACACACACACACACACACACAAATGCGATCGACCGACTCACCTTCGACTTCATGATCATCGCCTCGCGCTCTGATTCTGCTGCCAACGCAGCAATACGCTCTGCGCCACCCTCAAGCTCGGAAATATCCAGCCCCTGCTCCATCGCGATCTGCAGAGCCGTCGCCATGGTAACAACGCCAGCGTGCAATGCACAGCGACAACAGAAGCCTGTCCGTCTCGCACGGGTTGCTACACTGTGCCACGCCCCAGCCCAGCGCACTACGACTTCTTCTTTTGTTGGTTTGGTCCCTACAGGTCAAGCGTGGCAGCAAAAGCTGACCAAGAAACGGTCGGGCACGTCAACATCAAAGCATGGTGTCACAAAACACGGTCTAACGGAACTACCACATCACAGCAACTTCCCATCATGTCACCCATGCTACGTGTGCCACCGGTCCAACCGACAGCAACTCCCCTGCAAGGGACAACAATAGCTCCCTCAAAAACCTCAGGTGGCAGTTTCACAGCTGGGACAGGGCCTCGTCAAGTTCGTCCACGAGCCACTCCCAGTAAAACACAGCAAGGAGGAGTGGGAGCAGCGAAATTGCCAGCCCCTTCGCCAACCTTGTGTGCTTGCCAATAGCGGACGCGACGGCGGCAAGGTGTGACATGAACCACCCCCAAACAGCCTTGAGTCTCTTGGTCACCAGAGAGGTGGCAAGTTTAAGCAATCCGCGTGCAATCTTGCTCACAACACCGTGAAGGGTGCACAGCGTCGACGCCATCAGCAGCGAGTGGAAGACGGTCTGGCAATCAGGTCGTGTTCCCTCGTGAAATCCAGCGCAGCACACCACCACGCCACCGCAGCACCATCACACCACCACGCCACGAGGCACGGCACGACAACCATCACCCGTGATGCCTCGCACCTGGTACGTGGGAACTGCGAAACAGTGGGCGACATGCGACCGCACATGGGAGTACACCACAAGCAAAGTCAACACGATCGCCGCCAGCCCTGCGTTGCGGAGTGCCTGCACCCACAGCAACAACAGGACAACAACAACATGAAAGAATCCCAAAGACCACATCAAAATGAGAAGTCGTTCCCACAAGGACCACGCTAATGAGAAGCGGCTTCACCATGCACTTGTTGTTTTCGAATCAACAGACATAGTGCCAATGGTACACGTACAAAGCGGCCTGGCGGCCGAGGGCGGCTGCCGGACTTGCACAGCATGTGCACATCGTCCCATTGATCTTCAGCACCCACGGACTCTGGCAAGAGCTTCGAAATCACGACACTGCACCCCCACACAAAGCGATGAGTCCACGGCGTGTGTGCACATCGTCAACACACAGGTTCACACCATGGCGTGGACAAATGAAACAGCGGGTACTTCGCACCTTTTCGTGGAAGACAAAGATCGGCCGAGATGAAGATCAGCTGCTTTAGGCATGCAGTTCGTGCCGACCGCCTGTAGAACCACAAATGTTCACACCAAACATAAACCCCAGTCACAACTCCGTCTCGACCGCTGAGAGCGTCGGCACCCACATGCATTTACACTCCAACGCACCGTTCGAACGGTGGCACTCCAGTGCTCAAACCTGGAAGCAATCAGACAGGCAACGTCACCAACTCGTTTCAACCCCAAGCGAGCACCCCTTGAACTCCACTGATGACACATGACGCACAAATCTTTTTTCGGATCCACCCAGGCAAGCCGAAGGAACTTCAACTCACTCCCACCACGGTTGCCATCCTGGTAGATGCACTTCAAACGCCGGATTGGCTGACCCGCACTCCAAGCGGGGTCATAGTACAAATCCGCTGGCGTGGGCGCCCGCTTGGACTTGGGCTGCGCGCCGTCTTTTCCCTCGTCCCCTGCGGCGCTGCCCTTGCTTGCCTGTGCCTTCTTCTCCTTGTTCTTCTTCTTCTTGGCTTTGCCTTGAAGCAGCGCCTTTGCCCGCTTTGCGCCGACGACCTTGGCCAGGGCTGCCACAGCCTGCTTCACCACCCATGTCTCGATGCGCTCCATGTTGGCGATGCACCATGCCACGGCGCCCGTTGTAACAGCAGCGACAGCGGCCGCGACCATGTCTGCACGCAGCACGTGCACCCACCAAGCACCGGCTGCCAGGCTTGTTCCTGCTACCGCCACGATTGGGCTGGTGGTTGAGGAGAGGGGAGGGGGCAGGCAGTGTGAGAGAAATGAGCCCCAAGATGCATCCACTCACATACGTGCGCGCGCGCACACACACACACACACACACACACACACACACACACACACACACACACACACACACACACACACACACACACACACACACACACCACGTACAACTTTTGAAAGGGGAGTGAAACCTTGTGCACAAGCATGGCATTCACACGCACGCACAGTGCCGCCGACCGAACCATCGTGTCCTCTTTCCACTGTTGCAGCTTAAAATGGTGCCGGCACGCAAGAGTGTGCCCCACACACGCGGGACACAGGTATGTGTGCAATCGCCACAGCAACAGAGTGCCGACCAGCGTCATGATGCCGCCCATGGCTGGTCCGGTGGACGGACGCACCACGCACATGGCCAGGTTGGCGCCAGACTCGTGCCATAGGACCGCTGTCCGCCACGCAAAGGTACCAAAGTTAGAGCACGAATGCACACACACCATGCGCAGCATCATCAACGCCCAGCAGCAAGACAAATCAAAACACAACCAAAACGAGACAGCCTAGCAACAACACACAGCACGCTGCACGACCAACTACACCGGTGCCTCTCACCTGGGAGCCTCTTCCACCCGTCCTGGCACGCCCACAGCAAACACAAGCTGACAAGTGCGACGTTGACCACAAGGTGTTGCCATCCCGTGACGGACTTGACGCGGCGAACAGACGGGAGTGGCTTGGTTTGAATGAAAAACTCGGGTCGAGGCGAGGCCTTGTCCGTCGACGCAGGGCAGCCGGCAAGCAGCTCCGTGGAAAGCACGACGACCTCGCCGCGGCGGTTGGTCATGTACCAAGAGAACTTGCCGTCGGTGCCAGGTCCATCGAGGGGGCGCGAAAACTGAGCCCGGATGCAGTTGTCCACTTCTTGGACCACCTGGGTGTGTGCAGTGCAGCACGGTGCATATAGGTGAAATCCAGTCGGGCGAGCAGCGCAACCAAAGGCTCCGCAAACAGGCAAACAAACCAAAACAACAAGTTCTCTCCGCAGCAACAGAAAGTTCGGGTGACGTACCTTGGCAGAGCCGCTCTGAAACATGACACTTCGCCTCTTGTAGCCGCCGTAGCGACGCGGGAGGAACCGTCTCCATCCGCTGGTGATGGGGATGTAGAAAATGGCCTCCCGCACCGCAGTTGCATCTCCGTCGGCTTCTTCCTTGGACAAGTAGCCAAGTTCGGGCGGCAGTGGCTCATCGAGCTTGTCATCAGGGTTGAACAGGACGTCAAAATTTTGATCCACAATGGCGGATGGCACGATGTCATCATCGGGGAAGTCTCGCTCTGTTTCGGTCACAACGCACCACAACGTGTGTCCACAACAGCGTACAATTCGTTCAGCAAGGAGCTACCTCAACACCCCAACACTCAGAGCCCAACAGGATTGTAGTTCCGTTCACCCACACAGCAGCGTACTGAATCGATATGTAAGGCGCATTGCGCGAACCATGGCATCCTTCCCACCCATGGACATGCCGTCCAACTCTGTTGCCAGCTGCTTCACAATATCTCGCGGCAGTTCAATGCTACCTTCGGCATGCTGATGGAGATTGATCAACACACGATGTCAACGCAAACCCAGGCAACACTCGTGCATGCACGCGCCCGTCAGAGGTGCTGCGCACCTTTTCCTCTGGTTCTTTTGTACTCGCGTCTCCCTTGGCCTTATCCTTCTCATCGCTTGCCGCTGGTGCCGCTGGTGCCGCTGGTGCCGCCGGTGCCGCCGGTGCCGCCGGTGCCGGTGGAGCACTGGCGCCTTCCCCTGTTTTCATTGCTTCTCCTTGCTGCTCCTGCTGCTGCTGCTGCTGCTCCTGCTGCACCTTCCTGTCGCTGCCATCATGCGTGGACCCATCAGCCTGCACCTCTTCTTCGTGTGCCGACTGAGCCGGTGCCGGCGACGCAGCACCACCACGTTCACTGACACTGCGGCCACCCTGGTCGGCTCCGCGAGCAGCGGGGGCGGCGGCTTCTCGAACACCGCGGGTGGCGGCTTCACGAGTAGCGGGGATGCCGCGTCGTTGGGGGCTGACCGCCACCGCTGCTTGTTGCGCCTGCGCGACATGATTGGCACTTGGTGCGCCGTTACCATCCGCCTGCGCACGGGACGCACCCGGTGACGCCGTGCTGGATGAGGGAGACGCAACAAAATCGGACTCACAGCGCGAGTCTGCGTCGCTTGCCTCCTGCTGGTGCTCCTCTGGCTGCTGCTGCTGCTGCTGCTGCTCTGGTTGCTGCTGCTGCTGCTGCTCGTGCACCGAGGCAGCGTCCTCATTGCCAGGTGATGCTGCGCCAGCTGGCGTGGCTTCGCCAGTGGGTGTGTCAGGCGTGGTTTTGCTGGCCACCTCGGCGGTTGGGTCCACGTCTACATCCTGGTGCGGCGGCGTGCGCCGCTTGCGAGTGGAGCGGCGTGTACGAGTGGGAGGCGGGGCATCTGGCGTGTCGCTGAAGGTGGACGAGGTCGCTGCTTTCGCGCCCCGCTTCGCCTGCAGGCGCCGGCTGGAGCGCGTGCTGCGCACGCTTGATCGACTTGATCGAGTGCTGCGCCTGGATCGAGCGCTGTGTGTGGAATGGGTGCTCTCCGGCGAAGAAGGGGGAGGAGGAGACTCTGTGGTGTCGGGCACCACTTCCGCTGCCTGTGACAGGGGTGGCTTGCTCGCCGATGATCTGCTGCGTCGCGTTGAGCGCCGGAGTGGCATCGTGTTACCCTCTCTCTTGAGGAGAACGCCTGGTGTCCCTCGGTGGCCACTCCCTCTCTCTCTCGCGGCGAAACTGACAGCACACTGTACGGACACTGCGTACGCCCCCGCAACTTGCGCGTTCCTCGGCGACCGTTTGTTTGTTGTGACATAAAATTGTGACATAACCCATCTACTGTCGCGGACTACAGCTGGAGGAGCCTCAGTGGCGGAACATGTCAGGGCACAGAGGGATGTCCCCGAACTTCGACACCGCCTCTGCGTCTGCCACGGCGAGTCCAGACGCAACCTCACCCGTGGCGGAGACCTCGACCGCAGCACCTGCTGACGCTGAGCCTACGGTGGACACGGGGTGTGTCCACAGGAATCGGTACTCCGGGAGGTTGGCGCAACGGGGGAAAGGACGGTTGGCAAGAGCCACACCTGGTGCCGGCGGCCGGCGGTGGAACCACAGCCACGACGCGATGCGGTTGTATGGAACCTCCCCCCGTGAGCGTGGGACATGGAGCACAGAGGGGTTGGTGGCGGTGCGCCGATTGCGCAAGACGCCGTCCGTCGCCCCGTCCGTGCCCGCCACGATGTCCGCCAGTGGATCGCAGCGCTGGCGCGGAACGCTGCCTGCTGGGAAGGCAAACACGCCTTCAAAATCGGTGTGCACGGGCACCTGGCAATCACCCTGCGAGCGATGCGAGCCCGACACCGAGCAGTAGGCGCCAGAGGGCTGCTGTGGGGCTGGATACACGGGCAACGTGAAGGCCTGGAACAGCTCCGCTTGGGTGTCTATCATCATCTCAGGCACCAGTCCACTCAAGAAGTAGTTTGTGAACACATGGGCGCTGCTCTTGATGTTGCGCAGTTGAGAGATCTGGGTGGCGGAGACAATATACCACCGTGTCAATAGCCAACCGTGAAAACAACAAGGCGTTGCACCACACCAAAAGCGTACGATGGAGTGCTGGCTCGCCAGTTCGGCATCAGGACTGAACAGGTGTGCAATGGCCGCGGCGTCTCGGAGAACATCCACGACCGTCCCTGCACGTGCCATCCACATGCCAGCGTGGAGAAACCTGAAGCACGGGTATCACCCAAACGGCATGCCTTCCATGTCACACACCCAGCAGCAGCGCCGGCTTCACACACAACCGTCGCCCAGTTGACGAACCGGTATGGTGAGTCGGCGCGAGGCACGCGAGAGCAAGTAGTGTTGTCAAACATGATAAATGGCTTGCATGTACCTGCACGATGAGGGGAATCATGGGGCAGGTCAGCACCAGCACGACACAGCTAACTGGGAAGCGTGGTGCGACAACCAAAGAGACATTGGAAGGGAACACTCACAATCACCCGGGAACACCCACGCGTTTCCGTCACCAAAGCCAAGGTACTTGTCAACAATCGTGTTCAGATCGTCTGCCACGATCGCCAAGTCGCCATCCATGTACAACACAATGCGATGCCGCGGCTCGTTGATCAGCCGAGCATACACAGAAGCCAGTGCGTGGCCGCCTTCGTTCCGGAAAGTGTCCTGGCGCCCCACGACCTCCAGGTCCAGCCGGTTGTGCGCCGCCGACATCAGCATGCGGCAGAACCCAAACCCCTTTCCCTTCGCACGGGCCTGGTCCTCTGGCATGTATGCCACCACCAGTGGCTCCACGTCTGCCTCTGGTGCGCCAGACGGCAAGCGTGGTGGAAGGGTGGACGCGATTGCCGCTTGACCACGCCGCCGAATCCACTCTGGAAGCTGCTCCGCTTCGGCCTCCTCTGTCGGCGCAAGGTCCTCCTCACTCCACTCGTCACCCCACTCATCGTCGTCGCCCCCTTCCTCTGCCGCACCCCCGTCGGTGTCCGAGGTTTGCCCGGCCAACACAGCTGACCGCTGCGCCGGAGTGGCAAACAACAGCGACGAAAAGGCGTTCGTGGCCTCAAGGCTGCGGGCAAGCTCGTACGTCGTGTCAGGGCGGAAGGGGTCGAGCTTCAGTGCCTTGCGGAGGGGGAGCAGGGAGCGCTTGGGGTACCCGGAGCGCCGGTGGATCTTGCCCAGCGTTGTCAGCGCGTCCGCATGGGACGGGGCTGAGGAGAGGCCTGCTCGAAACGCTTCCACAGCCTCCTCGTAGCGCCCAAGGTCGAAGAACAGGGTGGTTCCAAGGTTAAAGTGCACGCTTGCATCCGTCCAGTTGCGTTGCACGGCATTCTGACGACCACCACCAACCAGGCAAACAACCACACATGATATGACGTGTCAGTCAGGACCACACGGACAAAGCCGAGACAACAACTCCGCACTCGGTAGGCGTCGACTGCGTCCTCAAACCGCCCCTGCCGGCGTCGCACGGCGCCCAAATGGTTGAAGGCGCCCGGGATGCCCTCGTGGTACGGGTTCAGGTCAATCCCCTGCAGCAGTGCTTGAGCAGCGGCGTGCAACTTGGTGCCGTCAGAGTCGGGTAGGCGTCGCAACGCGAGTCCGTAGTTCACGTGACCCATCAACAAGTGCGGGTCCATCTGGCGGGCTTGGTCGTACAGCCGAGCTGCAGCTTCGAAGTCCAAGCTGTCAAACGCGTTGTTGCCTTGCTCAAACAATTCCAACGCTTGGGCCTCAGCATCTGCACAGCCCGCAACCAGCCACAAGAAAACGCGCACGCCATCACACTTCAGACACGCATGGAAGCAACTCTACAGCGACACCAGCATGCCACGCATGCGCAGGTGGATGGTGCGGTGTCTTGCGCCATGTCGCAGGACATGTGGTGCTGTGAAGTGTGAGGGCGCACGCACGCTCGGATACGGTCCGACGCTTCTTCTTCCTCGTGGTGCTTTTGGTCGAGGTGCGGCCCTTTTTCTTGCCCTGCCGCCTCCTTTTTTTCCCTGCTTCCACCGCTGTGGCCGTCAACAGCAAGCACATGATACCAAGGGTGCACAACAGGCGCAGCACGCGTCTACTGGGCATGGTAGCGGAGTGCAATGTGGCCCCTTCGCTGGTGGTGGCTGCGCGCACATGCTGATGTGTCCATCATGACGCTCCACTTGGCACCAACCAATCAATCAACCCATCGGAATCCACATCCCAAAGCTGGCCACATTCTGTTCTTCTTTCTGGCCTGCTGCTGCTAGTGCTTTGTTTTGATCCTTGCATGCTGCTTGCGAACAGTCGCACGAGGTCTAGAGAATGGATGAGAGGAAACACTGCAACCGGGCATCAGCACCACGTGTTGGATTACAGGTGTACAAACGCCAACAAGTTCGGGCTAAGTGCTAATCAATCATGCGTGGTGGTAGCTAACAGTGCTGGTCGCTACTCACACCACACCACCCACACCACACCACACCACGTCCCGGATGATGGTGAGGTGTAGCATACGCCTCATCTATGTCCAGCGAAGTGGAAAAAGACCCATGCTATAGCCCCTGTGCCAGTCGTGTCAAGTAGTCCGGCTGTGCGGGGCGCATCCCACCAAATGCAAACGAAGACCGGCGCGCGGCAGCATCGTGCCCCCCAAACGGCATCGCAGTGGTTGATGGATACGGATGCAATGCGGCACCAAACCGGTCGCCACCACCACCTCCCCCTGCACCCCCACCTCCTCCTCCACCACCTCCGCCTCCATGCCCGACAGGATGCACTGGAGCAGCAGCACTCGCCGTGCTGCTGTCACTTGACAAGCGCGGCATGCGATGGCGGCCACCATTGGCACCACCATCACCAACACGCCCTCCCCCTCCTCCTTCTCCTCCTTCCCCACCACCACCGGCGATGCCGGTACCATCCTCACGAAGCAAGCTGAAGCCTTGGTCATGCCAAGGCCCCCGGGGTTGCTGCTGTCGACGCTGCAACGGTTGGCGGTCATGTGGCTGCAGGGCCGGAAGACCACCCCGCACCTCTACAGCCACCACCCCGTCCGTGCTGCTGCCACCCGAATAGGGCGACTGCAACGCCGACGGCATCAAGCGCAAGTTGTTGTTGTCGCTGATGCGGCGAAAGCCAGCACCAGCAGCAGCAGCACCACCACCACCACCAAACGGTTGCGGCCTGCGCAGCCAGTTTTCTGGCACAGAATGGCGACGGGATCGCTGCGGTGAGCGGTCATGATGACGACGTGCACCCCCCGTCGCAGCATAGACGCTGTTGTCGTTGTCGCCGCCGTGCTGTGGCTCGTGCCGTCGCTGCCGCCGGTGTTGACGGGGTGGTGTGCGCGGCAGCTTTTCTCGACGCGCAAACACCACCTCCGCTTGCTTGCGGTCTTGATCGCCCTCGCAGCGGTCTCGCCCTCGATCTCCGCCACCCTCCACCACTCCGTCAACATCGGATGTGGATGGCGGACCTGCAGGCAGGGCAGTCGCATCGGCGGGCAGCAGTATCGCCGAGCGTGAGCGATGGCCGGCAGCCACTGCACCCGCCAGTGTCGTGGGACGATGACTGGACGCGTCACCACTCGAGTGGCGGCGCCGGTGTCGAGACCGTAGCACGCCCCGCCGCTCACCCCCACCAGCACCTGCTCCCTCACCTGCGGCACCTGCGGCACCTGCGGCGCCGACACCACCCCGACGACGCATATCGGGCGGGAAGCCAGAGTCCTGGCGCTGCAAGCGGTCACGGGCCGCGCGACGGTACTGCTGCTGGCGCGCGATCTGGGGCGAGTTGGTGACCACCACGGGCCACTGCCACTTGGCACGGGGTAAACGTGAGTCCTCGCGGCTGCCTCGACGAGGGTGGTGCCCACCTCCACCTCCACCTCCACCTCCACCTCCGCCTCCGCCTCCGCCTCTGCCTTTGTCTCTGCCTCCACGTCCACGACCCGACCACTGCTGCTGCCGTCGGTGTTGGTGTTGGTGGCGGCGGCGGCGGCGGCGCGGAAATCCAGCGCCCGCTGCCGCTGCTGCCGCTGCTGCCGCTCCAGAATCTGCCACGACCCGTGTACCAATGTGCGGCATGGTCGCGCGTCGGCTGATGCGTCGACGATGATGCCCCGCGACAACACCGCCACGTGCCTCCGACTCACGGGTGCCCGTGACAGCGTCGTCACTTGGTGGCGTGTTGTCAAGGCGGGGTGGGTGTGAGCCGCTGCGCCGGTGGTGAAACGGCTGCAGTGACATCGCACCCGTGGGCATGGCGGCGTGATAGTCGTGCAATCCGGGCCCTCGCGCGCGCCGCTCGCGATGGCCGTCACGACCTCCTCCACCGTCAGGTGAAGTGCCGCCTGGCACCGCCAGGCGATGTGCACTGGCGTTGGCACTGGTCGAGGCAGACGCGGAGCTGTCGTCACCTCGTGCGTTGGGGGTTGGAAGGAGGGCGCCACCGGCACCTGGCTTGCCGTGCTTGAAGGGGTGTCGCGCCTTGAGTGCCGTCAGGTGTCGGCGGATGAGCTCGGACTCGCGACGCGTTGCCAGGGCAGAGGTGCCACTGTCATCCGAGGACGTGGGGCTGTCCTTCATGGAGGGCCACAGCGAAGGGTTGCGCGGTAGCAACGGTTGGAGTCGAGGCACCACGTCACCCGCTTCCCCTTCCTCGTCTCCTTCTTCTTCGTCGCCTCCTTCTACCTCGTCTTTTCCGCCTTCCGTTTCTTCTTCACTGGACCCAGCCCCCGTCCGATCCTTGGCGCGTGTCGCCATTGGCTGTGCCGCAGTTGACGTGTCTGCGCTGCCACCCGCATCTCCACTGTTACGAGCTGGGCTTTCAACGTCAGGTGGTGGTGGTGGAGGTGGCATGGACACAGAAGTGGAAGTGGAGGGAGTCAACGTAGATGACGACATCGAGGCGTGTAGCGCAGCATCCGCTGCCACATCCACGCTGCTGCCACCACCACCACCACCACCATCCACCTCACGAGCAGCAGCATCGACAGAAGAGGCAGCGGCATGGCCATCACCAGACCCATCGCCAGCGTCGCCGCCACTCGCTGATGGTGGTGTGCCCATCCGAGCGGACGGCGGCGCGGTGCCAGCCAAGAAAAAGGCACACAGCAGCCGCTCGCCCGTCAGTTCCGTGTCACCAGGCTCCGGTCCCGCACTGACATCGTCCGCTGGCACGTCGTCAATGATGTCGGGGTCGGTGTGGCGCTCCTCCCCTGTCGTGCTGTCACCATCACCGCCACCGTCGCCGTCACCGCCACCACCACCCTCATCACCATCACTACCCTCACCGCCGTCTGTGACGTGACCATCCATCTCACTCCCGCTGTCGCTCTCATCACTGCCCCGACCCAGTGCCAACACCGCCGCTGCCGCGTCTTTCACTCCGACGGGTGAGAGACGGCGTTCGTCGGCGGCGACGGCACCACCACCACCACCACCACCACCACCACCGGCAGCGTCCGAGTCACTGCCGGCGTCGCTTTGATCGGGGTGGGGTGGGGGCTCGGACAGGCGGTGGAGAAGAAACTGGATTTGGGACGCCTGTGGGGAGTCATGTGGCACCACACTGTTGAGAAGGACCTCTTGCAAGTGATGCTCCTTGGCGGCAGCCTGCCTTGCATGCCAAACCGCAGGGTGGCATAACACCATCATCCAAACGCAACACAACACAACACCGTGGCGGGTGAGTTGCATGCCCATGGGCAGCAGCGCGCCTCAACACACCCACACATACACACACACGTGTGCAAGTGCATGGACGTACGAACAACGCCGGATGGGATAGCAACGAGTACAGGGTCCCATGGAGGTACGACTGTGTGGCGGAAGCTTGGGCCGTCACGGCGAGCAATCGCACAAGTGGGGGCACGAACGCGGTGCCACATACTTCCGCTACACGGCGCCGTCCGCACCGCCGCATGAGGAGGTTCAGCAGGAGCGCCGACACGTACTCGAGCGTGATGCTGTGTTGTCATGCCACGTTGAACGCGTCGAACCGAACCAAAATACACGAACAAAGACGGACAAGCAACAACGACAGGGGGGTCAACGGCAACTTCCTGCAACGACAACCATGCCTGCGCAGACATCGCCAACAAGCAGCACACCAACACCAGGCAACCCACAAGCACGCTGCTCGCTATGTGGCACTCACTCATCAAGCACGTTGCCCGCGGCCGGTTTCGGGGTGGTGAAGGGGGCGGTGGCAACCACAGCAGCGTGCGCCACGACCAACCGCACCGCCCACTCCCCAACACCGCCGCGAATCATGGCGGTCTGGGCGGAGCGACTGAGCGAGAGCTTCTGGAGTGTGCACACCAGGTGCCGCCGGCAATCGTTGTGCATGGCAGGGTGGTCGTCACCGTCGGCACGCGTGGTGACACGCGTCAGGACGTCCATGAAGGTGGAGGAGATGCGGAGGTACGCACGACCAGCGGACAAGCTTGACAACATGTTCAGCAAGCGAGCGGCTTGTGCCAGCACCACTGTGTTGGTGCACTCCAGCAACCGGGCATGCAGCGGCATGGGTTGGTCAGCGGTTCGAACGGTGGTGTAGCACTCCAACAGGTCGTGGATGACAAATCTGGCATGATGTGCACCACATGGCATGGCATGGCATCAGCAGTCAGGCAGGCACAACGTGAGTGGCGCTCGGTCATCACCACATGAATGCATGTGTTGCGCTACAGAAAAAGGCACACACACACACACACACACACACACACACACACACACACACACACGGCACAAGCAAGACAAGACCAACAAACACATGGACACCTCTCTTCTCTACAGCTCGCTGCAACGTACGCATGCACGACACGAGTTCGCATCTTGGGTGGCTGTCGTGACACGCGCCACCGCAGGGCCTGAAGAAGGAAACACAGGCGCCGCTCCACCTCGCGTCCCACATCCCCCCTGGGGTCATCGCGGCTGGGCTTGGTGCTCGCACCACCCGCACGCGCACCCCCCCTCTCTGCGTCGCCCACCACCACGCGCGCCACATCACCATCCTCGCCCTTTCCCTCCCCACCGTTGTCGCGCGCGTTCGAGTTCGAGTTCGAGCTCGGGTTCGAGTCCGCATTCGAGTCCGCATCCGGGTCCGCATCCGGGTCCGCACCCGGGTCCGCATCCGAGTCCGGGTTCGAGTTCGAGTTGGGGTGGGGGTTCTTCAGCTTCGGCTTGGCGTTCCCACTCGTGGCGCCCCTAACCGACGTGGGCAAACTGGACAGCAGGTGGTGCAGCGTGCGCCGCAGTCGACCGTAGTCCAACGCGGCAAGCACCGTGGGTCGCGGCAGCGGTGGGTCGCGGCTGCGGACACGGAAACGGCGGTCTCGCGACGCCGGCGACCGCTCTGACCGACGCCGACGGTGCTTCGAGGGCGGGCGAGGCGTGACTCGCAAACGGCTGCGCGCGTGCCGACGCGCATGCTCACGTTGCCCCGCTGCTGCCCCTCGATCGTTCGCCGCCCCGCCCCCACCACCTTCTTCTTCACCCTTCTTCGCATGATGCGGCTTGACATCGACGTCCTCGCCTGCTGCTGCGGGCGTCCCGGTGGAGGCACGTAACGGAGGGTGCTGGTCTTCCTCGTCGTCCTGCCAAAGAGGAGGGCCCGCATCGGACAGCGACATCTCCGTGACCTCCGACACGTATGACATTTCGCTGGCTCCACTGGCGCTGTCGTCATCGTACTGGTACTGTCCGCTGCTGCGACCACGAGCATGTCCATGTCCATGACCATGACCATGACCATGACCATGACCATGACCATGACCATGACCACGACGCCGACGGGGGACAGGACCAGGATCAGCACGAGGCCGAGACCCAACATCACCGGCCCCGCGCCCATGACCATGATACGCCCCCTGTCGCCGGGGCATATCGGAGTGTGGACGTTGTCGCTGGTGGTGGTGTCGTGGCTGTGTGGCGGTCATGCGATCACGGGCATCACGCAGCAGGTGACGATCGGTGGAGGGCCGCGCATGATGACCCGTGGGGTCTCGCAGCCGGCGGTGGCTGGGGGTGCCGAACTGGTGGGACGCCTGTTGGCGCGAGTTCGCGGCGTCGAACTGTTGCTGCCGCTGGCGCCGCCGCTGCTGCTGCTCACGCATGAGGCCACGCGCCGCACCGACAGTGTGTGCCAGCGAGCCTGCCGCAGGGTGGGCCACGGAGCTCGCCATGGGACCACCACCACCACCACCATCACCACCATCAGCGCTTGCGGGACTGGACCCACCGCGATGACGATGCTTCCCCACACCTCCTCCAGCAACTGCTGCCGCTGCCGCTGCTGCTCCACCTGCTACTGCTCCTCCTGCTGCTCTTCCTCCCCTTGCCTCTCTGTGGTGGCCTCGTGCGTGACGAATGGCACGCGACAGTCCCTCGCCTTCTTGTGACGTGTCGACCTGTGCAAAGCCTTCCTCACCCAGCGCACTTCCGGCACGGTCGCGTTCGTTACCACCCTTACCACCGCTGCCACCCTGATCTGGGTCAATGAACTCTGCCGGAGCGGAGGCTACATCCAAAGCCACACCCTGCGCGCCATCCACACCATGCTGCTGCTGCTGTTGTGCATCAAACACCCGGTCGTCGCTACCACCGTCACCACCGTCACCACCACCACCACCGCGTTCGGCATCTGAGGCGTCACTATCCCCGGTGTCGTGACGTCGTCGGCGCCGCCTGTCTCGAGAAGGCGGGGACGTCACCGTGACGGTGCCGCCTCCGGGGAGAGAGAAGGAGGGCGTTCGCCGGTACCCGGGCTTGCCTTCCACGCCACGGCGCACATGCGTGACGGGTGACACGGCACACGAGGCCGGTTGGCCACCACCAGGCACAGTGGAGCGGCGCGAAGGAGAAGACGGTGCGAGTGGGAGTGGCAGTGGTGGTGCGGCGGCCCCACCGGTGCTGCTGCTGGGCGTCTCGCCCATGGCGAGTGTCAGCATGGTGCGGTCCAACCCCAACTCGCCGCGCAGGGACGAAAACTTGCGCGCCGCACGCCGCACCACCTCCAACAGGCGTGCCGTGGCGGAGTCCACCAGGCTGCCACCAAACCGCTGCACCAGGCTGTTCACGACCTGCACCAGCTCGTCGCCGACGTCGGCTGCTTCGTGGGCACACGCGCACACGCGGTCCGAGTCCGTGATCTGGCGGATTTCGTGGAGGGAGTACTCGAAGCGCTCGTACAGTTGCGGCACAATGACGGGGAGGGTGGAGCGCAGAAAGCGGCGCAGTTTGGTGCGCAGGCGCAAGCACCACCCAGGTTGGAGCAACATCTGCTCGACGTCACCATCCAACACCCACACATCGCCACGTCATCATCACCCCCCCCCCCC
>Ga0213833_1001243_pt1 | contig 18860 bp, 15 predicted proteins | sample SWATP21_FD_160575 | JGI IMG/M metagenome (GOLD analysis project Ga0213833, IMG submission 160575) | Coastal seawater microbial communities from Marineland, Florida, United States - SWA TP2 #1 | ecosystem: Environmental > Aquatic > Marine > Coastal | place: USA: Florida | collected 2016-08-14
GAGGAGGAGGAGGAGGAGGAGGAGGAGGAGGAGGAAGTGGTGGTGGTGGTGGTGGTGGTGTGGCGAGAGGTACGGCGGCGCATGGACCCAAGTCTCGGTATGGAGCTCGCACGTGCCAGGACCCGACTGCTTTGTGTGATTGGCAGGTGCGTGGTGTGGGGTGCGGGGTGCGGGGTGCGAGGCTTGTTCGTGGTGCGGGTGTGTGTGTGCAACGGTGCGTTGTAGTGGGCGTTCACACTGACTGTGTGGTATGTGTCTTGGATGGTGATGTCTCTGTCTGCATGCCTGTCCATGGCCCAACACCTCGACCTCCCCGCGTGCATACCCGACCCACTCTACCTGCCGATGTGCCCACGATGCGTGCTTGCACCTTTTGCACATCATGATCGTAACGCCACCCCTTCCACCTCACCTCACCTCACCTCACCTCACCTCAACTCGCCTCAACTCACCTCAACTCACCTCAACTCACCTCACCGTACTTCACCTTCCCTCACACACCTACCTGCGTGGTCCACCCCTAGGTGAACGCGCTGCTCTCCGAGGCTGAAACGGGGGATGGCGTGGAACACCGCGGCATGGAAGACACCATCCGCGTGTCCCGCCACGACATGAAGCTGTTGGTGCGCGCGCGCGTGCTCCCCGCTCGTCAAGCGCCGAAGGTGTGGGACGCGCTCATCCTGCGCAGCAAGCTCCACGCCAAGGCCCCACGGCATGCCGCCTGTGACGCTGCTGCCCTGGCTGCGGCCGTCGGGGTGAGGACGACTGACACAGGCGGTCGCGGTAGCGGTCGTGGCGGCGGCGGCGGCGGCGGCAGTGGCGGTGGTGGAGCTGGCGCAGCGGGGGACCCATCCGGTGTGGCGGGTGTCATGGAGGGGCGGCGGGGGGGTGGGTACGGCCACACGAGTGGCGGTGGCTTCACCTTCACCCTGCCCCCGAGCCCCGCGTGGTTTGCCCGCACCATGTTCCACTCCATGAACCTGCTGGCAGCAGCCGTGTACGCGCTGGGCCTGTGTGCCTACGCCGTGTTCCTGTTCCTGGTGTGGCAGTCGGGTTGGGTGGTGGCCACCGCCTCGGCCGCGCTGGCCGTCGGCATGTACGTCTCCGCGACCGTGTTCCTGTCCTCGCCGCGCTCCCGCCTCCTTGGCGCCGCGATCCTGCTGGGTCCCGTGGCGTTGTCGCCGGTGGTGGTGCTTGGCGTGTTCAAGGGCGTGGGGGTGTGGCGGTGGAACACCACGCGGGCACACCGGCGGCTGCTGCGGCGGGCGTGGGCGCTGGTGGGTGAAGCCAGTCAGGCGCTGGGCGACGACGTCAGTGCGGCGGGCGGTGACATGGTGGCGTCGCATCCCATGCGTGTGCTGCTGCGTGCGTGTGGTGGCGCCGTGTTCCGGCTGCTGGATGACATCGCCACACGCAACATCCCTGCCCGGGGCCATGTCTTCCTCACGCTGGCGTTCGGTGCCGCGATTGCCGTTGGTGCGGTTGCTGCTTCCGTGGTGTCGTTCCCGTTGCACTATGCCTCCATCTTTGCGGCGGGGGCGTGTTGGGTGTGGAGGTGCGTTGCTTGCCGCCATGATGGCTGTGGGGGTGTCTGCGATGTGTGTTGTGCCGGTTACACCGTGCTTGGCGTTGGTTGCTTGCCTCATGTTGGCCACCTGTGCCGGTTGCCGTCCGCCCATGTCTGTGTGCCGCCGTGTGCGTGTGTCTGTGTGTGGTGCTTTGTCGGGGTATGCCTGTTTGTGTGCGCGCGCGCTTTCGCAGTGCGTCGTCATACACATACGCCCGTGGCTGGGTGCCCCAACGCCGCTACATCCCGACGTGGCTCTACAGCGAGGCGCTGTACGCCCTCGCCCTGGCTGCCTCCGCACTGCTGGTTCCGTCCATCCGTGACGTGCCGTCGTGGCGTGTCGGCCAGCTGTTTGTGGCCTCCGGCGTGGCCACCTGTGCCGTCCCGGCCCTCCTGGCTGACGCAGTGTCGGGGTTCACCCTCGTGTCCGCGTTGAACGCGCTGCATACACGCGTCGCTCAGCGCCGGCGCCAGCGGCGCGCTCGAGACCGAGCTCGAGCCCGAGCCCGAGCCCGAGCCCGAGCCCCAGGAACCCGAGGAACCCGAGGAACCCGAGGAGCCCGAGCCCTGTCGGCCCAAGAGGGGAGAGCGATGGGCCCCCCGAGAGGTGCGCTGCCCTCGCCACTCACTGGCCGTGGTGGCACCCACCCGGCCGCGGCCGCGGCCGCAGCGGATCCACGCCGCCTCCGCCAGCACCAGGTGCGCCCACACCAGCAACGGCGGCAGGCGCGAGGTGCTGGGACAACCGGGACAACTGGGAGTGCTGTGCATGCGGGGGGTGCGACTGCCAGACGGCTGCCTGCGCACCTCAGCGGCGGTGAGGAGGGCGTTGCGTCTGGTTGGGTGCCGCGGGATGGTGGTGCCAACGGTGAGCCACAACAGCAGCAACAACAACAACAGCAGCAGCAGCAGCCGCAGCAGCAGCAGCAGCAGCAGCAACCCAATGGGGCTGGCTCCCATGTGCGTGCACCCAGCCCCTGGACCGATCGCTCCCCGTCTCCGTTCCGCTCCCCTTCGCTCCCCCCATCGCCGTCCCCAATTCCTTTCGCGCCCCACACCGGCACCTTGGACGTGTCGCCCGCGAAAAAGGAAGGCGAGGTGACGTTGGCGCAGTCCCCACGCACAGCCGCACTTCCCTCGCCCTTCGTCCATGCCTCCGCCACCGCCGCCGCCGCAGCCACCGCCGGCCGTGATGGTGGTGGTAGTGGCGATGATGGTTCCCCCCGTGGAGACGCCACTCCTTCCCCCGTCGTGCCTCGACTCGTTACCCTGGTGGATGCCCGACCGGTGCTGGAGTTGCCAGACGAGGCGGCCACAGGTGTGGATGTGGCCACGCTGACGCGCAGGGGTGATGACGACGTTGACGATGACGATGACGATGATGACGACGAGGCTACGGGCTCTTCATCTTCCAAGGAGTCACGCCGCATGGCCAGCGTGACCTGGCGTGAAGACCTCGCCACCCTGGCCTACGTGGTGATGAACTGCGCGTGCCTCGGCTTGGGGGTGGTGTGGGGTGAGTGGGAGCTGTTGCCGTGGGCCCTAGTCGGCCTCTTCGTCAGCGCCCTGCACATCGGCACGCGCTACCTCGGCGTGCAACTCGCGGTGGGCCTGTACGCTGTCACCCTCTCGGTGGCCCTGTCCTCCGGGCGCTCGCCGTTGTGGCAGCCGCTGGTGGCGGCCTGGACACCGCGTGTGGACCGAACGTTGCTGGCCTGGATGGCGGACGCCCTGATTCGGCTGCCGCTCACCGTGTTTGGCCTCGTGTCCATGCTCACCGCCGCCACAAACTGGCTCCGTGGTGCCGGCGCCGGGACGCAGGCGTACCTTGTGCGAGCCGTCGTGTACCTCGTCGGCGTCACCATCGACGTCCTGCAGCTGTACGAGCCCTCCCCGGTGGTGGCCTTCGCCATGTCCATGTTCTCGGCGTTCTGCGTCGTGCTGACGGTGGTGCCCCAAACCACGCCGCCGGCTGCTGCCATGACACCCACCCCGACGTCCCACATGGTGGCAGCGACCACGTCGCCGTCGTTGTCGCCGTCGTTGTCGCCGGCAGCCGCCGCGCGCTTGGGGTTGGTTCGCACGCCTTCTGCAGGCGGCTTCCCACCTAGTGCAAGCCGCCCGCGCCGGGAGCCGTCATTGGCCACTACAAGTGACATCGATCGCACGGCGGGGTACACACCGGCGGCCTTCCCGCGGCGTGATCGATGGGAGAACCCGCGTGATGTCACACCACGGGATGATGCAGACGGTGATGGTGAGGGTGATGGTGGCGTGGGTGTGGGTGTGGGTGTGGGCGTGGGTGGTGCTGGTGTTGGTGTTGGTGTTGGTGACGCAGCGGGGGCTTGGAGTGAAACAAGACGCGACGCGGGGCGTCGTGTCCCCCTACGCGGCGAGGATGATGGAACACATGGTACACGCCCACCTCTGCACTCTCACACCAGTGTTGGTCACTCCGACCACATGGTGCCACAGCCCCGCACCCCAATGGGGGGAGGGGTCGCAGGAGGGGTCGCAGGAGGAGGAGGACAATACGCGCGTGTGTCCCCGCGACTCCCCACACGACGAACGGCAATGCACGCGCCGTCACCCGGCGGCATGTCGTTTGGCTCCGTCGCCACCGACGCCACCTCGCCATCCATCATGGGTGGGGGTGGTGGAGGCGCCGGGGGGGCACCAGCGGATGTCTTGGCGTGGCTCACGGGTGGCGCCTGGACGTGGGCCCGTGTGGAGGAGGTGCAGCAGTCACTCCCGTCGTTAACGCGCGGCCGTGCCTTTGGCCACGCTGTGTTGCGTGTGTTTTGGTGCGCCACGATCGGGTTTCGGCTGGCGGTGGCCTCCACCAGCTCCCACCTGGAGTTCCTGGTGGGCTTGTCGCTGCTGTTGTGGGGCTTGATCGAAGCCGCTTCGTTGTCCGCGTGGATGGGGATTGGTGGTGGCGTGACCGCGCTGCTGGCGTCCATTTCCGCCAGCTCCGAGACAGTGGTGCTATGGTGCATGTTTTGTACGTCCGCTGGGGTTTGTGACGTGGGTACAGGTTCCCAGCTGACTGTCTTGTGTGTGTGTCCTGTATGTATGTATGTATGTATGTATGTATGTATGTATGTATGTATGTATGTATGTATGTATGTATGTATGTATGTATGTATGTATGCGTCCTGTATGTGGTCGGTACCATCGTTGTGTTTGTTTGTTTTTTTGGTTATGTGTTGGCGACGCTTCCATGCCACATGACGTTGTGGTGGCAACAGCTCTCTACGTCACCATCACACGTGTGCTGGTTCAGAAATTCCGACTGAGCCCTTTGTCAATTGCAGTCTCTGTCCTGGCGTTTTGCACTGGTGCGTTTGTTCCCTCGTGTGTGTTCCTTCACCACTCTCGCGAGCCAATGCCTTCTCACGCTGACCATTGCCTCGCTGCTGAACATGTTTGTGACCCACAACAGTGCTGGTTACGACAGGTGGCTGGCTCCAAGCCCACAGTGACGACGTCGCTCTGTGGATACCAGCCCCCGTCGTTTGGCTGCTGACGGCTGGTGCCAACGCTTCGTCACCGCGTGTGGAAGAGCGGCTGTTGGCAATGCTTGTGTCTGCCGCGCTGCAATGGGCTGGAGGCGTGGTTTCCAGTCCTTCTATTGGTCTCATGGGCGTTCTTGGGGCCATGCCGGCTGTGTAGGCTTTGTCTTCTTCGTATGAACGGTGTGCTGCGCGCTGCTGGATGTCGTGTTTCGTGGTTCTGTATTGGAAATGACAACACATCAAAAAATATTTCTCAACAGCTCAAGCAATAAATTACTCCCGACTTGAGCAAACGCGATGCGAACAAACGACTGCAAACTGGTAAATACTTCGACACTTGGGGGAGGCCAACACTTTCTCGCAGTGAAGCGAGACGACAAGGTGCTGATAGCCCGAACACGACGTGCTGTTGCCCTGCACTGCTCAAAACCGGCGAGAGGTGGGAATCGACCTCGCAGTCTTCATGGAGAACGAAGACTGCGAACACCCCAATCACGAGACACACTCGAGGTCAGACACCGCCAGTGGGATAGCAGTCGCCGTGCGGACGTACCACACGCTGAAGTGACAAATGCGAAACGGTTTGCGACAAGTGCTTCGGAGAAACGTGCGAACACCTGTCGGCCTTGGCTTTGCCAAAGCGGAACGATGGGGACTTTTTGGTCTTTCCACCCAGGTTGTAGTAGTCCATGTCCATGGACTGCGTCCTTTCCAACTCCCTGGGTGGTGGAACTGCTTCTCGACCACGCTTCTCAGCCTGCAAAGCAAAAGAGAACGTGTTGGCGCGTCGGTACCGGTTCACACATCCACACATCCACACATCCACACACACACACACACACCACGTGCAACATGCCATCATGGCACCTTTTGCAAGCACAACTCGTGGCGCGCATACCTCAGCGATGAAGGCAGGGCTTTCTCCTCGTCGTGTGCCAATCGTGACGCCGCCCTTTTTCCAGTTCGTTGGTGAATGATACGCACCGGGTCCCAACTCGGGTCGATTCAGCACTTCCGTGTGCCCATGCATCATGGACCCGGCTGGCGGCCGATGCTGCGGGACGTAGCGGTGGCGATGAAGATAGTCCAAGTTGTGTGACTTGTCGAACACCCGTGACCGCACGTGCGCCATTTTTCCCAGAGGGTGGGTGTAGGCTGTGGCCATCATGTTTCCCGCCCCTCGAAGATTCGGCAGCGACCGGCACGCATCCAGAGACACCTTGTCCTGGCGACGTGTGCGCGGTGTGAGAAACTTCACACCCCACTGCGGGTCACGCTTGTCGTACAGCACACGGTTCAAGCCACGTGCGGTGCGGTGGGATGCGCCGTGTCGCATCTCAAGGTACGACCGCGGTGAACCGTACGTGCCCTCGTCGAGGCGGCTCCGTGCTTTGTTGGATCGCCGTCCTCGCACTCGGCGTGGCGTCATCGGCGACTCCTCCGCCCTTGGTTCCGCGGCGCAACGGGCGAGGGAAGGGAGACGCAAGCGCTCCCGCAACGCGGAATCCACCGGCTGCCGTTTCGGGCTGCGGTGGCGGGGCATCGCTAGCGCCTGTCCGCACGCAGCAGTGTTGTGGGCGCGACGGCCGAATGGAGGAACCTGGGTGTGCAATAAGCAACAACGCGGCGTGTCGCAGCGAGGGGGTGGCACGGAACGAGGAGGCGTGCGTTCCGGGGCGTTGGCTGCGGAAGAAACAAGAAGCTGCGGCAGTCGGTTTCGGAAATTTTGGGGTCCAGCACACCCCGTCATTCCATTTTCACACAACACTGTTTTTTCCACGCGGTTTCATGACGTCAGCCCTGCGCTCAGGTGGCCCCGCACCCCGGCGGTGGTACCCACAAGCTCCTCTTTCGTTTCACGCACAGCGGGCACCACCGTGCAGTCAGGTGCGACGCACTCGTGTGGTGGCCCGGGAGCTCTGTCGCGTTGTGGGGATGTGGCTTGCCAGTTTTACAGGGCTGCTGTGGGCCACAGCACACAACTTTTGCTGCCAAATCCTGATGCGTGGTGCACACAACTCGAGGCGGCAAAGCTAAAGAACGGGTGAAGGAGAGAGATGTCGGAGAAGCCACATTTTGTTCATATCGATACGACAACCAACCCAGGTTCTGCTCTCAGCTTACATGCCAGCACTCAGCCTAACAGTGACTTGGTGACGCCGCCAGCCAGGCACTTCATCAGCCAGAGCATCCTCCTCCTCGTTGAAGGCGCGAACATGCCTCCACCGCAGAACGGCACCGAGACCCCCGTACCCATCGCAGAAGGTCTCGGTGTCCGCATCTCCGCGTGCTATGAGCTGCACCTCGAAGTGGAAGGAGCCTTCGGACAGCCATTGGACAATGGGTTGCTGCTTCACCACCGAGAAGCGCTCGCGAGAGGAGCAAGTCGGCAGCTCTGGCTCCAGCTCCGCCTCCGGCTCAGCTTCCGTGGTCGGCGACACAGACGCTTCCGCCTTGGTCTCGCTGGTGGCGTCACCACATGGTGAGGAAGGGGGAGTGACGACAACCGGCGAGGCCGGCGGCGACAGGTCTCGAGCAGCAGCAGCAGCAGTCGCAGCAGCAGCAGTCGCAGCAGCAGCCACAACACACGCAGGGACGAGTGGTACGCTCATCGACGACTCTGAGTCCGACGATGTGCTCGTAGAACAGTCGGCAGTTTGGTTGTCGACAACAACCAACGGCGCTGTGCGAGCCGTGACGGCGGGTGGCGCAGGCGCAGGCGCAGGTGCAGGCGCAGGCGCCGCAAACGAAGGAACGAACGCAGCCACCGCGGGGTTGAACACTGGGGCTGAAGCCCGCAACACACGTGTCGCAGGAGCAGGAGCAGGAGCAGGAGCAGGAGCAGGAGCAGGAGCAGGAGCGGGAGCAGGAGCGGGGACAACCGCCGCGCTCTCACTTGAGTCGACGGTTGCACACTGCTTCGTTGCCTCGCCCTTCGTTGCCTTGCCCTTCGTTGCCTTGCCCTTCTTCGACTTCTTCTCAGACTTCTTCTTGGCCTTGGCCTTGGCCTTGTCCTTCTTTGACTTCTTTGACTTCTTCTTCTTCTTTCCGGACTTGGAGAGACCGTGCTGGCGGCGCCACTTGCGTCGCTCACGCTTGGACATCTTCTTGGCGTCGCTCCACCCGGTGGTGTCCAGCAGAAGCGATGCCGCCACAGCGCGCACCGCCGCGGCCGTCGCCTGGTCGGAGCTGTCGCCGACGAACACATCGTGGGTCGCGCCCGTCGTCTTGTCCAGGATGGAAATGCGTTGGCCAGTGTAGTCCTTCGCCACCAACACGGTGTCCGCAGCGCCCACTTGCATGGCGTTCAGCGTGTCCTGCACCCCAAAGCACACCAGGCCCGTGTCCGCGCGCATGTGCTCAAACACCCCGCGCACCGCACGGCGGGACGCTGCACCCACCATGGCCGTGCGGTCGTCCTGGGACACAGCGATGGCCTCAGCGAGCGCCGGCGGCGTGCCACGCCGACCTCGGGAAGCCGTCCCCACCGCGTCGTGCTTGGTGTCGTACACGCCGACGACACAGTGGGCCAAGGCTCGGTGCAGCACCGGGCACCGGGCCAACAGGGTCTTCACCGCCGCCTTGCCCGCAATGACGACGCCGGTCACCGCAGGCGTGCAGTTGTCGTTGCCCATGAAGTGCTCGTTTGCCTGCTCGGCCACGCGCTTCACCCAGCCCGCCTCTTGCTCGTCGCGCAGCCGACCGAACCGAGGCGCGGACTGCCCACCCCGGCGCGTCCGGCCCTTGACGGTGGAGTTCATGGTGCCCAGCACGTGGGCGGAGGCGCCTTGGGCGGTGCCAAACATGGCGTTGGTGCCGTCGACGACCACCACACCAAACACGTCGGTGGCCTCGGCCATGTCCTGCAGGCTGCTCACATCCAGGGCGCTGCCGCATGTGTACACGCGCTTGGTGAGCTTGTGGGACGGTTCAAAGCACGCAATGAGGCCCTCTTGTCCAGCAAACAACGCCAGGCCGTTGGGCGGGAGCTGCATGCGCCGCAGAGAGACGGCGCGTTGTATGGCACGCAGCCCGTTTTGCACGGAGGCACGGTTAAACACGCGACTTGATGTTGATAGACACGGCCGCTTCGGTCTTGAGGAACGAAGTCAAGGTGGCTACATCATACCCCGCAGGGACGAGCAGCGTGATCAAGCTGGTTCCGGGCTTCATGACTCGAACCTGCTCCAGCTCGCGCACAACTGGAGCAAGACAGTCTGGGGTCACACGTGACGCATCCACAGAAAGCACAATCGAGGAGGAATGCATTGTTGAGATGATGGAGGGTACTGAAGCAAGGAGAGATCCAAAGCAAAGGCACAGAGGAGTTCGGAACAACAACAGTTGGTGGGGTTTCGAGGGCTGGAAGGGAAGTGATGTGGAAGCTGCACCGCACCAGCACATAGGCAAATTCCGGGTGCGCAAGATTCCCAAGCAACCAAGGAAGCTTCGATGTGTATTTTCAGAATTGTACACGAAATGGTGCCACACGTGCGCACGCGCTACTTCTTCGCGGTGGAACCTTTGTAGTTGTCCTCTTGCCAAATGAGGACATCCACCTCGAAACACAGCTGCATCTTGCTCTTGTCTCCACGCACCGCGCGAGATATCATCTTGGTCAGGTTGCGTGTTTCCCCTCCACCCGCGGTGGCTCTGTCACGCAGCAGTCTGTATACACGGTCGAACGTCTCCTGGCCAAGTCCCTGGATGAGGCGCGAACGCAGCGCCGCATTCAGCTTGCCTACACCTGTGCGGCTCATGGGTATCTCCTCCATTTGGCCGCCGTCTGAGTTTCCCGCCGCATGGGCAGCGTGCTTACTCTCGCTGGCCACCGACGCCACGTCCTCTTCTTCCCCGTGCACAAACCGTCCCACCTCTTGCATCACCAAGTTCAGGTCGTTGGCATTGCTGGAACGTAGTACAAACACACACCGGTGAACATCACACACTTTCACACATTGCCTGCCACACAACAAAAAAAGAGCGTGAAGCGCGTACCCGTCGCCCGTGTCAGCCGAAGTAGACTCGAAATCGTCCTCGAAGTCGTCGTCGTAGTCACTCTCAAAGTCGTCGTCGCTGTAGTTTGTGCTCACGGAGTCGTCCGACATAAAGTCAGTGTCGCCTAGCGTCCCTGCACCAGCGTCACCCATGGAACCAGCACCGGTGCCCGGTCCGGCGCCCGACGAGGATGCACCCGTTGGCGTCGCCACCATGCGGTTGATGGGAGGAGTGTTGCGTCGTGACACCGTGCGGCGCGGAGCCGGCGACCCGATGGCCACCCCACCCCCACCCCCACCCCCACTCCCGCTCCCGCTCCCACTTCCACTACCTCGCCGTGAAGCACCCTCCAAGACCCCCCGGGCGGTGCGAGGACCACCCACCGGCGTGGAAATGCCCCGGGCTTGACCAAGCTCGGCCGTGGCGGCGCGTCGGTGCTTCGCAGTGATGCTGCGACGCCCCGACGGCACCTTGGAGCTGCTGGCACGTCGTACGCTGTCAGCTGCGCCACCTGGCGCAGCGGCGCCGCCGGTGTTGATGTTGTAGCGCCCAGAGGACTTGATGGGTCTGTCCTCGTCGATGCGCGCGCGCCTTGCTGCTGCAGCTGCGCGCGCCCCCGACCCTGCTGCGCCGCCATAGTCGCCTTCGTCGTATGGAAACGCGCCGGGTGTGTCGGCTGGAATGTGGTACCGGCCAGAGGCGGTGATGGGGACATCATCACCGGCTGACATCCGTGAGGACGGCGTGGAAGGCACGCCACCACCACGGCGCGACGACGGCCGAGGTCCGTACGGGCTGTGTTGCGCGTGCAGCGTTGGCAGAAAGTGGTCTGCGGGTGCATCCCAATCCCCACCGCCACTGCCGGCCCTCCGAGGGCTTCGTCGTGGCTCGCGGTCGTAATCCCGATCACGGTCTCGGGTATGGTCACGGTCCCTGTGACGAGGACGCTCGTCGTCGCTCCAATCCTCGCGGGTACTGTGACGACTGCGCCCACGCCCACGGTCACGGTCCCTGTCCCGATCGCGGTCACGGTCCCTGTCATAGTCATCATAGTCACGATCGTAGCGGTCACGGTCACGGTCACGATCATAGCGGTCACGATCGCGGTCACGGTCACGATCACGGTCACGGTCACGGTCACGGTCGCGGTCACGGTCGCGATCACGATCACGATCACGGTCACGGTCACGGTCACGGTCGCGATCACGATCACGGTCGTAGTCACGGTCGTAATCATGGTCCCTATCACGCAGGTCTTCGCGGCCGCGCCGGTCAGCACTGCCACGCCGCCGAACGAGCGGAGACGACTTGGAATTCTTGCGCAGCAGCGTATCACCTGTCGACAGAAACTGGTCCATTGTGGGTCGGAACTGTTGGTCTGCACGCTCCCGAGCCTTGGCTTTTTCTCTTGCGGCTTCCTCCCTTGCGCGTCGCAACTTTTCCTCATACACACGCTGCTTCTCCCGCTTGCGTGCGGCCAACTCCTCGCGAGGATTGCGCCGGCGACGCCCGTACTCATCATCTCCGTGCTTGCCGCCATAGTGCCCATCCTCTCGACTGTGGTGGTGATGGTGGTGGCGCCGGCGCTCTGAGTGTTGTTGTCGCGTCTTGGCCACCGCTGTGCGAAGGGCTTCTGCAAGTGGCTTCCCCATGGTTCCACCTGAACGCTGCAGTCCTTCCATGTGCTTGCGCACAAACGGCAGGTTCAATATCTCGTCAATGTTGTACCGGTCATCTGGGTTCTTGGACAGCAAGTTGGACACAAGTGCGCACAGCGGCTCACTGTAACCAGTGATGGGAGGCGCGGTTTCTTGGACAATCTTGAACACAAGGCCGAGCAAGTTGTTGGCATCGAAGGCGTGTTTCAGGGTGCACATCTCGTACAAGATGCACCCCACGGCCCAAAGGTCAGACTTGAAGTTGTATGCCTTGTTCTCACAAACCTCAGGCGACATGTAGTAGGGTGTGCCGACCACTGTCTTCGCCTGCTCCAACGTGTTGTCCAATACACGGGCAATGCCGAAGTCCCCAAGCTTCACCACATTGCCTTCACACAAGAAGATGTTGCTGGTTTTCAAGTCGCGATGGAGGATGTGTTGACGGTGAATGTATCGCACACCAAGCACCAACTGAACAAACAGGTCCATGATTTGCTGCGCAGGAAGGAAAACAACAAGGTGAGTGGACAGAGACAACGCGTGCACCCTGCTGTGCATGAGTGTCTCGTACCTCTTCTTCCAACTTTTGCTCAGCTTTTGCACAGGCCTTGATGAGATGTGCAAGGTCACCACCTGAACAATACTGCATCACAATATGCAGAACGTTGCCCTCCACAAAGCTCTCGTAGTACTTGACGACGTTGGGGTGCTCCAGCCGTTCCAACAAGAGCACCTGCACACCGCCCACAACATCCATCATGAAACTTGCCACAGTACTCCACAGGAGCCTGCAGACCACGAACCTCTTGACCGGCTGATCGTCGTTCTTCTTCTGACATCTCAGCAATGGGAACCTTCTTCACCACCAGCTTGCGGCCAGTGGCTTTTTCCACGACGAGGTGAGCAGCGCCATAATTCCCACGCCCAATGATCTTGAGTTGCTCAAAGCGATCCATGACACTGGCTGGGAGAGCAACACACTAGCTGTGCTGACTGCAGCGGGAACACGTGGTTCACCACTGTGCCTTGCAGTGGAGTCCACAGCACGCGTGCGACGGTCCAAGTCTTCAACGCGTGGAACAAATCAACACACGCTCGCTGCGTGCGAGCACGACGCCACCATGTGAAACGTGTGCCAATGCCAAAGGGACACGCCCAACCCCAGCAGCGGCGATGCGCTGCGGTGATTGAACCTGGTACAGCAGGCACACTGGACGCAGCAGCTGTTGGGCCCTGCGGCTGGCGGCGCAATGCGTGCGTGTGAGAGATGCACCAATCGGATCTCTCAAAGCTCAGGCGGCAGAAACGCCATTATTGCTGATGAATATACATACATGTTATGTCATTGTGGTTATGTCGTCTGATGTGAATGATTCGCATTTTTTTGTGTGGGCTCCGACCACGACTGGCGTGCGTGCTGGTCGCGGCTGTTGTTGTGTGTCTCCTTGCTTGTGCCCTTTGTTGCGACGGTCTGTTACCATGGTACGTCCTCATGCCGGGTGGCATACGAGTAATGCATCGCTTGCGATTGTGTGTGGGAGGGAGGGGCTTGGTCGGGGCGCTGGTGTGGCACAGCCGGCATGCGAAGCTGCGAGGCACAGGCGGTGCTGCTTTCGCTTGCGCACTCGCCTCGCGTCTTCAGCTGCCCCAAGTGCATGTGCAGCTTCCTAGCGTCCCGCACTTGCGCTGGCCATTTGCGTTCACCTCCCTCTTTACACGCGCGTGTTGCTGATTCGTTCGTCATGCATTCTTTGCCGGCCATCTCTCACCATCGCCTTGCCTGTGTGTGCAGTCGCTTCACCAACCCGCCAACTTCCAGCACATTCTGCGTGTTCTGAACACGAACGTTGATGGTCGCCGCAAGATCATGTTCGCCCTGACCGCCATCACTGGTGTGGGCCGTCGTCTTTCGAACCTTCTCTGCAAGAAGGCCGATGTCGACATGAACAAGCGGTGAGTTCCTCAGTGCTTGTTTGCGTTTCCTTTTGTGTTTGCACGGGGCCATCAAGCGGTGGCCATGCCCTGGGGTGGACGCTGTGTTTGGACGCTGTGATTGGTTTGCGGGCTTGTGATTCGGTGGTTCCCCGTCTCACGTTGTGGCTGGTGCTTTGTGTATGCCTTCAGTGCCGGCGAGCTGACCGAGGAGGAGATCACCCGCCTGGTGGGTGTTCTGAGCAACCCTCTGAACTTCAACATCCCCAAGTGGTTCCTGAACCGTCGGTGGGATATCAAGAACGGTGGCTACACCCAGGTGTTCTCCAGCCAGCTGTCTGGCAAGCTTCGTGAGGACTTGGAGCGCCTCAAGAAGATGCGGGCCCACCGTGGTCTGCGCCACTACTGGGGCCTGCGCGTCAAGGGCCAGCACACAAAGACCACCGGCCGTCGTGGCACCACCGTCGGCTTCGACCGCAAGAAGTAAGCTCGTTACGCATGACCTGCGGGCTGCGGTGTTGTTGCGTTTCGTGTCGGCGTGCATGTTCTTGGTCACTCGTCTTGGCCTTCATGGACTCGGTGCGTGCGTGATTCCCTCGTGGTCTACGGCCTCGAGCGAGGCGCCTCGACGCAATTGTTGAAGGTTCCCTTGTTCGGCCTCGGTTGGCGATTGGGTGGATAGACTTGGAGCACAGCACAGGAGAGAGATTGTGGGGTTCTTTCTTGACACATCCTCTTGTGTCAGTTTGGACGGCCGTGGTGTGTGCGCTAGGGTTGGGTGTTCGAGACATTTCTTCTTGTCGGAGCGCTTGTAGACGCGTCTGGCAGATGTGGTGCGGCTTGCCATCCAACACTACACTCACACTTCAGCGAAACACCGATTCATTGTTCTGCTCTGCAGCCTGTGTGTGTGTGTGTTTTTGCATTAGTATGTTGGGTGGTGCCTTCACGGTTGTTTCTACGTGGATTTTTCTACGGGAAGCAGGTGTATCCTGGCACAAGCAATCGCACACGTCAAAGTCGGCATACCAGTCGGTGCGCACACACACACAACGAACCCCATAGACTCCCCCCTTGTCGGAGGGAGTTCTACACGGATAATCTGATCGCGACCTGAGGCATACCAAGCACACAATGAGAGTCACATTGTCATTAGTCACTTGGCACTTTCAAAACTAACGCGACCACAGGGCGGGTTGCCAAACCTGTTGTGTTGCCACGCCGCTTCACAACGACAGCGATGACACGGTCCAAATTGTGGCGCACCACAGAGACAACCGATGCCATTCCGGACGAATTGAGTGCGTGAGCACTGCCAAAGCTTAGCACCACGTCACCTTCTTGCAGGCCCGCACGTGCGGCAAGCCCACCTGGGGTGATCACATATCCAAAGCAAAGCGGGTGGTGTGAGACAAACACACACACACACAATCACACACACACACAATCACACACACACACAATCACACACACACACAACACACACACACACACACACACACACAACACACACACACACACACACACAACAGGTTCTTACCTGCAGCGACGGCATTCACACGCGCAAAGGGCGGTGTGTCCAACGTCATTGCCGGAAGCTGTCCAATACCTCCAGCTTGCCCCTTTGCCAGCACACGCACAGCATTATCTGTGCGTGCGAAACTCGCAGGTTGCACGGGGCTGCTGCCAGCTGCTGCTGGCGCTCTTGGTTGCTGCGTGGCAGAGACAGGAGCGGCGGCTTCTCGCGCACTGGTCTTGGCGCGGAGCTCCTTTCGCTGTCTTCGCACTTCAAATACAAGAGGGAGGAGTTCCTCTATTTGCTTCATGACCGCCATGTGGTCAGTTTGCAAGCAGGCCAGGCGGTGTCGAATGGCGCGGATGTGCATGATGTCGATGTCGGCACGGGGAAACCCATCCGGAGTCATCAAGTTGCCATGTGGACCAAGGTCTCCCAATTCATCATGGATTGCCACCACTTCGGCCTCAATTTGAGCCTTGGTGGCCATCGCGGCTTTCAGCCTAGCTTCAACATCATCACTCGTGCCCCTTGTCTCATTTGATTCCCGTGGCACAGCATCCAGGCTCGTGGCAACAGTGCTTGTGCCAGCACCAGCACCAGCACCAGCACCAGCACCAGCACCAGCGCCAGCACCAGCACCAGCGCCAGCACCAGCACCAGCGCCAGCACCAGCACCAGCGCCAGCGCCAGAACCAGAACCAGAACCAGAACCAGCACCAGCGCCCACACCAGCACCAGTGCCAGCGCCAGTGCCAGCACCAGTGCCAGTGCCAGTGCCAGCGCCACCATCTATCCCATCGCACCGATCAGTGCCAACAAGGGGAGCTCTACTGCCTGTTTCATGACCTGTGTCCATGGTGCTCGTGTCGCTATCGTGTCGCATGGAACAAAGTGCGAGAAAATGTATCATCATGGGTTGTCATGCAGAATGCTCAGGCGCTTCAACAAGCGCGCGAACACCCCGCTCATTCGGTTGTGTGCGGCGAGTTGCTGTGGAACATGTGAGAGCACTCTATCTCCTGCTACGAGACGAACCATACCATTGTGTACCTGCGTGTGTGAGAAGAAAGGTACCACTGCCACTCGCCATGCACCGCCAGTTTGAGGGCTAGGTCACCATGTCATCGACGAAGTGCTGGGTGTTCGGTGTTCTGGCCGCGGTCGTTGTGCTCTACGTTGCTGTCATTGTGACCCGTTCACCTGCCACGCATTACGAGGTATAGTGTGATGATGTGTGCCTTGTGCTTGTGCCGATGGTGGCGGTGCCGCGGTTGCTGCTCCAATGTTCCTGCGGCTTGTGCAGCGGCAACTGTGCGCCCACATGGTCTCATGCCCACCGCTGCCGCAGGTGCTCGGGGTTCCCCAGAACGCCGATACACGAGCCATCAAGAAAGCCTTTCGAACAGCTTCTCTACACTCTCACCCGGTGCGGTGTTCGTTGTGGGTGTGTGCCCGCTTGCATCGCTCATCCATTCACCGTGTGACATGGCGTCGCTGGTCACAGGACAAAGCGCTGTCCGCCAGCTGGCTCGATAAGCTCGTGCAGCTTGTCAGTTGGGGCGAGAAGGCCAGCCAGGCCACGTTTGTGCGACTTGTAAAGGCGCGAGAGGTGCTCCTGGACCCAGAGAAACGGCGCATGTACGATGCGGAGCTTGCCACCAGGGCTGTGGCGCGTGCACGACAGCGGGCGCGGTGGTGGAGCGCTGTGCTCGAGGAACCGAAGCGGTACTTTTCTCTTGCAGAGGCCGCGATGCCGCACGCGTGGACGCTGTGGCACGTGCTGTTTGGGTTGGCGGTGTTGGCGACGCTGGTGGACTGGGTTCTGCCCATGTGCAAAACCTGCGTGGTGGCGGTCTGTTGCTGTCGTCGGTCGCGGCAGCCCCGCGCCTTCGCGGGTCGCGGCGTGGGACTCACAGCAACAGCAGCAGCGACTGCGACAGCAGCAGCGACTGCGACAGCGGCAGCGACTGCGGCAGCAGCGCCGAGTTCGTCTTCCGTGGACTCTATTCGAGATGACATGCAACGTGCCCGTGAGCGTCAACAGGCTGCATACAGCGCCAGCATTGTCCCGCAGCCCAAGCAGCGGCGAAGGCGTCGCCGGTAGCTCTCGGTGTGTGTGTTCTGAGCGCGTGTGGCAGCAGTAGCATTGTGTTGAAGCGCTGGGGTTGTGTTGAAGCGCTGGGGTACAGTAGGTGCACGGTCGTACGGAAAATGAGTTATAGTATCTTGGAGTGGGATGGCATCCCATGGGAACGTGGTGCGGTGTGCCTCATGCAGAGCGCTTGGCGCCCTTGGGTGCAAGTCCCACGGCCTTGATGGTGTCCATGCTGCCTTGAATGCTTTCGGCGCTTTCCTGAGTTTGGGACGCCATCACCAGTGAGCCAGCGGACCGGGGGCAAAGCACCAACTGGAAGGCAGGGAAAAAAGGGAGAAGCAAGAAAAACAACGAAGCAAATTAACGTTGAAACGTACCTGTCGTGTGAGAGACGGGGTTGACGGGCAGTCGTCGCTCGGTTCATCTTCGGCATCGCCGGCTTGCACGTAGGCCTGGATCGAGGAGTTGAACTGGCGCAGCTGCTCGAACACCCCTGCGTCCAGCCATGACTCCATGAGTTTTATCAAGTCCCACGTGCCAGCCCATGCCTCAGGAACCAGCAGTGGGGTGTTGCTCATTTCCTGCCACAACGCGAGCGCCGTGGCTGTAAGCAACTGCTGCCCACTCGTTGCACGGCGGACGTTCACTGACGCCTCCTGGTGAGAGCGCACACCCCCCAGCATACACCCCAATGCAAAATGTGGTCAGCAACTCCCGGCACTGCAACCACGACAAGGCGAGACCACCACATGTCAGTATCGGGTCACACCTGCGCCAACGTTCGCAGCAACATGCGGTTCTTCTTCTTGTCAAGACGCGCGAGGCGCAGGGACGTTAGTTTCACTGCGGCCTGGTGGCCACAGAATAACGAAAGTGAGAGTGGACACGACACCAACACATGGATCCAAGCCAGGGACGAAACGCACCTCAAAGGATTTCAAGAACGCCTGTGGATCAGCTCGCGGATTGCTGACAGACGCAGCAACGTAAATCGCCTGCTCCAACGTGAGCTCGGTGGAGGCGGCCCCAGCTTCGTCATCGGAGTCGGATTCGTACCCACGCTTGCCTTTCCCGCGTTTGCCCCGCTTGTTGCCCTTCCCACCCTTCCCACCTCCGCCTTTGTTCCCGCGCGGCTTCTTGCCCCCGCTGCGCTGAGAGCCTTTGGTGGCGCTGGAACCTGACTCAGAGGGCAGCTGTTGGTTTGCAGACTCGACAAGCTTCTTGGCGAGGCGTTTGCGGTCGTTCACGGTGGAGCTTCCCTCGGCAAAGCTGCCTATGTCAACGTTCACGGCACGGCATTGGTCGATGAGGAGCTGGTCCATGAGGGTGCCCCCGAGGCTCGACATCAAGTGGGACGACAGTCTAGATGCCTGTGGACGCACACTTGGAGTCAGTGCCGCAACCGCGGCGCTGCGGCGTTGTGAACACACAACAATGTCATGTGTGGGTGAACGCACGAAAACTGGGGGGAGGCGGGACGCCTTAGCAGTGACTGCAGCAACACCAGACGCATAGACGATGGTGCGATGGTACCTGGAACACATCAACCCAGTCATAACCGGGCTGCCACAAG
>Ga0213833_1001245_pt1 | contig 18848 bp, 11 predicted proteins | sample SWATP21_FD_160575 | JGI IMG/M metagenome (GOLD analysis project Ga0213833, IMG submission 160575) | Coastal seawater microbial communities from Marineland, Florida, United States - SWA TP2 #1 | ecosystem: Environmental > Aquatic > Marine > Coastal | place: USA: Florida | collected 2016-08-14
TCAGCTCTCTTGGTATCCTACCCACACCTGCAGTCGCTTTTCTGGCGCAGAAATTGGACGCTCAGTTGGGCATTATGATCTCCGCTTCTCACAATCCCTTTCACGACAATGGTATCAAGATCTTTGGCCCTGGTGGTGTGAAGCTTTCCGACGAAGATGAGTTGAAGATCGAAGCTGAGCTGGCCAAAGTTTTGGATGGAAGTGCTGAGTGGCCTTCTGCTGAAAAAGTCGGAACCATCACCCGTGAATCCAATGGAACTGCGATGTACCAGGCCTTTTTGCAAGAGATTTGGCCCGCCGAACAGTCTCTCGAAGGTCTGAAAATTGTTGTCGACAGCTCAAATGGTGCTGCTTTCGAAGTGGCTCCAGCCTTATTCCGGGCTTTGGGTGCTGAGGTTGTCTCTGTCGCAGATCAGCCTGATGGTTTGAACATCAATGTTGAGTGTGGGGCAACTGCGACTAAAATGCTTCAAGAACAAGTTGTTGCTCACAAAGCTGATGTCGGTTTGGCCTTAGACGGTGATGCTGATCGTTTGATGGTGGTAGATGAGACCGGCGCTGTGCTAGATGGCGATGTTATCATGGCCATTGCTGGACCTCGTATGGCCGAAAGAGGCGTTCTTCCTGGCAATGTGGTGGTAGCCACAGTGATGAGTAATTTGGGCCTCGAACACGCATTGGCCCGTCATAACATCCGATTGGAAAGAACAGGTGTTGGTGATCGCTATGTGAAAGCCAGAATGAAAGAAATTGGTTCGACGCTGGGTGGAGAGCAATCGGGACACTTGATCTTCGCTTCGCACTCCAATACCGGTGATGGAACCATGTCTGCTGTGCTCTTTCTGGATTTGATCCACAATGCAGGGAAACCTCTGTCTGAATTGAGAAAAGAGATGGAGCGAGTCCCACAGATCACGCGTTCTATCAAAGTTCGTGAGAAGCTCCCATGGCGGGAGATCCCTGGAATCAATGAACGAGCCCAGGCCGCAGAAGCAAGATTGGGCGATGCTGGTCGTATCCTGGTTCGGTACTCTGGAACAGAGAACAAAGCCAGAATTATGGTGGAAGGACCTGATCTTGAAGTCCTGGATGAACTCGTGACAGATCTCCTGGATGCCTTTTCCACACACCTGGGTGTCTCTTAGTCTGAATTGCCTCTCTTAAGTACTTGTTTCTAAATATTTCCTCTTTTATTGCATTGCCTTTCGCCTGTTCATCCTCTATAACGCCGTATCAATAGCGTTGAAGTGTGGCTTCCTCCATATCGTTCCGGGTGATAGGTGGAAATGTGATTGCCAAAAGACTCAAACCCAAGGGATTTTGCACATGCGAATTTATCAAGATCTACTGAGATACATCATCGAAAATGGGAACGACCGTGGTGATCGAACGGGTGTTGGTACCCGAAGTGTCTTTGGCCATCAACTTCGCTTTGATCTGCAAGAAGGTTTCCCTTTACTCACCACCAAGCGAGTGTTTTGGCGTGGGATCATTGAGGAATTGCTTTTCTTCTTAAGAGGAGATACCAATACCAATGCCCTGGCAGAGAAGAAGATCGGCATTTGGAAAGGCAATACCACACGAGACTTCCTGGACAATCGAGGCCTGGACTATCCTGAAGGAGAGATGGGGCCTGGTTATGGTTTTCAGTGGAGAAACTGGCAAGGAACTTACCAGACGCTCTTTGATGAAGATGGTCAGAGGCGGATCGAAAGAAAAAAAGACGGTGTAGACCAAATCCAACGGCTTATCGATACCTTAAAAAACAATCCCAATGACCGTCGTATGCTGATTTCTGCCTGGAATGTCGGTCAATTGGATCGTATGGCCTTGCCTCCTTGTCATTACACCTTCCAATGCTATGTCAATGAAGGGAAATTAAGCCTCATGTGGCAACAGAGATCTGTTGATGTGGCTTTGGGATTACCTTTTAATATCGCGAGTTATGCTGCGCTTGTACACATTCTTGCCAAGGTGACAGATTTGGAACCTGGCGAATTGATCTTCACGGGTGGAGATGTCCATATTTATTTGAATCATATTGAGCCTTTACAGGAACAATTGGTCCGAGACCCTTTCCCGCTTCCCAAATTGAAGATCCATAAAGACCTGAAAAATATTGAAGATATCGAGCAATTGACCTTTAAAGATTTTGAATTGATTGGATACCAATATCATCCGCCCATCAAGATGCCGATGGCTATCTAAGGGCGAAAAGGAGAGTTGCAATGGCAGAGATCCCTATTCTTGGTGTTCCCATCGACATGGGAGCTGGACGAAGAGGCGTGGACATGGGTGCCAGCGCCATCCGCTTAGCGGGCTTGTCCGATGCCCTTTTGGCTTTGGGGCACGATGTATATGACCTTGGAAATGTAGAGGTCCCTGTCTTTGAAACCCTAAAGAAAGATCCTTCACATCTGGATGTCATCGCTGAGGTTTGTAACAATGTTTACAAACGCTTACAAGATGTGTCTAAGACGTGTACCCCCATCATTTTGGGAGGTGATCATTCCATCTCCATGGGGACTATCGCCGGGATGGCGAAACAAGGACGAACGGGTGTTCTTTGGGTGGATGCTCATACAGATATTAATACATTTGACACCAGCCCCACCGGAAATATCCACGGTATGCCTTTGGCCCATCTGTTGGGACAGGGGGATTCCAAATTGCTGGATATCTGGGGTGGAGGTGCGGTGATTCGCCCTGAAGACCTGGTGTATATCGGTTTACGATCTGTTGATGGTAAAGAGCGCGAGATCATCCAAGATCTTGGTATTACCGCGTATACAATGAAAGAAATCGATATGGAAGGTATGGCTACTATCGTACAAAAAGCCATCAAACAGCTTTCTCATCTGGATAGAGTACACGTGTCCTTTGATGCCGATGCTTTGGATCCTTCCATTGCGCCAGGTGTGGGAACACCTGTTTCTGGAGGCCTTTCTTATCGTGAAGCCCACCTTTTGATGGAGCTGCTACATGATGCTGAGATCGTAACCAGTTTGGATTTGGTGGAAGTGAATCCCATCTTGGATATCGAAAACCGTACTGCCAAGATCATGGTAGAGATGACTGCCAGTTTACTTGGAAAAGCCATCCTCTAACCTCCTCGTCTTTCTTAGCAGCCAAAAAAGAGGGTTCTATCCAGTCCCAGATGTGCCATGATCGGGACTTTGTCCCCTGAAAGCAATTCGAAAGAGCTGTTTTGATAAATAATCCCGGTACGATGTGCGATCTCGCCCACTGCTTTTCCGGCATTTTTGAATTGAATGCCTGCGCCGCCACCACCGATCTTCAATGGTGCACCTCTTTTTAAATCAAGGATATAGACTTTTCTACATGCAGGATCTGGTGAAGACATGTCGACAACTGCGAAGTCTCCACAAAAGTGCTGTTGATTGCAACGGAAGAGCCAGAGGTTCTTCTTTCCTCTAAGTAACTCTTTTACAAAGATCTTCTCATCATTGCGAAAAGCGAATTTTTCCACAAGTGAGTGAACGAGCGAGCGAGAGAGTGACCATTCCAGAGCAATGATTTGCTCTAAGGATTGGGTATATTTGAGCCAAAAAAATGGGATGCGAAGTACTGTAGGGCTGATGCTCCTGGCCATGAAATCCTCCAAAAGGCTTGCCTTTCCATTCCATCCTACCTTCATCATAATGATGATATCTTGGGCCAGCAACATCAGAGGACCTTCGGGCGTGTTCCGACCTGTACCAATGCAGGTATCGACTGGACCGCTGTAAATGGTGCTATCTACTCGTTAAGGAATGGATAAGACTGTGAATAATCTGATTCTCTTGTGGGGTACATCTTGTACAAAGAGATGGGACTCAACAAAGTGTTCATTGAGCCAAATGGATATTCACAAAAAGAGGACTTTCAAGAGCATTGTCTGCCTTATTCTCTAAAAAGGGTAAGTGGGTAGGGCGTTTTTGATGCTTCTAGGAGTTCATGACGTATGGAGTGGGTGGATGGTTCGCAAAAAGTGACAAAGGTGGGATTACTTTTTGCTTTTGTTTCTGTGCAGGTCCACCATGAAGATACGGTTGGCCCACTGGGAATTTGCCGCGTAAAGCTCCAGGACATCACGTGTCTGAAAGCTGGATACCATCTCATAGACTTGTTTTTGAAAGCTTTCTACGTACTCCAGATCATTGGGGTCGAAGTGGACATCCTTACTCATTTTGAAAGTCACCCGAGAATACTCAGCACTACTAAGCCCCTGGAGTCGTCTGGTGTCTGCAATGAAAAACAAGCGTTCCAGATAATGTCCGCTCTTGGGTTCTACCTGGAAATGTCGAAAAGAAGAGGGCGCGAAGACGTAGCTTTCACCGTGCTCTTCATGGACAGCTTCGCGATCAAAGACACCTGCTGTAAATCGCTTGGTTCGATAAGCTGCCTTGTCGTACTTCTCTTCATTTCGACAAAGAAAGCCTAAGTTTTCCTGGCGCATATTGAAACCTTTGATCAGGTCATTCATATTGCGCTTGGCTTCGATCATGGCCAGAACTTCAATGGGCTCTTCTGGCTTATCTGCTTTTCGGATAAGGATGTTATCGAATTCTGAACGGGCCAATCCCAGGGTCACATTGGAAAGGATACGCAGTCGGTCTCTTTCAGAAGCCTGTTCCTCTGAAGAAAGAGAGCTGTCTATAAACATAGGCAATATCTCATTATTACAGAGGTCTGTACTGATCTCTTCGAATCGCTTGCCTGCTGTACCCGTGGATTGGGATTGCTTCTTGAGCATCTGATCCAATTCCCGCTTGAGACGTGTGATTCCAAGGGTTTGCGAAAAATTTCGGATGGCCTTTCGGGCCTCTTCTTGTCGTCCTTTTTCAGGCGTTTTCCGAAGAAGCTTTTTCTCTGCTTTTCTAAGCTCTTTCAATTTGCTTTCAAATTGTTTGAGCTTCTTTTGCATTCCCGCTTTTTTCGGACCTTCCGCATTTTCAAGAGCCTTGCTGAGACCCTCGATAGCGCGTTCTGTTCCGTGCTGATCTCTTTGGTTCTTTTCGATAAGCTCGCGGTTTGGGCTGTTTTCATACTCGTGGTTGGCGCGTTGACAATGCCACTCCAAAACGCGTAAAAGTGACCAGTTTTTCTTTCGCAAATCTCGGATAGCACAACGCTTTTGAAAAACTTTGTCTCTTGCTTTGCGCTGTAGCTGCTCATTGAGCCAATCCTGAAATCCCTGCGTATCAAGAGATTGTAGATCCACCTGGTTGTTGGCCAGGAAATCCTGTAGCTCTGAAAGCCCCACTTTCAGCGTGTATTGCTCCATAAATCGCTTGCTCCCAATGACAAAAATCCGCACGCAGAAAATCTATCTGCCGATACCACTTCAACAATTCATCTTTGTTCGTTCTACTGCAAAAGACCGGTTTGTACTCAGAAACTATCTGATTACTTTACGACTAAATGCAACAACAAACAAGCCCATAAATACAACACCCATCATGTACTCGAACATGGCAAATAGGCGAAGTGGCCCCGTCAGTTTGATGTCTCCGTAACTACCGCTAAAGGCCAGTAAGCTGACATCAAAAGCATACATGTAATCATTGAGGATTTGTGCAGTGAATCCATAGCTTTGATCTGGTGGAGCGGAGACACTCGTAAAGAAAATGAAGGAGAAGGCCAGAACCATCACACCACAGACGCCCAGAGTCCGGAAAGGTTTGGTTCCATACCCGCAGCCCAGATCCAGAAAGAGATAACTCATCAGTTTCTGGAGACCCAGCAGTGGGTTACCACCTGTTGATGCGCCCAATCTTTGGCAACGTTTGAATTGATAGTAAGCCCAATCTTCATCGTCGAATCGGTTGATCTCTGCAAAAGCTGTTCGCAAGAATCCATACTCTCGAGCAGCTGTCGCATAATCTCCTTCATTTTCAGGGAAAACGTGGCCTTCAACAACTTCTCTTTCCAGGGTGAGCAGGGCTGAGTGAGAGCCTACAAAGCGGAAGCCCATATTCTCTCCCACTTTGACATTTCTCAAGGAAAGAGTCCGGCCGGCTTGCATTTGAGCAAAGTCGACTTTTCCTTCTAAAACAGATCCATACAGATCCACGTTGAGCGCAATCACAGCACTGTTCAGCAAGAGCTGTCCGTGGAAAGTGCCATCATTGAGTTCCAGATCTGCGCCCACATGGATGTGTTTGAAATCCACTTTGTCATGCCAGACAGCTTTGTGGAAGATGGCTCGCTTTTCGAAATTCACATGTACAAAGTTGGCTATCCCGTGGAATTGGGCACCTGTAAAGGTCCCATCTCCATGAAAGAAGGCCCGATTGAAATCAGCTTTCTGTTCAAATACGCACTCGTGAAAAGAGACAAAGCTCAGGTGTGTCTCACCTAAGTATGCCTTTTCCTTGAAGACGGTACGTTGACAACGCCCTCTGGAAACCCTTGTTTTTTTGATGTCGAATTTCTTTTCAAAGGTGGCTTCGCTCAAAACCATCATGTCGATTTTACAGCGTCTGATCATCACCTCTTCTTTGACCGTAGCCTTATTCAGATCCAGTGTGCCTATCTCGCAATTGGTCAGCTTGATAGGTTCTGTCACTTCGTATTTTCCCAGGCTGAGACGTTCGATATACACATCTTTGATCTCTTCGCCTGCGACGATCTTTTCTTTAGCGGCTTTGGAATCCAGAACTGGTTTGTCTTTGCTCATGAGCTCTTCCTTTGATAACGAGACATTCTCTTTGGTACTATTCTGCGGTGGATTTTCCGTCTTTGCGTAGCGTTTCCAGGTACTCGCGTGCAGCCTGTCTGGTAATGGTGTTGGCGGCTTTCATTTGTGCCACCACCCAATCCAACTCGTGAGAGAGTGCTCCCTCTTCGGCTGCAAGATTTTTGGCGTGTAATCCCATGTGTCCTTTCTGGATACCTTCCATGGCCAAAGCCCGCAAGGCTGCCATATTTTGTGCCAGTCCAACTGTTGCTGCCACTTCGGCCAATTCATGGGCTTTTTCGATTCCCAAACACTTCAGCGCAGCGCCTACCGTGGGGTGCAATCGCGTGATCCCACCAACGACACCTACCGCCATGGGAATGGTCATCTCTCCAGAGAGACCTGTGATCTCACCTTGTTCATCCCGGACAACACGCCATTGAGAAAGCGCTGTATACCTTCCATTTCTGGCGGCATAGGCATGCGCTCCTGATTCGATGGCTCGAAAATCCTGACCCGTTGCCAATAGAACAGCGTCCACGCCGTTCATAATCCCTTTATTGTGAGTTGCTGCTCGATAAGGATCTCTTTCTGCGAAAACAGAAGCTTCTTCAATACCTTGTGCAGTTGCAATTCCAAAAGAGCGGGGTTGGCCTTTGGGACAAAATGCTTCAACAGGGACATAACCCTTTACACTTACGGTTCTTTTGTCAGAAAGGTTACTCAAAATACGCAATCTGGATGAACACCCACTCAATTGCTCCAACATTGGAGCCAGTCCTTCGCAAATGGTGTTAATCAGGTTGGCACCCATGGCATCGCAGACATCTACAAGGATATGAGCTACCACCATATCACCCAAAGGATCATTTTGTTCCATGGGTGGAAGATGGCGCACTTCCAGATCTCTTGGTCCACCTCCACGCTTGATGATATTGGGAGCGATTTCCGCAGCTTTTTGAAGGAGATCGCCCTTGGCCGCAAGGATGCTTTCACACACTGCTTTGGGATCAGAGACATTCACCAGTTGGATTTGGCCGATCATAATGGGAGCAGAAGATTCGGCCTGGATGCCGCCACCTGCACGCAACATCTTGAGGGCATTGGAAGCCGCTGCGACAACAGATGATTCTTCGGTCACCATTGGAACAATACGATCTTTTCCATTGATTTTGGCATACAAACCCACACCCAAAGGAAAAGACATGGTCCCCACGACATTTTCCACAAGCTGATCTGCCAGCGTCAGATCAAGTCCTTCTTTGCCCCAGAGTGCCTGAGCTTGTTCTTCTGCTATGGGAAGCTGCTCAAGAACCCGCTGGCGTCTTTCTTCTGGAGTTAACTTGTAAAAGCCTGATAAAGCACTGTTCATGGCTGAGATATCCCTTTCTTATCGGTTGATAACGACTTCTTGTTCGCCTTTGAAGACACGTACTTGCTGAAGTTCTTTGATGTTTTTCGCTCCTGTACAGAAGCAGATCAGACGAAGTTCATGAAGAAGTGCTGCGATGTGTTCTTCTGCCGCTTCTTCTGAGCGGGTAACTGATTCCAAAAGTGGTCGCGCCATGGCGACAGCATCTGCGCCCAGAGCGATGGCAACAGCGATATCCATCCCTGTTCGAATGCCTCCAGAACCAATGACCAACCGCTTTGCAAAAGCCTGGCGGCATGCCTGAATGGATTGGGCTGTGGGAATACCGAAGCCTTTGAGTCTGTGACCCAATTGCGCTGATAAACTTTTGGGTGCTGCACGATAGGCTTCCACACGTGCCCAAGAAGTTCCACCGACACCTGAAGCTTCTACACCTTGCACAGGTAGAGTCGCGAGTTTTTTGGCTGTTCTCGGAGAGATACCCGCACCCACTTCTTTGACCAGCGAAGGGAAGGGCAGCGCATTCATGGCATCGGTCATCCGTTCTATCAATCCAGCAAAATTGGTGTCGCCTTCGGGCTGAATGGCTTCTTGAAGTGGATTGAGATGAAAGTACAATGCATCTGCATCTACAGATTCTACAAGCATTTTGAGATCTTCGACTGTCACACCATAGCGAAGCTGAACGGCTCCAATATTACCCAACAAAAGCGGCAGATCTGGAGCGGATTCGCGAACTGCATATGTTTGGCGGATCTGGTTGTCTTTGAGCATGGCTCGCTGTGAACCCAGGGCCATCCCGATGCCTGCGCGAGCAGCCACTTTTGCGAGACTGTGATTCAAAGTGCCTGCAAGTTCACTACCGCCTGTCATCGCGCCGATGATAAGTGGTGCAGAAAGCTTTTTTCCTAAAATCTCTACGGAAAGATCGATTTCATCTAGATCCACTTCTGGGAGTGCATCATATTCTAAACGATACGCACTAAGACCTGTGGAGATCTCTGAACCGACATCTTCTTCCAGGCAAATCCGTAAATGATCATCTTTTCTTTGCTGGACCTGATCTGTCATATGTTCCTCTTTTTGGATAGGGAATTCTCGTTTTTTTCTCATTTCTAATGTTTCTTTCAGAATGTTATCTCAAGCCTTTGCGATTGAGAGGAAGATCCGATATTGTGCAACGGTTATCCTAATAGCGAACCTTTTGAGGTCCGTCTAGCAGGATTTGTGTGTGAAAGTATCTCCAGGAGCAAGTATGTTCAACTCCCCCAACAAAAGAAATCTTTATCTTGTTGTTTTTAGTTTTCTTTTTCTCGCTTTTTTTGCAGGCCCATTATCAGCCACTAAGCCAAAAAAAAATAAGATCGTCCAGAGATGTTTGGATAAAACACTTTGGAAAATAAAAACATTCCAGCCAGCGCAGCAAAAAGTCACCAAGTTGTCTTTGCAAAGTATGCTGCAGATGTTGCTCAAGAGAAATCCAGCGCTTGCCAGAGAACGATTGGCTGTGAAGCAAGCTCAGATGGATCTTTTGGCTGCACAGGGCGGATTTCGTTTCGATTTGGATCTGGATTTGAAATTGAATCGAACAACACAACCTGGTGGAATCCAGGCCTTTGGTCAGTTTGCCATGGAGACTTTGAGCCGAGGGAATGTGCAGATACAGGGTGGTGTGACCCTGTCCAAGCGTTTTTCGGCAGGTACCACCATGTCGGTTCGTTTGCAACAGTGGTGGAATTCGACGGATATCCGTACCAGAGTCCTGGACCAGATCGGACAAGAAAACAATCGTCAGATCTTACGTGCGGACAATATGCTGCAATTCTCTATCACCCAGCCTTTGTTGCAAGGGGCCTTTTTGCAGGTCAATCTTTCGCCCATCTGGCAAGCCGAAGAAAAGGTGAAAATGGTTCGAGGTCAGGTCGCGCGTTATGTCAATAACTCCGTAGCGATGGCTGTGCGTGCATATTGGGAACTCGTCTACGCTCGGCGAAATATCCAGATCCAAAAGGACGCCTTCACCCTGGCCAGGAAGCAGTTAGACAACACCATTACTCTGATCGAAGCAGGAAAATTGGCACCTCTGGAATGTTTTCAGGTGAGACAAGTGGTGGCGGCAAGACAAGGTGATCTCCTGGTGGCATACAATGCTGTGGCCCAGGCAGAAACCCAATTGCGCTCTTTGTTGTATCTTCCTCACGATCACAAGATCATCCCTCAAGATTCTTTCAAAGGTTTGAAATCTATTGCAGTTTTGACCAAGCTTTTGGAGACTGCAGAACAAGAAAATCCAGACCTTTGGATCGCCAAGCACCAGCTCAATATCTCCAAAAAAGCCGAGCTGGTTGCTCAAAACAACACACGTCCACGTCTGGATGTGACTGGAAGCTTTTCTTTGGTAGGAACTGCCAGTAGCTCAAGTGATACAGGTCAGGCCAATTCACCATTGGGAGAGAGCCTCGGAAACCTTTTTGATCCCCGTTCACATGCCTTTCAGATCGCTTTGGTACTGAAGGTGCCTTTGGACAATCGAAGCGCGAACGCTCGCTATCAACACTCTCAAATCTCCAGTGACCGGGCTCGCTTGCAAATTCGTTACCTGAAGCGACAGCTTTCCAATGAAATTCGACAATTGTATTATGCTGCTATGCGAGCGCGCCAGCGGGTTCCCATTGCACGTGTGGCAAGGATTTGGGCACAAGAAAAGCTCAAAGCCGAAGTCAGTAAACGAAAACTCGGTAAGACCACATTATTCAACGTTTTGCGCTATCAGCAAGATCTTGCGACTTCTCGATTGACCGAAGTGCGAGCACTTATCGATTACCAGAAAGCCTGGGTATCACTTCACGAAAAGATCGGAACACTGCCCACACATTACAACATCAGCCGCTTCTAAAAGAAGCTTGCCCAATCCCCCATTCTTTCCCGTCTGTATCCTCTTTGTATGACCTTTTTCTTCGAATATGCACATTTGTTGTTCTTCAGAGACAATTCCGTACTCTCCCAGAGACGAGTACACACAAGTCCACCAAGTTTTCCGGTCTAACCTTCTCTCTTGTTGTACTGATTAGCTATTGGTTTTCATAGAGGAATCATCATCTTTTTAGACTCTGTTTTTGTCTCGTCAATAGAGGTTTTCCAAAGCTGGCACAATACCTGCTTTAGAGATAGAGCCATCCGGTTTTTACGGAGTGATTTAGAGATTTTTAGCAATTTAGTTTTTCTCTCCAGTAGGAGTTCATCATGAGTCGGTTACAACGTACATTGATGTGTTTGACGAGATTTTCCAGCCGTTTTCCCAAGAGCGTACTGTTTGTTGCGCTGTTGGTGTCTTTGTTTTGTACTATCGCTTCAGTGAATATTCATTTTAATATGGACATCACTGATCTGCTTTCGGAAAAGCTGCCTATGGTGAAGTCCCTTAGAGATTTGGAGAAAAAGACCAGTGGTGGGAGTTTTCAGATCGTAACTGTGCAGTCTCCTGACCCAAAAGCAAATCAGGCTTTTCTGAAAAAACTGGGTGCAAGACTGGCTAAATCGGACAAGGTCGAACTGGTTCTCTCGGCGCTGCCTGCAAAATTCTTCGAAAAGAGAGCTTTGCTGTATGCCGACTTAAAAGATCTTAAAGCCTTCAAAAAGCGTTTGAAGAAGAAGATCCAGTACGAAAATAAGCAGAACAATCCGCTCTTTGTGTCTCTGACAGAAGAGAAAGATCCAGGTCTGTCCTTTGGTGATATCGAGTCCAAGTACAATGCTCGACTTGAAAAGATGAAAGCTGGTTTGACCTCTGAACAAGGGCGTTTTCAAGGTTTGCTGATCCGTCCTACTGAGAATGCCAATAATGCGGCTTTTAGTCGCAAATTCGTAAGAGAGTTGAAAGAAGCTGTCGCAGCCACCCAACCAGCATCTTTTCACAAGGGAATGCAGATCGGTTACTTCGGTGATTACACGCTGATCTTGAATGAAGTGGATAGCATCACCATGGATATCGTTCGTTCTTCTGTGATCACTGGTGTATTGCTCTTGCTCTTGTTGTTCTTGTTCTTTCGACGTGTCCGCCTGTTGTTGTTGGTGTCGTTGCCTTTGTTGGTGGGAATGGCCTGGACAGTGGGTTTTGCATATCTGGCCATCGGCTCTTTGAATATGATCACTGGATTTATCGGTGTGATCTTGCTGGGTTTGGGAATTGATTATAGCATCCACTTGATCAGTCGCTATCAGGACGAGCGAGCACAAGGAAAAGACGTACAGACCGCATTGGAAGAGAGTTTTGGTCATACAGGTGAGGCGACGCTTTTTGGAGCGATGACCACTGCAGCGACCTTTTTGACCCTATCCATCTCGCAGTTTAAAGGCTTTAGTGAATTTGGGCTTATCGCTGGTGTTGGGATCTTGCTCTGCTTGTGTTCGATTTTTAGTGTCCTTCCTGCATTGATTGTCTGCCTTCACAAGGTCAAGGCTGAGAGTGCACCCAAAAAGCAAAAGCGTCTTCAACTTTCACACGAAACAAAAGCGTTCCCATGGGCCCGAACCATCGCTGGAACAGCGTCTGTTCTTTTGATTTTCTTTGTGGGACTTTCGTTTGCATTGCGTTTCGAATATCGCCAGTACAAAGTCTCTTACTTACCCAAGGGAGAAGCGGCTTACCTGAAGGAAACCAAGCGTATCCAGAAATTGTATCCAAGATCGCTGAATCCCACGATCTTTGCAGTAAAAGATGGCGAAAAAGCACGCCGTTTGATGGACACTTTGGAAAGCTACAAAACCACACCTTCTTCAAAAGAATTGGTTGGGGACATCCTTTCTGCAGTGCGCTTCTTGCCAGAAAAACAAAAGCAGAAGTACCAGGTTCTCAAAGAAATCAACCTCTTGCTCAAGAAAAATGATGTAGAAGAAATGGTGTCTGGAAAGACTCTCAAAAGACTGCAAGAGTGGAAACCTCTCCTGGCCGCGACTCCATTTGGTATCAATGAGTTGCCTATGCCTGTCCAAAAGATGTTCTTGACCAAAGATGGCGGTCATCTGGTGTATTCTTTCAGCCATGTGAATTTCAATAACGGTGAAAAGGCCATTCAATTGAAGGATCTGCTGTCAGCTGTCGAAGTCGATAGTAAAGTGTATGTACCCGCGAGTCCTGCTTTGATTTACGGCTTGCTCTTGTCCACGATTTTTGAAGATGGTTTACGCAGCATCTTAATCGCACTGGGTCTGGTGATCTTCTTGCTTTTGGTGAGCTTTCGAAGCTTCAAAATGACTTTCCTGGCTTTGTTGCCTCTGATGTTCGGATTGTTCGGCATGCTGGCTTTGATGGCCTGGTTCGACATCCGCCTGTCTTTCATCAATATCGTTGCCATTCCCGTCTTGATCGGTGTGGGATTGGACAATGGCGTTCACTTGATTCACCGTTACCTGGAAGATCCCAAAAGATGTGTTCGCAGCGCATGGTTACCCCTCTGGAAACCTCTGAGTCTGGCCACTTTGACTTCCGTTTTGGGCTTTGTTGGGATGCTCTTCTGTTCCCACAGTGGCTTGAAGGGAATCGGCGTTTTGGCCACCATCGGTATGGGAACTTGTTTGCTGGGTTCTTTGCTGGTACTTCCCGCATTTATGCAGACTTTGGGGACCAGAAGCAGCTGTTAAGTGCGAAGAGTCCGAATCAAACAAACTTGTTTTTTCTTGAATACAGGAAAGAGAGCTTTAGGAAGCGAAGAGTTGATCGGGGTTTTGGAAGGATTTGAATTCCAGAGCGTTGCCAGAAGGATCGTAGAAGAACATAGTGGCTTGTTCGCCCACCTCTCCCTCAAAGCGGATATAAGGCTCGATAATGAACTCTGTTCCCCTTGCTTTCAGCTTTTCAGCCAGTCGGTGCCAATCTTCCCAGGGCAGTACAGCCCCAAAGTGACGTACAGGGACCGATTTACCGTCGACTTCGTTGGCCTTCGCTTGTTGGAGTTCTTCGGGTCTCACATGAGCACTTATCTGGTGACCAAAGAAGTTGAAATCGATCCACTTTTCGGTAAATCGGCCCACTTCGCAACCTAAGACTTCTGTGTAAAACTCTCGTGTACTTTCGATGTCCCGTATCGGGAAAGCCAAATGAAAAGGAATGGTTTGCATGGCACTCTCCAAATTCGATATTCCATTGATTGTCATTGCCAAGAGCTTTATCAGGCTCTTTCTTTCTATACAAGAGTTCTGTCGAAAATGGATTGTTCTTTTGGGATACTTACCTGCAGATGTGCTCTTCTTGTGGGATGTTGTTTCACGGTGGAAATTGCGAAGTGAAGGGAAGAGGGAGCAGGATTTCTAAGAGGGAAAACTTGGGGAAATTGAAGTCGCTTAGCCTGTGCACTGGTTGGTGATTTTTTTGCTACATGTTCGGTACTGGTTGTTGAGTTTGAAGCGACAAGCCCGATATTTATCAGAACGCTCCCAGTAGCACTTTCTCTCTTCGTCGTAGCTTCTGTACAAACAACGTTTGAAAGCTTTGTATCGTTTGCTCAAGCATTTGTATTCCCAATCCGCTCGTTTAAGCTGAAGTTTGCGCAAACAATTTCGCTTCAAGGTGCCTGCATTTCGCTTACAAGTGACGTACACTTTGGTTTCTTTATGGCTACAGGCTCTTTTTGCCTCTACACACTTGGATGTACAGCTCTTGACACCTTTGAAGGTACAAGTCGAACAGTTTTGGAAACACTTTTGTTTACAGCGCTTGTATGTCTGACTGCATTTGGATTTGCTACTGCTTGGACGGATGCACTTTGTGAGCGCTTTGGTCTTTTTTGATGCACAGGCTTTCTTTTGTGTTTTGGTGGGTTGTGGAGCTTTACAAGAGGTTTCCTTTCTTTCATCTTTGCAATCAGCGATGGCATCTTTTCTATCTTGAATACAGGTTGGCCCCTTTTCTTTGTATTGTTTTGAACAGTTACCTTTTCCTACCTTGTATTGGTCTAAACAGGCCTTCTTTGCGTCTTTTCTACAAGATGCCTCTGCGCTGCTCATACCCAAGAACAATGCTACCAATGAACCTACTACTACAAAAATTGTTTTCTTCATGATGTCTCTCCTACAATGGCCGCCTAGTGGCCTGCTATTTCTCATTTCTATACATGAACACTTTTAGGTAGTTGGGACCTATCTGTGCGCTACATCCTCAGACTATCCCACACAAGTGAAGGCCATACGAATGCTTCATGAATCGTTCTTGAAAGGTTTGTGAAATGAACCATGTCACTGTGTGAATTTGGGGTGCTATTGCTTTGCAGAAGACGGCTACTGGGGAAATTGTGGTGTTATCGTTTTGGAGCGAAAGTTTTAAAAGGTCACTTTGTTGAGATGGATTTGTTTGAGGCTACTGTCATAGATGAAGGTTTTGGTGTCGTTGACACGAAGGTTGTAGCTTCGGAAGAGGGGGCGTGTTTTGGACCAAAGGGCTCTGCCTTTGTACCTTCCTGATGTGTCATATCGATACCAATAAGGATAATAATAAGCACTATTGGCTGCTGGCAGAATGAACTCATGCTTATATCGTAGTATACGCTCGTAAACCACTGTGTAATGGGCACTGTTGGCTTTGGCTTTGTGATAGGTCCAGTATTTTTTTCGTCTGCCGTGACTGTCGTAGACGCTGGCCATGTATTCACCCTTGAGTCTATGGGTCCAGGTGAGGACAAAATGTCCGTTTTCCTGCATGGAAGAGAGGTGGATGGTGGTTGCCGAGGGTTGTCTATTTGAATAATCTTTGACGGCTTGCCAACCAGAAGAGGACAGCTTGTGTTTATCATCAAATAAAAGGTAGTAGATCTGCTTTTTGGCATTTTGGCAACTGATAACACCTGCACCTGTTTTGGGATTGAGGGACAGTTGTAAGCCATTGAGTTTTAGCTGGCAGTATTGTGCTTTGGGATCGATGGATTGGCCTGTTCCTACTTGTTTGCCTTTGTCATCGAAGAATCGCAAAGTGGGCGGAAGTTTGACGGTATTTCCGACAACTGCGAAATGACCGTTACCTCCGATATCTATTGCGATATCGGATAATTTTTGCGTCCCAAAAGGAGAAAATGCCTGGGCGACGGGTTTGCAATCCTTGTCAAAGACACGAATGAGCCATTTAAAATCTTGGGCGGCTGTGCTGTTACCCTCTTTCCAATAGACCAGGAACGAACCTGTCTTGTGATTCATTTTGAGTCGAGGAGAATTGTACTTATCCAGGTACTTGGAGATCATGAAGTTGAGCTTTCGGACGCTCCCATCTGGTTTTAAGCAAGTTCCCATAATTGTGGTGAGTGTATTGTAGATGGCTACGGTACTACCATCTTTGGCCACGTCGTAATCATAGAGCGAATAAGGATAGGTTTTGACGCCTGGGATATTGCATCGATCATCGATTTTTCCGTTGCAATCGTCGTCCACTCTGTTCCCACATTGTTCCATTTGGGGGATGCGATCACCGAGACATTCTCCCCAAGAGAGCCCATCTTTTGCACAGGTTTGGGTGCCTGTTTTACAAGGGGTTCTGATTCCTCGAGTGGTGTAGCCTCCACGATAACACACCCGTGTGCTACTGGGTTTACAAAGACAAGGTTGGCCCTGGCAGAGACCTTTTCCTGTTTGGAATTGGATGAGATTAATGTAGATATTTCCGTAGGAATCAGGGAGAAACGTGTCTGTTTTTGAGCTTCGGAAGAAAGGCCATAAGAATGTGATGGGTCGGGTGGGAGGGCTTGGTGGAGGGATGTAGCTATCTGTTGCGATGGCTTTTGGTGTGCTGTCAAAGAGATACCAGATGGGCCAATGGCTGCCGATATAGGCGTGATTGTCATCTCCATCTCTAAAGATAAAATTGTCTTGATGACGTTCCAATTCTTGAGAAAGGTAGAAGGAGTGGTTGGTACGAGCCCTTTTACTGATGGTGAAATTGCCTTTTAACGTGTCGTTTTTGTCGAAGTAAGAGCCTTCGAATGCGTATTGGCTCAGGTTAAACCACTCCAATGCCAATTCGCCTTTTCTATTGAGGCCAATGATATGGGAGTAAATGACCTGCTGGTTTCGTTGGGAGTGTGCGACTGGAAGCATTGCGGTGCCTTGAAGTGTTCCATTGCTTTGGAATCTTCGGTAATGCATGCCTCTATATTTATCTGCCATACAAGTGACGACACCATCTCCGGTACTGGGGTTGAGGGCCAGTTTGATGCTGTTGGTCGACACCTGGCATTTTTTGGTGGTGTCTGGAATGATATCCTTTTTGATGACTTTTCCGCTGCTGTCGTAGAGATGGAGCAAGATATTTGATGCAGAGGTCAGGATCTTGTATGCGATGGCGAAGTTGCCCCGATCATCCAAAGCGGTACTGTAGGTCACTCTTGGGTAGCCCAATGCCCCTGTGTACCAGGTGAATGTAGAGGTTCCTTTGACTGTTTCACAGTTGGAGTCGAGTAATTTTGAGCGCAGATACCAGTTTGGAGCATAGTAGGAGGCCTTTTCTACCCAAGTGACCAGGATACGTGCACCTGTTGGCGAGATTTTGACCTGCGGGAGATAGATGGTCTTGTTGGTGGTGATGGTGAAGCTGGTTTTTTTGACTTTATTGAAGGTAAAACAGCTTCCTCGCAAGGTGTTTCCTGTACTGTATAAGGCAACAAGAAGATTGTTTTCTGAGACATCATAGTCTCCACTACCGGAATTGAAGTTGGGCACAGGAAGGTCGACGAAGCGTTGTTGTCCACAGCTTTCATCGATGTAGCCATCGCAATCATCGTCCTTTCCATTACAGGTTTCCGCGACTGGGAAGACCTCATTTTTGCAGGGACCCCAACCGAGACCAGACGCTGTACAAGTTTCAAGGCCCATCCTACAAGGTTTTTTGAGATTTCGAATTGGACCACCTGTATAACACTGACGGGTCTCTTTGTTGGGGACGCACAGACAAGTTTGTTTGTTACAAAGTCCCGTCCCTGAACCAAATTTGGGATTGTCTCTCACGACTGCACGACCTGATACCAGGTGTGTTCTGTACGAGGGACCTGGGCCAATACGTAGGTGGTGTGGTGTCAAGCGATTGGCTGCACCACTGACCAAAGTGCCATCCGATTTGAAACGAGACCAGAGAATCCGAATCAGGTTATTTGACTCGTAACCCCTTTCGTACAAAATGAAATCGTTATCGATAACTTGGATCTTTTCTGGACGTCTGGAGAAGGGAGTCCCATACAAGAAGAAGCCACTTGAGCTGGTTTTGAGTATCTTCTGTGTTTTGAGCTTTCCTTGGGCGTCGAAGAATACAGCTTCATACCGGTATGGGTTGCTGTTGCGCCACAAAAGAACATGCTCTCCCTTGCCGTTTATCCCCAGCAGATGGCCGTATAACACAATTTTTTTGCTGCTTTGTGTGAATTCTATAGGCTTGCTGTCTGTGAATTTTCCCAGTTTGGAGAATTTTCGGTAGAAGATAGAGCGTTTGAGTGCGTCGTAACAGCTCATCCAACCATTTCCAGAGGCATTCATTGCGATACGATAATCGGCATTGTTGTGACCACAGAGCTTTTTGCTGGGGTCGAAGGGGTGCTCATACAACCTTCTTCCCAAACTGTTGAAAAAAGCGATGTACAAGTTTTTATCGCTTCTGCGGTAGACCAAGGCGATGTTTCCATTTTCGTCTATGTCCACTGCGTAATTGCGATCGGCTGTCTCGGAGTTTCGTAATGTGAGAGTGGTACCGACTTGCTTGCACTGTAGGTCATAGAATCTGGCTTGTATCTTTCCTCGGTAGAATGAGTTTCTGTCGTATGTATGCCA
>Ga0213833_1001247_pt1 | contig 18825 bp, 16 predicted proteins | sample SWATP21_FD_160575 | JGI IMG/M metagenome (GOLD analysis project Ga0213833, IMG submission 160575) | Coastal seawater microbial communities from Marineland, Florida, United States - SWA TP2 #1 | ecosystem: Environmental > Aquatic > Marine > Coastal | place: USA: Florida | collected 2016-08-14
ACACACCCACACACACACACACACACACACACACACACAACAGACGCAACACAGTACGAGCTGCACACCACTACGCACTCGAATGTGCGTTCAATCGCTGCCACACTTTCTGTGCGAGCATGCAGAAGCATGTCCACAGCGTGGGTGGCAAACGACGCAAACGGCACCGGCGACTTTTTGAACGCCGCCCACAGCTGAAGCTTGCGCTTGAGCTCACGGCGTTGCATTTGTCCTCGATACCTGCACTCACCCCGCCCGCCCCATACCCCACGCCGCACATCCATCACACACAAGCACATGTCATGTGGCAAGCGCGTGTCAGCAGTAGCCGCCAGCACCACCATGCACCAGCAGGGACAACGGTGGAACGCAACGCACAAACACTGGATTCGCAGCGCCATTTCTTTTTCCCGGGTTCCACTACGAATGTGAAGGATGGACCATGCCGTGGAAGCCATCGCTGCTACCACGGTGTCCAAGTCTTCCCCACGGTTGATCAACTTCACGGCCTTGTCAAAGCCACTTCGCCGTGCGGATCGATGAACGTGTGCCGACGCAACCTTGTGGTATCTGTGTTCTCCACGCCATGCACATGTAGGCGTGAGTTCACGAACACACAAACGGAACACCAACACCCACACCAACACCAACACCAACACCAACACCAACAACAGCAACAGCAACAGCAACAGCAACAGCAACAGCAACAGCAACAAGAACAGCAACAACAACAACAACAACAACAAGAACAACAACAACACAGACGCACAGACACCAGAACCAGGACGGCTGCCAACCCCCACGACGACAACGAACACTTTTTTGTGCACATCAAACACAGCTTGCAGAGCGTCCTTCACCCACACCACCCAACGAGCTTCCTCCCCCGCCGCCTTAAGCCTGGCCATGGCCACATGCGCCGCGTTCAGGGCTGCGCGCACCGCAACCGAGGTGTTCGGACTGTTGCTGAAGGACTGCGGTGCGGCCTGAAGCAGCGATCGAACCTGGGCCCGAGCTTGCTGCAGCGACTTGTGTGCTGCGCGCCGGAGAATGCGTGGACGGGAGTACTTCGTATCGTCGTTGTCATGTCCTTCAGCCACGTCGTGTTCATCAGCCTCCTGCGTCGACGGCATGTAGGCCTCAGAGGCTTCATTCAGCAGCTCCAGCTCAATGTCCTGCACCCGTCGCTTTCGTGCGGCGGTCTTGCGTGCGACATACACGCGCACGACTCGCTGAATCGACCACGCTGCCACAAAGTAGTCCAAGCCAGAGTACTTGGGGGGTTGCGCGTGGGCCGGGCGTTTCGGTTTCGCTTTGACAGGCTTGCTGCTCGCCATGAAGGCAGGCGAGTCGTTGCTTGGCAGCACCAGTAACGTTTCACCCACCTCCGTACTGCAGTGCCCCACCCACGCACGATCACAGGAGAAACGTGTCACCACCACCTGCGGCCACACTGCACAATTTCTGGCCACCACAGCACACACCCAAGCCACATTCACACACGTACACGAGTTTTCCCTCCCATGCCGTCGATGACTGTGTGCAGGGCATAGTGGCCGCGGCCCATTTCAAAGCATCCAAGGCAGCTTGCCCGGTCGGAACTGGCGGCACAGATGTCATACCGTCGACCGGAACCTGAGCGGAATCGCAAGGATGCAAGTGAGGGACACACACACACACACACACGGTGACCCGTACGCGCATACATCCATACACATTTTCAGTTGCATACACACACGCGCCGCGATGTCGACCTACCCCGCCAATGACACCCATTTCCAAAGAACCTCTTCCGTACGCACGTCCCAGCGCCACCAAGAACAGTGTCAACAGATCAGATGGAAGGTGGGGCTGGCGCGGTTCATCCAACACATGAGCTCCCTCTCTCCATACAACAACGGTACACATGCCACCATACAGATGCGGCTCATCCACCACACCCACCACACCGACCTTGGCGAGTCCGGTGAAGCGCAGGTACAGGGTCGCCAATGGGTCGGTATCTTTGGCAGCCAACACTCCGCTCAAAAACTGGGCCAAGTGGGTGTTCGCTTCAGCTGGGGTGCCAGCACGCATCAGGAAAAATGTGGACGTGAACTTGGTGAACCCCAAGGGCGTTCGGCCTGATCGCAGATCAACAGCGTCTGCCGTGGCTTTGGCGTGGAACAGCTGCAACAAAGGGCACGTCGTGTTTGTGAATTGGGTACGGTGTACACGCAATTAAACGAGCAAACAAACGCTGTGCCCACCTGCATAATCAATGATGTGCACGTCGCCAGTGACTCAGGTTTAATCGGCTTTGGGCTGTCTTCGTCTAGCTCGTCATTGTCTGACATGGGACTGGCAGGCTGCCCCACAATCGTTTGTAACACATCGTACCAGTCATGCTCTGTATCATCGTCAGACAGCGTCCCTGGTGCAAACGCAGGTCCCTCACAGTGAGGTTGTGACGACACACCGAATGCAAGCAGAAACAACCGGAAAACAAGCACACTAGATGCGGGAGCGCACAACAAACCTTCAGCTGCCACGCGAGCCAACTTTGGACTACGTCGAGCAACATCGCGCAGGGCTTCCGAGAATGGGTTCTCCTTGTCCCCCCTTGCCGTTTCAACCCCCACACCTTCAGCACTTGGACTGGCTGTTTGAGTACCGACAGTAGCCGTTGTTGCAGCAGCCTGTGTCTCGCTGGTGCCAATGACCGTACCCGTCCCTGTTCCAGTGGCTGAACCAGTGCCGCTATCGGAACTTGCAACAGCGGCGGACGCTGAGGCTTCATCACCCCCTTCGCCAGCGCCTTCGTTGGTCGCAGCGGTTGCCGGACCGTGTTCGTTGTCACCGTTGCCATGATCGCCACCCTCAACGCCAGTGCTTGCATCGGGTGTTGCGCCAGCGCCTGAAGCCCATGGGTCATGCTCCAACGCCTGGAGTTGTTGTTGGGCCTCACGAATCGCAACCGCGTCTTTCCCCATGCGCTTCGCAGCTATGAGTACGCGCTTGAGCTGTCGCTCGCGCTTGCGTGCTGCTCGCTTTCGCTCGCGGCGCTTTGCTCGCAAGTCATCGACTTGGATTCCCATGTGCTTCATTCCGGGCTTTGCATCAATCATCAACTCTTCACCTTCCAGTGATTCACCCACGCCCTTGGAGTGGCACTCCTTGCGTTCTGCATGCACACCCATGGTGAGACCCTCAAGTGCTCATACATGAGATGTGCCACGTTGCGCAGTTGCTGTGTGTAACGCACCGAGACGACGGCGCAAGTACTTGATCTCCAACATTCGCTTCTGGAACTCAAGCTGCAACTGGTTGTGTTGGTACAGCAATTGGTGGTTGTCCTTTCGAAGCTGGGTAGCCACTTCATCGTGTTGCACCTGCGCGTGCTTCAAGCGCTCCGCCCATCTCCACACCTCGTTGACAGGTTTCTGTGCGTCCGCCCACAGTGCCTGCCGCCCCAAATCGCAGAAGCATATCGACCCTCAGGGGTGAACATCAGCGCCACCACCAACTCGCCCAACTCGCCCAACTCGCCCAACTCGCCCAACTCACAAACACCGACAGAATCACACGCACCACACCACCACAGAGTGCACAGATGTGGACACAACAAACACGAGTCGCTTTGCACATACCTCTGCACGTAGTCGAGCCTTGGCTTGTTCGTGGCAGTAGCGGTCAGCGTACGCCAGGATCTCAAAAATTCGCAAGCGCGCCCGTTCCAGCAAGGTTCCTCGCTCTTCACACGCGACGAACACGTGCCGGACGATTTCAAACATGATGATGGACCACACAGACAACTCCGCACACAGCTCGGGAGCAAACCCTAACACGACACCATCACCTTTGCCGTCAGCTTGGTCACCCGCAGTTGCTGCCGCCCGACCGACGTGGTCGGAGGTGGCAACTCCACGAGAAGCGGCTGCGTGCACAGGCATGGACAACAGCTGGCGGATTTCCGCCTCTGTTGGCTCGCTGTCTGCTGCGGGGTCTTGCTTGGAGGGACTCAGACCGTTCACATGAATGCTCCCCAAACTGAGCGTGTGTGACGTGGTCTGCACCTTGCCAAACGGGCTGGCGGATTGTGCACCCCCTACGCCCAGCATGCTTGCCAACTCGGCTTGCAGAGGGTTGACACTGTTGCGACGGCCGCCACGGCGGGTCCCACCACTGCCGCGTCCACCATCGATCAGGTTGTGTGCACCGACGTCGGTGGCGTCACTCACCACAGACCGGGGTGGCCCCGCCGCCTTGTGCGCCTCGATCTGCGGTTCGTCCGTGGCAGGCTGTTGCTCGAGCTGTGTCAGTCCTTGTCCCTGTGCTTGCCCATGTGCTTGGCCATGTCCTTGTCCTTGTCCTTGTCCTTGTCCTTGTGCCCGCCCATGTTCCTGCGCCTGTGTCACGGCAGCGGTGGGCTTGGGGCCCGCAGTTTGCGACGCGGCCTCGCGTTTGGCGTACACCTCCCGCAGCATGGTGTCGGCGACCTTCGCAAGCTCAATCACCTCCGCCCGCGATGCCGGGGCCGCGGACGGAAACAGTTGCTTTTTCCACTGCGGAACGCCAGCGCTGTCCACACGCAGCCCCACCCCCGCCGCACTGGGGGCCGCCACGTCACCCTTGCGTGGTGAGCCGGCGTGCGGGTTGTGCGCGTGTGCGTGCGAGTGGGTGATTGGCACCACCTTGGCGGACTGACCCACACCCGCACCCGCACCCATGTGACCGCGTGTGGCGACGCCTGCCCCGCCGTTCTCGCCGCTGCTCCCTCCACCTCCACCTCCACCTCCACGGCCGCTGCCACTGCCGCTGCCACTACCGCCGCCGCCCCCCACCCCCAGCGCCTGCTCATCCAACACCACATCCAGCGCCCCGAACACCGGGCTGACGTGCTGCCTGGCGAACCGCGCGGGGATGGCGGTGTGCGGCACGCGCATGCCCGGCTGCAGGCCCGCCGAAGCCGGCGCGGGAACGGCCATGGGTTCAAAGTCGGGCAGGTCGCCGCGGCGCGGCAGCGTCGCCAGGAGCTCCGCCGCCAGCCCGGCGACGCGACTGCCCGGTGGCAGGCGCGTCGGATCCTGGATGTGCGCCAGCGACTTGGGGGCGCCGGTGCCGGCGACGGACAAGGCGCGACGCCGGCGGAGCACGCCGCTGCTGCGGCGGTGCACCCGTCCCGCATGGGTGTGCGACCCCGCAGCCTGCTGTTCCCCTCCCGCTGTACCCGCACCCGCACCTGCTGCCCTTGTGCCACCCGCTGCCTCGTTGCCGGCAGCAGTAGCACCAGCACCAGCAGTAGCAGCACCAGCGCCACTGCCGGCGCCAACGGCGACACTGCTGCGACGTCGGCGTTGGTGGCTGTGCATGACACGCGCCTCCGTCGCTGCCGCCAACGACTGGCGCCGCTTCCGGCCATCGAAAAAGGCATCCACGTCTTGGGGTGCCTGCCCACCCCGCTCGCGTTCCTCCTGCCGGCGCGCGACCTCCTCGAAGACCGCGGTTTGAACGTCGGCCTCCATGACCTCGTACGCGTGCGCGGTGGCCGCGTCGTCCTCACGCAGCGCCGTGTGAAAGTCCAGCGCCTCTGTGAGCACTGACACACACGCCACCTGAGCGGGTGTGCGAGCGTCGCCCACGATGCCCGTTCTGGCAGCCACCCCCGCCCGTGGCTTCCCAACCGTGTGTCGTTGGCGCCGACCTGGGCTGCCGGTCGGAGGCTGTGTTGCCAGCTGCACCCCTGGCTTCCCTGCAGGTTTGGTGGTGGTGGTGGTGGTGGTGGTGGTGGTGGGGTGGCTGTGGCTGTGTTGCAGCGCCCGCACCGCCGGTGGTGTTGGGGGCAAGCCAAGCCCCTTCACCGCGTCATGCGCAAGCGCCATGGACAGGCGCGGTGCCTTGTGCGTGTGATGACGTCCACTCGCAGGCGAAGGTGAAGGCGACGCTGCTGCTGGTGTTAGCTGGGACGTGTTAGGGGAGGGGCGATGGAGCTTGTCCGGCGCTGCGCCTGCATGCCGCCTCCGCGGGTGGGGGAGGTGGTGCGGCAGCTTTCGTGACGGGGAGGCGTGCTTGCGGCCACCCCTCCCCACCGCAACCCGCGCTGACTTCCGCATGTGCTGGCGCTCCAGCACATATTTCCGCTGATCTCGCTGTGGTAATGGGGCATGAAGCCGGGATGGGGTGTGCAGTTGCAGTCCATGCGTGGCTGCCATGAGAACCCCTGGTGGATGCACAGCACGGATGTAGCACCGGCACTGCCGGCGTGCCTTCTTGTTGTCTTGTCTCACCTGAGCCCCATACGCCTAGCACCACGCGTCAATGAACCCTTGTACAGACTCGAAAACGCCCTTCAGGCACGGTAACACGCCTGCATTCCTGGCTGGGGTGTGGCACAAGCGGAGAGAGCTGCAACTGCTCACATCGAAACGGCCACGGGGAGACAGTTCTGGATGTGGAGACTCACGGTTTGAAGAATGTCTGGATTTAGCAACAAGCACTGAGTTCAGCGCTGCAGCGCAGCCGTTTCGTTACCGCGTGGTTGGAGCTGGTCCCTGGAGGTGGGGTTTGACCTTCTGTTGGAACTCTTCGCTGTGTGTACTTCCTGAGTGTGTGATTTGCTGTCGGAGGCGGGAGGGTGGTAAAATGGGCCAGACCTGCATTTGTTGCAAAGGCAACAAGGTGGCCTACGTGCTGCGGAAGATGGAGCAGTCCCGGGCGCATGAAATCACACAGGAAGACGGCTGTGAAGTGCTGTACGGACGCAGTGGCTGTTGCTGGACGGACCATGGGTCTGTGACTTACTGGTGCTGTTGCTGGTGGCGTCTCGAGCAGGTACAAGCTGTGCATGTCCAGGATCGACGGCCAAGACCGCTGCCGTGACTTCGCCAAGTATGACGGCGTGCGCATTGCAAGCGATCTGCTCAAAAACTACAAGAAGAAGGAGTTAGTGGAACGCGCTGTCCTTCGCCTTCTTCGTGTGGCTGCTACCAATGGTACCGACCGCGTTTGTCCCAGCTATATGTGCGCCACATCACGCGCCCGTCAACACTCACGCTGACTGTGTGTGGATATTTGTGCAGTGCACGCAGCAGAGACAATGGCCAAGTTTCACATCCGAGCAAAGGTGGAGGTGCTGATGGATGAAGAGTTTGATGACGACTACATCCAGGAAGACGGCAAGCTGTTCTTGGAGAACTACTACGGTACGTGCAAATAATGGTCTTGTGTCGTCGCTGTTGTCATTCCTTACGGGGGGTCGCTGCAGATGCCATGAAACGAGGCGGCTTGGATCGAATGGATGACGCCGAGATCACGGAAGACATTCATGTTGCCATTGAAACGATGGAGTCGCATCAAGAAATTCGTGAGGTAAGATTTTGCGCAGTGAGCGTGCTTGAGTTCCTGCCGTGTGGCTCGAGACAATCGGTGCCACCATCGTTGATGTTGTGTCACGCTGTCCCCCAACCACTCTAGGTTCAAATCAAAGGCATGGAGTTCCTCCACTCGCATTTCCAAGAAGGTCAGGCAGTGTTGCAGTCGTGTCGTTGGCACTGCTCACGACAACTGTGCGTGCATTTGCAGTTTCTCAACGTGAAGACATTGTGAAGTACGGTGGCATTGGCGCACTCATTGCCGTCCTCGAGAAGCATCAAAGCAGCGAGGATCTCGTGCGGATGACGTGCGACGTCATCTATCATTTAGCCAAGCACGACGGTCCGTTGTGTGTGGTGGGTGAAAAGCATGTTGTTTTGCGTTTGTTGCGGCGCTCACGTTGGGTGTTGTTGTGCGTTTGCACCTTGTCTTGGGTGCAACAGCCCAGGCACAATCAGAGTTCGGAAAGCAAAACGCTATCCATTGGCTTGCCATTATTTATCGCTCTGTGGTGGAGAAACCGGAAGCAGACATGCTGCAGTTGCTGCTGTACACCCTGATGGCCTTGGTTCGAGACAATCGTGAGTTCCGTGTGGGGTGGCTGTGCGGAGCAGGTGGTCACACGTCGCTGCCATCGTCCCTTGTATGTGTGCCAACGTGCAGCGCGGAACGCACACCGTTGGGGCAATCGTCGTGGCGCAAAGTTGCTGCAGCAGACGGAGGCAAACATTCGAAATGCTCTGTGCGTGTGCCTATTGCAGTGTGCTGTTCTCTCGACCTGTGCCTGTGCTACGTTGCACGCCACGCTTCCCCGCTTCCACACACCCCGAAAACATGGAACACGCTCACGCACTGTCGGAACAACCCCCAGGTACACTCGCGAGGTGCATGTGCCGTTTGTACTCAAGAAAATCACGGAAGCCCTTCCGGAACCCACCACCGACGCTGCGGAGATGGGTGTGCCACAAGAGCGCAAGTGGGACGACTTCTCACAACACGACAAAGTGCTGAAGGAGATGCAGGTGCGTTTGCCCATCCCCAACAGGTTGTGCTGCGTTGATTGTGCGTGGGTTTCTCACTTGTTTCCACGGTCCGTCATGGGGCGTTGCAGATGGTGGGCAAGCGACAGCTTGCAGCTCCTCGCACTCATTTGGAGCGCGAGAAACAGCGGGTGGGTTGTGCAGCATGAAACGCCATGTTTAGGAGGCAACATTGTGTCGTGTTGTGTCCTTCTGCCCTGTTGTGACACACGCAATGATGCCATGTGCGGGGAGGGTCTGTACAGATTTTGCTTGAGGTTCGGCAAGAGACGGCCCGCAAGTTGGAAAAGGAGCGCAAGAGGGCTATTCGTGAGCAGCGTCGAAAGGCACTTCAGGACGCCAGGGTATGTAGTGGTGTGTGTGTCCTTGACAAGTGCAGGTAACGAGCGCATTGTGGACATCTTTCTTCTCATCGCACAGGAACGAGAAGAGAAAGAGGCACGCGAAAAGGCTGCTCAACAGGCCGCCCAAGTCATTCGTGTCCGCGCCTTGGGAGGGGTGTAGAGAAACCCGCGACGTTGTATTCTGGGTCGTGTGTGCGGCGTGGTTTGTATCTTTGGAGCTTTTGTTGTCGTACTGTTGTTTGTTCTTCGTGGGGTGGGGGGTGTTGTGTGCACAGCATGAGGGTTTGGTGACTCGATACGAGTCTAGTGTTTTGTGGCGTGAGTCAGCGACTTGAAACAGCGACTCGTTGTTTTCTTGATAGTTCGTTTCGTTTCACGTCATTCACATCAACACAACGGCCTCACTCAGCGCCGAGACACAACATAGTAGCGGCTACCGTCACCGACAATGGTGATACACTTCCTGCCAGATAATGTTGCAGTGGTGGCGGTGGTTGACTGGTCAACCATCACGCTTCCACCACCGTTGTTGCTCACGTAACACGTGGAAGCCGCCGTGTTGCAAATGTAGAACATGGCGCCCGTGTTGTCCCCAACGGCTGGCAACACAAGGTTGTTGCCGCTGCAAGAGGACACGATGTTCACTGGCGTGACGGCGTTCGCGTTACCCGCACTCAGGTTGATTCCGGTCGTCACTGCCAAGCCAAAGAAGCCGGTGTTCACACTGACGCCCTTGGAGTCGATCGTGACTTGGGTGGTGGTTTCGCGCTTGAAGTACAGGTTGCCGTGTTGCGACGCGCTGCCCTTCCCTGACTGCAACGTAATGTGACCACCCGTGCTGCCACTGCCCTCACCGCCCACCAGCACAATGTCGCCGCCGTTGGTGGCACCAACGCCTCCCACCAGCGACACATCGCCACCGTTCGTGGACCCCTGGCCTCCGGCAAGCCGTGTGCTGCCACCCACGCCGCCGGTGCCTTGACCAGCGGTGACGGACACGGCACCACCGGTCGTGCCGCCCTTACCGCCGGTCAACACGGCGTTACCACCGGCCGCGGCACTCCCCTCGCCGGCGACCAGTGTCAAGGCGCCACCGGAGGTGCTACCCTTACCCGCTGCCACGGTGAACGCGCCGCCCACACCGCCGGAGCTTTCGCCCGCCGTCTGCACGATCGCGCCGCCGGGGTTGGTGGTGCCACTGCCAGCCGTGATCGTGACGGTGCCGGAGGTGCCGCTGGCGGCGGTGCCACTCAAGATCGAGATGCCGCCCGACGAACCGCTGGAGGTGGTGCCACTGCTGAACACCAGCGCACCCGACACACCCTTGGTGGAGGTCGCGGACTGGATGACAATGTCGCCAGTGGAGGACGACGTGCCCTCACCACTGATGATGGTCACGTCGCCACCTGTCTGTGCACCCAGGCCGCCATAGATCTCCACGCCGCCACCCGTGGTCGAGCCCGACCCGCCCACAATGCTGGTGACAGATCCCGCACCGGACGTGCTCTTGCCCGCGGCGATCAACACGACTCCACCCAGCGTGGACCCCGTGCCCCCCACCACACTGACCGAGCCACCTGCGCCGCTCTTGCCCTCGCCACCCAGGAACTGCGCGTTGCCACCGGTGCCACCCGCACCCTCGCCCGCCGTGAACACCAGGTTGCCGCCGTTCGTGTCGCCCTTGCCGGAGGTGATGGTGAGGGCGCCACCGTTGGTGCCATCACCGTAGCCCGCGTCAATGGTCACGTCGCCGCCAGCGCCGGTGGTGCCCGTGCCGCCGGCGACGACGATGTCGCCGCCGTCTGTGTTGCCCTGACCACCCACGACCGACACGTCGCCGCCCAGTGTGGTGGCACCAGTGCCGCCCGTCAATGCCACCGCGCCACCAATCGGCGAGTTGGCACCCTGGATGTTGACGCCGCCGCCAACCGTGGAGCCAACGCCACCAGTGAGCTCCACATCACCGCCGACGCCACCCGTCGTCTTGCCGGCGGTGATGACAACGCCATTGGCTGTCGCCTGATCGGTGTCGCCCACCACAATCGAGATGGCACCGGCCGTTCCGCTGGTGGCCGTGCCCGACAGCAGCTGGATGGCACCACTTGCACCGCTGGAAGCCACGCCCGAGCTGAAAATCATGGTGCCCGTCACACCCTTGGTCGCCAACTGTGAATGGATGATGACATCACCACTGGAGGAAGCAGTGCCCGCACCAGACGAAATGGTGACGTCGCCACCCGTTGTTGTGCCTTGGCCAGCCGTCAGCACCAACTCGCCGCCGCTGCCAGCTGTGCCTTCGCCGCCAGACAACGTGACAGTGCCGCCGTTGGTGGACCCTTGGCCACCTGAAATGGTGACCGAGCCGCCTGTGCCTCCGGTGGTCTTGCCTGCGGTGATGGCCACGTCACCACCCGTTGCTGTGGTGCCATCACCGACAGACAAGGTGATGTCGCCACCGTTCCCGCTTGTCGCGGCACCCGTTTGGATGGTCACATCACCACTGTTGCCGTTGGATGCGATGCCCGTGCTGAATACCAACTGACCCGTGACTCCAGCCGCAGCCGCTGCTGTCTCGATCACCACATCTCCGGAGGACGAGGTTGTACCCGAGCCACCTCGAATGGAAACTGCACCGCCAGTGTTGGAACTGCCAGATGTACCACCCGTGATGACCACGTTACCACCATCGGTGCCACCTGTGCCGGCGTTCAAGAAGATGTCGCCACCAAGAGTTCCTGACGTGTCACCGGCACGTACGGTGATGTCACCACCTGTGCCTGTCGTGCTGTCACCAACTGACACAGTCACAGCGCCGCCGTTGCCAGAGGATGAATCACCTGTCCCGATGGCAACAGAGCCCGTGTTTGCACCAGCAGCGGTGCCACTGGAGAGCACAACATTGCCAGACACGCCAGCACTAGTGGCATCCGCCGATTGGATGGTGACAGCCCCACTGCCTGCTGAAGCTGCAGTGCCTGAGTTGATGATGACACCACCACTCAACCCGGAGCCACCAGCACCACCGACAAGCGACGCCGCGCCACCGACGGTAGATCCCTGGCCGCCGGAAATGGCGACCGAGCCGCCTGTGCCTCCGGTGGTCTTGCCTGCGGTGATGGTGACAACGCCACCTGTTGCTGTGGTACCATCGCCAACAGACAAGGTGATGTCGCCACCATTCCCGCTTGTCGCAGCACCCGTTTGGATGGTCACATCACCACTGTTGCCGTTGGACGCGATGCCCGTGCTGAACACCAACTGACCCGTGACTCCAGCTCCGGCGGCCGCAGTCTCGATCACCACATCTCCGGAGGACGAGGAGGTACCCGAGCCACCTCGAATGGAAACCGCACCGCCGGTGTTGGAACTGCCAGACGTACCAGCCGTGATGATAACATCACCGCCAGAAGCAGAGCCAGTGCCACCCACGATGGACACGCTACCACCATCACCACCACCTTGACCGCCTTGAAGCAGCAGGTTTCCGCCAGCAGCGGTATCTGTGGTCTTGCCAGCCGTGAGGGTCATGTCAGCACCAGCACCCGAGTCAGTGCTTCCGCCGGTCACAGTGACCGCGCCACCGGTTCCTGACGTCGCGTCACCGGTTTGAAGGGTCAGATCGCCGGTGTCTCCGCTGGTTGTTGTACCTGTGGCGATGGTGACGGTGCCTGAGTTGCCAGCGCCTGCCACATCTGCAGTTGCAATGACGGTGTTCACCGTCGACGTCAACTCCAAGTTCGTCCCCGCGGTGGCTGTGACCTTGCCAGTGGTGCTAACAATGTCCACGTTCGTTGCACCAGTGATGTCCACGTCGTTGTTGGTGGAGTCGATGGTGACGCCGGTGGTACCGTCCAAGTCCAGCACGTTGTCGGACTGTGCACAGATGGCGGGCACATGTGACTCAGCATGCAACACTCCACCCACACAACCGCACACATGTGCATGACACCACACCACATGCAACAACGCACCACAAGGTTTGCATCAGGGAGAATGGTCAACTCGCCAATGTCAACGTTTCCGTTGGCGAGGATGGACATGCGATCCACGGGTGTGTTGGTGTCATCCGCAGTGACAGCAAACACAAGGTCACCACCCATTTCCGTGTCGCTGACAGACGTGGAAGACGACACCTCTGCTCGAATTTGCGCGGCAGTTACGTCGGCGGAACCACCAAACCTGCACGGTCACGCACCCACACCCACACCCACACCCACACCCGAGCACGCCGCCACATGTCGCAACAATCCCGATGATGATGAGGAACACCACGCACTGTTGCACACCCCTTTCAAAACAATAAGAAACACGCACCCTTTGAAGTCAAGGGAGCGAATAACATCCCCAGCGTTGACTGCTTGGGCCACGCCCGTTGTGATGCGGCTGCGAGTGTACGACGTCGTTGGATCCACCCCAGCTTCTGTAGCGCTCCGGGTTGTGAGATCACCGCGGCCGTTCACCCCAAACACGGTTTCCGTGGCGGTGGTGGCTTCAATCATGTTGAACCCTGAGCCGGCATCTGCGCCACTGGTAACAGACCTGGTGCGCCATGTGCAAGCATAGAGGGTACACAACACGCCCACCGGGTCAGAATCAGAGGCAGGTAGGTACACAGGCACACAGGCGCAGGCACCGCAAGGCAAGGACGAAAGGCAACGCGCGCACCACAACCATCCTTGTTCCCCCACGAGTGATATCAAACGCTATTCGCTACGTACAGAGCCGTGCTTACAAAACCCGTCGCAGAGGCCGTCACGGTCAACACAGGTGCGTTGGTGTCGGACGCCGACAAGCTGCTGCCGCCGTCGTTCACCGTCATGCCACCGTCCACGACGCGCAAGCCACCCGACGTCACCGTGACGCCGTCTCCCACCATCAGTTGACCCGCGCCGACGGTGGCACCGCCCGCGATGACGTGCAAGCCACCCTGCGTGATGACGGTGCGGCCGTCGCCGCGCACAGTGAACACGTCCGTCGAGTCGGCGGTCATGCGCAGGAAGTCAAACCCGGAGCCGGTGGCCGCGGAGGTGACCACCACCATGTCCCCGGTGTACGAGCCAGACGTGGTGGTGGCCATCATGGCTGGGTCCGAGGCGTGGGCGTTGGTGACGGCGAGACCGCCGTCTGTGATGGTGGCGCCCCCGGCTTGCACCGTCACACCGCCCGCGGTGACCTCCAGCCCGGCTTGGGGCCGCACAAGCCCGGTGCCGAGGACATCAAACACCTCTGTGCCCCCGCCGTCGGTGGACACGGTCACCAGCTCATACCCCGCGCCCGCGGTCTGCTCTGCCTGCACCGTGAGCACCGTGGACGTGTACCCCGATGACGCCGACTGCCCGACGGTGAGCGCGTCTTCGTTGTCCCCTGTCGTGATGACGCTGGGCCCGTCGTCCACGGACAGCCCGCCTGCGCTGACGGTGGCACCGCCGGCCTGCACAACCAGGCCGCCGGCGGCAACCGTGGCGGCAGTCATGGAGCCGGTGCCGGCCGTCAGCAGCCCATTCACAGTGGCGGTTTCACTCCACACGTAGCCGTCGCCGCGGACGTAGTATTGCTGGTTGTAGGAACGAACGGACGTCCATACCCACACACCCGACATGAGCATTGGAACGACGACCATCTCGATGACAGCGACAGCGACAGCGGCAATGACAGCGAACAACACGCCTCGCCTCCAATTCGTACCGTCAGTCCGCCGGATGCCAAGTGAAGCAGGTTGAAGTCGCTTGCCGGGCCCTTTTCCGCTCGCACAGACACTACATTACCCACGAACGTGGTACTTGTGGCCTCGTATTTGGCAATCGGCAAGCTGTCCGTGACTGAGCTTGTGGAAGACGCAATGTGGCATGCGGTGCCCTCTGTGGCAAGCTCACCATCGCAACCGTGAAACAACAAAACCAAACATTTGGCTCACCGAGCCCAACGGGTACGGGGGTTGCCCAAACGCTCCACGTGCTGCTAGCTGCGTACCGTATCCATCGAAGCAAGTGCACACTCCTGTCGATGCTGCACAAACCCCGCGCCTGGAGCACTGCTCGAACTCACGGATGGCAGACTCGAACACAGGAGTGCTGACTACATGCGTCTCCGCGTCTGCAGAGATCTTGTAGATGGAACCCTAGAGTGTCAAGAAACACCACACCACACCACACCACAGACAGCGCACCATTGCTTGGTCATGCACCCGTGGCGAACTGAAAGCAAAGCAAAGCGAAGCAAAGCAAATACAAGACGCTGTGCCACTCACTGCAGTATGACCGTGGACATTGGCCCAGGCCAGCTTGATACCATCACCGCCGAGTGACAACGTCGGTCCCGCGGTGCTGTTCATCCATTCGCTGACATACGACCCTGACCCCTCTCGCCACCGGTACCTGAACACACCGTCCGTGACAACGCCGCACCCAACCCACCCAACATTCGCACACATTCAGCGAATCGGTAAGAACGCCATCGCACCAGATCACCGAGAGGCACACAACACCATCGTTCACAACAACCACAAGCAACAACGCACGTGTTGGGCGAAACGGTGTCATCAACGATTTCCACGGTGTACACCGTGTCATCGCCTCCACTGTACGACCCACTTGCCGTCAAGGTGCGATCAAACGCGGTGATCGCACACGACACGGTACCACTTCCACCAGTCGCAGAGGCCCTGCGCGCGTGTTGTCACCACAGGGCAAGTGAGAACACGCTGCTCGCCAGCAACAAGCACACCAGCAGCCATTTTTTTCCGCACGTACATGTTGCAGGCAAACTCGGACAACGGGGGGTTGCCATTGTGGGAGTGGAGGTTGTTCATGTACCCGTTGTCAAACTGAAGGCGGACGGTCCAGGTGGTGGACTTGGTGGTCGCCTCGACATCGCCCTTGAAGCACACCGCAGTCGCCACGTTTGGCAGGCTTTCCCACGTCGTTTTGCACTCTGCTTCCGTGGCGTCGTCGCCGCTGGCATCGAGGGACACGGACGTGGTTTGGCCCGAGAACCAAAAGTCGACGGTGCCCGCCAACGCGGACCCGGCGTCGGTGGTGTCAATCGTGAACTGAAGCGCAAAGTCCGCGTTGTCGGTTGTTCCGGGGTCGTCGCCAAACGGGCAAAAAACTGGGTGGCCACACGCCAACAGCATGGTTGCAGCAGCAACAGCAAACAGTCAGCACAGTGGGAGGCAAAAAAACCAAAAACCAAACAAAAGGGAAGCGGAGGGAATGCACTCCCTTCATGGGTTTGGTGTAGCGCACTGCTCTTCGCTACAACATGCCATGCACATGGTGTGGCCCACACTACGTACGCTCGGAACAGTCAGCGTTGTACGCGCCGTAGTCACATTCACACATGTACCACTTTGATGCCTCCCAGTTGGTGTACGTGACACCGTGTGAGGTTGTTCCCACGCCTGCAGAGGTGGTGCCAGATGCATGTTCGCTTGCCACCGCTCCGATGGTGCGACACCGGCCTTTCGTGTTGCAGTTGCTCGGGCACAAGCCTGTTACCACCCTCACACACGGAGCATGCCATGACACGACATTGTGGTGCATCAGGGGCACGTTAGAAGTCGTTGATGGGTGCCTTTTCACGACAACAAGCAGCCACGTACGGCGATCACAACTGAGGCCCCCATATCCATCCAGACATGAACAATCACCACGCCCCGTGTTACAAACACCGGCCCGTGAACACTGGGCGGTGACGCTCTGGTGCAACGTTGTGGCGTTGCCTTTTGCAGCCCACACCGTGCCAACGGCGCACGGACCACCTGTGAAAACAACAACAACAAACAAAAACAGGAGTGGGGTGGAGTGCAGTGCCAGGATTCGATTGTGGGTGGGTGGGTGGGTAACAGTGCACAGCGCGGTTGAGCACGCTCGCCAGACAGACACTTAGCCATCCCACCACACACATGACAACGCACGTTCGGAACAGTCTCCTCGAATGTAGCCAGGCATGCACGTGCACTTCGACTGTGGACCACATGTGCCATGGCCTGAGCACATGTTGGGACACTGCGCCAAGGTGCCATGCCCACAAAGCGCGACAACCAGCGCCAGCACCAGCACCGCGTTTCTCACGTGCGCTGCCATGTTTTCACACCGTGGTGTGAGGGTTGGGGAAAGACACCACGGAGGAGTGCGCGTGTGCGCCGCGTTGCCTTCACCAACACGGGCACGGGGGAGGGACTAAGCTGCTGATACCGCCGGAAGGGTGCTTCACGATGGGCTGACCATCGTGGTCCACTCTCCTGGAGACCGTTTGCACCGTGACCACCACAGCGAGTTGGCAAGGCACTGGTCGCAAGTAGGGAGCACTGCTGGGGAATGCTGCGGGACAAGGACTGTCAAGGGAGACCACGAGCGCGGTGCAACCACAATCAAACAGCCAGACAACAGCAGGACGCAGCATTCACCCAAGACAACACGTTTGATACGTTGGCGTCGCATTTGATTGATTGGATAACCAGGGGACACAGCACACGGGTGTCACCTGATCAAATTCGCGGGAGTTATCATTCAGTCATTTAGACGTAATTGGAGGCTTCAGAAATCAATCTGGCGGAAGTGTGACATGAGTTCGCCACGGATCAGACAAACCTCGTCACTTGCGGCGGGTTTTGTTGCACCTGCTGCGACGACGGTTGTGTCCGATCCTTTGCCGAATGTGCAGGTATCTTCGCACACAGCCCTGTCCACGACGTCCCCTCCCGCAACAACACCACCCGCACCACTTTTGTGCTGTTCAGTTGCCTTGCCGCCTACTCGCGGCCGTCGGACGTGTGCATTCGCGTGGGCTGGGCGCCACATCGCGTTGCAAACTGCGCCACGGTTGGGAGTGTTGACACGATTGTTGGGAGGTCCATTGTGAAGCCCCGTCCACGCTGCCGCTTCCCCCTGTCCCCTCCGGAGCCGGCTGACGCGACTACCCACAACAAGCATCCCTCGTGGCGTGTGTGTCCTCCGAGCGTCAGGCTTTGCGCTCGCTACGGTCGAGTGCAGTGGCGCTCTCCACAGTGACCCTGTGCATCGCCTTCACCATGTCGAAGCCGTAACCACGACTGCTGTTCGGCAGTAGCTGTTGACCCACCTTGCCTAGCGCCACGCACACCATCCAGATTGGGTGTGCCCCGCCTTGGCCTCCCGTGAACCTCTCAGGTTGCACGTCCCTGTTGTTGTAGTGTCCCTGTGAGGGCCCGTCTTGGTTGTGACACCCAAAATGCCCCGCCGTCGCCGATCTGTCTCGTTTTCCAAGACACAGAGCGCCCCGCGTGTGGGGGACTTGCGAGTTGACTTCAACCTTGCTTGCAGGGCCCTGAACCTCGACGAGCGTTCCCAAGAAGCAGCATGGGAGTGGTTCACGCGCATTACGCAGCAGCGGTGTACGCCGATTGCGCTTGATGAGGTGCGTGTGTGCGTGTATGCGGCTGTGTGTGTGGCTGTGTTTGTGGACGTGTGCGCGCTTTTGTAGCTAGCTAGCTAGCTAGTGCATGTAGCTGTGGTAGTTATGCGGTGTTGGGGGACTGCAAGCAAGCGTGTGTCGAGGTCGTTATGTGTACTTGCGTACAGTTTCGGTTAACTGGAGCCTGGTGTTGGTGGTTGTGGATCGTGCGTCGCCCTCAGAGCAAGCCATTGAATCCATCCCATGTCTGGGTTGCCACCGCAATATTCATTGCCAGTGACAAAACCTGGAACGGTGTTCAGCTCACACAGCTGCTCGACGCCACGTCAATATCGTGCGTTGCGTGCATACATGCATGCGCATGTAGTCGTCCAGTGGTGTGTTTGCTGCTTACTGACGTGTGCTCGTGCGTGCCTGCGTGCCTGCGTGCCTGCATGCGTGTATGCCACCTCCTGCAGGTTGGATGTGTTGGTGGACTTCTTGGACATCATGTGTGAAGAGTTGGTGCTGGGCCACCTGGCCATTCGAGTGCGCAACCTGCGCAACGCGTACAACACCTCCACCATGGTGTTCAACAAGTTTCAGCGCATGTGGTCCAAAAACTTGCGCCTTCCCTGTAACCAACTCGTCATGGACTTTGCGTGGAGCCTGTTCGTGTACCTGAAAGGTATGTGTGTGTGTGTGTGTGTGTGTGTGTG
>Ga0213833_1001249_pt1 | contig 18805 bp, 19 predicted proteins | sample SWATP21_FD_160575 | JGI IMG/M metagenome (GOLD analysis project Ga0213833, IMG submission 160575) | Coastal seawater microbial communities from Marineland, Florida, United States - SWA TP2 #1 | ecosystem: Environmental > Aquatic > Marine > Coastal | place: USA: Florida | collected 2016-08-14
GCGCGTCGGCCCCCCCCCCCCCCCCCCGGCAGCCACCCTGGTCTACGTCACGTACATGCGACAACTCCTCTGCACGGGCACACAAGCGTGAAGCGCGTTGAGGTGCTCCCAGGTGAAGGTGCAGGCGATACGCTTGCTCCGTCAACGCCAACTCCACGGCAGACATGTCCGGGCCGTCTTGCGCCTGCACAGCCTGCAGCATGCTCTCAATGACCACACGGGCTTGTTCGTAGTCCCCCGACTGCATGTACACCGAACCCAACCTGCACGGCACGGCACCGTGCATACCGGTCCGTGAGATTGCAGCGAGTGGGCACCCACAACATCATCCACAGCATCCACAGCACACGCGCGGCGCACCTTCGTTGCGCCGCCAGGGTGAGGTGCGACCCACCCCCCGTGGCAGCCTCACAAATACCAACGACCCTCATGAGTAAGGACGCGGCGGCGGTGCCACGGCCCTGTGAGAGCATGCTCTGCGCTTCTTGAGCCTCTGCAAACGAGTCGAGTTGTCCATCCGCAGTGGCCAGGGATGCGGTCGACATACGGCGGTGCCCACACACCGCGGGCCACGGGCCCGTACTCCCCACATTGGCGGACACGGAGCATGCTGCATACTGCGGTCGCACGAGCCATGGTGCTACCTGCTTGGAGAAGCGCTGTGATAGGGCGGCCACGCGTGCAGTGGCAGCCATGGTGGCCGGTCCAAAGGGAAGCGAGTGATGGAACCCAATAGGAGCGCTTCCGTGGGACACACAAACACGAAGCGCGTGCCGTCACACGCCGGGCATCAAACGTATGGCGAAGCTGTAACACAACCCCAGCGAATGGGGCACCCACGGCTTGTAATGCGGGTGAATCGACGTGGAGAGCAACGCACAGCTCGAGGCCGTGGCACAAGAGGGTTCGGCTGTTGCGCGCAAATTGATGAATACACACACTGCCATCTTACTACGCCTACACAGCGGCTCACCCCAAGTCTGACAGTATTGCACCCAGCCTCGCTGCGGCCTCAATGGTTTTGGAGTTGAACATGGAGACACTACGAGCGGATGATTGGACACTCTGGGCAAACACACAACGCCAAAGGACATTGTCAGCTCACTGGCACACACACAATCTCCACAACTAGCGCACTCGAGCCCGTCATCACGTACCGAAGGTGATGAGTGCAGCGATGCCGCGCCAGCGTTTCGAAGCTCAAGCGACCCAACACGTCTTCTCCCACCACCGCGTCCACTGGCCCCACCCGCGCCAGCACCGCCACCACCCCCAGCCCCGGTCAGGTCGCCACCACCAACACCACCACCGCCGGTGCGCCGCCCGCGACCAGATGCGTCGCGACCGTTGCCGGCGCCCACGCTGCGTGTGGGTTGGTACGATTCCGCCAGGCTCTGCAAAATCTCCGTGTCCGCGACAGTGGGCACGTGGTGGGGGGTGGCGTGCAACTCGGAGCGCGACCCGGCGTCGCCGCCGCCGTTTTGCAGCGCGCGGCGCATGGAGCCTGCCTGCCGCCCCACCATGTTGGCACGCATGGACGACAGCGCGTTGGCGACACGGGTCCGGGTTTCACGGCTCGGCAGCGCCGAGCCTGCCCACTCGCGTCGCGTTGCATCCAGCGGCGAGGCCTTGGGCTTGATCTTCGCGAGCAGGTCGGGGTGGAGTTGCGACGCCTGGAACTTTTGCTTCTTCGCCTTCACCTTGGGCTTGTCCCCGCCGCCGCCTGCGTCACCCCCGTGTGCCGACATGAAGCTGGGTGTGGAGCGCAGCATGGAGCGGCTCCCCATCCCATCCAACCCCCCACCCCCGCCCCCGCCCTCGCCGTCTGCCATCGCAGCCTCCTTGTCCTTGCGCTGCCGCGTTCGATGGCGTGACGCCTCGGCCTCGGCAGCCCAAAACCCGGTGCCCACCTTGCCCACCCCCGCGGAGCCACCCCCCACCCCACTGTCCTTCCGCGTGGCCCGTTCCCGGGCACGCGCCTTGGCAGCCGCGCGCGCCCGGCGGTCGCTGATGTCCTGCGCACCCTTGCGCTCCGTGGCGCGTTTGGCCAGCACCTCCAACGTGGCCTGCGTGGTGGCACTCTCCTCGGCCTCGCGCGCCGCCACGTCGACAGGCAGGCGCCACAGCGGGTTGCGACCAGCCCGGACGGAGCGGCACAGCAGCCCCACGTTGGTGCCCTCGGTGTCCCAGCAGTACACGCAGCGGTCGTAGCTGGAGGTCAGCACGGAGGGTGGTCGCTTGATGACCTGCACGGACGTCACGGCGTCGTTGTGCCCCCGGGTGATCCAGTCCAGCGTCACCAACGTCGGACCGTTGTACAGCGACGACATGTTGCTGTCCGCAGCCCGGCCGTCGACGTCCGGCTGGCAATGCACGTTCCCCGGCTTCACCGTTTCATCGGCGATCACGTCCAGCAAGTCGCCCAACGCCCAACACAGCAGCTGGCCCCGTTCATCACCCGTGTACAACAAACGTGCGTCTTCATCCCACGCCGCGCAGGCAGCGTAGGAGGCCTCAAACGTGTGACGCGCCGCTTCCAGGTTGGCTTCGTGCCGCGACCCCGGCGTCGGGTGGCTTGGGGCGTCAACCATGGCGTCTTTCCCTTCGGCGCCGCCACCTGACTTCTTTTCCTCCCCCTCCTCCCCCTCCTTCCCGCCACCACCACCCGCCTCGCCATCCACCCCGCTCTTGGACTCGCCACCCTCACCGGCGGCACCACTACCGGCACCGCTACCGGCACCACCACCACTTCCACCACCACTTCCACCACCACTTCCACCACCACCACCACCGCCGCCACCCGCGTTTCTGCGCTGCTTCAACTTCCGTCGGCGCGCCTCCTCCGCCTCCAGCCGCTTCTTCTCCGCCGCCTCCGCCGCAGCCGTCGCGGCAGCGTCCCGGATCTCGGCGATGGCGGCGTTGCGCGCGGCCAGGCGCGACGGCCAAAAGCCGGTGGGGTTCAGGCTCCAAGCCGCGGCGAGGACGTGCTTGCACGAGGAGCCGCGCACGCCCCACAGGAACAGGTTGCCGGAGGAGTCGCCGGACACCACGAAGGGCAGCGGGTTGAGGAACTGCACCATGACCACCTCCGCGGGATGCGGCAACAGCGCTTCCAGCTTGCCCGTTTCGAGGTCCCACAGCCGCACGGTTTTGTCCGAGGACCCGGTGGCCACAAGGGACGCCGTGTGGCTCCAGTCGGCGCAGGAGACGTCGGCTTTGTGGCTGCGCATGTGGTCCATCATGCGCAGCACCACGCCCTTTTCCGGGTCCATTTCGTCGTGCACCACGATGGAACGGTCCCACGAGCACGACACGACGACCTTCAGCTCGTTGCAGTACAGCAGCGCGGACACCTCTCGCGTGTGACTGACCATGCTCTTCATCACCGCCCCGTTGGCGTAGTTGTACACACGCACCGCGCCACTGGCCTCGCCAGCAATGAACTTGCGCTGCCTGTCGTCGAGGCACACGCTGGTGATGTCGGTGTCTGTGACATCACGGTACACGCGCAGCAGCGTCCCCGTCAACGCGTTCCAAATCTTCACGGTGCGTGCGGAGGCGGTAAGGATGGTCATGCTGGTGGCGTTGAACAGGGAGCACGTGATGGGGAGCTCGTCCGACACGTTGCTCACAGCCCGCTCGCCCCCCTGGTCGAACGCGGACAGCTTTTTCGTGGCCGACACGATGCGTCGCAGCGGCGGGCAGTGCTCAAACGCCGCCACGTTCTGCAGCACCGCGTTCTCGTCGCTGAACGTCTGCACACACTTGAACGACCGCAGGTCCCACACCTTGAACTGCCCGTCGACCGAGGCGGTGATCACCTCGGGCTTGTTCGGCACGGAACGCACGCCCAGCAACGGCGTGGAGTGGCCCTTGAGCTTGTACAGCAGCGAGGGCACGAACGGCGACCACACGAGCGCGTCGTGGTCAAACCCAGACGAGATGAGGAACCGGAAATCCGGGCAGTAGGTCAAGGAAAGAACGCCCTGGCAAAGTTCACACACCACACACACCACACACACACACACACGTCCAGGCAAGAGGTAAGTCGCAATCCTCATCATCAACGCCACGCAACACTTGGGCAGAAACAACAAAGACGTCGATGGTCTCCATCGTCCCCAACCCACGCCCGCAACACAAGCAACATACAAGTGCAACTGCACCCCACCCCATGCAAACAAGACACGCGAACCTTGCTGTGACCCTTCAAGCACTGCCGTTGGGCGCCGCTGCACATGTCCCACATACAAATTGTGGAGTCCAGGCTGGCACTGACCACGTTGTCAAGTTGCTTGATGGTGATGACGTCCATCACAATGTCCGAGTGCCCAGCCATGCAGCTCGTTTCCTCACGGGCCTTGATGTCCCATGAATGCACGAGGCCGGTGGTGGAGCCCGAGTACAGTGTGGTGTACTGATCGCTCCAGGCCAACGACATCTGCACGTGGGGGGTGGGCCAGCACGTGATGTAGGAGTACTGTGAGTTACCCGGGTTCAAGTCCCACAGCGCCATGGTCGAGTCGGCGCAGCTGGTGATGAGGTAGCTGCTTGGCGTTTCGATGTACTCAACGGCCTCCGGAATGCCGTCATGCCCCACCAGCTCGCCGGCAAGGGTGAGCGTGTTGGCGTCGTACATCTTCACCACCGGGTTGCGCTGCTCGAACACGGCCAGCTGGTTCAAGCGCGGCACGAACTTGAGGCCCTCGATGACTTCGTTATGAAACCGCGGGGTGCGCTTTTTGGCGCCGCCACCCCCGCGCAACGCGGGGTGCGCGTGGCCCGGTTTGGACTGCCGTGTACCACGCTTCCGCTCCTCCGCGGCCGAGGGGATGTACACGGGGTGGTACCCGGCGATGGCGTCCACCGACGCGTCGTCGCGGAACACCACCGCCTTGTCCACAATGAACGACGTGAACTCATCCCACTCCATCATGGCGTCGCCGTTCACGTCAATCTCCTTGAACAGCTCCGCGAGGTTCGCCACCAGCTGCGTCTCCGTCACGCTGTGCGCGGCGGCGGGCGCCGATGACGCAGCTGCGGCGGCGCCCGCAGCACCGACGCCGCCACCTCGGCGACCACCACCGCCGTCGCGACCACGACCTCCACTGCTGCCGTCGCGCGCGGAACGCCCGCTGCGGCCTCCAGCAGCCCTGTGGGACGCGGAGGGAGTGGTGTTCCACGGCGTCGTGATGCTTTCCGCAGTCTTGGAGGACGATGCCTCGCCGCCGTCCTTGCCCTGCCGCACCTCCAAATGCTCGGGGAGGTACGTGCGCATGATGCGAACGAACTCGTAGATGTCCACCTCGCCACCGTTCTCGACAAACTCTTTCTTGATGGAGGCAATCGTGTGCGCGTCGAGATTCATCATCAAGTCCATCGTCAGAGTCTCTGCCCGACGCTTCTTGGCCGAGTACCCCGATCGAGGGGTCAAGGGAGGTGCAGACGACTCCCCATCACCGCCATCGTCGCCCATGCGCGCACTCCGACCATGGTGCCCACGGCGCATGGTTCAATACGAGACAAGGAAAAGGATGGCGCTGCACAGCCGCTGAATGCGTTGCGCTGGGGACACAACAAGCAGACAAAACAAAAACGCCTCGGATGACGTGGAATCAGCAAAATAGCCTCCCACGACGTCTGCTGAGGCCACTGCGGCGGGCGTGACCGCTCTGGCTCGCAGCTGTCCCACGCTGCAATTTGACAACCGGATCTGGGCATGTTGATGCGTTGCAACACGAAAACCTCGCGCATCGGGGTACACATATGGTGTTTCGTCAATCTTATTTTTTCTCAATGCGCCATGTTCCCTGCTCTCTGACAGCGCCAACACACAGTCACCAAGGGAAACACAAAAAGGGGCTTGTGGTTCTGTGGCCGGCAGCTTGCGCAGTGTAGGCGTTTGTGTGCGTGAGACGCGACGGGTGGAGTGGACAAGTGCAAGGCGTGGCGTTGAAGCAGGCGGGGCTGATGATCAACATCAAGCGCCGACGAGAGGCTGAGGCCAAAGCCAAGGCTGCTGCTGCGGACGAGTCCAAGACCGCTGGTACAGGCGCCGGCGCTGCGTCCAGCGCAGCTCCCAGTGGCGTGGGCGTCGCCAAGAAGAAGAAGATTTGGGGAGTAGGGCGTGGGCGCGGCCGGGGGAAGAAGAAAGCTGGTGGGAAGCACCAAACCATGGCCGATTTGAGACTGGTGACAGGTCGGTACCGTGGGCTGTCGTTTAGTCGTCGCTGCATGGACGCGCACAGCATGCGGGTGTACCCTCACCAGACACCAAACCGAAGAAACGCTTACCCCGTGTGCCCATCCGCGCGCCTCGCACCATCCGGGTCTCACGCGCGTGCGCGTGTGTGCGTTCTCGTGCTCGTCACAGACGTGCAGGAGCTTGATGTGGGCGGCCTCACCAGCATGGACTGGCCGGATTCGAACAAGCTGACGGAGATGGTGTTGACCGTGAAGCCAGACACGGGTTACTGGGAGGGAGGGTCGTACAAGTTCAACATTTCCGTTCCTCGTGACTACCCCCACAAACCCCCCAAGGTCACCTGTGCAACGAAGGTGCTGTCTTGGCCTGTGTCTCGCCGCCACCCTCGCCTTCGCCTTTGCGCGTCACCGTGTTGTTGTTGTCCCTGCGCCCGGCAGATTTTTCACCCCAACATTGACTTCGCGGGGGCCGTGTGCTTGAACATTCTCCGCGCTGACTGGAAGCCCGTGTTTGACCTGAACACGGTTGTGTCGGGCATCACATACCTGTTCTATGAACCCAATGCCGACGACCCACTGAACGCCGGTGCGTCATGGAGTGGTTTGCTGGGGGCACGGGCTTGATGGCGCCATTGCCATGAAGATGCGTTGCAGTTGCAGCGCGCGCTGCAGGTTCGGTGGAGGTATTGTTGGTGTTGTTGCCCTGACGCAGCGATTTGTGTTGTGCAGAGGCCGCCGACCTGTTCCGAGACAACGAGCCGTTGTTCCGCCGCACCGTGCGCCGATCCATGAGGGGAGACACCATTAGTGGCCACAGGTTCGCTCGCTTGATTTGACAACACCGACTTCTTCATTCGCACTTCATCTTCTTGCAACACCCTGCAACACTAGCGCATCCACCGTTTTCAATACCAACTCCCCCCTCCCGGAGTTCATTACCAACTCCCCCCTCCCGGAGTCGTACATCCCGACAGCCTACGCAACACGTGCACGTTTACAGCCGTCTGCAGGAGACACTACGGTGCTGGTGCAGCTGGTGCTGGACTGCTGCGACAGCTCTCGGCCCCTTTTGACTCCACCCCCATTGCTCGCACCAGCAGCGACGTCCACATTCGCGGTGCCATCCTCACACGCACGACCATCAGCAACGCCACTGGCGGTGGGTTGTTCTTCGCTTGTGGCTGTGGTTGCGGTTGTGGTTGTGGTTGTTCGCCGCCGCTGGACACAGGCCTTTGCCGCAGCCGAGAGCTGGGTGAAGGCTGTTTTCGCGTCAACAAGTACTGGTGCGGGTATCCCAGCCAACGCTGCCACGTGGAGGCCAAAGGATTTGTCTGAGGGTCCTGGTTGCACTTCAAACAGCATCGTGATTGCATCGTCTGCAAGCAGCACACACGCCGTCAGAACACACACGAAGAGGAAGGACAACCACCACCCAAATGCACACCTGAAGCATGGGCAGAGACGTGTGCATTCCGCACAAGTCCAGCAGTTGTGGGAGCTGTGGCTAGACCCGTCAGCTCATGAAAATGGGTGGCAAACAACATCGTACACTCTGTCTTCGCCGTCAAATGTTCTGCCACCGCCCAAGCAATGCCAAACCCGTCACCTGCACAGGGGACATGCCACTGTGTGAAAATGTTTGCACACACACGCACGAACCACACCACTGTCCACAGCCCCAACTCACCAGTGGAGGTGCCTCTTCCCAGTTCGTCAACGATGACAAGCGAGCGACAGGTTGCGGTGCGGATTAAAGCGGAAGTCTCCAACATCTCGGCCATGAATGTGGAGATGCCTCCCAGCTAGTGCACAGTACCACCACGGGCATGTGAGAACATATCGCAGCCATCAACACCAGGCGACAAAGGGGTGAACGAAGCCTCACCTGATTATCAGATGCCCCCACACGCGCAAGTACAGCATCGTAAACTGGAAGATGTGCACTCTCCGCAGCAACAAACGAGCCAACTTGGGACATGATAGCGAGCAGTCCGACCGTGCGAATGTACGTGCTCTTGCCTCCCATGTTCGGACCCGTGACGATCATGCAGCGCGGACCGTTTCGCTGGCACAACTCTACATCATTGGCAATAAACTCAACTCCATCAAGGACCTGCGGAAGGGCGGAGGGTGGTTCAGCATGAGTGCGCTCACCACCACCACAGTCCGGCGCAGCTGTTCCCTCCTCCCAACCAACGAACCTCTACACACGGGTGGCGTGCCGCTTTGACTGACAGCCGGCGCTCGTCGCCGGACGATAGCACAGGCCGGCAGTAGGGTCGAGGGGCCTCCAATGCCACAACAGCAAACCCAGCGAGAACGTCCAGAGTGGCCAACGTCGATGCCAGGCGCCGCAACACAGGTGTGAACCTGCCACATGGCAACGTGGGTGAACACGCACACCAAAAGGTTGCACATGCGTGCGTGCGTGCGTGCGTGCGTGCGTGCGTGCGTGTGTGCATGTGCGTTTGCGCACGCTGTTTGCCGGCGTACGTGTAAGCAACTTCGAGAACTTGGCGAATCGCCTCGTCTTGCGCAAGGCGATATTGCGACAGCCACCGATGGTACTCTGTGCCAGCATGCTGGAGCGTTGCACTCGCAAAGTACACACCGCCAGACTGGGCGCCATGCCAAAAGGGAGCGGTGAGAAGGGATGGTGCTGTGCCAAACCACCCAACCACCATGCTCACACTCCCCTACCTGGACCGACAGCTGAATGACAGCTTTGTGCTTTCGCAGCAAGCGCTGCCGACTTTTCGGGATTCGACAGCACACCCCGAACTGTAGGTTATGCCTCTCAACCCGAATCTTGGCGCGCGGCATTCCAATCAAGCTGGAAAGCGCGTCAACAGCACTGTCAATGTCTGCTCCGCACCTCTGGACGTGCGTGTGCAACGCATGGAGCTCAGGGCAGTACGACGGGCGGATGAGAAGATGTCTGTGTGATGCCTGGAGACGCATGCCGCGTGAGCCGCATCACTACGACCCAGCCTCAACACACTGGAAGTGTGGGTGCCACGGACTGCAACGCTTGCTGCAGCGGCTGCAACTGCAAACCTACCCTCGAGGTGAGGTCGACTGTCTCTTCGACAAGGGCACGGAACTTGAGCAGGTCGTGGGCACAGCTCCGGATGGGCACGATGAAGCGATCCTCGAGCAAGCGAGCCCTGCTCGCGGCACGTGTCTCAGCCATCAGCACCCGCAGGTCGTCCAGCAGCACGTCCAATCCAACGGCCATGCGATACAGGGTGACCAGGGTCTCCAACTTTCCGACGCGGCGCTCAAACTGCTCTGATATTCGCTCCACATCCGGAATCTTGCGGAGGTGTTGCTCTCGCAGCCGACGCAGTGTTTCACTGTCTTCGAGTAGGGTCTGTCCCCCCCCCCCCCCCCCCCCCCCCCAAGAAAAACAACATCACAGCACACAACAGGGTGCACATGAACATGACACACACACGCCACCAAACGGGGAAGAGGGGGGCGGGGGACGGAAATGCATCGCATCCCACCTGCACGATATCGTGGCGAGCAGATATTCTGGACAGGTTTGTCAGTGGCTGGCGAATCCACCGGCGGAGCGTGCGGAATCCCATCTTCGTGGAGCACCGACCAAGCAGGCCCAGCAATGTCCGATGTGTGGAGTGCTGGCTCCCTCCACCAGCGTCGTGCTGCATGCGCGTCACACACAACATGGGTAACACAAAGGCGGGGGTGACAGAAGCAGCTGTGGCGCCACGCACAGATGGAATCAACTGCAGCGCCTTGATGACCGTCGGGCCGAGTCGCATGTGTGAGGAGGGAGAGCACACCCTCAACGTGTACTTGCCAAACGCATCGGACTCTGTGAGCAACGCGAGGTAGCGGATGGCTGCAACAGTAGCACGGGTTGCGAAGCTCAATGGTTGGAGGTCATCCACTGCACTGGTCACGACGTTGTTGGCGTGTTCGTACGCCAAAGCGGAGTGCGTGGCCGCTGGACGCATTACCCCACCCAATGAACAGAATCAGCACACACGTGCCATACTGCAAGCGAAACCAGTCAAGGTACCAAAATGCTCCGGGCGAAGAAGTCTCTTCAGCATGTTTGCAGCGTCTTGGGAAGAAAACAACGAAGCGGGTTTCTCTATGACCACAACGCCCAACCTGGTCAATGTGTCGTGCAAGCGACGGCTGGCAGTGCTTGTGCCTGTACACACACCATGGAAACCAGTTACCCATGCATGCCACCACACACATTCGGTGTTTGCTAGCATCACGAACCACTGGAAACCAGCGCTTCATGGGCACTCTCTTGCACCAACACAGACTCCAGGATGGAAAAGCCAGGATCCACAAACTCGTACACACGCATCGACCCACGAGCTGTGTTCACGAGCGCCACGCCCACCACAAAACTACCAGAGTGTTGGCCGTGCGATATCGCAACAATGGACATGCTGTCATCAGCATGTGCGGGGAGCACAAAGTCGCGAAACGCTGCAACATTGCCAGGCGAGCCCTTGCGCACAACTGTCCAATCGTCACCAGATCCGCGCCATACCTGAAGAAAGAACACTGCACCGTTACAACACTGACACAATGCATCTGGAGGGACTGGAGTTGAGAGCCCGCGCTTTTCCTCACCTCCACGGACACTTGTTTCTCAGTCAACAGCGACGGAACAACTGTGCGAAACATCTTGCGACTCACATACACACAGGCCATGGACGAAGCGTCCGGCCCGATTCGTTTGATCACAGACTCTGTGTGGTAGTACTGCAGTGACACAGCACAGCAAGGGGGACGTATGAGCGCCACGAGCGCAGAATGTCCTGCACTCAACGCACCGTCAAGGCAACAAACTCTGCACTAGGCCCGTACACACAGTAATACGAGCCTCCATCACGCTCAAAGAAGCGGCAAAGTTGTGTTGGAGATGGGAGTGTGCGCAAGAATCGAAGAAATAACCCATCCTTCTTCGCCTTCCCTGGCTTTGGTCTGGCACCGCTCATCGGAGCTGCCATGTAGGGGAAGGCAGCAGCGTTCGCGCGAGGTTTCCAGCAGCAGCAGCGCGTGGGCCTTTTCAAAGTAGTGACATATTTGTCCTTTTGTTAAAATAGTGACAGGTCACGCCAACGCGAGCCACACGTTGCGTCAGGGCGAGCACGCCGGTCGTGTTGGCAATCCATCGCGCAGTCACCATGGGCCGCAAGGGAAAGAAGAACAAGCACACCGCGAAGGAGCTCCAGCGAAAGATCGATGCGCACAAGGATAAGGGGGGTGGCTCCAAGGGCTTGGCTCGCCGCCGTCAGGGTCACGCTTCAGTGATGTGCAAGATGTGCCGCAAGAACGTGCCGTCCATGAAGTCGCTGCAAGAACACTTTGATAGGTGGGTGGTTGGGAGTTTTGGGCGCAGTTTGCCGGGTCAGCTGTGCACACAAGATTCGTAGTTGGTTCGGTTATTCACCATTCATGTCGTTCGGTGTGTCCTTCTGGCTGCTCGCTTGGCTTTCATGTGTTCAGCAAGCACCCGAAGTTGACGCTGAACCTCGCGGATTACCAGGACGAGAAGAAGTAGACTTCGGCGTGGGTGTTTCGTGAAAAGTGTGGACTGTATGCGTGTTGCGGTGTGGTTTCGTTATGTGAGTGTGTGTGTGGAAACTACATCCCAAATCAAGGTTCTTTCTTTGAGTTGGATCGCATCACCGCAACTGCCACGTGACTCTTTGTTCTTGTTCTTGGCTTCGGGTGCCACTTCATCCGCCTGACACTCCACTATATCGTGTAGCACAATCAAGGTGTTGCCACAGCTCGCTCCACCCGTGTCCCCAAACCGCGCCAGGTCACTCGAGCATGCGTCAATGCATGCGTCACCTGCAGCATGTGGCATGTGGCACAGCTTGTCACCGGAACGAATTGTGCGGACGGCTCGGAGACATCATCTCGCCGCGCCTATATCGCGCACCAGTTGTCCCACAACACAAGCGGGGTCCTATGCGTTGCTACGTGCACCCGGTCTCACGAGGAGTGGGCACACGATCTTACCTGCTGTTAGGGCGACGAGACGTACATTCACGACACACCCTCCGACTTTATTTGAACCTGGCTGGCTACTGATCCTTGGTGGTGGAATGGAACACCGCCTTTCGCCTCAAATATTTGTTTCACAAGTCCTGTGCTATTGTTGGGCACGCAACGCGAGGCTTCGGCACTTTGTCACCACTGGTACACCACCAACCATGCCACAACTGAACATCACACACGATCCTCTCATGTACGCATTCTGTGTGGAGACATTTCAAGCAGTTGCCTTGGAGACGGGGCATGTCTGCTTCTTTCTTGTGATCAACCCCGCACGACGGGTCGAGTTCGCTGACTGTTCCGCAACAACGAACACTGGTGAGCACTGCGAGTAGCTTCCTTGCTCCCGTCCACCCGCAGTGCAAGAATGGTTGAGTGTTGCATGCCGTCATTGTTACCGCACTTCCTTTGGCACTGCAACACACTACTGCACACTATAGGGCTCGCACGTCCTTGCACTCGTCGACATTGTCACTTGCCAAAACTGCCTTCTGCCTGCTGCAACACACTGTGCTCAATACCATGGTGGACAACACAGCAACCACCACGCCCAGCGCACCTTCCACACCCCGCTCCTTCAACTTCAACGGTCACGCTCAAGCCACTTTCACCCACGCCATGGTCCACTTCGTCCGTATGGCTTTCCACCAACCTCAACAACGCATCGTACGGCGCCGGCGTGCCTGCAGACTGCGTTGCTGTCTGACAAATGTGAGCGAACTCCGCCAACCAATGCGCACTCCCATCAGGGCATGCCACGCATACTCTTCGTTTGCGGTCAGCCAACTCCCAGCTTGCCATGCTGCTGTGCCATGGCAAGGCTGTGCCCGCCGCTGACACCATCATCAGCACGTACGCCAGCTGCTCCAGATCGCATGAAGCACAGGCATTCTTCCCTTCATGATGAACAGCGGGTTGAAACGGCAACCGCCCAGCACCACTCGGGAAGTCACCTTCTCCACTCTCAGTGCACAAAATGTAGTGCCCGAAATCAGCCAGTACCACCCCACCCACATCAACGCTCCCTATGTCCTCATCCAGACCACCTCGTATGAAGATGTTCGATGGAGCCACATCGGTGTGCAGCACACCTGCTACAGTATGCAGATGGCGCAATGCTCGCACCATGCGGAGAGCGATGGTGCAAATTTCGCGGTTCGTGAAGTGTCGGCCACTTCTGCACACATCTGCAAGAGTGCACACGCACCGCTCCAGCACAACATAGTTCCAGTGGGAGTGGTCACCGGTCGCGAGGCGACTGCCATGAAACCGCACGTGCGTTGGTACGCTCGGAAATAAGTCGGCGCACTCCGGGTGGTCTTTGCTTGCCGCGACCAGCCTGTTGTACACGAAGGTGTCGCCCCTGGCGTCCCGACCGCCGACCTTGATGACTCGTGGCAAACGCGTTGGGGTGGACTTGTGAAGCGCAGCCCAGACAGATCCGGGATGAGTCCGGCCGGCTGGCTGGTGATAGATGGCATCGCCGACGGGCTTCCATATGTCAGATGTCAACCACAGGACACCACTACGGTCGAGGTGTCCATGCTTTGTGGTGGATGGTGTGCTTCCCATGAAGCCCGTGTGACAGTGTCTGTTCCGAGGGAACGGTCGAAAGAACGAATACACCTTTCTGCCGGAGGAGAGAATCTTACTCGATCCTCATGCAGTGCGCGCATTTGTGGAGGCGAGCAACTTGAGACGCAAAGATCCCCTGCCTCTTTGTTCACTTCACAGACTAGGTTTCAAACTCGCGCGCAGCTCGATTCGCGCTGGTACGAGTGTGGAACGCATGCTGCAGCAGGACAATTGCAACCACCATTTCTTGTATGCTTGCGTGCTGTTGCCTGTGTGTGTGTGACAGCAGAAGGCGCTGAGGGGTCGGGAGAGGTGCGCGCGGTTGGGTGACGGTTGATGCTTTGTACGCAACAGTGCTGACCATGCAGATTGACGGGGGTGTTTTGGGAAATTGTAGACTGCTATCCGAAAGCCAGCGATTGATGCACGAGTGACAACGTTCACAAGGGGTTGGGTTTGGGCATCAGTACAGGCAAGCCAGAAAGTGTGCCGTGGTGCCAAAACAAGCACCGAAACAGCAGTGGTCAGTGACCCCACTGGTCACAACACGTGGCTGAGCGTGAAATCTGAGACGTTGTATGACGGGTGATATACTTCACCACGGATCAACTCCGCCAGCATCAGCACGTTCACGGAGTGTTCACAGGGCGGGCACTATGCTGCGAAAGTGTGTCAGCCACACCGTAGCTTGTGCACGGCGTTATGCAATGAATGTTTCGGGAATAAGCACACGTCAGGTGCGTCAGTGTTACAACGCGGTAACTCGGGAGTGCTGTTTCACTGGCATGTGCGTGTGCGCAGGTGTCGCCGTGTTCAGCGCAAGCCGTGTTGTTTGCAAGAGGATTCTCAACGCCAAGGTTCGGGTGTGAACGAGTACCGACGGCAATCCAAGTACCTTCCTCTCCCCTCACACTGGCCTCTGACCTCTGGTGTGTTGTGTGATTGCGGCGTCGTCACGCAGCGATGAGGACTTCAGTCTGCACGAATTCCACCACGAGGCAGACGCGCTGTTGGAGAACCTGGAAACACAACTTGAAGAGTTGGGTGACTTGGACCACTTGGATGACTTTGACTTGGACAATGCGGTGCGTCGTGTCTCTTGCGCCGACGCCGTATGACTGGTTTCTCAGCCAAACATGCACGGAATGCACTGTTTGTTTCATGTTGCAGCAAGGCGTGCTCACTTTGCAGCTAGGAAAGCCCGGCACGTACGTCATTAACAAGCAGGCGCCGAACAAGCAAGTGTGGTGGTCTTCTCCCATCAGGTGCGCACATTTTCATGGTACAGGGATGGTGCTGCATGCTGGGGTGCTCATGTAAACACACATTTTGCACGCACAGCGGCCCCCTGCGCTTCGACATGGATGTCGCCTCTCGGAAATGGGTGAATCACCGGGACAATACCGACGAGCTGTGCAAGAAGCTGGAGGATGAACTCTTAGAGTTGACTGGCGCGGCTGTCTTCCTCCAACAACAATAATGCATGATGTCGACGATGAGCTGACGACGCACGTGTGGTGGTGGTGTGCTTGTTGTGCTGTGCCTATGCTATGCACACTACACAACGCTACGGGTACTCCAGCCCTTTCTTCATAATGGCAATGGAAGCACGCAGCAGCTGCGCCTGAGACTGCTGCTCCTCCGAGAATGCCTCCAGTTCGGCATCCAGCCGCTCCTCGAGGCTTCTCCGCGTGCTGGACAGCGCGTCATGTGACCCATGTCCCCTGCTGCCGCTGAAGCGCCGCGTCCTGTCCGGTGTGTGCCGGGGCACACTCAGGGCACGCGGCGGGGACGGTGACACACGTGCCGGTGACACACGTGCCGGAGATACGCGTGACGGAGATACGCGTGACGGTGACACACGTGACGACGACACACGAAACGGTGACACGGCTGGCGGTGAGTCGACGGCCCGAACGTGTCCTGGGTACCCGCCGCCACGCGCAGCACCGCCGCGCCGCACACCGATGGCGGGGGCCTCCATCGACAGCAGCGACCGCAGCTCCGCCTTCGCTGCGGCGAGTTCTTCTTCCAAAGGATCCGGCAACTCGGCTGCATGCATGCGCGGAATGCCACTGCGTTCGGTGGCAATGCCACCACGCTGCGGCCTCGGCATGAGCCCACCACCGCCACCAACACCACTTTCACCACCACCATCACCACCACCACCACCCACAAACCCACCACCAACATCCCCTCCTGGAGAAAAGGAGCCGTGGTCGCCCTTCAGGGCTGTAGGTGCAGTTGAGGTCGCCTGCATCGCACGCTCCAGCTGTTCCACACGTTCGCGGAGCCGGGTGCAGTCGTCACACCGCCGTGCCGCGTTTGCCGAGTCCGGGGGTGTTGAGACAACAGGATGGGCTGCCATGGCAAGACGATTAGGGCCAGGGCTGTGGAAGGTTGCGCGGCTCGCATCAGTCGGCGCATCAGTCGGCGCAGCCGCTGCAGCTTGCTTTGCAATCCCGGCAGGGGGTGGAGGTGGTGGGGAGGCGGTAGAACGGTTCAACTGCGCCACCCACGCACATGCCGACCGTACGCCTTCCTCTGCGGTGGCGGTTAGTTGTTGTTGAAGCTGCAGTTCTTTCTGCAGCGCCTTGATTTCTTTATTTTTCATGATGACATCCCGTTGCAGCCTCTCTCGCTGTGGAAGACAACACGCAAGGACGTCAGGCCATTGGTGCAACACGCCACTGGATTTCCACACCCACCGCTTGTCTCTCCGACGCCAAGCTGTTGTAAGCTGCGTCAAGTTGACCCTGGAGCATTGAAATTCGCTGCTGTTGGCACTCGCTCTGCAGCTCTGCTTGCCATTGAGACTCACGAATCGCAGCCTCCTCGCTTCGCAATGCGGACGCGAGGACATCGAGGTGTCCCTGCACGATATCCGCTGACACTGCCGGTGCTAAATCAGAACCCGCATGCTCCATGGATCCATCTTCACGATCCGTGCGGGGTTCCATTGGGCATCGCCGCGAGACGGTTGGCGGGCGCAAACGCGATGGCATGCTGCAGCGTTTGTTTTATTGTTTTGTAATGTTTTGTGTTTTTTGACATTGTTTTGTGTGTTTTCATGTTTTGCGGCAAGGACACCTGGCACACATAACACTCCGCTGGGGTCCAGCACGCAAACACACCTCACGGACCAACCACCCCCAACCTGCGGCCCCGCAAGCAATCCTGTGCACATTCTGTCGGCGCAATGATTGTGGTGGTCTCTGTGTGTGGAGCAGTGGTTGTTATTTCCAGCGTGGTTGGGTGCTGGCGGTACGCACGGTCGCAGCCGCTGGGTTTTCGAAGCAAGGTCTCACTGGTGACGGGAATGCGTTTCGAGGTCGTTGGTATGTCATATGTCCTATGAGCGTGTGGTGTGTGGACATACCACACACATACACACACATACACACACGCAGCTCACAAAGAGAGCTTGTCCGTGTGCCGTGTTGGGTGGCTGTGGTTGTTGTGTGTGTTGTGTTGTCTTGCAGAGCGGGAACGATACACCATGTACAGACGCGTCGCACACCGCCGTTCGGAGCTGTTGATCGTCTCGTTTGCTGGGGCTGCGCTCCAAGTGGGCGGCTTTCCGAAGAAAGAGTTTCGACGGTCGTTGCAGCGCTACGCTTGCGACCAGCTCTTTCTGATGGACCCTGCGCAGTCCTTCTTCCTCGACGCACCTGGCCTGTGCCACGGGCGACGCTGGCAAGGCTACACAGCACTGGAGCAGCGCCTGCGTCGTGAATGTGCTCACTACAAAGCCGTAATGTTCATCGGGTGTAGCATGGGCGCATCTGGGGTGCTTCTGTTCAGCCACCTTGCCACTGCCGCCTTGGCTTTCAACCCCCTTGTGCGTAGGTTCCACACTGTGGGCGACGCTCCACACTGCTGCCTGCCTCGATTGGCTTGTTGCAGCTGGTTGCAGCTGGTTGCTCACACACAACTGTGGCATGCTCTACCATCGCGATCAATGCGATTCGGCGTGCGCGTTTGTGGGGGTGCGTGTGTGTGCATGGCATGCACAGGTCGACCTTGATGTCGAAGGCATGCGGCCCCGGTTTCCATTTTGGCTCCGCAACAAGTTCATTCCCGCCGCCGTCCGTCGCCAGTTCAAAGCGCGGATTCACTCCAACCTCCAACGAAACAAGGCCGCTGGAGGGCGTGTCCACGTGCACTATTCCAACTACGCGCCGGATGTTCGTCACATCAACACGTTGCCTGCAGACTGCACGCGGGTGTACCATCCTGGCTGCAACCACCACAACACCGCCCAGTTCTTGAAACAGCAGGGTCGACTGGCCCCGATTATTGACGAAGTTGTGACCTGGGCGAGAAACCACTCTCGTGACGGCGTTCCTGCTTCCTCCTGAGGTGTGTCACCACATGCGGGAAGCGGAGCATCTGTTGTAGCCTTGTTGTGTTGTTGTAGTTTGTGGTGTAGTTTTTTTCATTGCGTGGTGTTGTAGCTGGTCCATGAACGTCGCATTGAGTTCACGAATAGCGCCGTGTAGTGTAGATGCAAGGGAGAGGTGTACGTTGTACGTGTGATTGTGTTTATTTTCAATGTCCCTGCTGTCATGAGCCCGACGCGTCCATGATGACACCGTTGTCGCGGCACCTGTCAACCACTGCTCGTAAGACGCGACGGTGCCAAGCACACGTACTCACAGCCGCGGTTTCACGCACCATGTGTCGAAAGCCGCAAGCAGTTCCGCTTTCATCACATCCACACTCTTGGCCAAGTAGCGAAGCTCTGCTTTGCCTTCCTTGGCATGCTCGAAGGCGGCTCGATAGGCCTGGCGCAGCAACAGAACAGGACGGAAAGCGTGGTCATCGTTGGATGCAAAAGAACAAAACCAAGGTGGACCCACAAGGAACACACGCACATACACATACACATGCACACACACACACACACACACACACACACACACACACACACACACACACACACACACACACACACACCCACACA
>Ga0213833_1001250_pt1 | contig 18791 bp, 16 predicted proteins | sample SWATP21_FD_160575 | JGI IMG/M metagenome (GOLD analysis project Ga0213833, IMG submission 160575) | Coastal seawater microbial communities from Marineland, Florida, United States - SWA TP2 #1 | ecosystem: Environmental > Aquatic > Marine > Coastal | place: USA: Florida | collected 2016-08-14
CGGGAGGGTTCTCACGGCACACTGCCGAGAGGAACTTGAAGGCTGCACGGCGAGTGTACGTACGCTTGGCCTTGGGAAGCTGCGGGGCAGAGCTGTTGAAAAGGTCACGCGGGGACGGCAACTCAAACAGGCAGTCCGCGAATACAAAGTCCACAAAACTTCTGCCTTCACCCTCTGTGTCCAGCACGCGGCTACGCAGTCCACTCGAGCTGCATGCGAGCACGCGCAGAACGTTGAACAGTCCTCCAAGCACAAGGTCGACTGTGGAGTTGCTGTTGGACTCGACGATCGCACGGTTGCGAATCTTGAACATGATCTGCTCCGCGTGGCTGTCGAAATCGGCAACCGAGAAGCCATGACGGCCACCGCAAACAAAGTGGAGCAACTGGCAGGTCAAGTCGAAGAACTGCGACGTGTACTTCACCTTGTCGCCCACAGCGTCACTCGGAAGGTTGGCGAGCAGCATGGACAGGAAGAAGTGCGTTGGGTGAGCATCGCCCTCGGGAAGTCCAGAAACACGCGTGCAGATACTGTAGATGGTATGTGCCAAGTGAATGCGCACGGCCATAGCACCATCGCCACTCTCACACAGTAAGGCCTTGGCAAAGAACGCAGGGTCGTACACAGGAGAGACGGAGGACCAAAGCGCGGGCTGGTGCAACAAAGCAGCAAGCCACAGCCCAGCAGCACGAGCAATGATGTGGCTGTCCAGCACACCCATCGTCTCATTGGCAAGGCAGGGGCAATGATAGCCAACAGCTTCTCCTGCAACGTCTCCATGTCCAATCCTGCAAGCACTGCGCTGGCCATTTCAGGGGACAGGGTGTCGGACATCAGCTTCGGGTCGAGAGGAGAGCTGTTGCGATCGACCGGGGGCGATGGCGCCTGCGGCGGCACGAGCACGTCGTCATACAACTTAGTGGCCTTGGCAACCAACTTTGCGAACGCCGCGGCGGTCTTCTGGGCCTCGGTTTCTTCGCCACCGCTCTTCTCCGTGGTAGCCGCACCCTGTGCTTCTTCTTCCTCTTCAGTGTGTCCGGTGCTGCGCATGGCAACAAGGCGCAGGCCCGCCACGACGTTCGGGGGGTGCACGGATGCTACCGTGGCGGCAGCCGTGAAACAGTAGCGCAAGATGCGAAGCAGGAGTGACACAGCAGTTTTGCCGAGGTCGCCTTGCGTCGCAGCATTGCTCGCTACGCCTCCCTTGTGGGTGAGCAGCGACATCAAGTGCGTGAACCCGCCCAACTCGATGAACTTGCGACGCCACTCGCGGCGGAACTCAGCCTCTGCAGCATCTTCAGCGGCCTTCTTGGCACGGGCTTCCTCGACCGCGCGATCCTTTGCCAGTTGTTCCTCTGTCATGCCAGCCGTGGTGTCCACCTCTTCGGCGTCAGGGTTGGGGTCACTGGCATCGTCCTCCACTCCCTTGGCTTCAGCGTCGCCACCTTCCGCGCCCCCTTCTTCATCTGCCTTGGAGGCTTCCTCGCCCACTTGCTTCATCATCGTCTCGACGATTTGCAGCGAGTAGAGCAGGCGAACAGACGAAGAGTCATCTAGCAGTCCCGACCACGACGCAGTGTCGCCTTGGGCAATGGAACTCAGAGAACGGACACCCTCCAGCAGCTGCGGGTTCGTAGGAATGCGCAGCAGCAGTTTCCACACACGCTCTGTGACCTTGCTGGATGTGTCACTCGACATTCCATCCAACGAGCCCAGAAGGGCGTCGAATACAGGAGCATGGCGCGACAAGATGACATGGGGCAAATCTGTCTCTGGCAGCACCACCACTGGGGGCATCTCTTGCTTCTTCTTCTTCTTCTTCTTTGCGGCGTCTCCGGAACTCGTGGGTGTGGAGGTGGCGTCCCCATCGCCAGCTGCATCGCCAGCCGCATCGCCCGTTGTTGCCGCATCGCCACCAGCAGCAGCGCCGGTGCCAGCGCCGGTGCCAGCGCCGGTGCCAGCGCCGGTGCCAGCATCATCACCGGCGGCAGTTGGCACGCCATCAGCTTTGTCATTGTCGCCTGTGGACGTACTGGTGGAGGTGGAGGTACCAGTATCGGATGACTTTGCCGCGTCTGTACCCTTCTTCTTCTTGCGGCGCTTTGCCGGGCCGTACACAGTGACCGTGGACTTGTCCAAGATTTGAAGGCTCACCAACGTGGATCGCGCCATCGTTTTCTTGCTGATGTCCGTTGCACGGGCGCTCACGCGCAATGAGGCACGGTTGTATCCAAGCAGGTCGGCAATCGCAGCAACCAAGTGATAGGCGCGCTGGTTTGAATACACCGTCACACGCATAGACTTGCCTTTGTCAGGATGGCCTGCCACGCTGTTTGTGACGTTGATGACCATGGGAGACCCGCGCTCTTCCGGAGCGTGAGAAACAATGCGTCCAACGGCTTCGACATCACAGGAAGTGAGCAACGCGCCAAGCAACTGAACGCATCGTCCCAGGCGCTTCTCAGCTCCTTCACTGGTATCCTTGATCAATGCCATGCAACGGTCGATGTAGTCACGGCGGAAGTCACCGAGCATCGCCATCGGGTCAGCCATTTTCTTCTGCAGCGCTGTCAAGAAACGCTGGGCCTGAGTGGCAGTCGTCTCCGTTGTCGCGCGCAACGCCACATTCCAGATGACTTCGAAGCCAATCAAATCAAGGCTTGTGATCTTGAAATCCGAGTGCAAGTCAACAGCTTCAATTCGGCCACCCTCCGCATTGACATACAGGAAGAAAGCGCGAAGTGCAGAGAAGCCCTGGCGTTGAAGCGTGATGGCATAGTCGGGCTCGGACATGCCCGTGCGGAACAGTTCGTGGGCCGCCTCAGATGTGAACAACAAGCCCTCCTTTGAAAGCAGATTGTTGGTGCCTTGGCAAAACCATGTCAAGCACAGTGAGCGATCTGTGGCCGTGAGGCCACCAACAGCGACTTCCGTCCACAGAACAGTGACTTGCTCGGAAGTTAGTGTGACGTCGGAAGACTCACACAAGTATCCAATGAACTGCAACCGACCGCTCACTTGGTCAGCATGGCATACGCGCGTACTGCCGACCTTGAGTTGCTTCCCAAGCGTGGAGGCGTCGCTGTCCTCTGTAGAGAAGCCACGAGCCGCCTCGGCCGCGGCGGCATTGTAGCGCTGCAAATCGGCGAACACAACCTCCATGAGGTTGGACTCTTCGTTCAACTTGTTGATGAGCACCGCTCGGGGGTTCTTGTTGTCTTCTCCGGCCTTGTTCGGGAAGGCATTGAAGATGCACTTCAGCAAACGCCACGACTGCGACTGACTCTTGGACGCGGAGATGTTGGTGATGCATCGCGCGATGAAGTCTGTTCGCCAGTCAGCATGTCGCGAATCCGCGACCACTTTCTCCAGCTGCGTTTGTGCAAGCTCAGCCAAATCGTCTGCCAAGGGAGTGCCGTCCTTCGTCAGTTCCCACAGCAGGTTCACTGCGTTGAGGCAAGCCCCTGCAGGGTCGCCACCAGCAAGTGCAAGATCCTTCAGCAGTGCCAATGTCAACTTGTTCAGGTCCCCTGTTGGGATCGCGCGGACATACGAGAACACCTCGTGCTGGAGCTCTGGTTGGAGATCGTTAGCCAAGGTACCAAGCAGCTTGTACACTTCTTCGACAGTTGCCTCGTGACTTGTATTGCTGGCGTTCCAGATGAACTTGACGTCAGCACTCGTCAGCTGCTTGGCCTTGGCCAAGAACTGCAGCAAGCCAAGAGAGCGCTTCATCAACTCCAAGTGAGGGCGGACGCTAAACAGGTCCTCAATGACTTTGTTCGTGCGAAGAAAAGCGACCATGGCATCCGCAGTCAGATACGTAGCGATCTCCATGATGTGTGTTCGCAGGACTGTGGTGCCTGTTGATCCCACGGTGGGAACAACTTGGATGCCGTGAGGATTCATTTCGGCGTTCTGCGTCATGCTGATGCAAGTTTGCAGATACTGCAAACCGTTCAACCGGCGTTCAAAGAAATCGCTCTGGAAGCACTGCAGGCCGATGTTGAGACGAAGGGACTCCACAAACTCATCCACCTGCGCCTTGGGCCACACGCGGTTACCCAGCAATCGGAATGAGCGAAGCAAGCTCTTCACGGTCTCTGACTGCAAGGCACGGATGGTAGCAGGCTCCATATCGACAACCAGGGCCTTGAATCCTTCGATGATGACAGGGAACCAGTCGCGTGCAAACTTCTTCGTGAACAAGTCTGCCACACTCGCGATGGACGCCAGAATGCCGCGCGCGTGAACAACATTCAAGGCGGGTGTCTTGTTCAGGCGTTCGTGCAAGGCCTGGAACCCGTTATGAAGGCAAAAGTGTGTGACCTGGTTGACAAGGTACTGGGACTTCCATGGTCGGATCTGGAAAATAGACATGGCACGCGTTACATCACGCGGTACTGCACGAAAGCACAGAACGCAAGAACCACGAACGTACCACCGCCACGACGTCTTCGGGATCATCATCATCATTGACGGCAAGTTGCTGCTCGGTGAGAGCCACAGTGACCTTACCCGATCCGCGGCGACCATGCGAGCGGGTATTCAGATCGGCAATGCGCGGGCTTGTGATGGGCAGCCACTCATCGTAGTACGTGCTCCAACCGAGGAACGACAGCTTGACTTCACGAGTGCCCCCTTCCTCTTTGGCCTCGCGTTCATCCACCACAACTGACTGGAACCACACGCTGACGCTGTCTTGGGCATCGCACATTCGTCCAGTGTGGAGCTGCGTGCGCCACTCAGCCACTGGTGCCGGCTCAGCCTCCTCAACCTTTCCAGCAGAGTCAACAGTGTCTTCGTCAGCAACAGCAGCATCCTCTGCATTGTTGTCAGCTGCTTCAGGTGTGGCAGTGTCGGGGGCTGCATCTCCCATTTGAGCGTTGTCTGCTGCAGCAGATACGTCCTCGATAATGGGTGTGAGGCGCTCATCGTCGACAGAGAGCCACTGGGTGGCCCCGAGATCCGGGAAGTTAATCTTGACTTCCGTTTTGTACGGGGAAAAATCAATGACAACAACTTTCATTGGCGTATCGCCCACCTTCATGTTGATCTTGTCTCCGACAGACATCCACAACCCTGAGTCGTCGCTTGCTTTCGCCGTCTCGGGAACAGGCTCGGGTTCCGGCACACAGTCTTGCCCATACGTGAGATAGAATGGACAGTTTGGATTGAAAATCTGCTGAAGCATCTCCCAAACTTGCGGGACATCAAGCTGGGCATGGGTGAGCACGATGATCGCCATGCGCTTGAGGAAGTTCTCGACAAGCGGCAGGTCGACGTCTGGGTTCTTGTAAATGCGGTTCAGAACCGCGCGAGTGAGCCGCGGCAGCGCTCGCTTGAAAAAATGGTTGTTGTGGGCTTGAGTTCCATTGTGGTCCGAAATCCAAGTGATCCACGTTCCAACTTTTGTGATCTCGGCTTTGAAGTTCGCATCCTCTGAGACATTGTTGCACACCAACCACATCCGTGTGGGTCACCAACAAGAAAACGAGTTTTGCGTGCCACACATGACACAAACCATTGGATACAGCACTCTCCAGAAGCTTGCAGTTGTACTTGAAGTCCTCAAGGCTCTGGACGACAATGGGATCGACCTTCTTGTTGCCAGTATCCTCCGAGTCCTGCATGGTGACAGGTCGGGGTGTGGCGAATCCTGCGAGAGAAGTGCAGTCACGTGCACCACAAGCAACAAAACGAACGAACACAAACCAGAAATACACATGTATGAGAATAGCCACGATGGACAGCAAACAAACTTCGCGAAACGTGCGGTTGGCGTGCAGAAGAAATAGACGGCTGCTCCCACAACAAGACGACCCGCGCCGCACCTTCGCGCGAGTGGTTCACTCACAGGCACCGAAGACGCTGTCACTGCCCACTGCAGCTAGCGTCAACTCAGTGGTCCGGTGACGTGCACGTGATCCGGACGAGGGAGGAGGCCCGCCCTTCGTACAGCAACCACACTCTTGTCGGGAACGTGCGCCGCAAGCGTGGGCGTTCTCGCTAACATGTTCTTCGACGGAAGGGAGATGTGTATCTAACTAAACTACCATCTTGATCTTTTTTGGTTCCTTCGTCACACCTCGGATCACATGCTGAGGCCAGCCTTGTGACGCTCGATCATTGTCGCACACTTCCATTGCGGCGGCTTCGCAGCTTTTGCCGCAACAAGCGCGCTTTCACCGTACCTGGTGGGTATACGTCGCTGTTAGGCGCGAAGTGACAGGAACAACCCAAAGTACGTACTTGTTGGGGATGTCAGGATCCCCACCTCGCAGCAGGAGCTCGCGCAGACAGCTCTCTTGCCCCACATACGCCGCCATCAACGTCGCTGTGAACTTTGACGCACGACACTGCGAAGAAATTTCACAGGCAACATGTGAGACATCTCGGTGCAAGCATTCACACTTCACACATCCCACCTGCATGTTCACGCCTGCCTTGAAATCGTCCAACAGAAGCCGCAGACAGCCAACACGCCCGAGCTTCGCCGCTAATGCAAGAAGAGTTAAATGCTGCGGACCAGATATCACAACAAAACAATGAGCGTGTTTGCGCTGGTAACATATCACACATCACATTACTCCACTCACTCGCTTGTCGGAACCTCCCTCATCGATGAAGCGGACTTTGGTTCCCGGGCCTCGACGGTGGAGATGATGTGCCATTCCGAACTCGCCACCGTCCTCATCATCCGACATCGCTGGACCTACTAACGCTGCGCGCAACTTGGGAACATGGTCGCCACTGAAAATGATGTCTTTGCACCGCTGAGAAACCACACAAAGTCACACCTGTGCTGATACCACGCACAGGGTTGGAATCAGCAGCACGCACATTGTACCAAACCGTGAACCCATCGTCCTCAGCATGGCCAGACTTGACATGCGTAATGGCCGTCGAGATGGACGATGCAGAAACTTGATTGCGACTGTTTCCAATCAATGCAAGGGCCCAGCACTCATCTGCAAGCCGGCAAACGAGTGAGGCACGAGCAGGTCGATACAACACGGCGTGCGTACTTTGCTCGACATGCACAGGAAGCTGGAACTCAGCAGCGATTTCTTGCACAGCTTTGCGAAGTCCTGGCGCCTTGCTCCAACCACCACCGGCAATCGTACACTTGACGTGCCTGTATGATCACAGAGAAGGCTGAGACGCGGAACATGTGGGTGGCGACAACAGACGCGCGCTTTCTTGACTCACTCTGCAATGTACTTCAACAAGTGCTTGGCTCGACGATAGTGCCAATCGCAATCCATATAAACAAACTGAACCGTGACGCCAGCAGCGATCAAGGAATGTGTTGCAGCGAGGGCGTTCTGACGCATCGGAATCAAGCTCGGTTCAGCCTCATCTTCGTCCTCATAGTCGCCGTCGTCAGCGCCGCCATACTTCCACAGATTGACGGCAAACGTGTCAAAGTAAGTGGAACTGCGTTTCTTGAGCTCTTGGATGACTGCAGCCCCATCTTCAGATTCTCCAATCTTGTGATCCTCCAAAATCTGATCCGTTCAGCGGGGGATCAGATGCGGCAACTGCACTGCACCCCACACAAACCTGCGGACGTACCGCCGCTGCAAAATTCCCGTCCCACACATCTACAGCATACACTGCTGCATCTTGTGGTACCCATGACAAAATTGCCGCAGTGGAAGCACCGAACCCAGCGCCGAGGTCGAGGACGTACGACGGGTTGATCCGGCTGATGAGCTGTTCGACCACAAGTCTGTGCGGGTCACCGAACCACGACTTGTGCATGAAGGGGGACACACTGGGCTTATCCTCCGGCCAACCATAGTTGTCCTCAACCTCGCCAGGCATTGCAGGGGGATTATGCGGTAATGCAGCGGCAGGCCGGGACTGCTTTGTGGGCGGCCGCTCGGTGTGGCTGCTGTCACCGGCTCGCGCGCGTTTCGCTGGCCGAGAGCGGGCACCAGCACAAGCACCAGCACCAGCACCAGCACCAGCACCTGCACCAGCGCTGGTCCCAGCACCAGCACTAGCGCCAATACCTCTACTGCCACCACTTTCATCTCTTCCGGCACCCGCCGCGTCCGCTGACGGCGCCTTGGCAGGCGTCGTTGGTTTCTCACGAGTCCGTGTGTTGGTTACAAGATTGTAGTAGAACTTCGGACCTTCATCCGACCCACTTGCACCTTTGGGTGGCCTGTCTCGACCCCATGCCCACCCGTCAGGCAAGGTATCGTCTGCCCAAAGGGACATGCGCCGCGCTTCATTGAAAAAGTACTTGGCGCCCGACCGTCGAGATACCTGCACACGCCAGGCTGGTTGCCAACACCGGGGCTGAGCTCTCGCAATGAAACCAACGCAAACATCCTTACCAAGCCACCAACAATCATAACGATAACGGCAACGCGTACCATCAGCCATGGTACTGCGGTGCTGCAAGTGCAGCCTTTGCTTGTGCAGTGCAGTGCGTGTGGCCTCGATGTCATGTGGTGCAGTAAAATGCTCGTGGTGAAGTTGGGTTTCTGAGTTCGTGGCAAGTCGAGTTTGCGGGCGTGTCACTTCAAGGTGGAGGTCACTTGCACCCTGCTCCCAGGGCACGACATGTCCGCGTCTGACAGCGAAAGCAGCCAAGATGCCGGCAACATTGTGTCGGAGGAAGGAGAACTGGAGCATCCTGCCATTGTGTTGCCGGCTTCTGGACGCATCCTTGAGCTGGCTCTGATGGTGTTCGCTTCCTCCCAGCAGGCACCTGGTGTTGAGGAAAGCGAGGAGTGGCCACCAACATGGGCCCAGCCACTAACTCCACAGGTGGAATACTGCCACACCTCCCCCCTTGCTTCGTCTTGTGCTACTTTGTGACTGATTGTGGTCTTTTCTGCATGCAGGAGTGCGTGGACCTGCTTTTGTTTGCGGACTACCTCGACTCGTCGAGCCTTGTCACCTTTGGCGCCAAAGGAGTCGCGAGATGCGTTGATTCGTGGAAAGGTAGGGTGTGACTCAACCACTTTCCTTTCGTGCAACACCGTCCCATCTGACTGACTTGCCCCTGCACAGAGTTGCTCAGCACCGGCCTTCCCACCCACTTGATCGAGGCTGTGTTGCCGAAAGCACGCGGTGTGGTCGTCTTCCAAGCCACAATGGGGTCAGTGCCCTCACGGCGTGTCGATGTGGCTTCAGTGTGGAAGGCACGGTTTCGACATCACGTTCAGCGACACCGCGGACTGCGTGACCAAATGGACTTGGACTTGTACATGCAGGTAGGCGTGCACTTTTCTTTCCTGTTTGCCCTGGTGTTGACTTTGAAAATGGGTTCCCGTTGTGCGTTGTGTGCGGGCTATTTCAGTACGGAATGTTTGGGCCACAGTCCGGAAGAGACTTGACCCTCCTCCCAAGTTCTTTGCAGGTTTGTGCTGTGTATCATATGGTGATGGTGCTGCTTCAATAACGTGTGTGCAGGTGTGGTATGGGATGGTCATCCCACCGCTGCTCTACCCAGGTGATCACCCAGGCTGCAACGACGGAAAGTGCAATGATAGTGACGATATGAAGGAAGATGAATGGGAAGTGCCGAATGCGCTGCTGGACGCAAAGCTACCGAGTTTCTACGAGAACCTCATCCAGTTGTTTACGTTTTTTGGGCGATTTGCCCACCCTCCCAACCCCGCCCAAGCAACTCGGCTGAGAGAAGAGCTGGACACGTGGCTTGCTGAGGCACCGCTTGGCCAGACAGCGCCTCCCACGGCGCCGTCTGTCGCTCTTTCATCGGGGGGTGCCACTGCATCTGCGTCGTCACACTCAGGTGAGGCGGTCGAGCAGCCTGGCGTGAAGACCCGCTCAGCCGGTCAACGACACCAACGTTCCGGCCAACCAGACAAGCAGCCAGCGTCGCAGTTGCCTGGCACATCTCCGTCCCCACTGTCTGCAGGTGGGCCCGGTCACAGGCATCCACACCGGCACACGGCGTCCGGTCGCCGTGACCACAGTCAACGCCCACGCGGCTCCACTCATCGCCACCCACGACGAAGACCCGGGGCTGCGCGACAAGTCGCCTCAGAAGGCCGGCGCAGCGGCGCATTTCCCAAACACAGCCCCATTCGCACACGCTCACATCTCACGTTCACCCCACGCGGCGCCACGAGTTTGGATGTGGGCATCGTAGGGGCCGGGGCGTCGGTCGCTGTCAGCACACGTTCGGCTCCATCCCGCGTGCTTCCGCGCCCCACTCGCAAGCCCGGACGCGTGGGTGGCGGTTTCACTGTGCGAGTGTCTAAACCCTCTCCTGTGCCGGTGCGTGTGCTACCAAATCGTTGGGGGCGGGGGCTGGGTTCCTTTTGCTCAGTTTTGTCCCGCTGTGTGTTGTGTGCGTCGCACGTTGAACCAGGCCTGGAAATCACGGCGCAAGCGGAACCTTGCTGGTGGGAAGAAGCAGTCTGCTACTCGTCGAAGAGGCCCGCCTCATCCACCGGTACCCGGCGGCGGTGATGCCACGCGACAGCAAACATCCGCCGCTGCAGCCATCCAGCGGTATGGCTGCCAATACATGGGGTGTCTTGCTGTGCGTGTGTGGAGGTGTTGTTTGGTGTCCTGATCGAACGTGAACCCTGTGTTGTGTACGAATCCAGGGCCACGCGCAAGCGCATGAGTCGCAAAGATGTCGCTTTGGAGCGAATTGTGAAGACGGGCACCCTGCCCGGCTTTGCCACACCCGCGATACTCCACTTGTTCGGGGCTCCTCGCCTTGTGAACGGCATGGTTTCGAGAGTGTCGTGGTGCACAGGGCTGCGTGTTTTGGACCTGAGGGGGTATGGCCGTGCATCATTGTTACTGTTGATTGGTCGCGAGTCTCACGCACTACTTTGTCGTGCGTGCCACCATCAGGTGTCGTGAGCTGACGCCTTCTAGCATTGACTTTATTGTCACGCTGAAGCGGTTGCGGTACCTAGATTTGTCTGGATGTTCCAAATGTGGTGAGTAGACAGTCGACGGAGTGCCAGGCTCTGACTTGTCTTCACGCCTGTGTGCGTTGAGTGTGGCAGGAGACGATGAATTTGCCAAACTTGCCTCTTTGCCATTCTTGGTGTCACTCCAAGTTTGTTGGTGCGTGGACCGTGTTTCGTTGGCGAGGTGAAGTTGGTTTTTGACCTACAGGCTGCGTTGCAGTTGGGATCGGCTCACCAGTGCAGGCATCAAGGCATACACCGAGAAGGCGGTGAGAAATCGAACCTGCCCAGCAGTTGACCCAATTGTGCTCGCTCACCGGACGAGTCATGGCATGGCTCAGCGGTTGGCTGTTGGACAACCAGAGGTGGTAACAACATCAATGCGAGCGCGTACGTGTTCCTTCGTTTTCGTTGTTTTCTTTTTTTTTTTCCGGGGTTGTTTGCCCACAAATTCGTGTCGACAGTGAACCTGGCCGAGTGCCGAAGTATCGATGACACTGCCCTCAATATGATAGGCTCTGCGTTGCCCGGTGTGGAGGACTTGTGCGTGTATGCCTGCTTGCGGTTATCTGATCGAGGGTTGGTGGGGCTTGGATCCCTTGAATCTCGCTTGAGGCGGTTTTGTTGGGCCGGCGCGTACAAGGTGTGTCGTGTAGGCAAGCATCGCCAGTGCCTTGTGTTTGGCTAACTACGAACTACCATGGCGGGGTGGCAGGTCACTTCGTCTGGTTCTCGATTCCTGCTGGGCCAGAACCCAAGCTTATTGACGTACAGCAACCCAAACCAATTTCAAGACCTACGAGCTGACATTGAGGCCGGCAAGTGCTGCTGATGACAAACGCTTTCAGTGAAGCCTTTCACCACCACTTCTATTCTATTCAATCAACGGAAACTATGCAAGCAAATGCACACTAAACCTCTCTTATCGGCGAGGTGGCACAGCGTTCGTGGGTGCAGCATGCTGGAGTCGCTGCGATACCTCGGCAACTTGGTGCTTCAAGCGATCCGCTTCGCCTTCGATCCAGCGCATGGATGTCATGTGGGAGTCCAGCACCTGACGCACTTGCTCCACCTGAACACACGACGACAACAAGTTACTCCACCTTGCTGTCACAGTACACACGACATGAATAGCTTCGCGATATTCTACGCACGGGATCATCTTTGTACTGGTCATACTCGGCGTTCAACCGGCGCACAAGGTCGCCGAGTGAGTCTTCCATGTGTGTCAGCTGGTTGTCCACGTTTTGTGCCACCCGATAGGACTCCTGGCGGGCACGATCTGCAGGATGAGACTCCGTAGCTCCTCCACTCTCCTTCATGCCCTTCACATGCTTCTCCAACTCCTGCGATACCCAAAATCTCGTGCAGTTTAGCAACAGGCGCAAACCAAAACTTAAGAGAGCGCAATGACAAAAGACGCACGATCAGCTTCGCTTCCATGGACTGTTGGTGGTTTTCAATGTTGAACAAGTGCCCATTCAAGCGATCCTGTTGCTTCTTCAGCTTGTTTACATCCTCTGCAAGGCTTCTGAGGTTGTGGTTACACTCTCGAACCTGTCTGTCCCACTCACTCACTGGGGAATGTGCGACACGTTACATTCAGTGGTCACCGCAGCGCTGATATGTATGCCTACCTCGCCGAGCTTCCTCAGCAAACGCTTTCACGTGTTCTCGCAACTTCTTTTGCCACGTGCGTACGATTTCCTGCAGACCACACAAGGCGTCATGCATGCATGCAACACTGCGCCCAGTCCTGCGCATGCGGCCAACTCGTACCCCGACCCGTTCGTTTGTGAAAGAGGGGGCAGCCTCCGCAATCACCTTCTTGCGCGCCTCCTCAGACTTGGTTTCTGCCGTCCCCGTGGTGGTGGTGGTCGTCGTCGCGGCTGTTGTGGCTGTCGCCCCCGCCGCGGCCACCGCAAAAGGGTTGGCAGCCGCCGCGGCCGTCGTGGCCGTCGCGGCTGTCGTCGTGGCTGCTGATGCGGCCGCTGAGGCTGTGGCGCCGCCACCAAGACTTGCAAACGGGTTGGAAGCGGCAGTTGCCGGGGCTGCAGCCGGCGCTGGGGCCGCAGCCGGTGCAGGTGTGCCGGCCGCAGCGGCGAAGGGGTTCGCAGCGCTGGCGCCAGCCGCGGCTGGAGCGGGCGCCGGGGCCGCTCCGGCGATGGACGCAAACGGGTTGGCGGCGCCAGCTGCAGCCGGTGCTGGTGCTGGTGCTGGTGCTGGTGCTGGGGCAGCGGCCGGGGCCGGGGCCGGTGCAGCGGCTGCCGTCGCGAACGGATTGGCGGCGGCCGGGGCGGCGGCCGGGGCGGGCGCGGGGGTGAGCGACGCAAACGGGTTGGCTGCTCCGCCAGCGGCGGCGGGAGCCGGCGCAGGTGCTGGTGCTGGTGCACCTGATGCTATGCTGGCAAAAGGGTTCGCAGCCGACGCCGCCGGCGCGGCAGCTGGAGCCGCGGCAGCTGGGGCGGCCGCCGCAGCGAATGGGTTTGCAGCGGCTGGTGCTGCAGCGGGGGCCGGCGCACCACTCAGTGACGCGAATGGGTTGGCAGCGCCACTACTGGCACCCGCACCACCAAGTGAAGCAAACGGGTTGGCCATATCAACAGCCAGGCCACGCCACTGCAGAAGTTGCCGGGGTGCGTGCGTGCGGGCGTGTGTGCTGCTGTACGGACGACCATCGTTCAACAATATGTGTCAAATTGGCATGACATTATGTATGTTACGACTTTTGTGAAAGCAACACAATTTCTGTTTGATGTGGTGCCGGAACGGATTGACAACTCGGGGACATCGTCATCACCGGTGGGCAATGGGAAGCTGTGCCGCGGTTGGAAAGCTGATCTGCAGCGGCATTGCTCAGCACGCAATGGGGGCCGAGTGCATGGTGTGAGCGTCCTCTTCGGAGCGCTTTCTGCACTGCGCAGCCGTTCCAACAGTCACCGTGACCATGGGGCTGCAGTACTCGCGTCTCACGATTCGCGAGGAATTCCTGGAGTACACCAAGTGTACGCACCCGCCGCAGTGCGAGCAACTTCCTGGAATGAAGCAACAAGCTTTGCTTGTTGGGATTCACGTGAATGAGTGTGTGCGTGCGTGCGTGTGTGTGTGTGTGTGTTGTGCGTACACAGGGACATTGCGCGAGTTGAAGAATGCCTGGCGCACTGTGCGCAAGCGCACGCCCCACCTTCTCCTCACTAGGCGCAGCTACCATGATGTACTCCGTTGCAAGCGTGCGAACATACAAAGGCAGTTCGCCTGCCTTGATTTTGAGGGAAACAGTTACGTGTGGTGGCTGTTCCAACCTTTGCCTTGCTCACCCAACGCGTTGCGACTGCAGACACTGTTTCGTGCATAGTGGTGTTTGGCGTCATCCTGCTGCTTTGCAAGGGTGATGTTGTCGACAAAATACAGTGTACGTGCTCCACTGCTTGCTGGGAACTTGGGTGTATCGTGCGAAAGTGAATGACGCCCGGAACCGGTCCCAGTTGTCTTCTACATGTTCGACTTCAAGAACAAAGGCAGGACGGTCATGCGACCTGATGAAATGATTCTCTTCATGCTCAACGCGATGAAGGGTATTTCCAAAGTGAAGCACTTGCAACCACCGTCATTCGAAGTCATTGTGCGCACTGTCGAAGGTGGGACTTGTGTCAGCGTTTCGCAGCAACATCCCGCGTTCACCCACGCCACGCTGTGCGCAGATTTTTTGGAAGAACACCAGTTGCAGGAACACGATGACATTGAGTGCGACATGTTCATTGCGTGGTTCAAGAAGGATGCGCGAAGAGTAGCGGTGATTGACACTTCCAAAAAGGTGTGGCGATACCTGCTGTGCTTGGCGTGTAGGGGCGGGTGGTTGCTCACATGCGTTTTGGATTCCCTCCCACAGAACCTGGCAAAGCTGGGCAACATCATTGTTCGCCATCGTGGTATCCTTGATGAAATTGCCGCTACAATGGCGGATCTGGAGGCGTATGGTGCGTTGCACCGCTCCGTTTTATAGCAGCAGCAGCAGCAGCAGCAGCCGTAACGAGGTGCCCCTAATGTTGAGTGGGCAGGCGTGGAGGTCGATGTGGACACATTTGATCTTGGCGAGAAGTGGTCACGTCGCTTAGCCAAGCGCCGTGCAGAAGTGGAGAAACTTCAAGCCAGGTGCTGACGACACACTGCTCAGTGCACGCACACACGCGCAACTCATGCAACTGATGTCGTCGCATCCCCTTTCCCTACATGCCGCAGGTACATGGCCAGTCAAAAGGCAAAGGAACTCCGAAACGCCGCCAAAGAAGACTCTGGCGCCGAGATCAACCTGGGTGAATCATCTGAGGAAGAAGACCACGGTGGGGCGTTGGTGGCGTTGGACGCGGCCCCCAACGAAGAAGTGCTGGAAGCTGCGCCCAAGGTGAGGAGAGTTTCCCGTTGTGGTGGTGTGGCGTTTTTTTTCCTTCTTCTTCCTTCTTTTCCTTTTTTGGACCTGGAATATGGCTCACCGTGTCTCGGGCGATCCGCAGGTGCGTGGCTTGGCCCAGATTTTCGGCGTGGCGGTTCGAACAGACTACCAGCCACCGCCCAAAGAGAAATCTTCGTCACGCAAAGCCTCCGACTCACACGCAGCAGAGCCACATCCCAGCCCCGAGGACGGCACAGCAACGACGGAGGATGGTGCTGGTCTCACATCAAAGCCCAGCCTCCCGGACATTAGTCACCCCAAGGAAGCAGCTCCTCCAGCTGGGACCACGGGTTCGGAGGACGCTTCTGCAGTCGTCACGTCCGAGACAAAGTCGGATCCAGCCACAGCGGCGCCCACCTTTGGCACCTTCCACGCCAAGGTGGCGGAGCTGCAGGGAACAGTGGATGCGGGAGCTGGATCAGCGGAGAGCATGGCGTTCAAGTCCTACGTTCAGCACTTGATGAATAGCATTGATGAGAAGTTCACGCGACACCTGGCTCTGTTGTGAGTGTGTGGTAGGGTTGTGGCAAAGACACTTGCAGCTGATGCGGATGCGGATGCGTGGTTTGCTCATGCTGTGCTGTGTACGTTTTCCCAGGTACATGGCTGACCTGCCAGACCCATACTACACACATGCGGCAGAAGTGTTGCGAAAAGTAGCTGGAATGCCCTCCATGGCTTCCATTCGTCGAGCCAAGAAGCGGAAGCTGTTAGTTGCGAAGCGACGCGCTGAGGCGAAAGAAAAAGCCAAGGTCCGCCAATATTTCTGTACTCCCGCCCGTACTTTGCATCGCCACGTCGGTCGTCGTGTAACACCAGTGTTCCCACATCGCAGCGGGAAGCGGAAGCTATTGCGCGGTCTGAGGCCGCAGCCAAAGCAGCTTTGGAAAGGGAACTCTCGGAAGGCAAGACGGCGGAGGGGGGGTCTGCACCTGCGCCTGCACCTACATCCGTCAAGCCACCGACCCCGCCCCTACCCGAGCAGCAGCATGCCAGTGAGCCGACGCTGCCAGAAATCCCAGACTCCGACGACGAAGAAGCCCAGGCGGCGGAACTTGCGGAGATGTTTCAAGACCCTGTGGAACGTGCACTGTACGTCTTGGCGCTGCCTGCGTGTCGACACCTGTGTGCTCGACCTCACAGCTGTGATGTTGTAGCCAAGCCGAGCGGCTGGCTCGGGAAAAGGAGCTTGCACTGGAAGCGCGCAAGGCCCAGAAGGAGCAACATCTGGTTGAAGCCCTAGAACGAAAGCAAAAGCACGACGCCTTGATGGACCGAGTGCAAGCGGAAGTGCAGCATCAGTTTGACGAGAACATCCGGCGCGTGTTCGAGCACTGGCTTGCACGCACCGCCTTGCGCTCGTCACTGCTGTCATGCTGGCAGAAGTGGTTGATATCCAGCCGCATCTACGCGTTGCGTGTGCTCCGGGGTGCGAAGCGGTTCTGCACGCCCACGCAGGTTGTGTCCGGGCGGCCACTGCCGATGGCCGACCCGTGGATCGACTTCGAGGAGGCCGCTCGCAAAGCCGAGGCGGAGCGCCTTGCCAAGATTCCCGTCGGTCGCCGCAGGTCCAGCGCGTCCGTAGTCTTCCCCACCATTACTGGTGGAGCGGGGGCGGGGGCGGGTGCTGGTGCCGGCGCCGGTGCAGGTGCAGGAGCTGGGGCGGGTACAGGGGCGACTGGTACACTCGTCGTGCAACAACAGCAGTCAAGTTCCGTGCAAACGCCTGATGCCAAGGAATCCGGGGCAGATGAAGAGGAGGAGCCTGTGCGAAAGGTGGACCCGCTGACACGCGTCATGTGTGATCTGGAAATCGACGGGGGTGGGCAAATGTACGTCTGGGCTGCTGCCGCGTTTGGTAGTGGCATGGAGCTGGAGCAGGTTTGCTCACTGATACATGTTCCACAACAACGTCCCAGATACGATCGCTTTGTGTCTGCACAGTTAGAAGACATCGCAGAAAGAGAGACGCTGCTTGAGGTTATTGCGAAACAAAACGCGCAAGCACAAGCGGCGAAGCAGGCTCAGGACGGACCGTTGGTATCCGCCGTTGCAGATGGCTCGGACCCCAAGCCCCCAACAATCCACGGAGATGCAGCAGGTGCGCAGCCTGATGCGCCAGACCCAAACGCGGAGCCAAGCGAGCGGGTCCAAAAACGGCGCCGGTCACTTGTCGCTCTCAAGAAGCAGCGTGCCGAGGTCATGCGCAATGCGGTGGACCCCAACGCTGCTGGGGATCCGCAGCACCTGGCGCAGCAGTCCGAAGCGTTTGACCGAACAACAAGGAAGCGAAGCGTTTTGGGCCGCCGCCGCAAGAGCAAAGCTCTCGGGGCCAATGCGTTGGGGATCCAAGAAGTGAAAAACCTCCATGCCACCTCCTTTGCGTGCGTGAAGAAGCACTGTGGTGTGCGACACACGACACCTTCGCGGCCCTGCACTGATTGATGCTGTGTAATTGTTGTTGTGTTTGCTTTGTGTGTGCTGTGTTTCTGTGTTTGTCTACCACAGAGAGAAGGACCAAGCCATCACAGACCAGACGGGTGTGCTAACAGCAGCAGCAAACATGCTGCAACAGGAGCAGCAGGCCGGGTTTTCAGGTTCCTTCCGGATGGCACCCCAACCAGGCGCAGGGGAACCTGCGGACGCCGGTGCACAAGGTGTGCCTGCCGAGTCACCTCGGTCCTATGCCAGCACCGAACCTGATGCAGAGAGCAGCAAAGGGATTGAGGAGGAGGAGGGGGAGAGTGAAGGCAAGGGCTCTGACGCGGGTGATAACCCAGCGGAGAAGAAGCCAGAGCACCCTTTCCCGGACGACATTCGATTTGTGGTGGTGGTTGAGAGCTTTAGGAGGTTCGTTGGACTCGATTCTCACTGCCAGCTGCTCGAGAGCGTGCGTCTGTGCGTGCGCCTGTGTTTTGACGGAGTTGCTTTCAGGCAAGACATGCCAGCCCCTCCAAAAAGTGTCGAAACGTTGAAAGCTGGAGAGGAGGCTAAGCCGAAGGAGAAGAAAAAGGGAAAAGGTGTAGAGTCTCCCATGGAGGTGCGACCAACTGCACATCTGCCTGTTCGCCTTTGATGTGTGTTTCTTATCGATGTGTGTTCGTGGAGCAGGGACTGGCGACGACACTAGGTGTATCGGTGCGTGTGTGCATCCCGCACCTTTGCGACTGTGTGTGAGGGCAGCATGGTTTAGCAAACTCAGAACTCACCCCCATGTGTGGTGTCCTGCAGTCTCCGTTTGGTGGTGTACAGTCACAGGAAGAACTCGCAGCGCTCAAGGAGCGCGCAGCCAAACTGTCTCCGCGTACCCTGAAGCGCCGCGCTATGGAACGGCGCATGAGAGCACGCAAGAAGCAGACGATTACCTCCACGAAGGCCAAGACCAACAAAAAGAAACCAGCGTTCGTAGTGTGCGGAACGGT
>Ga0213833_1001252_pt1 | contig 18757 bp, 28 predicted proteins | sample SWATP21_FD_160575 | JGI IMG/M metagenome (GOLD analysis project Ga0213833, IMG submission 160575) | Coastal seawater microbial communities from Marineland, Florida, United States - SWA TP2 #1 | ecosystem: Environmental > Aquatic > Marine > Coastal | place: USA: Florida | collected 2016-08-14
CCCCCCTCCTGCCCCACCGGTTGCGCCCTTTCAACCACGTTTGTCATCGCTTGTTGTTGTTGGTGTTGTTGTTGTTGTTGTTGTTGTTGCTGTGTGCATGCGGCAGCTGTACGGCAAGGACATGATGCGGGAGAAGCAAGGCAGCATCGGCCCCGGTCCCGGAGGCGCCTTTGGACTCCACACGACGCTGCACTCTGTGCCTGGGGTGCAGCGAACTCCCACAGGGGGAAATTTCAGTGGACCACAGCACAAAGAGCACCCTCGCCTGCACTTGGTGAACCGGCTGGTGCGACACGACACGCCACGACACACCAGGCACACCTTGTTGCTGTCGTGAGCCCCGCCCCATACCAGTGCTGCATCTTGGGGTGTTGTCACGAGTGTGTGTGTGTGTGTGTGTGTGTGTGTGTGTGTGTGTGTGTGTGTGTGTGCGCTGTCGAATTGTGGTCAGGATTCGGAGCTGGCTGGTCCCGGTAGGTATCGACCATGTGAGAGTACATTTGGGAGTCAAGCTGTGGGTGGACGAGTCTCAGCCGCTGCCTCACTGTTTTCGTCCAGGTCAGCGAACGGTGTCGGGTGTGAAGGTGGCGTACATGTATGCGGGGGAGTAACACTGCCGATTGCTCTGTGGTGGATGGACGGTTGGGTTTGGCTTCATGCAGCCACGACACACGCAAGTTTGGGGCGGACACCAATGTTGGTGGTTTCTCCAAGTACGGCGTGCGGTGTGGTGCTGCTGGCGATATGCTGTGGTGGTGCTCGGGGGCTGGGTGAGACCGTGGTGTGCTTCTTTTCATGTGTTCATGTGTGAAACTTGATCCAGCTACGCCGGCCGAAATGTTCGCGTTCCAGACCCCGCAGCATACTTGCACACCATCGCGCACACCAGTTCAGTGCGTCCCCAGGTGCGTGACGTGACAGTTGTGAGCTGGGCTGGTAGCCTCACACGAGTCAGAACAAATAGATAAGAGTGAGCGGTGCACGGGCGCACGGCGCACGGCTCATGCGATGCCTGTGCTTCTTCCACAGGCACAGTCCCACCGACGGTCAGCACCTCAGTTTTCGTTCGGCGGGTCAAAGGGGGTCGAGGGCAACCTCGTGAGTCGCCCCGCTTCGGAAATGGACGGGTTCGCGCAACTGGTTGGTCAGCATTTGGGCGACACCCACTTCCTCTCCACTCGACCCCGACGTGTGCGAAAACGTCAGCGCGTTCCGCGTGCACCGCCGCGTGACAGCTTGGTGCGTGTTCGTGGCACTCGTGCTGCGTGAAAAGTTTTTCTTTTCTTATTCTTTTTGCTGTCCGTTGTGTGCGCGTTCTTCGTTTTTTGACGGCACCTGGTCGGGCGTGTGTCTTGTGTCTGTGCGCTTGTACTGCAGGAGGAAACTCGCAAGTTCTGGGCAGCTGCATCTGGCAAGGTTGTGGAGGCCACCTCCCGTGACCGCGACTTGGTGCACTCCCGACAACTTCGAGCCGCCACCGCAGAGCAAACCGTGCGCGTGCGGACATCCAAAGGCGCCTCAGCAGCAGCTGCGCTTCGACATGGCTTCACCCAGCTGCCCCGGCGCCTGCACCTGCACCACACCAAGCGGAGATTCGAGTGGCGGCCCACTCGCAGCGAGAACGACTGGGGCAACCCGCTGAAGCAGCACAAGGGGAGAATGGGGGAGGGGAAGGCGGGCGAGAAGGGCCCGCAACCGCGGTCGCGGGTGGCCTACGGTCCTGCGACACTTCGTGCCATTTTTGCGGCGCGACAGGCACGTTACAGAGCTGGTGCCGGCGCCCAGGATGTGGGGCATGCAGCCAGTATCATTGCGGCGGACGGTTAGGGCGACAGTCCGTCTTCAGCCACAGAACAGCTCCACGACGAAGCGCGACAGGACGCGTGCACGGTGAAAGTACCGCCAGTTGTTGGGCTGGGCGGGCAGGTAGTACACATGCAATGGTGATTTTCGTTTTGCGTATTGCGCGTGTGTGTGGGGGGTGTGGGGGGAAACGCAAGGGTAACGCAACTAAAACTTCATAGGCCCCTCCTCCACTTCGCGAGTCTCATCGTTCAGCCACTCTGCCATCGAGGCATCGTAGTTAGCAACTTGGTAACCCAGGTCCGCCAAGGCAATCGCGACAAACGACTGAAACAAACGACGGGGGGAGCGGTCCCACACACCGGACAAGCAAGGGGGTTAGGTTACAGCACGCGAGCAGCGCCACGAGCCCAGCATGACAAGACACCCGCACGTCAGGAGGTGTGGTGTTGCGCGCGGTGTGCTCCGTACACAGCAAACATGACGTGACGTACCGATCGAATGCCAGCCTGGCAGTACGCCACAACAGGTCGGTCTCTGTCAAAGCCACCAACCGACTGTGGGGGCACCATCACATCAGTGAATACATTTGTAGCATCATCGGGGCAACGCACACCACCACCACAGGCACAGTGAGCATCACGCTGATGGACACACACAACAACACAAACACCACCAACAAGCGCCATCCACAAGCGTGCATGGCACGGCACAACAACAGACATACCGCCAACAGAGCTTCACGCTCCTCTGGGGTCTTCAAGTACTCTGGGTTGCTCCGATCACAAAACTGACGCCAGTCCAAATGCCGGGCGCCAGGAATGTGCCCCCCGCGCTTGTTTCCACGCAGGTCTGAGCCCACGAACTCTGCCTCCGTGCGGCAATCCACAAGCTGCACAAGCGGGTCTTCGATGTCGTTGGCGGTGGCAATCAGCGTCTCCTGCACGTTGGGAATCCATCGCTGGCTTGGCGCTTCCTCCTTCGCGTGCGCCTCCAGTGAACCAGAGCCAAAGCCAATGGGCTGGTGCTGGCGCAGCCACTCATTCCACCCACCAGAGGGCACATACGCGTTCGCATGACTGGGCAGGCGCACCCAAGAGAAGCAAGCGGCCCCTATGGGTGAGCTCAGAATGGAGGTTGGGGTGGGCAAGACTCGACACGAAGCTCGTACCCGTAGTACCACATTGTCCACACAAACCGAGAAGCGTAGACGCCATTCTCAGAATCGTAAGCAAACACGTAAGTGTCCGGACCAATCTTCATCTCCTTCATCAGTGCTTCCATCTCGCTGCGAGTGGTGACGTGCAGGCCTGGACACATGGCGAACAGTAAGCATGAGACTCTCCCCCCTCCTTCCACTGTGATGAATCCCACCTGCTGTCGCAGATTTCATTCGGCGCTGGTGCTCTCCCAATGGAATGGCACCCAGCATGTGCGCGCGGTTGTACAAGGCCATGGGGGAGCAGTCCACAAGTTGCACCTGCGCGCAGTGTCACGGTCAGCTGCACCGACTGGCGACAACCACCCACCACACCCCAGGCAAGCGCGCACATGCTCAATGTTCTGCAGCTCCGCAAACATTTCCTTGAACTTGCCAGCGCGGGTGCAGTCATCCACCGGGTGGTCGTCTTCCACGGCGCCCTCGGCGTCACCAAACTGGGTGGCGAACGCCCGGACGGCCGGAACAACCCGCGCAACACCAGCGACACGCCAAGGCATCACGGCGGCGCGTGCCACGCGGCCACGGCCCACGGCCGCAGCCAGCTTGAACCCAGATCGCAGCGCCATGAGCGTGGAAGGATCGGCGAGATCAGGGAAGGGGGTGGCACCGGAGAAACACGTGCGTGGTGTGCTTGTGTGTGGTTTGGGCGCACCGCCTGGCTGATGTTGCACGTGTCCGCCGGGTGGCGAATTGTGGTATTTTCGTTATGACTTCTCGGGCTGATTGCGAGCAGCACGAGCACGGTTTGGGTTGTGCCACTCACCCCCCTCCGCTTCGCCCCCCTGCGTGTGGGAGTGTGAACAGCCCACAACTGGCACCATGCGGTGCATTCGCACGTTTAACAAGCGCACGCGGCGAGGCCGGGTGATGAAGGTGGTGCGTGAGCACTACGTGCGGGACGACATTCCATGCGCGTCCGCGTTGTGTGCGGTGTGTGACAACACGACAGAGCACACCCCGGTGTGCCTGTGCGCGTCTCCATACGGCAACCGGTACCTGGTGATCGACACAAACGTTGCATTGCACCAAATGGATTTGTTGGAGAGCAAGTGTGATGCCCTGTGCGACGTCATCGTGTGCCAGACAGTCATGGAAGAGGTGAAGCATCGCAACTTGGCCATCTACCGGCGCCTGCACTCGTTACTTTCTGACCACTCCCGCCGCTTTGTGCTGTTTGCCAACGAGCACCATCGTGGAACATATGCCCACCCCAAGCTTGGAGAGTCTCCGAACGATCGGAATGACCGTGCCATTCGACGGGTTGCTTCGTGGTGCGATGCGATACGCTGCGTGTGTGTGTTGTTGTTGTTGTGTTGTGCTGGCAGGGTGTCTAAATCTCTTCGGTTGTTCCACCACCACACTCTCACACGCACGCGCGCACATGATTCGCTTCTTCTCCCAGGTACGAGCAGCATTTGAAGAACGTAGACATGGATGTGAACAGCCATGGCGACTTGGAAGAGGCTGACGGTGCCGCCTCCCCCACTGTGCTTCTGGTCAGCAACGACGTGGCCAACCGCGACAAACACCGCGCTGGTGGTGGCCAGGCCGTCTCCGTCCGTGAGTTTGTGCGCGAGTTGTCCACAGCGTTTCCAGGGCTCTCAGAGCTCGTGGCCGTCACTGCCTCCTCCGACGACGGCGTGGCGGGTGGTGCCGAGGAGGACATGGAAGGGGTGACGGGGGTCATTCGGGCCGGCCGCCGCAAGCAGCTGTACACCCCACACATCCCCGAGTCAAAGCTGCTGGTGGGCCTCAAGCAGCGCAAGTACTTCCGTGGCACGCTTCGGGTTGCCCGGGACTGCTGGTTTGAGGCGCGGGTGCAGGTCCAGGGCATCGGATCTGACCATGCGACCTCATCCGAGTTGGTTCCGGTGCTGGTGTCGGGCTACCAAGCCATCAACCGCTCCATGGACGGCGACATTGTCGCGATTCAGCTCCTCCCGCGTGCGGAGTGGAAGCGTCCATCCGCCACGCTCGCGCCCAGGGCAGGTGCGGGGGAAACCGGGGAGACGGCTGCCAGCGGTGCCTCGGGTCCCGGTGCCGGTGCCGGTGCGGGTGCCGGTGCCGGTGCGGGTGATACTGGAGTCGATGACTCGGAGCTTCAGCCCACTGGTGTTGTGGTGGGCATCATCAAGCGCAACTGGCGTGCCTATTGTGGGACGATTGAGGAGGATGCTGGGGTGGCTGGACGTACGTGCGCGCCTCGTGCAACGTCTGCGTGGTGGCGCTTTGCTTTGTTTGATTGCTGATTGTTTGTTGCGTTGGGCGTTTTTTGTTTGGCTTGTGTGCTTGGCACACGCGGTCACGACTTCACCAGGAAGCGTCCTGTTCCGTGCGGTGGACACCAAGCTTCCACTGATCCGCATTCACACGCGTCAACGCGAAGCACTGGTGGGCAAGCGCATTGTTGTGAACGTTGATTCCTGGGAGCCGACCTCACGGTACCCAAACGGCCACTATGTGCGCACACTGGGTGACGTGGGTGACAAGGAGGTGGAAACACAGGTGAGTGTGTTGGCGTGGCACCAGTGTCGGGTCGGTGGTGCAACCCCCCCAGCCCTGATGCGTGCTCCCCTCCCCTCGTTTGTGCGCACACAGGTGTTGTTGCTGGAGCATGACATTCCGGCGCGAGAGTTCTCCGCCGCGGTGATGGCTTGCTTGCCTCCCGCCAATTGGAGCATCACCGCTGAGAACAGTGTGGGTCGACGCGATCTGCGGGACATCTGCGTCATGTCCATCGACCCTCCCGGCTGCAAGGACATTGATGATGCCCTGCACGTGCGGCGGCTGCCGAACGGCAACTTTGAGGTGGGCGTGCACATTGCCGACGTCACGTACTTTGTGCACCATGGCACGGCGATTGATGTGGAAGCGGCTGACCGGTCAAACACGACATACCTGGTCGAGCGGCGCTTGGACATGCTTCCGGTTCGTGGTGGCGGTGGTGGTGGTGGTGGTGGTGTCCTGCGTGGTGGTGCGACTTGGCTGTTGTGCTCACGTTTGTTGCGTTGTGGCGTGGTGTGGCACCCGTGTGTTGGGCGGACATGGATGGTCCTGTGTGCGAATGCATGGATGTGATCGGGTGTGCAGGGGCTCCTCACCGAGACGCTGTGCTCACTGAAGGGCAACGTGGACCGCTTTGCTTTTTCGACGACCTGGGAGATGACACCCGATGCCGAAATTGTGCGCGAGGACTTCTTTCGCTCGATCATTCACTCCAAGGTACGTCTTCTTGCAATTTTCTGTTGAGGCTTGTCCACGACCCGGCTTCGCTCCGTCGGCCAGTCTGAAATGATGCGTCCTCTCGCCTTGTTGTTCGTGTGATGCGTTTTCCAGGCCGCAATGACGTACGGCCAGGCACAAGCACTGCTGGATGACCCGTCAGCCAACTCTCCCGTGGCTCAGGGTGTGAAGGACCTCGCGAAGATTGCACGCATTTTGCGGTACGTCACAATCGCAACAGCTGAGCCAGCTCAGCCTGTTCTTGTCCCGTCCCGTCCCGTTGGTTTCTTACACGCTGCCGCTGATGCCTTCGCTGACGATGCTGCCGCTGCCGCTTCCACTCATGCTGTGGCAACCGCGGGCCTTGGCTGGTGTGCAGGCGTCGACGAGTTGAAGCCGGTGCGTTGACCCTCGCGTCGCCAGAGGTGCGGTTTGAGCTCGACTCCGAGACCCACGACCCGCTGGACGTGGCCGCGTACACGATTCGCGAGACGAACCACCTGGTGGAGGAGTTCATGCTCCTCGCCAACATCACCGTCGCCCGGCGCATCACCAAGGCCTTCCCCATGTTTGCCTGCCTCCGTCGCCACCCGCGGCCCTCCAAGCGGCAGTTCGACCAGCTCCTCGCCGCCGCGGCCTCCGTCGGCGTGGAGCTGGATGTGTCGTCGTCCAAGGCCCTCGCGGACTCCCTGGACGCGGCAGTGCTCCCCGACAACCCCCACTTCAACAAGCTGCTGCGCATCCTCACCACCCGGTGCATGACGCAGGCCGTGTACTTTTGCAGTGGCGAGGTCGGCGAGCCGGAGTACCTTCACTACGGTCTGGCGACGCCTATCTACACGCATTTCACGTCTCCCATTCGTCGGTGCGTTGCGGCTTCTTCGTTGTGGTTTGCAGTTGTGTTGGTGCGCCACAGCCGCTCGTGGAGACCAGTGTCATGGGCCACGGCGTCACATTGCGTGTTCCATTTGCAGTTACGCTGATGTCATTGTCCACCGCCTTCTGGCTGCGGCCATCGGTATTGCGCCCCTGCCCAAGGTACGGTTGGCGTGCCAACGTCTCATTGCGTGCGGCATGCTGGCTGCTCTCTCCCTCACCCCCTCCTCTGTTCAGGCATACGAAGACAAAGCGAAGATGCGCGCGTTGTGTGACAACATGAACCGCCGCCACCTCATGTCCCAGCTTGCCGGCCGGGCGTCTGTGGCGTTGCACACATCCATCTTCTTCAAGGTATGTTGGGTGGTTGGGGGTGACGTGCTTCGGTGTGAGAACGTGTACTGACTACTGGGGTTGGGTGCTGTGCCTTTTTGCACCACGGCAGAACAAGGTGGTGGAAGAGGTGGGATTGGTGATGCGTATCAGAAAGAACGGGGTGGTTGTGCTGGTTCCTCGATTCGGTATTGAAGGCCACGTGTTCATGGTTTCCAAAGACACCAAGAAGTCAGGTGTGATCCCGATTTGCGTGGGCGGCACAGAGCTTTCGTCCGATGTGGCATGCCTGCTCGCACGGTTCCTTGGCACGTGTCTTGGTCCTCACCTTCACCTTGCTTCTGTGTTTGAACGGTTTCTTTTTGTTTGGGTGGTTCGTGGTGGTGGCACTGCGTTTTGGTACCGTTGTTGCAGGTGTGAGTGCGGAGCAGCTGTTTGCGTACGACGGAACAGCGCAGACCCTGACGCGGAAGTCCAACTCGGCCCACAAACTGCAAGTCTTTGACGCAGTCAAGGTGTCGATCAGCGTGGAGACCCTCCGCAACCGCACACAGCAGCTTGTGTACCGCTTGGTGTCCCCGTTCGCAGCCCCGTTGGGTTTGGCAGACGTGTCACCCGTGACACCTGGCGGCGAGAGCGCCCCAGACACACCAGCCGGACCCGGTGGAAGCGCTGCCAACACGCCCGGGGACGGTGCCGTGATACCCAATGCGCCCAAGTCGTCGAAGAAGAGCACCAAGGCCGTGGCCAAGTCAAAGCGGGGGGCGGGCAAAGCACGAGGAGCGGCGTCGTCCAAGAACAGGAAGAAGAGGGGTGCGACGGGTGGCGGCTCAGCTTCCTCCGCAACAAAGCGCAAAGCCAAGCGCGCCCGTCGTTCGAAGTAGTGGCAGGTGCTTGTGTTACGCAACGTGCTCGTGTTTGGAGGCACGCTCTACCAAAGAACCAAGTACCCTGATGACCTCACTCGGGGGTGGTGTGGGGTGTTTCGGTTTGGGTATAATGCATACGCGTGCGGTGGGGCACAAAAAGGGGCACATGTTGGTCGATTGATTGCTTGGTTGGCAGGGAAACCGAAACACAAGACACCCTAAGTTCCCGCTAGCGTTCGCTGATTCGCGTGTAGCTTCGTCCCAGGTGGTCATACACTGTCAACGCGGATATTGAGATGCCCAAAGCAATGGCAGTCTCTTGTTCGATCAAATACGGAATTGCAAGGTAGATGCTGGCGACGAAAGCGGCTGGAGCCTCAACCCACAGGAAATGTGAGTGCATCTGTCACCAGCATCACGCACCAAGAAGCAGCACAGCACAGCACAGCACAGCACAGCACAGCACAGCACAGCACAGCACAGCACAGCACAGCACAGCACAGCACAGCACAGCACAGCACAGCGCAGCACAGCAGCCACGACATACCAGCTGTGCCAGACACAACGAATGCGTGCAGAAACCCACACGTGGCTGCTGCAAAAGGAGCAACCAAGGTGAAAACACCCCGCCCTTTGCGAGCGCCGAGGGAGAAGGCCATGACGATGCCCGCAACGAGGTAGGCTGCAGTGGTGGCAGCACAGCTGCTCCACGTGATGGTTGTCCACATGTCTGATCGAGGCGAGGCGAGGCGAGCAAAGAACTCGAATGAGAAGAGCCAACATGTGCGGTGGCGAGGGGACAGATGACGCACCATTGAAGTCATGAAGGAAGGTGGCGGAGGTGTTGGTGGTGACATTGAAAATGCACTCCTCCAGGTACCGTTGCCGCAGTGTCACAAACTCGCCGCACAAACTCGACTCGCCCCTGCACGAAACAAGAGCGCAAAACAAAACCACGTTACATTGTTTTTGTGTGGGATTGGAGACGCCTCCAAACAAAGCGTGCGCACGTACACCTCCGAAGTGTAGCACCAACTGAACGTGCTGTTTTACACACTCACCCACAGGAACCCACAGACAAACAGTGAGAAGACGAAGGGGCGACAAAGGACACGGACAAGAGCAAGAGTGACAAAACAAAATGTGACAGGACCCAGCCAACCGCCTCGCGTACATATCGAAAGAGTATCCACACTCTGACAGACATTCACACCCCGAGATGCTTCGCAGCGTGTTGTTGTTGGCATCCACCAACGCTTCCGACCCTGGAACTGCGCATGCCAACGCCGCGATGGCAAGAACAAAAACTGCGAACGGGCGTGTCATGGCACCAGACACGAGGACCGGGATCGATCTACGTCATGGGGTGGGCAACACACTCTGGCTGCTTGTGCGTGCAAACAGACTCTGACGATTGAATATTTACGCGAGTCGAATATTTTCGGAACGCGACTCGCTCACACTGCGTTGTGTCTGCACTAGCAGTGCCTGAAATGCTACCGGCAGCGCCGAAGAGAGCTGCAGCTGTGTTGCTGGGGATACTTGCACTTCTTTCTTCGTGTTCATGTGTGAGCCATGCACGCCGTACGGCGCCACGGACCCCGCCTCGCATGTGCAATCCTGATGGCCGCGGCGGGCGTGAGAACGAAGCTGCATCCGTCGTCGTCACAACCGATGGTGGATGGGTGGAAGGCACCGCTTCCAGCGTAGCACGAGTGTTCTTGGGGATTCCCTATGCTCAACCTCCAGTTGCACAAGTGGGTGACTGTTTGTGATGTGTGTCCGTCTTCCTGTGCTTTTGTTGTTGTTTTTGGGTGGTTCGTGTCAAGTTCACCATGTTTTTTTTGCCGCGTCTTGTGTGTATCGCCGGCCGTCGGATCCGACTGCAGTTGCGATGGAAGGCACCACGATCTCCAGTTCCGTGGTTTCCCGAAGTGTACCCTGCCACCACAGGTGTGTGTGTGTGTGTGTGTGTGGTGGTTGCCGGCAAGTGTGTGTGGCGCTGCAAGCCAGCACTGGCAGCGTGACGCACTGGCAGCGTGACCGGTGTGTGTGTGTGTGTGTGTGTGTGTGTGTGTGTGTGTGTGGGCAGCTGGGAATGCGTGTGCCCAGCCCACCGCCTGCACGGCGCCGACACCTTTGTGCCCTGCACAGTCATCCGAAGACTGCTTGTACGCAAATGTCTACACACCGGCCGACATGGCTCGTGCCGGGCACTGGCCAGGTAATGACGAGTGGTTGGCAACGACAGCTTGGCATGTGGTGCTTCACTCTTGTGATGTGCCATCTTCTCTTGCTCCATACTGACGTTGATGATCTGTCCGCACGGTGTTGTCTTTGGTAGTTCTGGTATTTATTCATGGAGGAGGGTTTGCGCGCGGACAAGCCTGTTCAGCAGGCTACGATGCTCAGCAACTTGCCAACGCCACGTCCAGCGTCATTGTGACATTTAACTACCGCCTGGGCGCGTTTGCAAATCTTGTTGCCTCCGTTGACGGGTTGGACGCCAACTTGGGTTTGGCTGACCAGCGGTATGCGTGGGGCTGCGAAGGGTTCACGTGGGGGGGCTGATGGAGTGCACATGCTGCTATGGTCGGGCCGCGCGGCATGTGTCTGACATACATGCCTCTTGTTGCGTTGTTGCGGGTCATGTCCGGTGCTTCCACGCTTGTTGCAGCATGCTTCTTCAATGGGTCCAGCGCAACGCAGCTCACTTTGGTGGCACTCCCCACGCAGTCACAGTGTGGGGTGAAGGCACTGGTGCCGCCTGCCTTTCAGCACTGGCGGCGGACCGGTCTTCCTGGTCGTTGTTCCACGTGCGTAGCTCCGCGCGTGTCCCTTGCTCACCGGTTGTGGCGGTGTCAATGGGGCAACGTGGTCAGCATCACATCGCGGTGGGAGTTGGGGTGACTCGACTCACCCCTTGGTGGTTGCGTACAGGGTTTGATTCTTAGTTCCCCTGGCTTTGGCATTCCAATGCGCTCCAAGTCTCGGGCAGCTGATATGCAGGACACCTTCGCAGAGGTACGACCTGGCGCAGCAGCGTTTGGGGTGTGCCACATCTTGCGTGTGGTGCCGCTTCAAGACGATCACAGATTGGTGTGCACACAGACATGTGGTTGCCACGGGAGCACACTGGTGGCATGCCTTCAAAACCTGAGCACGTCAGCCGTGTTGGCAGCCCAAGCGAAAGTGAACGCCAAGTTGTTTCCGAGCGGGTCTCTGAAGGTGCACTTGCGTGTCGCTTCATTGTGCGGCAGGCATGGTTGTCACCTACAGTGTCGTCCGCCTTGCTCCGCGTGCTGTTGTGATGTGTTGTTGAACCAGAAATCTCTGGCCTGGGCGCCTGTCTTCGGTGTGTCGTCACAACTACCAAGACAGCCCTATGCAGCCTGGGTATGCCTGTGCTGCAACGTGGTGCTGGTTTTGTTTCGCTGCGTCGCTCATGATGTGGCATGTGTGCTGGCTTCAGGTGTCAGGCTCTGTTGCTGCTGTGCCCATGATTGTGGGTACTGCCTCCAATGCGTCGACACCACTTGTTATGACTGCATTCACATCACCACTGTCAAAGACACAGTACCAACAGGTATGGTGGGTGTGGGTGTGCGGGTGTGGGTGCTGGTTGCGCAGAGGTGTTGGTACAAGGTGACCGGGACGACGCCTTGCACCTTCCAGCAACTTGCGTCTCTATTCGGTGCCGCACACGCTTCGTCAATCATGCAGGAGTACGCGGCACCCAACTCGACGTCCGACTACCGGCCGATTCTCAGCCGAGTGTTGACAGACGGGCTTTTCAACTGTCCCACTAGAAACGCTTCACGAAGTGTGGCACACGCGCCAGGAAGCAGTGTGTTCGCGTATCACTGGAGACACCCCTGGAGCTTCACGGCACAAACAGGCGGCGCGGAGGCGCGTTTTTGTGTGAACCAGGTGCGGTCATGCGTTGATGCTCCCTTGCAGCATTGCACCTGTGTCGTGTCGGCGTCTTTGGTGCGCCGGCGCCATGAACGTAACACGCCACCCCACGCTCCCTGTCCCTGCTGAACTGTCTCGCAGAGTTGTCCTGGGTCTGAAGTCCCTTTTCTGTTCAGCAACCCCTTCGCCAAGTTGTTTACAGCCGCGGAGCGCCAGCTGTCAGCGACCGTGATCGCAGCCTGGGGCTCCTTCACAGCCACCTCCCGCCCTCAAAGTACGTTTTTCTGGGACTTGTCCGCCTGTTGTGTTTTGCGTGGGGAACCCCCGACTGATGCTCCGTCTTCTTGTTGATGCGCTGCATCAGTGCCGGCTCCTTCACCACAGTGGACAAGCGTGAACGTGTCTGCTGCCACGGCTACCTCTGCCGATGCTTATGTGTTCGCGACACCTGCAGACAGTATGGAGCACGGCAGTTTTTCACGATGTGTTCTGTGGGATACCATCGCGTAGCAGTTGTGAAGTAACAGTGCCTGTCATCACCCACGCAGTTCCAGGCTGTCTGCCCATTGAACTCCATCCTCTCGATGTACAGTCGGCCACCCAGTGTTGCCTTGAAAGCACTGTACAAGCGAGTGAGACTGAATCTTGGGTGGGTGGAAACGTGTTGTTGAGAGCTGCCGCAGCAATGCGCAATTCCACTTGCTGCTTCGAGGCCAGTCGCACACCACAGGGCGAAGCTGCCCCAAAGCCCTTGAAACAAACACAACGTGCCCCTACATGTTACCCGCTCACATCGTCGCAGAAGACACGAGAATCAAGGCTTGGATCCGACTGCAGAAGCACCCCCAGGGGAAGACACCGCAACCCAGTCATGCAAGGCTTCAACTGACCGACAGCGCGAAGACGACGCCGAAGCCGAAGCCGCCGACGACGATGGTTGTGGTTCCACGGACGGTTGACGACGACGACGACGACCATCACCACTACATGTACCACCACCACCACCACCACTACTATGAAAACCCGCGTGTGCACCAGCTGCATTACCTGCTGTCCCTTGTGGCTTCCTTGCATCGAGGTCTTTCCACACAGCCTCCATAGCTGTTGGAGATTCTCTGGCCGTGGGAGGCGGCACGCCTACGTCTGTGGACGTCTCCACACCAGAGGGGCGACCATCACGCACGCGGTGATGGACGCCTCCACCACGCTTGCCTTTCCGTCTGACGCCACTCCGCGCCACCCTTTTCCCCTTCGCCCCCTTCGCCCCCGGGATCCTCTCTGGCCCTGCCCTCACGCCTGTCCCTGTGCCTGCCCCTGCGCCTGTGCCTGCCCCTGCGCCTGCGCCTGCGCCGGCGCCAACCCTGACACCGACACCGTCGCCGGAACGTGCACCACCGCCACGAGCGCCACGCGACGTGTACTCCTCTCGCTCCGGGGCACGTGATGCTGCCGGACCAGGGGCACTGAGACTGCGAAGGAGTTGAGGGGGCACCAGCGATGAAATGCCGTGCTGCTGTTTCGGGCCGCGGCTGTTGTCCTCGACCAGTTTTCCCACCTGCGACACCGCCTGGCGTGGACGTTTGCGGTATCGCATCAAGAAGCCCTGGTGGTGCCCCAAAACCGCAACACCGCGACACCGCGACACCCCCAACACGCCCACGCCAACCAACACATGACACACGTCAGACGTGTGGCGCTTTCAGTGGTGGCGGTGGAACCCCACACGCCGACACCCCACCTGCAAGTCAGCCATGGACTTGGACCGGGGAGAAACGGAGGCTGCAAACGTGGCCGCCAATTGGTCTAGTCGTTTGAGATACTCCACATGCCAGGGTTGAGCATCCGCATCTCCTGTCACGTCTGCCTCATCCCCACTGTCACTAGACTCGGGGCGCGGGGGATGCGCGTCTGTGGAGGTCTCGGACTCAAAGAATCGAACAAACAAGCGGCGCGCTTGGTCACGCGTGGCAAGGTCAAAGTGCATGACGTAGTCAATACGGCCAGAGCGGATGAGTGCGGGGTCCAACTGACACACGCCACACCGACACGACACACACACGCGTCAGTGCGTTGTCACACGCCCCTATGAACAACCCGGCGCGGGCTGTCGTACTCTCTCCATATGATTCTGGACCGACACAAAGGCCAACGAAACGAACGGGCGACGCAGTCAACAAGAGCGAGCACAACAGCAACAGGTCACAGCAACAGGTCATAGCAACAGGTCACAGCATCAGGCCACAGCAACAGGTCAAAGCAACAGGTCACAGCAACAGGTCACACCAACAATATGGCTTTCATTCAGCGGCTACGCTCCACAACGGCTACGCTCCACAATGGCAACAAACAAACACGGGAGAGCAAACACAGGCACACGCACCGTGGTCATGAACAACATGCGTCCGTTCTGTGCGACCACACCGTCAACCGCGTTGAGCAAGCCAGCAAACGTGAGACGTGACTTGGGCTGAGCTTCAACCACTTGTTGACCATCCTCAGTCTCCACCACCTGCGCCATTGTCCCACCACCAGAGTTTGCCATGGCCCGTTTGTTCACCCCAGCGCCACTGGCAAACGCAGCGTCAATGTCTTCGATGAGCATGATGCCGGCGGGGTCAGCCGTGTGCAACAGGTTCACAAGGGTCTCGTCGGTCAATCCGGGGATGGACAAGGACAGCATGAAGCTGCACAAGAAACCAACGCAAAGACAAGAGAGGTGTGAGTGAGCACCCCGGCGTTGGTAGCATGGTGGCGTGCCCTGGATGTCGACGTACACCGGCAATCGCAACTCGCCAGCGAGGGCAGTGATGAGGCTCGTTTTCCCTGTGCCGGGCTTCCCTTCCAGCAAGTACCCGCGGCGGTACGGAATACCACGCTCCGCGAACCACTTCTCGCTTCGTATGAACTCGCGACAGTCCGTGAGGATGTCCTGCGCGTGGTTGCCCTCCAGGATGACGCTGGAGATGGACCGACACGGCCGTGAGCCCACTCGCACCCACAGCGCGCGTTGTCGCGGGCCCTGCACGGCCCCGGAGAACACTTCAGTCATTAAGTTCGCTTCCTTCTTGCGGAGGCGCTGCCCCTCGCGTAAGATGTGGGTGATGATGGACTGGGGTGAGCACAGACAACAGCCACACCGTTGGGACCTGTGAACTGTTCAGCTAGCCGCATGCGCAGATCGCCGGCGGTACCTTGTCTCGACCGAAAAACGTGAGTCGATAAGCTGACGCAACACCCGTTGCTCGAGGCTCCAACCGAGCGGCGCGGCCTTTACGGAAAGACTTCGCAAGGCGCTTGGCGGGAACAGTGCCAGAGTCGACCCCACCGGCCACGCCAGAAATCCACAACATTTTCCCCCGGTACCACATGCGCACAGAAGCGTTCTCGGCAGGCACGAACGAAAACTTGTCGGGAAAGTCCCCCTCCTCGCCCTCATCATCATTCTTCACAACAGGGCCACGGCGCTGCGGCATTTCGAAGAAGCAAAAACAAAGCACCAAGAACCAACCACATCAGGAAGCATAATCAGACACGGCACCACCACACGCGTTGTGGAGGAGGGACAGCACGACACATAGCTGGGCACGATGACCGCTCGCGACGGCACAATGGTAACGCACAGGCACCATTGAGGAGTTACCACGCTGCCGCATGACATACAGCATGGACGTGTCCCACGCAGAGGGTTGCGTTTCCAGCCATCGCATGAGGGGCGCGAAGCTGGTGGAGTGGACCGGGATTTCGACTGTGGTGAAGAGTGTCGCCCGGATGGTGGCACGTAGCCACCACAGCAACTGCCAACAGGCGCTGGACAGGACGCCTGCAACAGCCATGGCCAGACCACCGGCCAAGAAGTCGTTCTTGAACTGGCGCGCGACTGCATCCCGCAGGTAGAGCACCACGCGCTTCAGCGTCTCCACAGGGAAGAACCGGCTCAAGACCGCACCCATGCTGTCGTCGTGCCGGGTGGGCTGCTTGACGCACCGCACTGCACGGTCAATGCACGGACAGCACGTTACCGTGTGCCTCGAGGAAGGGCGCTGGAAAAAGAGTCGTGCGAAATGTGCCCCAGCACTTTCCCAGTTGTAGTTCACTAAAATGTACTATTCGCACCGCGACACTCGCGAACACGGACAGAATGGCGCAGCCGAAGATTTTGCAGCGCCTGCAAGTGAACTGAGTTCGGCCCTTTCCGGATGTCCGAGGTGTTCACCCGACCGCACACATTCAGATCAGCGACACGCCTCGCCCCAAGTCCCCAACTCACCCAATGTCGTTCGTTCTTCGGGCAGGAAGGGAGGAGGATGTCACCAAGCTGCACCCAGGTGGAGTCGATGGAAGGTTGCGGGGATGGTGTGTTGGCCGCGCGTCTCACATTGTTATTGTGAGTTGGTAGAGGAACCCCACCATCCCACGATTCTTCGCGCGTGCAAGTCTTTCACGCCGTTGTTCAAAGTTGCTACTCGAAGGTACACCGCCCGTGTCCGTGTGAGTCGCAATGTGCCCTCACACCACAAGTTGCACCGGCAGCGATGAAGTGGTGGGCCACATACTTGGCGAAATGGATGATGACCGTGAGGGTATGCGGTGAACGTGGTGCGCTTCGTGTTGTGTACCGCTGATGCTGTTTCTCTCCTCTGCCGTGTGGTGGCAGCAACTGTCCAGCTGAAGACGCTACGGCTGCACAGGTCTGAGCTGTGCGTAGTGTGCGAGCCGTGTTGCGTTGTGCGTGACGGCGCTGTGCTCCACTGCAGCGGTGTGGAGTCGCAAGTGAAAACATGGATGTGCCGCACGTTCATGCGTCAGCTTCATGAAGAACTCCCAGATGTACGAACGTGTGTTGTGACCTCCACCAAGGACGAGTTGCCACTGTTCCAAGCAGCCGGTTTCAGGGTCAGCAGAGGTGATGGAGGTGAGTGAACGACAGCCATGATTGCCAGGCACATCGCCCCTCAAGTTTAGCACTGCTACTTGACGTTCCATTGGTTGGCCTTGTGGACTGACAGCCAAGTTTGAGATGCAACTCTCGCTGCCATCGCATCCCCAAGTACGACTGCGGTGGGGTGTTGGAGGTGCCAAGTCGCCTGACGCTCTGCCTTCGCAGTTGGCCTTTTTCCAAGTGGATTCGTTTTCTTCCGTCCCTTTCCGTGGAAATCCCGCGGCAGTGTTCGTCATGTCCTCCCAGTGCGTTTCCGTGGATGCTTGTACCTATGTCTTTCCTTTACCCGTGCTTTGCACTCTCAGGTTCGTTGGCAGAGCCAAGTCGTTTCAAGGCGTACCGGACTCGTGGCTGCAGTCAGTGGCCATGGAAAACAACCTGAGTGACACTGCATTTGTCCAGGTGCGCATGTGGAACTACACGTGGTCGTGTCTATCTGACGTGTCGATGGGTGTGTTGAACACTGTATTCCTACCTGCGACACCCACTTGCTCACACCCGCAGCCACTGTCTACGGGCGAGTGGCACTTACGTTGGTTTTCCCCGGGCGATGAGGTACGCATGTGAAGAAGTCGCTGTATTGGATTCGGCGCGTGACACTAGGCTATGTTCATGGTTCATCAGATGCAATTGTGTGGACACGCCACGCTCGCAACGACAAAGGCTTTGATCGACCACGGCTACGTGCCGGATTGCCAGGTTTGTGGGCACCAGTCCATCTGCTGCTATGCCGCACGAGTGGTTTGTAACCCTTGTTGATGCTGTCTGGCAGAAAGAAATAGTGTACACGTCTCGCAGTGGGCCTCTTATCACCACCGCCGTTGGTCCGTTGTCTGCTCTGCTCAACGTCGCTGTCCGTGGTCGGCCGGTGCATGAAGTGGACACTGACCCGCCTGCTGTGCCGTAGACGAGGGCTGGATCGAGATGGATTTTCCGTCAGAGCCACCCCAAGCCTACGAAGCCGCGAAGGCTGCATCCGTAACCAGCGTGCTGGTGGAGGCCTTGTCCTTGACGTCCACGGACGATGTTCTGTTCGTGGGAGAAAACCGCATGGACATGCTCGTCGAGCTGTCGCGGGGTTCGTTCGACGCTCTGCGTGCCCCCAAATTTGCTCTTCTGAAGGGCTTTGACAAGCGCGCCGTGTGTGTCACCAGCCGTGGAAAAGAAGATGAAACGTACTGTCCTTCTCTATCGCTTTGCCTGTTGTGTTGTGTTACAATCCAACTTGTGTAACGCCACCGGCGTGGGAAGAAGTGATCCTCACCATCCAACTGTGTGTGTGTGTGTGTGATGTGTGGGTTGGAGTTGGGCAGGGCCGACTTTGTCAGTCGCTTCTTCGCCCCTGCTATCTCAATCGATGAAGACCCGGTGACGGGCAGTGCACACTGCTGTCTCGCGCCGTACTGGACCGAGAAGCTGAAAAAGGAGCCGGGCACGGTTCTGGTGGCGCAGCAGGTACGCATCGCTGGCGCTGTTGAGGCGCTGTGTGGGTTCCTGTGCTGGCACCTGCTGAAGGGTTCATGCCCCCCCCCCCCCCCCCCCCCTCCCCCCCCCCCCCCTCCCCCCCCCCCCTTCCTG
>Ga0213833_1001255_pt1 | contig 18716 bp, 21 predicted proteins | sample SWATP21_FD_160575 | JGI IMG/M metagenome (GOLD analysis project Ga0213833, IMG submission 160575) | Coastal seawater microbial communities from Marineland, Florida, United States - SWA TP2 #1 | ecosystem: Environmental > Aquatic > Marine > Coastal | place: USA: Florida | collected 2016-08-14
GTTCCCCCCCGTGCCCGCCCCCCCCCCCCCCCCCCCCCAACACATACACAGACCGATACATCGCGGGTGCCATTTGCGGTACCGTCCTCGTCACACTGCTGGTGTTGGGCGTCGGCCTTTTTGGCAAAGCGCTGCGTCACATTGCAGTTATCAATCGCGGCGTGAACGAAGTGGCCGCCTCGTTGAGCAAGCAGGACGTTTCTGACATGCTGTCCTCCACCGTGAATGCGTTGGGCGACCTTCGTCACACACGTTCGCTGGTTACAGAGGCATTGATCGCCGACCGGGACGGCGAAGACCGTGGTCTGGGGGACGTGGACGGTTTCACCTTTGACCACGACGACTACGGCAACGCCCGAAGTGCAGCTGCGAGCAAACGCATCCGCAAGGCTGCCATGGCTGCACGTGTGCAAGGCGGCGCCTTGAAAAGTGGCCAACAGAAAAAGGGCAAGGCCAAGAAGAAGCGCTCCCGGGTTCGATTTGGCGCGCCCAGTGCCTCCGGGTCCACAGCATCGTCCGCGGCCACCAGTGCTGCAAGCAGCGCCACCAGCACCGGTACCGCTTCTAGCTCCAAGAAACCGCCGCGCCCCGCCGGTTCCGCTTCCGCTTCCGGTTCCGCTTCCGGTTCCGCTTCAATCACCGAAACGATGGTGACGTTTGTCTCTGGCCGGGGCGAGGCGCTGGGGTCGCCTGTCGCCCTGCACCGTGTCATGAGCGTCAACCATCGTTCCGGTCGCCTGCCCCCTCTGCGCGAGTCCTCACGCAGCTTGCCCCCCGTCACCGACAAGGCGGTGCTGGGCAGCGGTGTTCAGTTCACTGCGGGGGCCGGCGCCACAAACGACGCCGGCGGCGCCGCCGCTGACGATGATGGTGCTGGTGGTGCGGGCGGTGCGGGTGGTGCCTCCGCCGCGGCGGCGGTACTTCTCCCCACTCGCTCGCCCATGGACAAACCCGCGTCGACCCCTGTCCACGCGGGTGCGACGCAGGCCCGTGCGCTGGTCGTGGATGCGGCCGAGGATGATACCAAGCAGGCACCGCCGGAGGGGGTGAAGCCCAGCCCTCGACCCCCGTTTGCCCTGGCCACCTCGATGTCCATGGAGGACCTGCGTGCGGAGGAGGCTGCTGCGAAGCAGGCCGCGGGGTTGGGAGGAGAAGGAGGAGCGTCGTCGTCGTCAGCCGCCGATTCGCCTGCGTCATCGAAGTCCGGGGTGTTTGCGATGAGCGGCGGCTCCAGTAACATGCTGCTCTTGAGGGGGCTGAGCGGCATGAGCAGCATTGATGAGGACGACGGCTTTTTATTCGACAAGGGTCTCATGGCTGCGACCCCACAGCCCAGCGGGCCGAAGTCTGCTTCGCCGGCGGGCGACATGGGCGTCATCAAGGAAGAGGGTGCGCATGAGACCGCCTCTGATGATGGGGTAGGGCGCCATGTCGACACGGACGAGGCACTTGTGCCGGCGCCGGCGCCAGCGCTGGCGCAAGCAAACCAGCAGGACATTACTCTCGCCACAAACTCCCCCAAGCTTGACGCGACGTTGTCGCCTTCACCTCCCACCACAAGTTCTACCGGGGATGGTACCGAGAGCGGCAATGTCACAACGGCTGCTTGTGCAGCCGCCACCACCACCACCGCAACCACCATCCCGCTGGATCACCATCACCATGCGCTGGGGGTGGATGCCATGGTGTCTTCCTCGACGGTCGGCGACAGCTCTGGTACCGACAGTGACTCATCCAGTGTGGGCCTGCTCCCTGCCACACGCTCCACGCTGCGGCTGCTGGACGAAGCGGGCTTGAGCATGCGCTCCATTCACCACCACCATCACCATCACCACCGCCACAACAGCCGTTCGCCTGCGGCAGGCGGCGCCTCGAGTGCTGTGACAGACGCACCGGCCCCTGCACTTGGGTTGGCACCAGAGCCCGAGTCGAAGTTTGGGGTGGATGATGGTGTTGTCTTCACCGATCCGTTGGCATCCCAACCCCTCCCCCAACGGGTGGGCACACCAAGCTCAGTCAATAGCCGCGGCAGTTCGAGCATGAGCCCGCGTGCAGTCATGCTCCGTGCCGAAAAGAAACGCCGTGCTCGTGCCATGGCGGCGCTGGCTGCGTCTCGGCGTGCCTCTGCGGGTCTGACGGCCTGCAAGCTGCCGGAGAAGTTTCCCCTGGAGCGTGTGCTGAAGGACACCCCCGGCTCGTTGCTGGTTCTGAACGCGTTGGGTCACGTCGCGTACGCCTCGGAACCGTTCTTGGAGAAGTTCGGCTACGAATCGAAGCACGTGGTCGGGCGGCCGTTTGTGGAGATGCTGCAACCCGGCGCGTTGAACCCCACTCGGTCCATCATTGACGCAGAGCTCGCGTATCAACGGGCCGACCACCGTGGCACACCGCCGCCGCTGCCTCCGCCTGAGCCGACGACGGTGTTGTACGACGACGGCAGACCGCATGACACGCATCTCGTCACCAAACGCGTTGAAGACACCGGCAGCGACAGCGTGTTTTTCGTGGTGGCGCTTCGATCTGAGCGCGAAGCTCTGATGCTGAAACAACTGTCCTCCGTTGGTGCTCACGAAGTTGCTGCGGATGGCAAGGTTGGAGGGGGGGGCGGTATTGGTGGGCGCGAGAATGCTTTGCTTGTTGTTCGCGTGACGGTGGCTCTTGTCACCATTGCGCTCTTGCAAACCGGCAACTACCTGTTTGCTCTCACCAACCTGCGTGACGTCGCCAACCGTGCTGCCGAAGTCAACCAAGCGACGTACTTCCACATGCTGACGTCACAACTGGCTTTCGTGAGCCAGGAGGTTGCGATTGGAGACGCTGAGGTGTGGAGTCACAACGACGGTCTCACCACGCTAGCAGACACCCTCGTGGAGTACCGCTCCACTCTCGCAGGTCTGCGCTTTGGCAATGCGGACTTGAATCTCCCAGGCAGTGCCTTCCGCACGTCCGCGACGCATGACGTTTTGCTCTACGGCGACGTCACGGACGCGGGTGTTGTCGCCCACGGCCTTGATCCAGAGCTCCGGGAGTACATGCGCAACGTACAATCAGTGTTGGTGGAGTTTTCTTCGCCAACCTCTGTTGTCGGACGCAACCTCACGCGGTTACGTAACAACTCCGCGTTAGCCTTCGTGCTGGACACGCAACACACAGCCATGGAGGCCGTCGTCGAGCGATCCATATCACTGTACCAGGACGGGACAAACTCTCTGGCAGATGTGGTCGCCACCATTGACACCGTCATCAACCTCTTGTGTGTGCTCATGCTGTTTGTGTTGTACACCTTTGTTCTGAGAGTACTGGTTGTGCAGCTGGCATCCACAGCCCGACGCACGGAGCACCTGTTGCTGGCCCTACCTGAGGATTTCGCCACGAAGCCTTCGCTGAAGCATTACTACATCCGCAACGACACGAGCAAGTCCATGTAAGGGGCCTGCTCGTCTCGTCTCGTTGCCCAAGTCTGTTGCGCATGTTTGTTGCGTTCTTGCCACCCGTGTTCCTGATAGGAACCTTCCTGTTTTGTTTTGTGTTGCGCGTGTTTCTTTGGTTTTTATTTGTGTTTTGGTTGCACCTCGGCAACAATCCCCGAGTCTGCAACGGGCAAACCCATGTAACCCACTTTGCCCAACATTTACGTTCACCTTTGGGGACATGCGCACACTGCCTTCCCAAAAAAGAAGCGGCAGCCATCCTGGCAGTGCTCGCAGACACTGCACCGCCTGCTCATCCCAGGAATGGAGTCCCGCCGCTCCCGAGATCAGCGTCATCGTCCACTGCGCTGGACAACGCGGAAGGCGTCACGGGCGGGGTGTACACACCGCCGGCATCCACCGCGGTTGCGTGGGAGGTCAACACCGCACCGCCACCAGCGCTACCGAGGGGGGGCGCCGCTGGCTTGGCGTCCTCGCCACCGGTTAGGGCGACCGTGTCCAGCACGGCTGCATTGCCGTACCCGTGGGGGCCAGCCGCGTGTGACAGCGACGCGTGGGACCCGACAGCTCCGCCGGTGCCATGCCCGTGCGAGGGCGCCATGCCATGCATTTCTGTGAGTGGAGTGGAACAGGCAACCACATCACAAGCACCAACACCCACATCAACCGCCGGGGAAGTCGGGGATGAAAGGGGGCAATGTGAGCAAGGGGAGACGGGTTCGGGACACGTGCGCGAGTGCGCGAGCCAACACAACAAACAGCGCCTGGGCGTCGCACGACTGACTCACCATGATGCGATGTCGGGCGACCAGGGCGCTCTCCTCCGAACACAGGCCGCATGTACTTGAGGTCGATGCGCTTCCACAACGCATGCAACCCACCGGCACGATGGCGAGGTGTGGCAGCAGCGCCAGCGGGAAGCGAAGAGTGCAACACGGCCTCGGCTTCTTCGTTTGACAGGCCGCTCTTCATGCCCATCTTGCTTAGCATGGGCTCCGTTAGCCCACCGCACACAACAGTGGTGAAGATTACAACTGGTTGGAAAACACACGTTACGCAGTGAGGATTTGGTCTCTCGCGCAGTCCACACGGGCTGAAAATGAAACATAGCCGACATACGCACTGCTAAGAGTGGTGGTCACGATCAGATCATTGTCCCATCCATCAACCCCAGGCATGTTCAAGGCCAACGCAAAAGCAATCGCGCCTCGAAGACCTGGTACAGACAACGATGAACAAGAACTAAACACAAAAAAGCACCAAAAATACAAACACACACACACACACGAACTGCGCTGGCTGCCACAGTGCCAAGCCGTGAAACGAAAAAACGTACCCGCAAACCAAATGACAAGCATCATCTTTGGGGGAATGGGTCGCTTGCGGCGCAAATTCGCCAGCATACTGGTTGACCACGCAGCCAGCACAGCGTGATGACGAAGCAGAAAACACGCAGGCACGGGAACACGCAAGCGTGAGAGGTGGTGTTGGTGGTGGTGACTGCACGATCACCCACCTAAGAGGGAACACGTTGCATGCACGACCGATCAGGCAAAACAAAATGGCGAGCACAATGAACACGGGTTCCCAGCTGGTGAACTCGCCTGTGAACAAGACCATGCCCATGTAGGTAAACACAACCGTCTCTGTGACCTGACTCCACAACAACATCAAGGAATGTGCAAGGTTGCGGTCAGTTCGTTTGGTGCCGTGAGCAGCAAGCTATGGTATGGTAACATATCCAGGGACGTACCCACGCGAAACTGGCAAACGCATTGTGCGAAGTGATCTGTGACGACTTGGACAGGTTATGGAAACAGTAGTGCTGCATGATGATGCCGCAAAAGAACAGCGCCATGATTCCCGACAACTCCACTGATTCGGCCACAGCGTACGCAGCGTAGCTGTCAACAAACACCGCGCACGTTCAGATCTCAGGCGCAAACGTGGCCCCGACGCAGGATGCACAGTAAAACACCCGCGCTGTGAGACCTTGCGAGCGGCGAACACGCAACGCACGCAAAGAGAAACATGACCGTGGTTTCCTTCTCCGGGAATTGGCCAAGGTTCGTGTGGAAGCAGATCTAATCGCAAGATGTGCCACAAAGTGAGAAAGCTTGGCACCACTGCACGTCGCCAATGCCGTGAGCAACGTACAGCGGAGCAAGCAAGTCCAACCAATAGACCCACAATGATCGACCCAATCGAAATGCCCATGAACTCTGCGTGGCACACACGAAACACCATCCAGGACATGGTTGAGACGCGCCCATGCTTGAACAACTCCCACAAAACAAACAAACAGCAAAATGCATGCATGTGCACACACCGCCAATCAGCATGACATAGGAGAACCAGTGATTGAGGTCGACAGAATCGCGGGTGGTGAGCTGTGCGAACGTTCTGCAAGCACCACACCACCAAGTACCCACGCCCGTGAGCAGGATCCCACACGCCGCAACGCAACGAACGGCATCGAGGTGGATCGTTTGTGACACCATCGTATCGCGTTGTGTCGTATCACTCACCGGAACAAAACGATGGCGACAGCATCATTTAACACAGACTCTCCGAACACCAGCGAGTACAACATTTTGTTGCACTGCAGTTCCGGGACGCCCATGATGGCCAGAGTGGCGACAGGATCCACCGCAGAAATCAGGGCGCCAAACAAAAAGCTGCAGTGGCTTCATGTGACTTTGCATGACCAACACTTCGCAACACCCGAACACAGCGCACCTTTGCAATGGCGACTCTGAAGACACGCCAATGACGCCGGAAGAGGCGGCAGCATAGACCAACAGCCCGACCACGAACGTGGAAACAAGGGTGCCCATAACCGCCAATAGCGTAATAGTACTCAGGTTTCGGAAAAAGCGTTTCTGCGGAACCCAACATCACAAGCATGAGTCGTGTCATACCCAACGCAGGCAACGGGCGGGGGGCTGGACAGGTTGCACCTTCTTCAGGTTGAATCCGGCCTCGAAGATGATGGGAGGAAGCAGCAAAAAGAAGAACATGTCGGGCTGGCAAAACAGGGTGGGCACATGAGAACTGACTTAAGCGGCTCAACGCAGGCACAGGCAAGACGGACCGAGAACCGCAAGAACGACAGCTCTGATTCTGTAGGGTAGACCATGCGAGCCAAAGCACCTACCACAATTCCGAGCTGCATCACACATCACACACCACACACAAAACTGTCAGAATACCACCGCTCTTCGTAACGTCACTGCCACAGATGCACGCACCAGCATAGCAGCAGCTGACTCGGGCAGGTAGTAGAACTTGTACTTCTTCAGCAGGTAGCCGACGCCAAGAATCAGCGACAGAATGCACACCTGCACCACAAGCGCATTCCCTTAGCCCCACATCCGTCTCAATATGGCAGTTGGAGGGCAATACGCTACCGTGAGAAGGGTGTTCACGGCCCCAATCTCGTGAGCCGTATCGCCGCCTGCACGCAGACAAACAAAAAAAAAGACGAGCTGCGTTAGGTTTCCTGCCACCTCTCGGGGTGCTGGCGGCGGACGGCAGCCGTACTCATGGTGGATGTGTTGCAAACCAGGCGCGCACCACACGCGGGACCAATACCGTGTCCTGCAAACTGTGGGCCTGTACTCCCACGGAACCCGCTCAAGCCGCCCCTTTCACAAACGACACGCATGCCGCACGGGTCTCGCGGTGTTTGAATGTTGGTGGTTTTAAGATATCATGATGTGGTGAAGTTACTGACCCGGGCCGCGGTGACCGAGCCTCGCAGCGCGCCAAAGCCACGGATGGTGCCGAAAGGCGGTCCAAGCCGCGGCAGATGGAGCACTGCCTGCCTTGTGTACATGTGCATACTTTTCCGTGCCATGGCGGTGCGGAGTGATGGGGAGAGCCTTGCCACCACACCTCTGTGGCGTCCGGGGCATGTGTCGCGTGGTGGGATCGGTGTTGAGCAGCCGTTGCCAGCCGCTGAGCTAGCCGTCCTCGTGTTCCCCATACCCCATGCAGAACTTCCACCAATGTGGAGAATACAACCAAACACGGTGTCTCGCGCAGCTGGAGACGGCGAGGGGGCAGGCACTTTCACGCTGGAGCATGTTGTCTCCCACGCTACCCAGCAGTTGTCTCACCACGTAGCGATGCCGGAACAAGCTCTGCGTGCACCCGTTCACGACGCTGTTCGGCGTGGACTGGCGGCTTCACGTGCACTTTTGCACTCCGTTCACCCCATCCTGCAGCCATGGGGATTCGCCTGTCCGTCGTCAAGCTCCCAAGCCGATGCAGCACTGGAGCGGCTGTGCCGTCGCTTCAGTACCAGCACAGTCACAACAGCGCCTCATGAACTCATCACAGTGGTCGCGGGATGCCAGGAAGCAGTGCGCCACCTGCTGACAACTACCGCCGCTGCCGTTGTTGTTTCGCATGACACCTCGCTGGCCTACGCAGTGGATGGTGTGGAGCGAACCTTGCGCGTAGGGGTGGGCGCGAGCCCTGCCGCCGTCACTCGTCGCGCATGCGCCATGCACCACCTCCAACCGCGGGACTGTGACGCGTTGGAAGCAGCACTGACTGCACGTGCACGTCGTAAGGAGACCGCCCTCCAACACGCCATGGGCACGTTTCGCCAAGACACGGTGCGCCGCCCGCATCCTCCCACCCACTTCACCTGGTCCTATCTGCGCGTGCCCCGCCTCGCACACAATGGCTCGTGCTGCGCTTCTCCCATTCGCTGTGATGCTCGGCAACGCGTGCTGTGCGGAGTCTGGGATGTGTCTACTGGCTCGCCAGAGCTGGCGCGCGTTCTGCGTGACGCCGCTCTGTCGAACAGCGACCCTCCGAACGTGGACGCGGACGTCTCAGATATGGAGGCGGCCCACATGTTGCACGTAGCTTCGTTGCTTGATCCATGCGGGCCAGAGGCTCTGCTGTCCGAAATGATCCGCGTCCAGGAGGAGAGTACTCACGGACACAGTGGGCCATTGTCCACGCATACTCTTGATGTAACACGTGCCGTGGTTGGGGTATTGGGCGCGTTGAGATCGCACTCATGGAACATGGCTGCTGGCAAGCACTGTGCGTCAGGGCACAACGTGAAAGCGGGGCCCCCTCGTTCTTCCGAGTTGACCCCGGCAGGGCACCACCCGAATCTTCTGGCCCCGTCTGACTTGTGGGTCTTGCTTGAACAGGACAGCCGGCATGGCAACCCGCCCTCTTGTGATCCTTCGGCTGAGGTGGGTGCTGACGGTGCAGCTCAAGCTGCTGCAGTTGATGCCCTTGCCCGAGGCGTTCAGTGTGCAGAGGTGCTGTCTGAGCATTCGAAGTTGAGCTGGCCTGGTGGAGGCATCTCGGGGTTGACCCACACGTCACAAAACCGGGCGTTGACGAACGTGTGGCGTGAGGCGCGTCAGTGGTTCCGGCTGGCAGTGTGGCTTGACGGCACGTCGTGGAGAGCTCAGCTCGAGTGGGCGCGGCTTCTCATGTGGAACACGGAGAACGCGCAGGACGCACTTCGTCACCTCCACTCCGCCATGGTGCTGCTGGAAGCCTCTCCTAGCGAAGCTGTTGCAGGTGCGTGTGTGCGTGTGCTTGTGCCTCAGGGTGGGGTATCGCGTGTGATGTGGTGTGGCTGACTGTTTGCGCATGGACGCAGGCGAAATGAAAGAAGGGGCGGCCACTGTTTTGTTGTTTTCGGCGTACATCATGCACATGCAGCAACAATACCACCTGGCTTCTCAAATGCTTGAACGCGCCCTAGACTACGAGCCACCCCGTGAGATTGCCAGTGAGATCCACAATAACTTGGGGGTTGCGTTGGAGTTGCTGGTGAGTCGATAGAGAAAAGAGTAGAAGATTTGATGTCTCACTCCTCGACCATGTCGACCCTAATGTGTCAGGGGCGCGACGAAGACGCAAAACGGCATTTTCTTTCTGCAGTCGAGCTCCCTGCTTCGCCGTCGTTGGACCAACGCCCTGCTATCACGCCTGCTCAGCTGAACGCTGACCTGGTGTTTCCAAGATGCGCTCGCTCAGTGCAGCACCTGGTTGAGGCATGGACTCGTCTGTGGTGTTCTATTGAAAACCGAGTGGCATGGGCAGCGCACCGCCGTGGTCAATGGGCCTCTCCTGACTTCATCACCGTTGACGCGAACCAGGCTTTGCCAGCCTTGACCAACGTTATCTACAGCGGTTTCAACGCACGCGCCCTGATGGAGCGCCTCACACTCATGTGCGTAGTGTCCGATGCTATGACTGCACGTGGAAAGCGGTGTGCACCGACAAGACGTCGTGTAGTTCTGACTGCCTGGGTGTGTCCTTGGACAGGTACCATCTCCTTGCTCCCAATTTGCACTCCCATCCATTCCAAGTGGTTACACCTGGTGACACCCTGCCATGTGACCTGCTACCACCAACCTTGCGCAACCACACACCATTCCCCATCCATGAACTGCGTCGGCCCATCCGCGTTGGCTTTGTGTGTCAGCAACTGCGCGGGCACACGTTGGTTCGCTTGTTGGGTGGAGTCGTTGCTCACCTTAGTTCTCCTTACTCCACACATGCTATCACTGTCACCTGGGTGACGGGACAGCACTGGCTGGGGCCGCAAGATGAGGTTGGTCGCGCGATTGACACTCTCGTGGGGCACCGCGTCTTGCAGTTGCCAGCAAACGCTGTGGCTGCAGCTGCGGCAGTGCGCGGACAAGACTTTGATGTTCGTTCAAATAAACTCACGCACGCGCACTTTCTCTTTCTCGCCCGCCCCCAAGTGTGACGTGTACGTGCGTGTGTGCGTGCAGGTGCTCGTGTTCACAGACGTGGGGATGGAGCCGCAGTCGCGTGCGCTTGCATCCATCGGACGCCTAGCCCGATCCCACGTGCTAGTCATGAACAATGGACAAACCAGTGGTATGCCCGCCCACATGGACTGGTACCTCAGCACTTGGTCCGAACAACCAACCAATCGCCACGCAAGCCAGGTCGATGGCCGCGCCGATGGCGTCCCCTGCGTCCGCAACGGGGATCGAAACTCCTCTGATGTCGAACCCGACAAACCCACCCCCCGGGTGCGGCCCAGGCTGCAAGCGATGTGCCTTGAAGCTGCCCTCCGACTGGCTTGGGCTACAAAGAGGGGTGACGTCGGTGTCGCGTCAGCGAGTTCATCAGGGATAGCAGGCGGTGACCGTTCAGGGGCTGCGCTTCACTACTCAGAGACGCTGTACATGTTCAAGGGTGGCGTTGGACTGAGGTAACCACGGTGGTTGTTGCTTTGAAATGGAGGGGAGCGGGGGTGACAGACGTGCAAACGATATCCATGTTGTCGCGCTTTGTGTACTTTCTGTCAGTTATCATCCCAGGCCCGGTAGCCGTACGTCCAAGCTCTTGGGTGGTTTTGCCTTCACCGGAGTCAACGCAGACGGCCTTTCTTCTGCGCACTGTTCGCCGCTTCGAAGTGCAAGTACGGTCCAGCACATTCGCCGTGGATTCGGCCTTCCCAACAATCGCCATATGTACGTCGATGCGACCGTCGTCACTTGGTAGCCGTATTGGTGCTTGCGCTTGCATCTGCCTGCATCAAGGTGTCCCACCACATACCCCCGAGGCGGTTGTTCTGTGCAGATACGGAGTGCCGCAATCCCCCATGAAGTTTCATCCACTGTTTGACCATGTTTTGATTTCCATTCTGGAAACGGATCCCCAGGCCACGCTGGCGCTTCCCATTGGCGGCGCCCAGGTCAATCGCTCCAGTGGCGCCACCTCCGACATGCTTGTCGAGCGCTTAGCCAGTGTGGCTGCGCAGCGCTGGTGTCTGCGCTCCGACGCGCAGTGGCCGCAGCGACACGCGGCCATGTGGCCCCAATGGCGAGCACCCACCTTCCCCTCCGTGTCCGATATGCCCATCCCACCGGGCAGCGACGACGTTGGCGAGTGCGAACGCCGTGCACACGAGCTTGTCACGAAGCGTATCGTGTCCCTGCCCCCGCAACTTCCGCACGACGAGTTTTTGTTGCTGCTGACGGCGCTGGACGTTGCTGTGGACCCTTGGCCGTTTGGAGGCGGGTTTACCACCTACGAAACGCTTGTGCACGCACAAACACCAGTGGTGTCGCTCCCGTCTGGTATTCGTGCTGGTCGCCTCACCCAGGCCTTGCTGCAACGAATGGCTCTTGACACGCCGGTACGTGAATCGCCTGGCTCTATGCAGAGCGTTGTCCGTTACCTTGCGCCGGCCTTCGCTGTTATTCAGCTTTTGCAACTGTTTGACAAGCGCGTTTCTCTCCATTTGCTCCTTCGTGGCAGGACGTTGGCTTGGTGGCTCGCACTGTACCGGACCTGGTCCAGATTGCCACTCAGTTGGTGGTCAACGCATCACAACGAGCGCACACCATGCATCTCTTGTGTCGCGCAGTGGCGCATGAGCTCAACGCGACATCCCCCAGTAGTTCTCGGCATGTGGTAGAAGACAGTGCAGTGATTGGCGAATGGGCAAAGTTTCTTCGTCTTGCTGCATGGGTTGGAGGGGCTGTGGACGGAGAGAACTTTGAACGTCCCAAATAGACAGTGTGTGGGTGTTGTTGAAACTAACTAACTACATACATCCGTCAGCCAACGTGGTTGCTCGACACCCAAGTCCGCCAGCAGCGACGACGTTGCAGCTACGGTGTCCTAGCTTGTACCAACTGGGTGCTGGGCTACGGCTCGCCCTGGAAGATCCAGATCAATCCCTGCGCCCCAACCCCGTCCCCCGCTTGAACCCCGGCCTCTTGACCGCCCTGTCCACGGTCGTCGGTCTGGGTGGCCCCCACGTGACTGCTGCATCCGCAGTCGCTGCGCCTGCCACGCGAAATCCTCCGCAGGATCCACGGCGCCGGGCGGGGCATGATCCGGCCCTTGCCTTCGCCTCGGCCCCGCGGACTTGGCGCGTGCCATCCGTCGAGGGTGGCGGCGCAGGGAGGTGGTGGGACGAGACTTCACAGCGCCGTGCCGGTGCGACTGCGCGCGCCGCGTCACGATGGCAGACTGTGGACGGCGCGTGGTGCCGTGATGTGGGTGGTTCCCGGGCGGGCCTTGACCTGGCTGGTGCCCCCGTCCTTCTCTTTGCCCACCACGATGTTCGAGCCCATGTTCCATCCCCCCTCCTCCTCCTCCTCCTCCTCCTCCTCTACCACGTGCCACCCACCGCCCACGCGCGTGCTTTGCGTGGGGAGCGCTTTGACGGCGGCGGGACCACGCGAGAGATCCAGCCACATGCTGCTGTCCGCCACGCCGGGTGACGCTTTGCTGGCCCCCTCCAGCAGCGCTTGACGCGCCACGGCCGCGCGTTGGGACCGCGCTGGCGCTGGCTGGTCGTGGGGGCAGCATACCGGGGTTTGTGTGGCGTATTGTCGTGGGTTGAGGGTGGTGACGACTGTGAGGGTGGCTGTTGGTATTGGTGTTGGTGTTGGTGTTGGTGTTGGTGTTGGTGTTGGTGTTGGTGTTGGTGGGGTGATACCCATAGGACGGCGACCGTGCCCCAGGTTGCGTAGGCGGCGGCGATGCAGAGCCATGTGCACGCTGCTCCGATGACGACGCATCCGCACGAGCACCGTGTGGTGCTGCACCTGCGCACGCCGCACGCCTGGCTTGGGCTCTGGCTTGTCGCCGCGCCTGCTTCTTCTGTTCCGCGGCGCGAAGCGAGTCTGCCGCGGCTTGTTCGGCCTGTTGGCGCCGCAGTTCGGTGTCCAGCTGTCCCTGGGAGTGGGACGAGACGTGCACCATGCGGCGAGTGGCGGCCGCTGCAGCCGCTGACTTCGGCCGGGGTTTGCGGGAGCCCAACACCTCCGCGGCCGATGCCGATCGACCGAGGTTGCCAGGGCGGGTGGACGGGTGCGCCGAGGCTGGACGGCCTTGGTACAAAGGAAGCCCCCACTCTCGGTCGCTGAGGGTTGGTGTTCCGGCACGGTGTCGGTGGGCAAGCCTCGGCTGGGCAGTGCCCGGCCGCTGCAGCTGCACGTGTGGATTCCCCCTGCTATGTGGCGTCAAGAGCACTGGTGGCATGCTCTGAGCGCTTCGAACGGAAAGCACACTCATGGAAGCACGCCTGGACAAGTTGGGGCGTCTGTTGTATGGAACAGATTTAGAGCGAGCTGTCCTGCCCCGCTGTGCAGACTTCAGTTCCTGCACACCCCGACACCACAACTAATGAGTCCACCATTGCGCCACCAGACCAAAAGAAGGGCCAACAACTACACACACACACAGCGTACCTTGGGGAGATGGAGTTTAAACAACTCGGGGTTATGGAGGTGCAGCAAAATCATCGCCTTTTCCTCTGACCAGCTGTGGTCATCGGCGAGGGCGACACCAGACTGCCGCTGTGCTACCCGCTGCAAAATTCCCACCTCAGGCTCACTCTCTTCATCATCGTCACTTTCTTCCTCACTGTCGCTGTGCAGCGGCGCGTTGGACGTCGCCCCAGTTGGTTCCTCTTGCTGTGGACCAGGTGGGGTTGCTTCTGCCGAGTTCCCGTTGGCTATGGTGGCGGGTGCCTGGTGGGATTGTTCTCCCTCGCCTGGTGCCACTTCAGCCCCGGCGTCCTCAGCAGCAATCGTGAAGCCTGCGTGGTGGCTGCCAAACGAACGAATGCCCGCTGTGGCGTTGAAGACTGCGGTACCAGCCACTTCCGACGACATGGACCACTGACCGATCCCGCCTCCACGTGCCGGTATGACGACGGGTGTGGTGTTGAGCAGCGCTGCGTGCTGAACTTCTTCTGGCACATGCCCGGGATCGTCCGCCTGCTTCCTTGGCAGAGTTTCCTCGTCCTCAGCATGCGATGATCCTGGTGGTGGTTCCGTCGTGTGGGGTGTCAAAGGTGCCCTTGCGGGTGCAAGAGGCAGTTGGGGTGAGTCTGTCGAGCGTACAGCGGGGGCTGTCGCTGCAAGCTCAGAATCCGCGAGAGGCGGATTGTGTTTGCGATCCATCTCGATTGCACGCGAGAACAGTGTCCGCATGCGCATCTCTCGTTCAGACATGTGCCGCCCCACCTTCAATCCAGTGGCATGGAGCGCGGTTGTGGCCTCAACAACGCCAGCCATACGTGCCACCGCTTGTTGGGCCACTTCAACCTGGAGGCACACAAGGACACAGTCATGGCTGGTCCCGCATTGGCACCCACAGCTTGACGCACGGCGTGACTTTGAGACGTTCGACACACTGCTTCATAAAGCACTCTGTCTTCTTGTGCAAAGACCCGACGCCATCGATCTCGCCGACGTCGACGCCACGCTCGTTGCAGTTTTACCATCGCTTGTGCAACCACAAAGTTTTGCTGGGCAGGCCACGGTGACGCGCTGTAAGGAGTGGTGGTGCTCAAACGAACAACAGCCCATGCATCACGTACCAAGTCGTTCAGGTCACCCGGTTGCGAAGTGATGTTTGCCCACGTTTCTCGCCGTATCGATGCCTCCATGGCCATTGTCTCCGCCGCCACACGTGCACGACGCAGCTGCAACGATTCAAACCGAACACACACTGAGGTTGAACAAAGTGCCCTTCATCTTCTGCCACGGTCAACAGCAAAGCATCGCACCTCCGGGGTTTCTTCAATCAAGTGCCCTCGAAAGTCGCGTGACTCGCAACGGCCGTCCAAGGAAGCATCATCGAACCCAGACACCACAGAGGGCGCAGGACTGCGAGATGCCAAGCTTGCCCTTCCCACACTACCGGTGTCGTACATGCCCACATATCTCGGCGTGGCTTGCATGAACATGAGGGCCGCATCTTCCTTTGTCTGCTTGAGGCCGGGTTTCCACTTGCGCCTCCCCACTGCTCGGCGCCGATGCGTCAGATGGCGTGTCAAACTAGACATTCGATCAGCGTTGATTGACATGAAGATGCCTTCCCGGTGTCGTGCAAACTCTTGCTGCTGTTTCAAGATGAAACCGGGCTTGTGTCGAGTCTCCCGGCGTGAGGCTGAGTTTCGAATGCCGACCGCAGCACGATGTAACAATGCCTCCCCGCTGTAATTTCACGGGTACACCATCTGGTGAGGAGAAAATGAAGCAACATCGTGACGGAAACGAACGGACCGAGACGCCTGTTTTTTCAGCAAGGTGCTTGAGCGGAGGTGGATTGTCCAAAGACAGCTTCCATTTTCGGGAATGACAGGGGTTTGTCCAATTTCTGGCTGCATGATTTCCTGTGAAGCCAACCCGCTGATGAGATGGGACCCAAAACTCTCCTCAGAGCTACCCCCAAGCACACCTTCATGGATACACCGTTTTGATCCACACACAAGAGTCCCCAATCTTGCTCCAAAAGCACCTTGTCGTTGTGCATGCATTTCAAGTTTTCCACCGTCCCATGAAGAAAGTCCGGGTGCAACAGGCCCCACCGACCAACGTGCGTAGCACCACGCTCGCCCACGCATTCCAGTTCATAGGAAGCCCGGTTTCGGTTTCGGTCCACCCGGAGACGCGTTCCAAGAAGCAAATCATCAGTCGCCTGCAGCAGGATCATGTCTGTGTAGCGCACGGGCCCAGCTGAGTACGGATCCTTGAGATTGAGAATGGTCAATGCGGATCCAGGGAGCTCTTCGGGCGACAGGTACGCTGTCTTGTCTCTCACGGTGAGCCACATCCCATGCGTGGAGCACAAAGATACCTTTGACCCATAGTAGAGCTGTGCTCCGTCAGATGACAGTTCTCGCCTTCGGATCTTTTCCCGCCGCGCCTCCATGATCCTGTGGACGGTCCAGTGATCAGCATCGCGTTTGCCGCGACGATTGCAGGCATCAAGATACGTACCGTTGTGCCGCAACCAGCTCAGAAGCGGGAGGAGATGGCGGGGCATTCTTGGCTTTGCGGCAGAACATGCAACCTGGGCACGTTTGACAAACGTCTTGAGCAGTACTTGTTCTAAGCCGTTCATTGCGGGAATTGTGCTGCGGCATGAACCTATGCTCGCGCACAACCTGATGGCAACGCGTACTTCAGAGTCGCCAAACCTTAAACCAGCACTTGCATTCCCTCTTTACCTCCATCAATCGTTCAGGGTCCAGAAGGATCTCGGTGTTGATCGAATGGGTGGCAGCGCTCGACGCACTGGTCCCAACAGGGGACTCTCCAGATCGTGGTGTGCTGTGCGTCGCGTCACCCTCACCATTCGCCACGATACGCCCGTCATGAATGTGGGCATGACCAGCGGGTGCGAGTGTTTCTGGAGCTGTGCGTATGGCCTGGCTGCGATGTGCATCCCGGACAGGATCTGCGCCTGTGGTCTTGGCGCCGTGGCTGTGGCTCTGGTTGCTTTGGCTTTGGCTGTGGCTCTGGCCCTGGCTCGGCTTGGAGGAGAACTGGTGCCGAGCTGCATATGCAGCTGTTTCTTTGTGAGGTTTACCAAGCGTTACGGCTTGTCCCTCAGGCCCTTTCGGTCCGACAGTGAAGCCCAAGCCCCCAGCTGGTGCAAGCGAACCATCGCGGGTAGACGATCGGTGCTGCGATGCACCCACCACCTCCGCTCGACCGCGTTGCTCCACATCCTGTTCCCAGCCAGTACATACACATACACACGTCGATGAAGAAACCCAAGGGGCAGTTTGCGACACCCGCTGCACGTGAACAGCCAGTCACACGTACAGTCAGCACAGTGTCGACATCGTGTCCGAGGGCGAGCCGTCGAGCATCCACGTGTGACTTCTTACTGCAACACCAAGCCACAGAACGTGAGTAGCCACCCATTACGTGGACACTCATGGGGCCGGGAACGCACATGGATCTCCACACTTGGCTGTACCCTTCAGTTTTGAAGTCAGTTTGGGTGAGCAGGTTGCTTGGGATGCTCTGAGTCACCTCCATGATACCAACTCCGAGCCTCTGGACGCATCCAGAGTCGCCCCTTATCGTCTACTTCTCCATGCCATGAAGCTAACGCGCTTGGAGGGGGAAACGAATGCGTTCTTCGTCGGATCGGGGCGTGCGGAGCAGTGCAGGCGGCGTGGAGCCGTCATCTGGTGAAAACGGAAGTGCTCGAAACGAAAATCAGACGGGCAATCAAGAGTACTTTTGCAACAAAAGCCCGCAGCTTCAAGGTGAAAAAAGATTGCCCGTTTGTTGTTGCGTGTGCCATCATCGCAGCTCTGCCGCGCCACGTCCCACCCAGACCCTTCCTGTGCTTCCCTTCGCCCCACGCCCACCTACTGGATGGCGTGATTTCGCCTTTCTGTCCACAGTGGCGTGATTTCGCCATTCTGTCCACAGTGGCGTGAAAAACCAACTTCTGTGTGGAAACGCTCTTGACGTCAGGTGCCGCGATGGCCAAGGCGTGGATACTGTCATGTGTCTGCTGCCTCGCCGCATCCCTCACGGTTTCCACGGCTTCAACGCCTTGGGACCCTATTGTGGACGTTCGTGAAGTGAATGTCTTCAACCTTCTGGCTGAAGGAACCACGCTCGGTGACGCGCTGCGGAGCTCGTGCACGGACAATGCGAACGCCGACCTCTACGAGCCGTACGGGTGTCCGAACTTGGGCGCGATCGAAATGGACAGCGTCGCCATTGGAAACTCGTCCCAGGTGCGATTGTGCCACTTCCACGGCGACAGTGAACTACGTGGATCATTCTAAAGTATGTGTTTGCGTGTTCGTGGTGCTTGCAGCAAGCCGACCTCGTCGCAACCGTGGTCGCGACGGCAGGGCTTCCCGCTGCCGTGATGGCATACTTTGATGTTGCCTCGACATTCAACCTGACGTACGTTGTGTCAAACCATGGGACCCCTTGCTGTGTTTCACTGTCTCACTTACGGCCACGCATGCTGCAGCGCATCGCAATGCACGTCCGGGTGTCAGCCACTGATCCACAACGTGCTGAAGCGTGACTTTGACGGCGTCGTGAGCGTCTCCGCGTCTGCATTTGCAGCCGTGGTCGCCTTCCAATCAATCGTCGAGTTCTCCGACGTGGACAACAATGGTGTGTTTGATCCTTCAGTGGACAGCATCCTGTCCAGCTACGACTTTTTGTCTCCGTCGTGTGAACCTCTTCTCTGGGGCCCCATGAACGCGTACAAGAAGGAAGGCGCTGACGGAACAACCGAGTACGCGTTGAACATCACGACCCAAGACGGTGTTTTCTCTGTGGAGTACGCTGTGTCCAACGCCGTACGTTTGCACCCAATGTTTTCGTCTGTGCTTTGCCATTTTTTTTTTTTTTGAGTTTGGTCGTTGCCCGCACGGCCCCACGACCACAAGCTGACGCTGTGGTGGCCGTTTCTGGTGCAGGACAAGGATCCCAGCATGGCCCGCACAAAGATCAGCGTGCAAAT